>Ga0306920_100000389_pt1 | contig 50926 bp, 42 predicted proteins | sample flu12Cox44000170_FD_204666 | JGI IMG/M metagenome (GOLD analysis project Ga0306920, IMG submission 204666) | Lab enrichment of tropical soil microbial communities from Luquillo Experimental Forest, Puerto Rico - flux4day.12C.oxic.44.000.170 (v2)... | ecosystem: Environmental > Terrestrial >... | reverse complement strand
TGGACGACCGCGAACTGCTGCGGATCGTGCGGTCGCAGCCCCCGGCCAGCGCCCGCCGGGCAGCGGCCTGCGAGCTGCTGGTGAGCCGTCACCGCAACCTGGTGCGGTCGTGCGTGCAGCGCTACAACCGCAGCCCCGAGCCGACCGAGGACCTGATGCAGGTCGGGTACGTCGGCCTGCTGAAGGCGATCAACAACTTCGACCCCGACGTCGGCGGCAGCCTGGCCGCCTACGCCCAGCCGTGCATCTCCGGCGAGATCAAGCGGCACTTCCGGGACAAGCGCTGGCAGATACACGTCGAGCGCTCGATGCAGGAACTGGTGCTGCAGGTCCGTGACGCGACCCGGCAGCTGACCCAGCAGCTGGGGCACGTGCCGGCCGACGACGAGCTCACCGACCACCTGGGCATCAGCGGCGATGAGCTGCGCGAGGCCCGGCGGGCCGACCTGGTCTTCCAGCCGGCCTCGCTGGACGCGCCGCTGGCCGGCCAGCCGGACGCGGCCAGCCTGGCCGATCTCATCGGCGAGGATGACCCGGAGGTGGAGCACACCCTGGACATGGAGTCGGTCGCCGCGCACTGGGACGAGCTGCCCCGCCGGGAGCAGAAGATCCTGCTGCTGCGCTTCTACGGCGACATGACCCAGGCCGAGATCGGCCAGCAGCTCGGCATCTCCCAGATGCACGTCTCCCGGCTGCTCGCCCACGCCCTGGGCCATCTGCGCCATCGCCTGCTCGGCCTGCAGGAAGCGGCCCCCGCCACGGGGCTGGCCGGCGCCAGTTCCTGACCCTGGCCTCCGCCACCCCGGCCATCCCGCCCGGCCGGGGCGGCCGACCCGCGGGCGGGTGACCGGTTCCCCTCAGCCGGGCACCCGCCCGCCGGCTTCCCTGGCCGGTTGCCGCTGCGCTGGCGCCGATGCCTGGCGGCGCGCCGGGAACCGCCAGCGGGTAGGTGTAGCACCATGACTGAGCGCTTCGACCCCGGGCCGCCCGCGTGAGCCCGCACATCACGGGGGTGACCAGCAACCTCTACCGGCTGCCGATGCCCCGGCCGTGGGGACCGACGGTCACCTGCCAGTACCTGATCGCCAGCACGGTCGAAACCAGCGACGGCGGCACGGGCCAGGGCTTCAGCTGGGCCGTCCAGGCCGGGGCGCAGGCCATCCGGGCGATGGTCGAGGCGGACTGCCGTCCGGTCGCCGTGGGCGGCCCGGTGGCGCCCGCGGCCGCCTGGGACCGGCTGTGGTGGCACCTGCGCGAGGCGGGCGGAGGCGTCACCACGCTGGCTATGGCGGCGGTCGACATCGGGCTGTGGGACCTGCGGGCCAGGGCCGCCGGGCTGAGCCTAGCCGACCTGCTCGGCCGGCAGCGCGATACGGTCCCGGTCTACGCCAGCGGCGTCAACCGGCACCTGACCCTGGAGGAGCTGACGGAGCAGGTGAGCCGGTGGGTCTCGGCCGGCCACACCAGGTTCAAGATCAAGGTCGGCCTGCCCAGCCTGGAAGAGGACCTCGAGCGGGTGCACGCGGTCCGGCGGATCATCGGCCCGGGCCGGCTGCTCATGGTCGACGCGAACCAACTGTGGGACCTGCCGACCGCCCGCCGGGCCGCCCGGGCCCTGTCGGCGTTCGACATCTTCTGGCTGGAGGAGCCGCTGCCGACCGAGGACGTCGAGGCCTACGCGCGGCTGCGGGCCGCCATCGACATTCCGCTCGCGGCGGGCGAGAGCCTGTACACCGAGGCGCGGTTCCGGGACCTGCTGCAGGCCGGCGCCGTGGATTTCCTCCAGCCGAACGTCTGCCGGGTCGGCGGCATCACCCCGTTCCTGCGCATTGCCCGGCTGGCCCGCCTGTTCGCCATCCCGATCATGCCGCACCTGCTGCCCGACATATCCGGGCAGCTGGCCCTGTGCCTGCCGCTGCCAGCCATGGTCGAGGACATCGACGAGGGATCGTTCGCGGCGCTCGGCGCGCTGGCCCGGCCCAGCGGGGTGGTCGTCACCGGCGACCGCTTGCAGGCGCAGACCCCCCCGGGGCACGGGCTGGTCTTCGCGACCGACGCCCTGGAGGAGGTCCGCCCGGCCTGACAGCCCGTTCCAGGGCCCGGGTGAGCCGAGCTCACCGCGCGGGATCCGGCCGGCCCGGACCTGGACGAGGCCGCCCCGGGGCTCGACCAGCGCAAGTGACCCCAGTCAGCAGCCGCGGATGGCGCCGGAGCCCGGCACCGAGTCCAGGCCGGGCGCCGGAACCAGGTGAAGCTGGGCCGGGGTCATCAGCCGCGCGGGAAGCGCCTGGATCGGCGGGGCGCCCGCGATATACGGGTCCGGCCGCCTGGGATTCGCGTCCAGGTAGCAGGCCACTAGCGACGCGAGGGCCTGCTGCCCCGCGGCGTTCGGGTGGAAAGACCCGCCGTTCACCGGGTTGGGAAAGTTCAAGTACGGCTTGACCGAGTTGGTGTACTGGCCGCTCGCCCCGCATGGCTCGTGACCGTCCCATACGGCCACGGGGGACACGAACTCGATACCGGAGACCACAGCCGCTTCGTAGGTGCGGTTGTTGAGGTCGTCTTGCAGCGTCCGGATGCCTGCCCGTTCGGTGAGGGTCAGCCGGTTCAGGATGCTCGCGCACTCCGGCGGGAGGAACGGGAAGCCAGGCGCCGGCCGGCTCGGGAACAGGTACGGATAGCCGATCACGACGATGCGGGCGTTGGGGAAGTCCGTGCGAAGGACCCGGAAGAGCGCGGCATCCTGGTCCCCGATCTGCTTGATCGTGGCCGGGCCCCACTGCGTCAGCAGCCGGCCCTCGGGAATGTGCTTCTGCACGGCCTCGCCGACCCCCGGCGGCGGGAACAGCCGGTCCAGGCAGTTGCCGGATTCCAGGCAGGTCATCACGACCTTCGAGAAGATCGCGTTGTTGCCGCCGATGGTGAGGGTGACGAGCCCGACCGACGGCTGGACCTTCCCATCGATCTGCGGCGGGACAAGCAGGGCCCGGTGGGTGGGGACGAGAATCTGGCTGATCAGCGCCCCCGAGCACGCGGTGAAACTGAACGACTCCCCGGGATCGGCCCGGCTCAGCAGCTTGGAGAGCAGGTCCGGATAGGCGGAATTCACCGACCGGTCGCAGCTGGTCACCGCGGTGCCGGGGGCGAACGGCGTCAGGCCCTCGCCCGCCGAGTAAGAATCGCCGAGCGCGACGTAGCCGCCCTGAATGCCGGTCACCGCGGCGGGCAGCGGCCGGCCGGCCGGAACGGACTGGTTCTCGTGCCACGCCGAGATCCCCAGGTAGGCGATGGCCACGACGACCCCGAGCGCGGCGCCGACCAGCCCGGTCAGCGGCGTGAACAGGCGCCACGGCTCACGACCATCGGCACTCGGGTGGTGCTGTGGCCACAATCCCCGTGAGGACCGGCCGTCGCTGGTCTCCCGCAGGAACCGGAGGAGCAGGCCGGGCCAGGCCCAAGCCGCGCCCGTGGCGATGGCGGCGAGCGCGAGCCCGAGGAAGATCCAGTGGGCCGATCCTCCCGCGTCCGACGTGAACACCCACCAGGCGGCGACGGCGTCCACCACCGCCACGGATACGAGCGCGATGTACAGGAAAACATGCTCCGCGCCGCCCAGGCGGCTCCAGTGGGGGTGCCGGACCTCGATGACGGCACCGCTGGCGAGCGTGCCGAGACTGAGGTTGGTCAAGACGACGAAGGCGAAGCCCAGCACGGCCACGATCGTCGTCCCGCCCAGCGGCCGTTCACCGAGCGCCGCCATGAACACCACAACGAACAGGACAATCGCCGCAGCCGGCAGCAAAAGAAGGTGCCGGAGGCTCCATTCGGGTGGCCTGGTCCCGCTCTCCCTCGTATCCCGGCTCGGCGAAACAAGGAAAGTTCTTGCCATGCCCTAACAGAGCATCCGGCGCTGGTTCAGATACCGTCCGGGCGCCCATGCGGTGAGCCGGGCAGGCAAAAAGCCCCTGGCCAGAATGAATGGCCAGGGGCTGATCTTGTCCCGGTCCGTCGGCGTCCGGCCGGACCCGGACGCGGGCCGGAGCTGGCTAGATGGCGATCAGCCGGTCCAGGAAGCCGCGGTAGTTCCGCAGCGTGTTGTGCAGTTTCTCGGTGTCCACGCCCTCGCGGTCCCACTCACCGCGCAGTCCGCGTTCGCGCTGCTCGGCGCTGGCCAGCAGCGCGGCGATCGTCTCCGTCACCAGCTCGGCCGCGGCCGCAACGGATCCGCGGGGATCGTCGACAAACGTGGCCTGGATGGCCGCCCAGCGCTCATGGATCCGCTGCGGGTCGCCGGCCATGCCGGTATCGCCGTCCGCTGGCGCCTGGGGACGTGCCGCCTCGGGGACGGCTCTGCCCGGGCGGACTTCCTGAGCCTCAGCGTCGTTACTCATGACCTCTTCTCTCCTGCGGCCTGCGTGGTGGGCGTCGGACGGCGGGGACAGCTTCTCGGCGCCGCCTTCTCACTACCGGGCAGGGACCGGGCTAAACCCGGGCTGGGCCGCCGTCAGCGCCGCGTGTCGCGGCTATCCGCCCCGGCGACCGGCGCCCATGAGCCTGGCCCGGAACCGTCGGGGGGCGGGGAGCCGTCCCGGGGCCCGGGATCGTCCCGGGGCTCAGGGCCGGAACCCGGCTCGGGGGCGGACTGCTGGCTGGACGAGCCCCACGGGGTCATATCGGAGATCGCCCGCCGCATGGCTCCCCAGTCCGTGCCCCTGGGCACCTTCAGGGTGATATACGAGATGGCCCCGGTCGGGATCGGCAGCCAGAAGTTCACCAGCCGCCAGGCCAGCACGCCGAGGGTCGCGACGCTCCGGGTCAGGCCGAACCCGACGAGCAGCACTGGCGTCAGGGTGTCGATGACCCCGAGGCCGCCCGGGGTGAGCGGGATGGCCGCGAGCACGTTCGCGATCCCGTACGTGGCGAACAGCCCTATCGGGTTGGCGAACCGGCCGAAGGCGGCGATGAAGCACCACAGGGAGGCCGCGTCGAGCAGCCAGTTCAGTGATGCCCAGGTCAGTGCCTGGATGAGCACGGGCCGGTTGGTGCCCAGCGCGCGAAGCGAGGCCGACGCCTGGAGCACGACCTGCTCCAGGCGGTCGCCGCCCACGCCGGGGATCCGCTGGCCGATGGCCCGCACGATCCGCGCGGCGTGCTTTTCGCCGCGGGTGATGCCGAGGACCAGGATGGCCATCAGGGTCATGAGCACGGCCCCGACGATGGCGACCGTGCCGTAGACCGGCTGGAAGCCCGACAGCGGGATCGAGATCACCAGGGAGATCCAGAGCAGGACGTTCAGCACCAAGGTGGAGCCCATGCCCTTGGTCGCCATCATCACGGCGATGTCGGTGCCCGGTATCCCCTCCGCGGTGAACAACTGGTACCCGAGCCCGGCACTGCCGACCGTTCCCGCCGGGATGACGTGCGCTACCGCGGCTGCGGACAGGTCGATGCGGAACAGCCGGGACAGGCTGGGCCGGTTCTCCGGCGGCAGCAGGACCCGGTTCAGCAGCGCGTAGCAGAACAGGGACAGGCCCTCCAGGATCAGTCCCGCGATCATCCACCACACGTTCAGGCGGTCGAGCAGATACAGGTCCTTCCTGGCCCCGATGAGCTCCGGAATGACCAGGTACTCGACGATCAGCGCCAGGATGAGCAGGATGGCCAGGCGCCGCAGCGGCCGCCGGGCCTTCCGTAGCCGGCTCCGCCACCCCTTCTTCGGCGGCGTCACCTTCTGGTCTGCCTGGGCGGCCCGCTGGCTCACCTGAAGTCCAGGCGCCTGCCGGCGGCCAGCCGGCCGCCGGTGCTCGCGATGACAGAGGTCAGGACGTTCCCCAAGACATACCCGCCCACCTTGGTGACGATCTCGTCTTCGCCCAGTATGACCCGGGCGCGCAGGTGCTGCGGCGCGCGCCGTCAGCCGGACAGTCCTGGCGGCTGCCCCGTTGCGGCCTTCTCATACATCGGCGGCGTGGTGCCGCGGCTTCACGCGCGGGGGATCTCGGCGTGGCACTGCGGGCAGGTGGTAGGGGGATCGGCGTTCGCGATGGTGCCGCAGGACGGGCAGACGCGGTGCAGCCAGCACGCGGGGTCGCCGGGCACATCATCGTCTTCGACTGCCTGGACGGCCGGGCCCCGCTGCGCTCGGCTCGCCGCGCCCGCTCGCAAATGCTCGGCCAGCACCGCGGCCTCGCTGTGCGCGGCGTCCTTGGTGGCGGTGAGCAGGGTTACCGTCCCGTGCCTGGCCGCCTCGTTCAGATGCGCCAGCGCCTTGGCCCGCGCTGGCTCGCGCAGTTCATCGGCGTAGCGCTGCCGGAATTCGGCGAACTTCGCGGGATCGTGCCCGTACCAGCGTCGCAACTCGTCGGACGGCGCCACGTCCTTGTCCCACTCGTCGAGATGCGCGGCGGCCTTGGACACTCCCCGCGGCCAGAGGCGGTCCACCAGCACGCGCTCGCCGTCGTCCGGCGATACGGATTCATAGACGCGCTTCACGCGCACGTCGGGCTCCGAGGCCATCCCGCCTCCCGGGTCAGATGAACAGGCGGCGCGTCACCAGACCCTGGCCCAGGTCGTGGCCCAGCCAGAACGCGAAGTGGTCGCCGGGTTCGAAGTACTCACCCGGATCATCTCCCATCAACGCGACGGTCATGAGGACCGGGTCCTCTTCCGGCCACGTCCGGTCCATGCCGTTCTTCGTGACCAGGGCGGAGAAGAACCTGCTGGTGCCGGTGTCGTGATTCCGCCCCCGTATCACCACGCGCCGCATCTGGCCGCCGCCCAGGGTGCCCAGGGCACTGTCTCGAGCCGAGCCCAGCGTGACCAGAGCCTGGAACTTATACCGTTTCATCGCCATCGACCACCCGCGGAGGCTGCCGGATGCCAGCAAGACTTATCGTAGCACGATATAGTTGTCCGTGGACGCCGACCGCCGGTTGACCTCCGGGCCAGAGCGCCACGCAGCGCGATGTCACGGTCCCGGGGTGCCGGGCCGGTACGCCCTATGCTGGCCAGGGGCCGGAGCCTCTGGCGGCCAGAAGCGGGGAGGACGTGTATCAGCTGACCAGCGAGGACTATGAGAACCTGCTGACGTTCCGGACCAGCCTGCGGCGTTTCCTGCACTGGAGCGAGACCCAGGCTCGCGCGGCGGGCCTGACCCCGGCCCAGCACCAGCTATTGCTGGCGATCAAGGGGCACCGCGGCGAGCACGGCCCGGCCATCGGCGACCTGGCGGGCTACATGATGCTCCGGCACCACAGCGCCGTCGAGCTGGTAGACCGCGCCAAGGCGGCCGGGCTCGTGGAACGGTGGGGCGACATGGATGACGGCCGCGTGACCAGGGTCCGGCTCACACCGGAGGGCGAGGCCCGGCTGTCCCGGCTGTCCCAGGCCCACCTCGACGAGCTGCAGAGCCTCGCGCCGGTCCTGGACAAGCTCGTGGCCCAGTGGACCAGCCCGGCCCCCAGCTGAGACCGGCCCCCAGGCGGGCAAATCACGCCGAAACTAGTCCCGTCGCCCTGCTTGGGCGGCCCAGCGGAAGACTCCCTGGGCCATCGTGGACGTTGCGGCGTCCGCCCGGGCCGTGAACACCCGGCGGTGAATCTCCCCGATCGCGCTGTCGCCCGGGGCGGCCAGCCGGGCCAGCTCGGCCAGGTGCCCGGCCAGGCGCAGCGCCGTCTCGGCCGCACCGCCACCGTCCTGTTCGCCGTCACGGTCCGGGCGGTCGGCCCCGGCCCCGGCCAGGGCCTGCTCGGCCAGGGCCAGGGCCCGGTCGGCCAGCGCCGCGGGCCCTCCGGCCAGGCCGGCCAGCTCGGCCGCCAGCGCCGGCTCGGGCGCTGGCTTGAGCGTGGCCGGGTTCCCGTCCCACCAGCCGCCGTAGAGCCGCCAGGTGTTGCGGACGATGAACTCCGGCTCGTCGTAGACCGGCCGCAGGTAAGGCCGGGCCTCCAGGCCCGCGGGCGGCCGTACGGAGTGGATGGCATCGTCCAGGCGGCCGCCGCCGTTCATCACCTCGAGAGTCTGGTCGACGAGCGCGTCCAGCAGGTCGGCCGTATCGGCGAGGGCCAGCCGCACCCGGTCGGCGCCGACCACCGGCAGCCCGTGACCTGGCAGCAGGTACTCCGGTCGCAATCCGATCATCCGGCGCAGGGCCCCGGCCCATTCCTTCGGGTAGCGCTGCACCTTCTGCGGGTTGCCGGCGTTCGGCGACGCCCAGATGAACAGGTCGCCGCAGCACAGCACCCTGGAGTCGGCCAGCCAGGTCACCGTGTGATCGTCGGTTTCGCCCTTCTCGTGGCGCAGCAGGAAGGTGCGGCCGCCCACCTCCAGCCGTAGCTCATCGCGGTAGGTGCGATCCGGGTACCGGTAGTCGGTCGGCCAGCGCAGGTCGCTGAAGCCGAACTGGCGCCGGTTGATCACCTCGTTGTAGCCCGCCGTGAGCACGTAGCGGTCGAACCGCCGCGGCACCGCCTCGTGCGCCACCACGGCCGGAGCGGGCCAGTCCCTTTCCGCCGACTCCGCCTCCCAGGCCGGCAACCCGAACACGTGGTCGATGTGCCCGTGTGAATACACCGCGGTGTTCAGCCGCTGCCGGCTCCACCGCCGCAGCTCGGAGTGCACGGCCGCGGCTGTGAACGAACTCCCCGTGTCCACCAGGACCAGGCCGTCCTGAGTGGCGAACGCCGACACGTTGGCGAAGGACGGGGCGAAGGCCACGCCGTCACAGATCTCGGCCAGCCCGCCGAGGTGGCCGACCGGGTGGTACTCGCGGCTGGAGACCTCACCACGCCAGAGGCGGTCGGCCAGGCCAAGGATGTCGTCAGGCATACGTCCAAGCTTGACAGGCGCCGATATAGCGGGACCGCCGCCGGGAGGCGCAGCCCGGCGGCGGTCCCGGCCCCTGAGTGGGGTTACCGGCGCACGCGCCAGCGGGCCCCGAGGCCCGCCAGGTGCAGCGCGACGCAGATCAGTCCCAGGATCACCAGGCTGGCCGGGGCGAAAACCGCGTCGGTCGCCGTGGCCGTGACCCGGATTATGAACGCGATAGCGAAAATGATGACGGCAATTATGGCGAGCATCTGCTGTCCCTCCTGCTCAGTGCCTTCTGCTTGGTATTAAGGTTCACTGGCTTGGCTTGGGCAGCTGACAGGAGACCTTCGGGTTCACGCCGACGTAGTTCAGCGGGCCGGCCAGAATGGTTGCCGCGATCGTGCCGGCCTTGGCGCAGTTCGCGGCGGAGCCACTGTAGTAGTTGCGCTGGCCGCCGGCGATGGCACCGATAATCAGCCAGACGACGAGTATGACCGATCCAATCCGCATGCTTATCACCTACCGGACGGGAATGCTATGTTCCTTACGGCATCGTGCGCGCCCTTAACTACCTTGGAAAACGATTGCTAAACATGCCCGCCGCCGCTAGCGGCGGGCGGATCCGGGCTCCAGCAATTCCCGGAGCCGGCCTCGGCCGCGGTGCAGGCGGGACATCACGGTGCCGACCGGGCAGCGCATGACCGCGGCGATCTCCCGGTAGCCGAACCCCTCTACGTCAGCCAGGTGGACAGGGATGCGGAAGATCTCGGGGAGCTGCCGGAGCGCCCAGATCACGCGGGTGTCCGGCATGTGGTCCAGGGCCACCTCTTCGGCCGATCGCAGGCCCGACGCGGTGCGGGACTGAATCCGGGCCAGCTGCCAGTCCTGGATCCCGGCGCTGGTCAACACCGGTTCCCGCTGTTTCTTGCGGTAGCTGGTGATGAACACGTTCGTCAGGATGCGGTTCAGCCAGGCCTTGAGGTTCGTCCCGTCCCTGAACTGGTGGAATGACGCGAAAGCCCGGGCGTAGGTCTCCTGCACCAGGTCCTCGGCGTCGGCGTGATTGCGGGTCATCCGCGAGGCCATCGTGCGCAGGTGGCTCATGTAGCCCAGCGCCTCGGCGAAGCGCGCCTCGGCCAGCTCGCCGGGTCCTGACCAGGCCGCCCGCACGGTAAGCCGCGGCGGCCTGCTTGCGATGGCGGTCATTCGTCGATGTACTCCTCTACGACCTCGGAAACCGGCGTGCCGGGCCGCTCCGGGTCGGTCGGCTCGGCCGTCAGGTCCTCGGCCAGGTCGTCGGCGGGCAGGTGGCCGATGGGCGCCGTCCCCTGGCCCGGATCGGCCGGATCGGCCGACTCGGTCGCCTCGGCCGGCTCGGCCGCCGTGAGGTCCCCTGGCTGAAGGCCGTTATGGCCGTTGTCCTCGGCCCCGGGGTTGAGCATGACGTACGGCGGGTAGCGGGTCTCCTCCACGCGGCCGGCGACCCGGCCGCGCGGACCCCGGCGCAGGATCGTCCGGCGGTGCCGCCATCCTTGGCTGGGCTTGGGCAGGAACAACCCGGCGGCACCCGTCAGCATGATGACTACGCCTGCGACCTGCAGGTTCAGGAAGCTGGGGTGGGTCGTGACGGCGAACGTCAAGATCGCTCCGACGGCGATCAGGGCCAGGCAGGTTGCGGTCTTCATCGGTCAGTCCTCCTGAGGGGTTGGCCGGGCGGCAGGGTCAAGGTCGCGCAGCCGCGCGGGAGGTCCGCGATGTCGACCGCGGATATGGCGTAGACCGCTGCGCCTTTGTCCTCAACCGCCGGCCCGTCAGCGTTGGCCGCGGGCCGCCGGACAGGAGCTGAAGCGTGCGCCTTTCTCACGGCGCTTTCTTCTACCTGCCCTGGCAATTCTTAAACGCGGGGTTCGTTTTCCCTGGTGCGTGCCGGGTAGCTGCACACTCACGTAAATCGCGGGGGTGACGCATGAGGCAGGAGCGGCTCCGGATTCCGCCGGATCAGGCCAACTCAGCCCGGCCCAGCACGACCTGTACCTGGTTAGCCTGGTGTTGTCCGCCGTGGCCACGGCGCTGCTGAGGCCAGCCAGGAAGCCACCCGTCGGTTCTTCGCCGACGCCAGCCACGAGCTGCGCACCCCCCTGGCGTCGCTGCGCGCCAACGCCGAGCTGTACCAGCAGGGTGCCCTCACCAGCCGCAGCCAGGTCGACGAGGCCATGCGGCGCATCACGCTGGAATCACAACGGATGAGCGGGCTGGTCGACGGCATGCTTCGGCTGGCGCGGCTCGACCACCACCCCGAGCAGCACCACGACCTGGTCGACCTGACCGCCCTGGTCCAGTCCAGCGCCGAACGCGCCCAGGTGGCCGACCCGGCCCGGGCCTGGCGCACCCGCATCGCGCCCGGCCTCGTGGTGACGGGCGACGAGGAACTGCTGCGCCGGGCCGTCGACAACCTCCTGGCCAACGTGCGCGCGCACACCCCGGCCGACACCGCGGCCACGATCACCGCTGCCTGCCGCGACGACATGGTCGTCGTCGAGGTCAGCGACGACGGCCCGGGCGTCCCGGCTGACCAGCTTCCCCGGATCTTCGACCGCTTCTACCGGGCCGCGGCCCCGTCTCACCGCTCCGGCGCGGGCCTCGGCCTGGCCATCGTCACCACCGTCGCCGATGCCCACCACGGCACCGCCGAAGCCGCGCTCAACGACCCCAGCGGGCTGCGGGTCACCCTCACCCTTCCCCATAAGGTCATGGCGGCCACCATGACCGGCAGCGCCGACATTCCCGGCGAATGTCACGATCTCGCCTCTGATCCGCTTTGATCCCGGGCGTGTAGCGGGCGTCGCCGGGGGAAACACGCCAAGTAAGGCGCTGTCTATTCTGTGGTGCCCGCGTGCCCGTCCCCTCCGAGATCCGGGGCGGCAGCATCCGTTCCTGTCGGTCCCTCGTCTTGGAGCTCGCACCATGCCCACGTCACCGCCGCGCCCGCGCCGGCAGGCCGCCCCGGGCTCGCGCCAGCCGGCGGCCCCGCGGTCGGGCCGGCCCGAGCGGGCCGCGACCTACCGGGTCCAGCTGAACGCGGGGTTCACCTTCGACGACGCCGCGGCCATCACCGGCTACCTGGCCGCGCTCGGCGTCAGCCACCTGTACTGCTCGCCGATCCTGCAGGCCGCCGCGGGCAGCACCCACGGCTACGACGTGGTCGACCCCGGGCGGCTGAACACCGAGCTCGGCGGCGCGCTCGGCTACCAGCGGCTCACCGAGCACCTGGACCGGGCCGGCCTGGGCCAGGTCCTCGACATCGTGCCCAACCACATGGCCCTGGCCGGGCGGGCCAACGCCTGGTGGTGGGATGTCCTGGAAAACGGGCCGTCCAGCGTGTACGCCAGCTACTTCGACATCGACTGGGATCCGCCCGAGCGCAAGCTGGCCGCGACCGTGCTGATGCCCGTCCTCGGCGACCAGTACGGCCGGGTCCTGGAGGCCGGTGAGCTGGCGGTCAGCCGGCAGGGCGGGTCGTTCGCCGTCCGCTATTTCGACCACGAGGCACCGATCTCGCCCCGCACCCTGAGCGGGCTGCTGACCAAGGCGGCGGCCCGGGCCGGGTCCGACGAGCTGGAGAGCCTGGCGGTCGCGTTCAGCCGGCTGCCGCACGCCCGCCGCACCGACCGGGCCGCCGTGATCGAGCGGCACCGGGACAAGGAGGTGCTGCGCGCCCGGCTGGCCGAGCTGGGCGAGACCGATCCCGGGGTCGCCGCGGCGATCGACACGGAGGTCGAGGCGCTGAACCGCGACCCGGATGCCCTCGACGAGCTGCTGAGACAACAGAACTACCGGCTGGCTTACTGGCGCACCGGGTCCGAGGAGCTCTCCTACCGGCGGTTCTTCGACATCGAGAGCCTGGCCGGGCTGCGGGAGGAGGACGAGGCCGTCTTCGCCGACACCCACCGCCTGGTGCTCAAGCTCGTCGCCGACGGCACGCTCGACGGGCTGCGGGTCGATCACGTGGACGGGCTCTCCGATCCGGAGGGCTACCTGGCCCGGCTGCACGACGCCACCGCGGGCACGTACGTCGTGGTGGAGAAGATCCTTGAGGAGGACGAGGAGCTGCCCAGGTCGTGGCCGGTGGCCGGGACCACCGGCTACGAGTTCCTGAACCACGTCAACCAGCTCTTCGTCGACTCCCGCCACGAGGCGGCGATGCGCGCCTGCTACACCGGGTTCACCGGGCAGGGGCAGGACTATGCCGAGGTGGTGTACGCCGCCAAGCTCCAGATCATGCGGGAGGATCTGGCCGCCGAGCTGGAACGCCTGACCGGCCTGCTCGCCGACGTCTGCGAGCGGCACCGCCGTCACCGTGACTACACCCGCCGCGAGCTGCGCGACGCGCTGCGCGAGCTGATCGCGGCCTTCCCGGTGTACCGGACGTACGTCCGCGCCGGGCACCCGGTCACGGCCGCGGACCGGGCGCACGTGGCCGAGGCCGTGGGCGCCGCCCGGCAGCGCCGCCCCGACCTCGACGCCGAGCTGGCCGATTTCATCGGCGACCTGCTCACCGGTGGCTATCCCGGCGAGGCCGAGACCGCGTTCGCGGTGCGGTTCGCCCAGGTGAGCGCGCCGGTCATGGCCAAAGGCGTCGAAGACACCGCGTTCTACCGGTATCAGCCCCTGGTCAGCCTCAACGAGGTGGGCGGCGATCCCGGCCGGTTCGGGCGTCCGGCGGGGGACTTCCACCGGGCCATGGCGGAGGCGGCGCGGCGCTGGCCGGAGGCAATGCTCACGCTGTCGACCCACGACACCAAGCGCAGCGGTGACGTCCGGGCCCGGATCAGCCTGCTCGCCGAGCTTCCGGGGGCCTGGACGCGCGCGGTAGACCGCTGGACCGTGCGGAACCAGCGCTACAAGCAGGGCGGCTGGCCGGACCGCAACACCGAGTACCTGCTCTACCAGACGCTGGTGGGGGCCTGGCCGATCGACGCCGGCCGGGCCGGCGCGTTCCTGCAGAAGGCGGCCAAGGAAGCCAAGGTGCACACCTCCTGGATCGACCCGAACCCCGGCTACGACGACGCCCTGTCCGCGTTCGTCGCCGCCGTGCTGGCCGACCGGGGCTTCGTCGCCGACCTGGAGGGCTTCCTGGCCGAGCACCGGCTCGTCGAACGCGGCCGGGTCAGCTCGCTGGCGCAGACGGCGCTGCTGCTGACCTGCCCCGGGGTTCCGGACCTGTACCAGGGCACGGAACTGTGGGATCTGTCCCTGGTCGACCCGGACAACCGCCGGCCGGTGGACTACGCCGAGCGCCGTGGGCTGCTCGACAGCCTGGCCGGCGGCGGGCCCGAGGAAGCCCTGGCCCGCGGTGACGAGGGCGGCCCGAAGCTGTGGCTCATCCACCGGGTGCTCGGGCACCGGCACCGCCATCCCGGCGCGTACGGTCCCGGCTCCGGGTACGGGCCCCTCCCGGTCCGCGGGCCCTGGGCCCGGCACGCGGTGGCCTTCGCCCGCTCCGCCGGACTGGCCGTGATCGTGCCCCGGCTAGTGGCCGGCCTGGACGGGGAATGGCCCGGCACCACGGTCGGCCTGCCCGAGGGGGGGTGGGTCGACGTGCTCACCGGCGAGAAGGTGGACGGCGGCCGCGCCAGCGTGGCGGCACTGCTCCGCCGGTTCCCCGTGGCCATCCTGGGCAGAGAAGCTTGAGTGAGCCAAAGGCAGGAAAGGTGCAGGAGTTCCGGGTGTGGGCGCCGGGGCGGCGGCAGGTCGCGGTCGTCTTGTCCGGCGGGCCACGGGTGCCGATGCAGCCCAGCGACAGCGGTACCGGCTACGGCGGCTGGTGGGCGTGCTCGGTCGAACACGCCGGCCCGGGCAGCGACTATGCGTTCAGCCTGGACGAAGGCCCGCCGCGTCCGGACCCCCGTTCGGCCTTCCAGCCCCAGGGCATCCACGGCCCGTCCCGCGTGATCGACCACGCCGCCTTTGCCTGGGGCGACGCCGGCTGGCGGGGAGTGCCGCTCGCCGGGTCGGTCCTGTACGAGTGCCACGTCGGCACGTTCTGCGCCGAGGGCACCTTCGACGGAGCGATCAATCACCTGGCGCACTTGGCCGACCTGGGCGTCGACGCCATCGAGCTGATGCCGGTGGCCGAGTTCTCCGGCGACCGGGGGTGGGGCTATGACGGGGTGGACCTGTTCGCCCCGCACCACGCCTACGGCGGGCCGGACGGGCTCAAGCGGCTCATCGACGTCGCGCACGCCAGCGGGCTCGGCGTGGTCATGGACGTCGTGTACAACCATCTCGGCCCGGCCGGGAACTACCTGCCGGAGTTCGGGCCGTACTTCTCCGCACAGCACCGGACCAACTGGGGCGAGGCGGTCAACTTCGACGGGCCGGGCAGCGACGAGGTCCGGCGCTTCGTCATCGACAACGCGCTGATGTGGCTGCGCGACTACCATTGCGACGGGCTCCGGCTGGATGCCGTGCACGCCATCGTGGACCACTCGGCCACGCACATCCTGGAGGAACTCGCCGTCGAGGTGGCGGCGCTAGCCGCGCGCGCCGGCCGCCCGCTGTTCCTGGTCGCCGAGAGCGACCTGAACGACCCCCGGTTCGTCCGCAGCCGGGACGCCGGCGGCTACGGCCTCGGCGCCGCCTGGGCCGACGAGTGGCACCACGCCCTGCACGCCACGCTGACCGGGGACACCAGCGGCTACTACGCGGACTTCGGGCCGCTGCCGCTGCTGGCCAAGGCGCTGCGCCAGGCCTGGGTGTACGACGGCACCTACTCGCCGTACCGGCAGCGGGTGTTCGGCCGGCCCCCGGCCGGCCTGGACGGCAGCCAGTTCGTGGTCGCCACCCAGAACCACGACCAGGTCGGCAACCGCGCCGCGGGCGATCGCAGCAGCGCGCTGATGAGCGACGGCCGGCTCCGGGTGGCCGCGGCGCTGCTGCTGACCTCGCCGTTCGTGCCGCTGCTGTTCCAGGGGGAGGAATGGGGGGCCGCGACCCCGTTCCAGTACTTCACCGGCCACGAGGACCCCGGGCTCGCCGCCGCGGTGAGCCAGGGCCGGCGCAGCGAGTTCTCCGCGTTCGGCTGGGACCCGTCCGAGGTTCCCGACCCGCAGGACCCCGCCACGTTCCAGCGTTCCCGGCTCGACTGGGCCGAGATTCACTCGCCACGCCACACCAGCCTGCTGGCCTGGTACCGCCGGCTGATCGCGCTGCGGCGGCAGGTCCCGGCGCTCACCGATCCCAGGCGCGGCCGCACCGAGACCGACTGCGATTCGGACGCCGGGTGGCTGGTCGTCCGCCGCGGGCCGGTCACGGTCGCCGTCAACCTGGGCGCGGCCGCGTGGACGTTCCCGGCCGGGCCATCGGCGGCCCTGCTGGCCGCCTCCGATCCCCGCGTTGAGCTGGCCGGCCAGGGCCTGGTGCTGCCGCCCGACACCGTCGCGATCCTGAAAAGGTACACCGCAGCGTCATGAGCGGCGGGTAGCGTGGCCCGGGCTGCCACACTGGTGACGACGAAAGGATCCACCCTCCACATGACCGAGCCCATCGAGGACTGGCCCGGGCGCCCGTACCCCCTCGGCGCCGCCTACGACGGCGGCGGCACCAACTTCTCGCTGTTTTCCGAGATGGCCGAGGGAATCGACCTGTGCCTGTTCGACAACGAGGGCCGCGAGGAGCGGATCCGCCTGGAGGAAGTCGACGCGTTCTGCTGGCACGCCTATCTTCCGGCGGTGGCGCCCGGGCAGCGTTACGGCTACCGCGTGCACGGGCCGTGGGCGCCGGAACGCGGCCAGCGATGCAATCCGGCCAAGCTGCTCCTTGACCCCTACGCCAAGGCCATCGAGGGCCAGGTCCGCTGGAACCAGGCCTGTTTTCCGTACACGTTCGGCCACGAGGACTCTCGCAACGATGACGACAGCGCCTCCTTCGTGCCCCGGTCGGTCGTGCACAACCCGTACTTCGACTGGGGCAACGACCGGCCCCCGGACATCCCGCTCAACGAGTCGGTCATCTACGAGACCCACGTCAAGGGCTTTACCGTCCGGCATCCTGACGTCCCCGAATCACAGCGCGGCACCTACTCCGGCCTGGCTCACCCCGCGGCCGTCGAATACCTCACCGGGCTCGGCATCACCGCCGTGGAACTGCTTCCCGTGCACCAGTTCGTGCACGACGCGCACCTGGTCGACCGGGGGCTGCGCAACTACTGGGGCTACAACTCGATCGGGTTCCTGGCCCCGCACAACGAGTACGCCGCCACCGGCCAGCGCGGCGAGCAGGTCGCCGAGTTCAAGGCGATGGTCCGCGCGCTGCACGAGGCGGGCATCGAGGTGATCCTCGACGTCGTCTACAACCACACCGCCGAGGGCAACCACCTGGGACCCGTCCTGTCCATGAAGGGCATCGACAACGCCGCCTACTACCGCCTCGTCTCCGAAGACCGCCGGTTCTACTACGACACCACGGGCACCGGGAACAGCCCGAACGTGCGCCACCCGCACACCCTCCAGCTGATCATGGACTCGCTGCGCTACTGGGTGACCGACATGCACGTCGACGGGTTCCGCTTCGACCTGGCGGCCAGCCTGGCCCGCCAGTTCCACGAGGTCGACCGGCTGTCCGCGTTCTTCGACCTGATCCAGCAGGACCCCGTGGTATCCCAGGTCAAGCTCATCGCCGAGCCGTGGGACATCGGCGAGGGTGGCTACCAGGTCGGCAACTTCCCCGCCCTGTGGTCGGAGTGGAACGGCCGCTACCGCGACACGGTGCGCGACTTCTGGCGGGGCGAGCCGGCCACGCTGGGCGAGTTCGCCTCCCGGCTCACCGGCAGTTCCGACCTGTACCAGGCCGACACCCGCCACCCCGGGGCCAGCGTCAACTTTGTCACCGCCCACGACGGCTTTACCCTGCGTGACCTGGTCTCGTACAACGAAAAGCACAACGAGGCCAACGGGGAGGGCGGGGCCGACGGCGAGTCCCACAACCGGTCCTGGAACTGCGGCGCCGAGGGCGACACCGACAACAAGGCCGTCCTGGCCCTGCGGCACCGGCAGCAGCGCAATTTCCTGGCCACGCTGCTGCTCTCGCAGGGGGTCACCATGCTGCTCGGCGGGGACGAGTACGGGCGCACCCAGCGCGGCAACAACAACGCGTACTGCCAGGACAACGAGATCTCCTGGTACGACTGGGACCGCGTCGACGACGACCTGCTCGAGTTCACCCGGCGCCTGATCACGCTGCGGCGCGAGCACCCGGTGCTGCGGCGGCGCCGCTGGTTCCAGGGGCGCTCAATCCGCGGCTCGGTAGACCTGGGCTGGTGCAAGCCCGACGGGACCGAGATGAGCGACGACGACTGGGACGCCGCGTTCGCGCCCGCCGTCGGCATCTTTCTTAACGGCGACGCGATCACCGACCGTGACCGCCGCGGCCAGCGGGTGACCGACGATTCCTTCCTGCTGCTGTTCAACGCCCACGCTGACGCCATCGACTGGACGCTGCCCAAGCAGTGGGGCCAATGGTGGGAACTGGTCACCGACACGGGTGACCCCGGCCGGGAGGCCGAAGCGCTAGAAAGCTCCGAGACCCTTCAGGTCGCCGGGCGCTCGGTCGTCGTCCTGCAGCGCCGCGACGCCCCCGAGTAAGGAGCCGGGCCGCGATTGCTCTGCCGTCGAGGGGTGCCACCGTTCGGCGCCGGCCCGGGCAGCGGTCACCGCAGCGGGCTCGGGGACGAACTTCCGGCCGGGCAGCCGCCCCCGGCCGCCTGGACCAGGGTTGAGCCGGTCCGCAGCGCCGGGCACCCGCGCTGCGGCGAGACGATCACGCCCATCACGACCATGGCGAGGGCCAGTACCAGCCCGATCGCGATCACGACGCCCGGCCGCGGCCGCCGTCTGCGCCGCCGGAGCTGTTCGCGGGCTGGCATCGCTTCTTGCCAGGTCAGGCGGGTGAAGATCGAGAAAAGCGACCTGAGACGAGGATCACGGGACAGCAGAGCCCGCTCGATCCTGGTCAGGGCCCGCGCCTCAGCGGCTGACAAGCTCATCTCTCATGCTCCGGTTTCTCCATTCGACAGGCTCCTGCTTCCGTCAGGTACGACGAGAACAGGGCAGGGCGCGTGACGCAGGACATGCTGGCCTGGCCGTGGATGCCAGCCGGCCGGCGCCGCTGCGCGCCGGCCGGCCGGCGAACTCAGGATGTCCGTTGTGACGGCACGTCGGCCTCGGCTGGCCCGGCACCGGCCGCGGACCCGTTTCCTGTCCTGCTCTTGGCATCGGTGCCCAGCAGGTCCTCGAACAGGGCGCGGTAGTGGAGCATCGCCTGCCGCAGGTCCTCGGTGGAGGCCATCCCGTCGGCGGCGCGCTGGCTGATGACGTAGGCGGCACGGTAGTGATCAAGCACGGCGGCGTGCTGCACGGACAGGTCCGCGAGCGTCTGGTCGTCACCCTCTACGGGGTATCCGCGCTCGCTCATCACGGTCCTGACCAGGCGCTGTCCCGCCGCCACCGCTTCGGCCGGCGCGTCGACGAACTGCTCCTGGATGGCGGTCCAGTTCTGCTGGTACCGGGCCTGGGCCGCGGGGTCGAGCGGCCGGATGTCGAGGCCGGCGACGCGCCGCTCCCGCCCAGCCAGTTCGGTCTCGGCCCTGGTCCGGCTGCCCTTCTCCTCGACCATCCGGTCGTACTCGGGGCCGAAGCGCTGCCGGAGCCGCCGACGACGCGCGTCGTACAGGATCCCGGCGATAGCGGCCACCACCACGATGACCACGATGACGATGATGACGGTAATCCCGGTTGACATTGCCTTCCTCCCGGGTTCGGTACTTGAGTTCGGCCTGGACTGCCCGCCACGACGAATCTCAAACAGATAACAACCGCGACCTGACGCGCGTCCTCTAAGGCACAAACGCTGTGTGGCGAACGCAGGCGGCCCGTCCCCCGCGGTCATTAAGGGGACGGGCCGGTCTTGTTCGGTGACGGCAGGATTACCAGTTGTACCAGCGGCGGCGGCGCGGCTTGGCGATCGTCTCGCCGACGCGCAGGAAGAAGCCGAGCACCCATAGGACCAGCGCGGCCAGGGCCAGCCACCACAGGACGTGGATGGCAAACCCGAGCCCGAAGAGGATCAGGATGACGAGCAGGGCCACCAGGATCACGGCCATTGGACTTCCTCTCGTAAGACGTGATAAGGCGTGACTTGCTGATCTGCGGACGCTCTAATTCCGGGCTCGCGCTGCTAAGGCGCGGCAATGAGTCTCTATGCCGGGCAGCGGCCGTCTAGCTGCCATTCCTCCTTAGGTCAGGTAGCTATTACTTCTACCCTTGTGGCGGCGGGCAAACTTCGGCCTCGTCTTCGGGCGGCTCGCTGGATAGCCTGCTCGATGATGCGGACTCCAGCGGCGTGGCGGCGGGGCCGGACCGCGCGGCCGAGGCCGGCCGGCGGGCGCCGCGTGCATCCCGCTGACCTGTCACGGGGCGGGCCGGGCCGATGGGCGGATCCGGCCCGGCTGGCGCTGGGCACCGCCTCGGCGCTCGGGCTGGCCCGCTTCGCCTACGGCCTGCTCGTCCCCGCGATGCGCGCCGAGCTCGGCTGGAGCCTGGCTCAGGCCGGCCCGCTGACCACCGCCAACGGCCTGGGATACCTGCTGGGCGCGGCGGCCACGGCTCCGGTGGCCCGCCGCCTCGGCGTCACGACCACCTTCCGGCCGGGCATGGTCCTCACCACCGTGGCCCTCGCCGCGACCGCCGTCACCAGCAGCTACCCGTCGCTCCTGCTGGCCCGCGCGGCGGCCGGGGCGGCCGGGGCGCTGGTCTTCATCGCCGGCGGCGTGCTGGCCTCCCGCGCGGCGGCTCGCCTGCGGTCCGCCGTCCCGCTGACCATCTACTTCGCCGGCGCCGGGCTGGGTATCGCGGTCAGCGGCGCGCTCATCCCGCCGCTGCTCGGCGACCACCCCGGCCGGTGGCCGCTGGCGTGGGCCGGCCTGGCGGCGGCCGCGGGCCTGGCCACCGTCGTCAGCTGGACCGCGGCCCGCGACGCCGGCACTGGCCGCGAGGACCCAGCGCCGCGGCCACCCTGATGGACCTGCGCGCCGTGCGGCGGCTGTGGCGGATCGCCGCCGCCTACCTGCTCTTCGCGGCCGGGTACATCGCGTACATCACGTTCCTGTCGGCCTACCTGGCCGTCCACCACGCCAGCACCCTCCAGGTGGCGGTGACCTGGGCCGTGCTCGGCCTGGCCGGCATGGCCGCGCCCGCGCTGTGGAGCCGGCCGGTCAGCACCTGGCCCGGCGCCACGGCCCTCGCCGCGTCGCTCGCGGCCCTGGCCGCCGCGGCCGCGGTCGCCCTGATCAGCGCCGCCCCGGCCGTGGTGGCCGTGTCGGCCGTCGGTTACGGTGCCACGTTCCTGGTGGTGCCCGCCGCCATCACCAGCCTGATCCACTCCGCCGTCCCGCGCGCGGAGTGGACCACGGTGCTGGCCACCTTCACCGTGGTGTTCGCGGCGGGCCAGACCGTCGGCCCCTACCTGGCGGGGGCGCTGGCTGACCGTTACGGTACCGGCGCCACGCTGGTCTGGACCTCCGCGCTGTGTGCCGCGGGCGCCGCGCTGAGCATCACCGCGCGGGCACGATGTTCGCGTTGAGGTGGAACACGTTGTCCGGGTCGTACTCGGCCTTGATCCTGGCCAGCCGGTCGTACTTGGCCGCCCCGTAGCTGGTGCGGATCTGGTCATCCTGGAAGTCGGTGCTCCCGTTGATGTAGCCGCCCCCGCTGCCGATGGCGTGCGGGCGCAGCGCCGTCCAGAAGTCGCGCGCCCAGCGGCGATCGGCGGCCAGCAGATCGGCGTCCGGCGCCAGGGCGGCCATGAACACGGCGTACCGCGGCGAGCGCCCGCCGCCGAAGGCGGTGTCGTCGTCGCCGACCCGGCTGTACGCGCCGTCGAGCCGGTAGAAGAACGCCGCCGACGCCGGCGAGTTCTTGGCCGGGACCTGATCGGTCACTACATCGATCACCTCGTCCGACAGGTTCTCGACGTACGTGGCCTTGTCGTAGCCGTGCTGGCCCCAGGCGTTGGCCTCGTCGAGCAGCTGCTGCAGGACGACGTAGGGCATCGGGGTGACCAGGTCGAACAGCGGCGGCAAGGTCTGGCGGATCTGGGTGACCAGCCCGGCGTGGTCCGGCGCGCCGCCGAACCCGGTCAGCACCAGCGCGTACCCCGGCGCGAAGTGGTGCTGCTGCGGGACGAAGGGCAGCGGCGGCGCGTTCAGCGCGGCGATCACGGCGTTGATGTCCGGTGGCATGTCCGCGGTGATCTCCCGGGCCAGCCGCAGCGCCTCGCGGCCCTGGTCCAGACCCCAGAAGAACAGGCCGGCCTGCACGGTCGGATCGACCTCGTGCAACCGGAACTCGAACGAGCTGACCACGCCGAAGTTGCCCCCGCCGCCGCGGATGGCCCAGAACAGCCCGGGATGGCAGTTCTCGGCCGCCCGCAGCACCTGGCCGTCGGCGGTCACCACCTCGGCCGAGGCCAGGTTGTCGATGCTCAGGCCGAACTGCCGGGTCAGCCAGCCCATGCCGCCACCCAGGGTGAGCCCGCCGATCCCGGTATGACTGACCAGCCCGGCCGGAGCGGCCAGCCCGTGGGCCTGGGTGGCTGCGTCCATATCCGCCAGCAGCGCACCGCCGCCGACCCGTGCCCGCTGGCCGACCTGGTCGACCTGGACCGAGTTGAGCAGGCTCAGGTCGATCATCAGGCCGCCATCGCACACGGCCGCCCCGGCAGGGTTGTGCGCGCCCCCGCGTACGGATATCTCCAGCCCGTGCTCGCGCGCGAGCCTGATCGCCGCGGCCACGTCGGCGGCCGAACTGCAGCGGGCGATCACGGACGGGCTCCGGTCTACTCCTGCGTTCCACACCCGGCGCCGGTCGTCGAACTCTGCGTCGCCGGGCACGATGACCGGCCCGTCCATCGCCGCGCGAAGCTCCCCGATGCCCTGGCTCACCGTCTGCGTCATGACTGCTTTCCCCCTCCATGGGCTCTGCGTGATTGCCCATAACGTCCTGGCCGGCGGTCGGCCGGACCGTTATGGCAGCTGACCAGGTGCGCGTGCAGGCCGGCTGCCGAGTTCGTGGAGATCAGGTGGAGGAACGGAGGATGACCTACGCGCCGCCCGCGGAATATCCGGGCCGGCCCGCGGGTAATTTGGGCGCATGGAAGCGGGACAAGAAGTCCTGGCCGAGCCGGTAGAGAACCCGGCGGCCGTCGCCGACGCGGAGCAGCATGTGCGGCAGGAACTTGAGGACCTGCGGGCCCGCGTGGCTAGACGGGCGGGGGGGTACGTCGTGCCGCTGGCCGCCGCGGCAGGCATAGTGGTGTCGGGCTGGCTGATCCGGCACTGGCGCCGCAAGCGCTGAGGCCTGACCGGTGGCGGACCCGGATCTCGAGAGGCGGAGGTCAGGCGTGGCCAGGGCAGAAGCAAAGCAGCAGCGTCAGTCCCGCCGGGCGGGCTTGCCCGACTGGCTGGACCCCGAACTCGCCACGCTCACCCGGGACAGGTTCTCCGACCCGGCGTGGATCTACGAGCGCAAGCTCGACGGCGAGCGCATCGTGTCCTACGTCGGGAACGGCGAGGTCCGGCTGATGACCCGCAACCAGCACGTGGTCAGCACCACGTTCCCGGAGATCGCGGCGGCGCTGGCCGCGCAGCACCGCCAGGAGTGCGTGGTCGACGGCGAGATCGTCGCCTTCGAGGGCAGCGAGACCCGGTTCGAGCGGCTGCAGCAGCGGCTCGGCGTGGCCAATCCGGGCGCGGACCTGCTGGCCAAGTACCCGGTGTACTACTACGTGTTCGACGTGCTGTGGGCCGACGGCCAGGACGCCCGCCCGCTGCCGCTGGGCCAGCGCAAGCAGATACTGCGCGCCGCCCTGGCCTTCGACGATCCGCTGCGGTACACCGAGCACCGGGACACCGACGGCGAGGCCTACTATCGTGAGGCGTGCCGCCTGGGCTGGGAAGGGTTGATCGCCAAGCGCGCCAACTCGCCGTACCGGGCCGGGCGGACCAAGGACTGGCTGAAGTTCAAGTGCGAGAGCGGGCAGGAGTTCGTCATCGGCGGCTTCACCGACCCGCAGAGATCGCGGATCGGGTTCGGCGCGCTGCTGCTCGGCTATTACGACACCGGCGGTCGGCTCGCCTACGCGGGCAAGGTCGGCACGGGCTTCACCAACAACATGCTGCGCAGCCTGCACCAGACCCTGGTCAAGCTGGAACGTCCCACCCCGCCGTTCGAAACCGGCGCGCGGCTGCCGCGCTCGGGAGTGCACTGGGTCGAGCCCCGGCTGGTCGGTGAGGTCGGGTTCTCCGAATGGACCCGGGACCTCGAACTGCGCCACCCCAGGTTCCAGGGACTGCGCGACGACAAGGATCCCGCGGACGTGGTCAGGGAGGTTCCGACCAGCGGAGAGGCGCAGTCGTGACCGCAGGGTCAGCCGTCACCATCTCGGGCATCAGCGTCGAGCTGTCCCACGCCGACAAGGTGTTCTTCCCTGACTCCGGGATCACCAAGGGCGACCTGGTCGGCTACTACCGGGACATGGCCGGCCGCATGCTGCCGTACCTGCGGGACCGTCCCCTGGTGATGGCCCGCTACCCGGAAGGGATCACCGGTGAGCGGATCTTTCAGAAGAACGTCCCCCGTTACTTCCCGGACTGGATCACCCGGACCAAGGTGAAGAAGCAGGACGGCACGCTGCTGCAGGTCGTCGCCGACAAGCCCGCCACGCTGGTCTACCTGGCCAACCAGGCGTGCATCGAGATGCACTGCTTCCTGAGCCGGGTTGGCGCGCTGGACCGCCCCGACCAGGTCGTGTTCGACCTCGACCCGCCCGATGACCACCGGTTCGCCGACGTGAAGCACCTGGCGCTGCGACTTCGGGAGCTGCTGGAAGACGAGCTGGGACTGACCGCGTTCGTCAAGACCACCGGTGGCCGGGGCGTGCACGTGCACGTCCCGCTCAGCGCCCGTGACGACTTCGACACGGCACGCCGGTTCGCCCGCCAGGCCAGCGAGGTCCTGGCCGCCAGGGAGCCGGACCGGCTGACCGTTGAGCAGCGCAAGGACGGCCGCGGCGACCGGGTCTATTCCGACGTCATGCGAAACGCCTACGCGCAGACCGTGGTCGCGCCCTACACGGTCCGCGCCCGGCCAGGAGCCCGCGTCGCCACCCCGCTGAGGTGGGAAGAACTAGAAGACCCCGACCTGACGCCCGGGCGGTTCACGCTGCGCACGATCGGCGAGCGCCTGGACCAGCTGGGCCGGTCCGACCCGTGGGCCGGCCTGACCAGGCACCGGTACGGCCTGGCCCGGGCCACCCAGCGGCTGGTGAAGCTCGCGGCCCGCGAGCTGTGAGCCACTCGGCGGGCGCTGCCTGACCGGGTGCTGGGCTCAGCAGGCGGACCGGCCGCGAAGGCGGCGTGTGCCCTGGGCGCTGACGGGCGCGGCGCTTCTCGCGGTCTACCGGGCGGGCAGTGACCGCGGGCCGCCCGCCGCGGGCCGGCGCGGGGGGGTGCTTTCCACGGGCGGTGCCCCGCCGGGCACCGCCGGGCCCCCGCCGGGCCCGGCCGGCGTGCCGTTGAGCGCGGCCGGCCTGTCGCTGGGCAGAGGCGGCGTGCCGTTCAGCGCGGCCGGCGTGGCGGGCGGCGGCGTGCTGCCCCGCGCGGCCGGTGCCCCGCCGGGCAGCGGGCCGCCCGGTTCGGCGTGGTCTGCCCGTGATGGCCCGTGCCGCAGGTGGCTGAGCACCGGCGCGCGAGCCACCATGATCACGCCAACGACCAGCGCCACGATGCCCGCGGCCTGGACCGCGAGTATGACCGGCGATATGTCAATGTTGTCGCCGAAGACCACCACGCCGAGCAGGATCCCCGCCAGCGGCTCGGCGGCGGTGATCGCGGGAAGCGAGGAGTGCAGCGGCGCGGCGTTGAACGCGTTCTGCATCAGCCAGTTGGCGATCAGGGCCGCCGCCACCAGGCAGTACGGGGCCCAGTTGACCAGCAGTCCGGCGAACGAGTGCGCGTCCAGGATCTGCACGGTGCGCCGGGTCAGCGCGTCCGAAATGCCGAACACCAGCCCGGCGCCGACCCCGGTCAGCGTGGCCCGCGTCGGGCCGCAGCGGCGGTGCCCGGCGTGGATGCAGATGTAGGCGACGACCGCGATGCCGGCGGCGGCGGGCCAGTCGGCGAACGAGCCGAACGAGACGTGCGGCGTCCCCGGTTCCCGCGGCAGGGACAGCGCGGCCACGCCGCAGGCCAGGATCACCGCGCCGATCAGCTCGGTGGCCCGCAGCCGCTGGTGCGACAGCGGGACGGCCAGGGCCAGGGCGAAGATCAGGCTGGTGGCCAGCAGCGGCTCGTACAGCGTCAGGGCCAGGTGGCCGACGCACCACGCGGACAGCAGCTGCCCGCTGATCATGATGCCGAAGCCGAGCAGCCACCGGCGGCGGCGCACCAGGTCGAGGATCAGCCGCAGCCGCAGGTAGTAGGCCTGCGGTTCCTGTGCGGCGGCATGCTGCTGCAGGACGAAGCCTGCTCCGAGCAGCATCGCCGCTATCAGGGTGATCCCAAGAACCATGTCTCTCCGCTATCAGTATGACGCCCGGGGTGCGGTCCGTCGCTATACGTGGCGCATTGACTGCGCCGAGATTATCCCGGCGGCGGTACACGCGGGGTCCAGCCGGGACAAAAGGGCGCGACTACCGCTGGTCAGCCGGTCTTGATCCTGGGCTCGGTCAGGTCGCGGGCTGGCCGTCAGGTCGCGGGCTCAGCCGGCGCCGGGCCGGCTCCCGGCCGGGCGGCTGGCTGGGCCGGGGCCGGGGACGGATCGCGTGGATCTTACGGGTTTGCGGCTTCCCGGCCTGCAGGCTGACCTTCTCGCCGTTGTGCATGATGTCGAGCGGCTTGCCGTCCGCCACCGAGTACGTGGCCGCCTCATGGGAAATCTCGACCCGCAGGCGACTGCCCCGGATGAAGAGGGTGAACGCGAGCCGGGACAAGCCGTCGGGCAGCCGCGGCGCGAAGTTGACCGTGCCGTCCCAGTGGCGCATGCCGCCGAAGCCGCAGACCAGCGCGACCCAGGTGCCGGCCAGCGACGCGATGTGGACGCCGTCACGGGTGTTGTTCTCCAGGTCCCGCAGGTCCATCAGGGCCGCCTCGCCGAGGTAGTCGTAGGCCAGGTCCAGGTGCCCGACCTCGGCGGCCATGACCGCCTGGGTGCAGGCGGACAGCGAGGAGTCCCGCACCGTGAGCGGCTCGTAGTAGTCAAAGTTCCGCGCCTTCTGCTCGGCGGTGAACTCCTGCGTGCGCAGCTGCATGGCCAGCACCAGGTCAGCCTGCTTCACGACCTGTTTGCGGTACAGGTCGAAGTAGGGGAAGTGCAGCAGCAGCGGATACTGATCCGGGGCCGTATGCGCGAAGTCCCAGACCTGGTGGCGGGTGAACCCCTCCGCCTGGGGATGAACGCCCAGCGCCTCGTCGAACGGGATGTGCATCGCGTCGGCCGCGTCCCGCCAGCCCGCGGACTCCTCTGCGTCGACGCCGAGTTCCCCGGCCCGGTCCGGGTACCGCTTCACCGCCTCCGCCGCGGCCACCAGGTTCTGCCGGGCCATCAGGTTGGTGTAGACGTTGTTGTCGGCGATCGCGCTGTACTCGTCCGGCCCGGTGACCCCGTCGATGTGGAACCGCCCCTGGGCGTCATGGTGGCCCAGGGAGCGCCACAGCCGCGCGGTGTTGACCAGCAGGTCCATCCCCGGGCCCCGGTCGAAGTCCTCATCGCCGGTGGCGTCCACGTAGCGGACCACCGCGTCGCCGATGTCGGCGTTGATGTGGAAGGCGGCGGTGCCGGCGGGCCAATAGCCCGAGCACTCCTGGCCGGCGATCGTCCGCCACGGAAACGCGGCGCCCTTCAGGCCGAGCTGGGCGGCGCGCTCGGTGGCCAGCGGGAGCGTGCTGTGCCGCCAGCGCAGCGCGTTGGCCGCGGCGTCGGGCGTGGTCAGGCCGAGCACCGGGAGCACGAACGTCTCGGTGTCCCAGAACGCGTGCCCGTCGTAACCGGGCCCGGTCAGCCCCTTGGCCGGGATCGCCCGGCGTTCCGCCCGGGCCCCGGCCTGCAGCACGTGGAACAGCGCGAAGCGCACCGCCTGCTGCACCTCGGCGTCCCCGTCCACCTCCACGTCGGCGCGGTCCCAGAAATCGTCCAGGTAGCCGCGCTGCTCGGCCAGCAGCCCGTCCCACCCGGTGGCCTTGGCCGCGCTGGCCGCCGCGTACACCTGGTCCCGGACGGCCTCCAGCGACCGCTGGTGCGACCAGCCGTAGGCCACGAACTTGATCACGCGCAGCTTCTGCCCCGGCTTCAGCACCGTGGCCACGGTGACCAGGCCGCCGTCGGGGAACGCCCGGGAGTCAACCTGCATATCGGGATCGGACTCGATCACGTGATCCATGATCGCGCCCATGCGCAGCCCGCTGACCCGGGTGGCGTGCATCAGCACGACGGCCGCCCCGCTCGCGTTGTCGAACTCGCTGACCAGCGGATTCTCCAGGGCGGCGGCCACCCGGGGATCGGCGCTGACCATCGGCATCTGCTCGTTCGTGATCAGCTCGGACTGCACCGCGATCCGCGCCGGGCTGCCGACCGGCTCCACCTCGTAGGAGATGGCCCCGATGGCCCGCTGGGTGAACGACACCATCCGGATCGAGGAGACTCGCACCGCCTTGCCGGCCGGCGATTCCCACTCGGCGGTGCGGTTCAGCACCCCCGCGCGGAAGTCGAGCATCCGCTCGTGCGTGCGCAGCTTGCCGTACCGGACGTCGAAGGGCTCGTCGTCGACGAACAGGCGGATGAGCTTGCCGTTGGTGACGTTGATGACCTCTTGCCCGGTCTCCGGCAGGCCGTAGGCCACCTCCGCGTACGGCAGCGGCCGCGTCTCGTAGACCCCGTTGAGATAGCTGCCCGGCAGGCCGTGCGGCTCACCCTCGTCCAGGTTGCCCCGCCAGCCCAGGTGACCGTTGGCCAGCGCGAACACCGACTCGGCCTGCGCCATGATCCCGAGGTCCAGATGGGTCTCCCGCAGCGTCCACGGCTCGATCGTGAACGCGTCCTGCAGTATCACCGGCGGTCCAGCAGCTCGGCCAAGTCGGTCACGACCACGTCCGCGCCGTGCTGCTTCAGCGCCTCCGCCTGCCCCACCCGGTCGACCCCCACCACGAACCCGAACCCGCCCGCGCGGCCCGCGGCCACGCCGGCCAGCGCGTCCTCGAACACGGTCGCGGTGGTCGGCTTCAGCCCGAGGGCCCGCGCCCCGGCCAGGAAGGTGTCCGGGGCCGGCTTGCCCCGCAGGTGCTCCCGCCCGGCCACCACCCCGTCGATCCGCGCGTCGAACAGGTCCTCGATGCCCGCCGCGACCAGCACGTCGCGGGCGTTGGCGCTGGACGACACCACCGCGCGGGGGAGCCCGGCCGCCTTCACCGCCTGGACGTAGCGGACCGAGCCCGGATACGCCTCCACCCCGTCTTCGCGGATCTTGCGCAGCACGATCTCGTTCTTGCGGTTGCCCAGGCCGTGGACGGTCTGTTCGCTGGGCGGGTCGTCGTCCTGGCCCTCGGGCAGCTCGATGCCGCGAGACTCCAGGAACGACCTGGTCCCGTCGGCGCGGGGCTTCCCGTCGACGTACTCGTCGTAGTCCCCCACGGGATCGAACGGGACAAACGGCTCGCCCGTCTGCTTCGCCCGCTTCCGCAGGTAGTCGTCGAACATCTCTTTCCACGCGGCGGCGTGTACCTTCGCCGTCTGGGTGAGCACGCCGTCCAGGTCAAACAGGCAGCCGCGAATGCCATCCGGGAGTCCGAGCACGCGTCCAGCGTACGGGCATCTGATTCACCAGCCACAGATCCCCCCACCGGATGTTCACCGTAACGGCGACGGCCTCACGAGGCGGGCGGGGCGAACCAGGGATTCCCGGCCGGGAACAGCCAACGGTCCGCGATGTGGTTGAGCACCCGCCGGGCCTGCCGGAACCGGTCCGCGACCTCGGCCACGACGGCGAGCCGGGCGGTGCGCGCGGGCGCCAGCCCCCAGGCGGCGCGGTACCACCGGGCGCCGAGGTACTCGAACAGGTCGATGGCCGGGGCGGCGGCCATCTGGTCGTGCTGCCGCTCGGGCGCCCGGGCCGCGCGCAGCAGCCGGGCCGCGCTGACCGGCCCGAGGGCGTGCGCCACCGCGTAGTCGGGAAAAACCCCGGTCAGGAACAGCGCCACGTCGCCGAGCCGGCGGTACACCCCGGCCCGCTCGGCTTCGGGGACGGCGTCGAGCAGCCCGGCCATCCGGGCCAGGTCGAGCTCGCTGAACCGCCGCGCTCCCCGGGCCCCCCGGGCGGGCCGCACCGGCCGGGCCCCCGGCTGGCCGCCGACCGCGGCCCGGTACGGCCCGGCCGCGTTCCGCGTGAACGACCCGAGTAGCTCGGCCAGGAACAGCCGCCGGGCCGGCGAGCCGAGGAAGTCGCGCAGCTCGGGGGCGTCGAACAGCGGTACCCGCTGGCGCTTCCCGGAGCGCTCGGGCACGTGGTCCATGGACTCCAGCTCGGCGGCGGCGCGGTGCACGGCGACGGCGAAGACCAGGAACGGGGAGGCCAGGGCCGCCCGCGCGGACGCCGCGTCCGCGGGGCCGAACACGGCCCGGAACACCCTCGGGTCGCCGATCAGCTCCGGCAGGGCCTCCGGGCGGCGGCGCAGCCACGACGCTCCCGCCTCCAGGCCCGCGGGCCGGTCGGTGTCCTGGGACACCGCGACCAGCAGGCTCAGGTCCGCGTCGGTGAGATGGTCCGCATACCCGCTGCCCACGAGCGCGCCGTCCATATGATCACCATAACTCGACCCGCGGGAGGGCTCCGCCCCCCGCGAACCCCTGAACCCGCGTGCCTGCGGGCGGGAAATCCGAGCTGGCCTGGACGATCGCGCCTGCGGTCGGCTAGGCATGGTGTCATGCGTGAGATCACCGGGCCGGTGACCAGCTGGTGACGCACTGGATCCTGCACGTCGACCTCGACCAGTTCATCGCGGCCGTCGAGGTGCTGCGCCGGCCCGAGCTGCGCGGGCGCCCGGTGGTCATCGGCGGCGACGGCGACCCGGCCAAGCGCGGGGTGGTCGCCACGGCGTCCTACGAGGCCCGCGAGCACGGCGTGCACTCGGGCCTGCCGATGCGGACCGCGGCGCGGCGCTGCCCGGACGCGGTGTTCCTGCCCGTCGACCGGCCCGCGTACGAGGCGGTTTCCGCGGAGGTCATGACCGCGCTGGCCGAACTCGGCTACGTCACCGAGGAGCTGGGCTGGGACGAGGCTTACGTGGCGGCCGAGACCGACGACCCGGAGGCGGTGGCCCGGCGGATCCAGCAGCACATCAAGGCGGCCACGCAGCTCGAGTGCTCGGTCGGCATCGGCGAGAACCGGATCCAGGCCAAGATGGCGTCGAGCTTCGCCAAGCCGGCCGGGGTCTTCCGGCTGACCAGCCAGAACTGGTTCAGCGTGCTCGGTGGCCGGCCCACCGGCGCGCTGCTGGGCGTCGGTGCCAAGACTCAACAGAAGCTGACTGAGCTGGGCATCGATACCGTGGCCGACCTGGCCGCGGCGGACCTCGCCGCCGTGGCCGCCCGGCTCGGGCCCACGATCGGGCCGTGGCTGGTGCAGACCGCGCGTGGCCTCGGCTCGGACGAGGTGACCGGCGAGCCGTACGTGCCGCGCTCGCGCAGCCGCGAGACCACCTTCCAGCAGAACATCGAGGACTGGGCGCAGGTGCGCGAGGAGGTGCTGCGGCTGGCCGACCAGGTGACCCGCGACGTCGAGGCCGAGCAGCGGCCGGCCCTGCGGGTCGTGGTCAAGATCCGGCACGCGCCGTTCTTCACCAGCACCCACGGCCACACGCTGACCGAGCCGACCAGCGACCCGGCCGTGATCCGCCAGGCGGCGCTGACCGCGCTGGAGGAGTTCACCGACCGGCGGCCGGTGCGGCTGCTCGGCGTGCGCGCCGAGTTCGAGACCGGCGGCAGATGAGCCGTGCCCCCGACCGAGAGAGGAACGATCATGCCTGACCTGTCACTGCTCCCGCCGTCGGCCGCCGTTGACGGCGAGGACATCCGGATCGGCGGCTGCCTGCTCAGGGAGATCGCTGACCGGTTCGGCACGCCCGCGTACGTGCTCGACGAGCAGGCGCTGCGCGCGCGGGCGCAGGAGTACGCCCGCGCGCTCGCGGACCGGCACCGTCGCGGCCTGGTCTGCTTCGCGGCGAAGGCGTATCCCTCGGCGTCGGTCATCAGTGTCCTGGCGCAGGAGGGCCTGGGCTGCGACGTGGTCGGTGCCGGGGAACTGCGCATCGCGCTGGCCGCCGGCGTCCACCCGGCGAAGATCGTCATGCACGGCAACGCCAAGACCGACCAGGACATCCAGGCGGCCCTGGACGCCGGCATCGGCTACATCGTGGTGGACTCCTTCGACGAGATCGACCGGATCGCCCGGCTCGCACGCGAGCGCACGCCGGTGCTGCTGCGGGTGAACCCGGCGATCGACTCGGCCACGCACGCGGCGCTGGCCACCGGCGGCGCCGGGGCCAAGTTCGGCGTGCCGGTCGCCCAGGTGCCCGAGGCGATCGCCCGCATGCGCGCGGTGCGCACCATGGACCTGCGGGGACTGCACGCGCACATCGGCTCGCAGATCCTCGAACTGGGGCAGTTCGAGGCCGAGGTGGCCATGCTGGCCGGCCTCGGACGGTTCCCCGTCTACGACTTCGGGGGCGGGCTCGGCGCGCGTTACATTCCGCAGGACGCCCCGCCGTCGGTCGACCAGTACGCCGAGGCCCTGATCGCCGCGGCGCACCGGCACCTGGACGACGGCATCGACATCCTGATCGAGCCGGGCCGCTCGGTCGTCGCCCAGGCCGGCGTGACGCTCTACCGCGTGGTCACCGTGAAGAAGTCCGCCCGGGTGCACGTGGCCGTGGACGGCGGGATGGGCGACAACCTCGAGCCGTCGCTCTACGGCCAGCGCTTCACGCCGCTGATGGTGGGGCGCTGGGACGCCGAGCCCGTGCTCGCCGACCTGGTCGGCAGGCACTGCGAATCGGGCGACGTCATCACCCCGGACGTCGGCCTGGCCGACCCCCGGGTCGGGGACCTGGTCGTGGTGCCGGTCACCGGCGCCTACTGCTTCACCATGGCCAACAACTACAACGCCGTCCTGCGTCCTCCCGTGGTGCTGTGCGCCGACGGCCAGGCACGGCTCGCGGTCCGGCGCGAGACCTACGCCGACCTGTTCGCGCGCGAGGTCGGCGTGCCGGTCCCGTTGGGTACGCCGTAATCGCGGCGCGCCCGGCCCCGGGCACCGACCAGTGACTCCCACGGGTGCGATCCGGCCGCCTGAAGCGCGATCGTGGGAGCGAGACCAAGCGCCGACCCGCGGTGGCGGGGAGGCCCACAGCGTGAGGAGACGCAGATGCCGGCCGACGACAACATCCGCCCGTTCCGTGTCGACTTCCCGGATGAGGAGATCGCCGAGTTGCGGCGGCGCATCGCGGCGACCCGGTGGCCCGACCAGGAGACGGTCACCGACGACTCGCAGGGCGTGCGGCTCGCGCTGATGCAGGACCTCGCGCGCTACTGGGCCACCAAGCACGACTGGCGCACGTGCCAGGCGAGACTGAACGACCTGCCGAACTTCCTGACCGAGATCGACGGGCTGGACATCCACTTCATCCACGTCCGCTCCCAGCACACCGGCGCGCTGCCGCTGATCGTCACGCACGGCTGGCCCGGCTCGGTCATCGAGCAGCTGAAGATCATCGAACCGCTCACCAACCCCACGGCGTACGGCGCGAGCGCGGCGGACGCGTTCCACCTGGTGATCCCCTCGCTGCCGGGCCACGGGTTCTCCGCCAAGCCCACCAGCACCGGGTGGGATCCCGTCCGCATCGCCCGGGCCTGGGTCGTGCTGATGAAGCGCCTGGGCTACAACCGGTTCGTGGCGCAGGGCGGTGACTGGGGCGCGGCCGTCACCCAGCAGATGGGCATCCAGGCCGCGCCGGAGTTGCTCGGCATCCACTCCAACATGCCCGGCACCGCCCCGGCCGCCATCAACACCGCGGTCCAGCGCGGCGACCCGCCGCCGCCGGACCTGTCCGCCGAGGAGCGACGCGCGTACGACCAGCTGAGCACCTTCTACGCCAAGCACGTGGCCTACGCGAGCATCATGGCCACGCGCCCGCAGACGCTGTACGGGCTGGCGGACTCACCGGCCGACCTGGCCGCGTTCATGCTCGACCACGGCGATGGCAGCGGCCAGCCCGGGCTCGTGGAACGGGTCCTGGCCGGAACCCTGGACAGCGCGCTGACCCGGGACGATCTCCTGGACAACATCACGCTGTACTGGCTGACCAACACCGGGGTGTCCGCGGCCCGGCTGTACTGGGAGAACAAGGCGAGCTTCTTCGACGCCAAGCCCATCACGATCCCGTTCGCCATCAGCGTCTTCCCCGACGAGCTCTACCAGGTCCCGCGCAGCTGGGCCGAGCGCGCGTATCCCGGCAACCTCATCCACTACAACAAGCTCGACCGAGGCGGTCACTTCGCCGCGTGGGAACAGCCGGACCTGTTCTCCGCCGAGATGCGGGCGTCGTTCCGGTCGTTGCGCTAGCCGGCCGGAGGCGGACATCCAGCGACAGGAGGCATCGTCATGACAGCACACTGGTGGTCGCCCGCCGGGCTGCACACGGCCGCGGACCGGCTGCCCGTCGAGGGGGAGCTGGGTTCCTTCGCCGGCGCGACCGGGTGGTTCAACTCGCCCCCGCTGACCGCGGAGGGCCTGCGCGGCAAGGTCGTCCTGGCCGACTTCTGGACCTACACCTGCATCAACTGGCTGCGTACCCTGCCGTACGTCCGTGCCTGGGCGCAGAAGTACGCCGAGCACGGGCTGGTGGTGATCGGCGTGCACACACCCGAGTTCCCGTTCGAGCACGACCCCGATAACGTCCGCTGGGCGCTGAAGGACCTGCGGGTCGACTACCCGGTCGCGACCGACAACGACTACGCGGTCTGGCGGGCCTTCGACAACCACTACTGGCCCGCCCTGTACGCCGCCGACGCCCAGGGGCGCATCCGGTACCACCACTTCGGCGAGGGCGAATACCGGCAGTCGGAGATGGTGATCCAGCAGATGCTGGCCGAGGCCGGAGCCAGCGGGTTCGCTCGCGAGATGGTCTCGGTCGATCCCCGCGGCCTCGAAGTCGCGGCCGACTGGGACACGCTGCGGTCACCGGAAAGCTACACGGGGTACGACCAGGCCGAGGGCTTCGCGTCGCCCGGCGGCATCGTCCCGGGCACGCCGCACGTCTACGCGGTCCCGGAGCGGCTGCGACTCAACGAATGGGGCCTGTCCGGCGACTGGACGATGGGGGGACGGGCCGCCCGGGCGAACGCGGCCGGCGTGCGCATCGCGTACCGCTTTCACGCCCGCGACGTCAACCTGGTCATGGGGCCGGCGACACGGGGAACGTCCGTGCCGTTCGGTGTGTTCCTCGACGGGCAGCCGGCGGCCGCGGCGCACGGTACCGACGTCGACGAGCAGGGCCGCGGCACGGTGGTCGAACAGCGGACGTACCAGCTCATCCGGCAGCCCGGACCCGTCGCCGATCGCACCGTCGAGATCGAGTTCCTCGAGCCCGGCGCCGAGGCCTACTGCTTCACCTTCGGCTAGGCCGGACGATCGCGAATAGGCTCGGCAGGTATGAGCGAACCGGGCCGTCCCGCCACGCCCACCACCTCGCACTGGGGCGCGTTCCGCGTCCGGGCCGAGCCGGGCGGCGGCATCGAGGTCATGGCGCACCCGGACGACCCGGCGCCGTCGCCACTGCTCGGCAACGTCCCCGGCGGGCTGCGGCACGCCACCCGGGTGGCCCGGCCCGCCGTCCGGCGCGGGTGGCTCGAAAACGGGCCGGGACCGAGCGACCGGCGCGGCGGCGAGCCGTTCGTGGAAGTCGGCTGGGACGTGGCGCTGGACCTGCTCGCCGCCGAACTGGCGCGGGTGCGCGAGTCCGCCGGCAACGAGGCCATCTTCGGCGGCTCCTACGGCTGGGCCAGCGCCGGCCGGTTTCACCATGCGCAGGGCCAGCTGCACCGGTTCCTCGCGCTGTTCGGCGGTTACACCTCCTCGCGCAACTCCTACAGCATCGGCACCTCGGAGGTGCTGCTGCCGCACCTGGTGGGCAGTGCGGGCGCGGTGCTGCGGGGCGCGTCCTCGTGGCCCACGATCGTAGCGAACACCGAGCTGATCGTGGCGTTCGGCGGCATCCCGGAGAAGAACGTGTTCGTCACGCCCGGCGGCATGACCCGCCACGACACCCCGGGCCACCTCGCCGCGCTCGCGGCCCGGGGCACGGCCATCGTGCTGATCAGCCCGCTGCGCGGCGACCTGCCCGAGTACCTGGACGCGCGGTGGCATCCGGTGATCCCGGGGACCGACGTCGCGCTGATGCTCGGGCTGGCGCACACGCTGGTGGCCGAAGGCCTGCACGACAAGGGGTTCCTGGACCGGTACTGCGCCGGCTACGACACCTTCGAGGGGTACCTGCTCGGCGACGCCGACGGGGTGCCCAAGGACGCGTCCTGGGCCGGGCCGGTGTGCGGGATCGAGCCCGAAGCCATCCGGCAACTGGCCCGGCGGATGGCCGCCGCGCGCACCCTGGTCACGGTCACCTGGTCGCTGCAGCGGGCCCGGCACGGCGAGCAGCCGGTCTGGGCCGCCCTGGCCCTGGCCGCGATGCTCGGCCAGATCGGGCTGCCCGGCGGCGGCTTCGGCCACGGCTACGGCTCGATGGGCGACGTCGGCAGCGAGAACCCGGCGCTGCGGCTGCCCACCCTGCACCACGGCCACAACCCGGTGCGCACGTTCATCCCGGTGGCGCGGATCGCGGACATGCTGCGCAGCCCCGGCGCCGCCTACGACTACGACGGCCGGCGCTACACCTACCCCGACATCCGGCTGGTGTACTGGGCCGGCGGCAATCCGTTCCACCATCACCAGGACCTGGGCCGGCTGCGCACCGCGTTCGGGCGGCCGGACACGATCGTGGTGCACGAGACGCACTGGACCGCCACCGCCCGCCACGCCGACATCGTGCTCCCGGCCACCATGAGCCTGGAACGCGAAGACATCGGCAGCGGGCGGCGCGACACGCACCTGATCGCCATGCACCGGGCGACCGCGCCGGCCGGCCAGGCCCGGGACGACCACGACATCCTGGCCGCGCTGGCCGGGCGGCTCGGTCTGGGCCCGGCCTTCACCGAGGGCCGGACCCCGCGCCAGTGGCTGGAGCACCTCTACGGCGAATGGCGCGACGCCATGCTCGGCCACGGCCACCAGGTCCCCGGCTTCGCCGAGTTCTGGGCGGCCGGCGAGTACCGGCTGCCCGAAGGCCCGGCGCACTTCACGCTCTTCGAACAGTTCCGCGCCGACCCGCAGCGGTCGCCGCTGCGCACACCGAGCGGGCGAATCGAGATCACCTCGGCCACCGTGGCCGGCTTCGGGTACGACGACTGTCCCGGGCACCCGGTGTGGCTGGAGCCGGACGAGTGGCTGGGCAGCCCGCGGGCCCGCCGGTTCCCGCTGCACCTGATCGCCAACCAGCCGGCCACCCGGCTGCACAGCCAGCTCGACGTCGGCGCGACCAGCCAGGGCGGTAAGGTCGCCGGCCGCGAGGCGCTGCAGATGCACCCGCAGGACGCGGCCGCCCGCGGCATCGCCGCCTCGGACGTGGTCCGGGTGTTCAACGACCGCGGTGCCTGCCTGGCCGGAGTGGTGCTGACCACGGCGATCCGCCCCGGAGTGGTGCGGCTGCCGACCGGTGCCTGGTTCGACCCGGTGCCCGGCACCGGGCCCGCGCCGCTGTGCGCGCACGGCAACCCGAACGTGCTGACGCCCGACGTCCCGAGCTCGCGGCTGTCCCAGGGCTGCGCCGGCCAGCACGCGCTGGTCCAGGCGGAGCGCTGGACCGGCCCGCTGCCGCCGGTGACCGTCGGCGCCCCGCCGCCGCTGCTGCCCGCCGGGCCGGTCGGGGAAGGAGGCGGGTAATGGCTCAGCCGGGCGAGCCCGAACGGCCCGCGAGGCCCGAAGCGGCGCATTTCGATCGCTGGTACACGGACATGGCCGCGTCGTCGGCCCGGGATGCGATCGTGTCCCGGACCCTGGGGCTGCCGCCCGAGCTGCAGTCGAGCAGCCTGCTCCCGTGGTCGGGCATCGCCGGCGCGAGGTGAGCCTGCGGCGGGACCTGCTGGAGGCCGGGCTGGACCGGCTTCAGGGCGCGTCGGAGCCGGAGGCGTCCGCCGGCGGCCCCATCCGCAGCGGCGGCAGCCGGTACAACCGGTCGATATTGAGCTGCTGGGCATCGGCCAGCACCAGGTCCTGCTGTTCGGTTGCCTTCTCGGCGGTTTGCTTGGCCAGCTCCGAGGCCAGGCCGCCCAGCTGCCGCACGCCGATGGCGTCGATGAGCACCCGGTTCGCGGAGAAGATCGCGACACCTTCCACCCGCTGCTCCGCCCGCCCCGGCGGGGACAGGGCCACGCCGACCTTCGCCCCCTCGAACGGGTTCGCGGGGTGCACCGTGAGCTTGTTGCGCTCCTCGATGACCCACTTGTGGAACTTCATCACCGCCCCCTGGAGCGGCAGGTTCCGCACGTCTTCCGTCGCCAGCCCCGACCGGCCGCCCTTGCCGAAGCAGCGGGCGTAGGCGACCAGGGCGGACGACCAGAGCGCCTGCGGCACGACCGGGTCACGCTCTTCGCCGGGCTTGGCCAGCTCCGTGAGCAGCCGCTTGCAGCAGTCCATCACGAACTGCAGGTCCTGAATGGTCGACGCCTGGTCGGCGAGAACGTGCGCCGACGGCAGGTCCAGGGCCACTGTCAGCATCTCCGGCGATCCGCCGTCCGTCCCGCCCACCGCCCCTCGTCCCGGCTCCCGGCAGCGATACCTTCTCCGCTGGATCCTCGCCCGGCCGACAACCCGCCCGCGTCTCACATAGCGACAAGCCGGGACGCGGCGCTCGCCGGAGGCGAGCCGGTAACGTGCCAGTGTGGAACACACCCGACTCGGCCGGACCGGCCTTCAGGTATCCAGGCTGTGCCTGGGCACGATGACCTTCGGACTGCAGTGCGATGAGCCGACCTCGGTGGCCATCCTCGACCGGGCCGCCGAGGGCGGCGTCGACTTCCTCGACTCATCCGACGCCTACCCGCTGGGCGGCGACCTGGCCACCCGGGGCGTCACCGAGGAGATCCTCGGGCGCTGGCTGCGCGGCCAGCGGGACCGTTTCATCGTCGCCACCAAGTGCTTCGCCCCGACCGGGCCGGCGCCCTTCGACGCCGGCAACTCCCGCAAGCACATCCTGGACGCGGTCGAGGCCTCGCTGCGGCGCCTGCAGACCGACTACATCGACCTCTACCAGTTGCACGGCTACGACCTGGCCACGCCGATCGACGAGACCCTCGGCGCCCTGGACGACCTGGTCCACCAGGGGAAGGTCCGCTATGTCGGCTGCTCGAACTTCGTCACCTATCAGCTGGTGCGGGCCGTCGGCCGGACCGAGACGCTGCGGCTGGCCCGCCTGGACTGCGTCCAGCCGCGCTACAACCTGCTCTTCCGGCAGATCGAGCGGGAGATGCTGCCGTACTGCCGCGAGGAGGGCATCGGGGTCATCCCCTACAACCCGATCGCCGGCGGCCTGCTGTCCGGTAAGCACTCCCGCGCCGACCCGCCGCCGGAGAGCACGCGCTTCACCCTCGGCACCGCCGGGAAGATGTACCAGGACCGTTACTGGCACGACCGCGAGTTCGACACGGTCGAGGCGCTCAGCGGGCTGGCCGACGAGGCCGGGGTGAGCCTGGTCACCCTCGCGGTGGCCTGGGTGCTGGCCAACCAGGCGATCACCGCGCCCATCATCGGGGCGAGCCGCCCGGAGCAGCTCGGCCCCAGCCTGGCCGCCGCCGAGTTCACGATCGACGACGACCTCAAGCGCCGGCTGGATGAGTACACGTACGAATACCGGCTGGGTGATGCCCCCCGGTAGCCCCGGTGCTCTGCCGCCGGTCCTGGTCGGCCGCCGGGTCACGCTGCGGCCGGGCGGCCCGGGCGACGCCCGGCGGCTGCACGACATCCAGGCCGAGCCGTCGGTGGCCCGGTGGTGGGTGACGCCAGACCCGGTGGCGGCGATCGAGAAGGACCTGCGGGGCGGCGGCGAGGCGGTGCTGCTCGTGGCGGAGATCGACGGGCAGGTCGGCGGGGGCATCCAGTACCACGAGGAGGATGACCCGATGTACCGGCACGCCGGCATCGACATCTACCTCGCCACCCGCTTCCAGAACCACGGGGCCGGGCGCGAGGCGGTGGCGCTGCTCGCCCGGTACCTGTTCGAACAGCGCGATCACCATCGCCTCACCATTGACCCGGCGGCCGCCAACGAGCGGGCCATCCGCAGCTACGCCAGCGTCGGCTTCCGCGCCGTCGGCGTGATGCGGCAATACGAGCGCGGCAGCGACGGCCGCTTCCACGACGGACTGCTGATGGACCTGCTCCGGGACGAGCTGACCGGCCCGTAGCTCATTTCCAGGCGAAGAGCGGCTGCTCGAAATGGGCGACGCGTACCTCGCGGCCGTGCAGGGCCACCTGGCAGAACTGGTAGATGATCGCCGCCGTCGGCGCGTGCAGGTACCGGCCGAGCAGCGGCAGCTGGATGACCGGGGCGGCTGACTCGGGAATGCGCAGCAGCCGCGGCGGCACGTCGAGGTCGGCCAGCGGGATCACGTGTATCTGCGCGACCTCAGAGGCCGGCCCGCTCATCGCGGGGCTGACCGGGCCGCCCCACACCACCACCGGGGTGATCCGGTAACCCGACCGGGTGACGTAGTCGTCGAGAACCCCGAGGACGTCGCCGGGCCCTGCCGGCACGCCCGTTTCCTCGTGCAGCTCCCGGCGGGCGGCGTCCTCGGCCGACTCGCCCGGATCGCGGCCGCCGCCGGGAAGGGCCCACTGGCCGGCGTGGGAGCGCAGGCCCGCGGCTCGCCTGGTGATCAGCAGGGAGCGCTCATCGCGGCGGAACACGACGCAGATCGCGACCGACGCGGCCTTCAGGCCCGCCCAGGACACCCCGATGCGCCGGAACTGGGCCAGGTTGGCCGCGATCGCCGCCCGGTCCTGTCCCGGCGAGTCCCTCACCCGGCGAGCCTAACGGGGTCGGCCGGGTGAGGAAGCGGCGGCTCGGGCCGGGACCGGCCGTCGCCCGGGCGGGTTGCGGTGTCCGCGGCGCGTGACGGCGAGCCGCCAGCCCGGGTGCGCCTCGGCGGCCAGGCCCAGCGCGAGGATCGCGGTCAGCGCCGGGACCAGGTAGACCGGCAGCACGACGGCGCCCATGAACACCAGTCCCATGGCGGCGAGCGCGGTGGCCAGCCGGACCGTGCGCCGCCAGGGCGTCATGCTGACCGACGGCAGGATCGCGGTGGCGGCCAGGCACACGCTGACGCCCCCGTAGAGAGCCGCTCGCGGCCCGATGCCGATCGTCGTGGCTCCATCGGCGGCCAGGATCGCGATGTGCAGGCCTGCGCTCGCGGCCGCGATGCCGGCCACGATCGGCAGGTTGACGGCGGCGAATCCGGCGATCGACGGCGGGCTGTGCAGCCCGTCGCGCCCGGCCGCGGTGAGCCAGGCCAGCCACAGCGCGGCCAGGGTGATCATGGCCGCGGCGAGCACGACGGCCAGCGGCACGCTCCAGGGCCGTAGGGTCGCCGCGCTGATCAGGCGGATGACGGACTCGCCGAGCACGATCAGCACGAAGATCTTGAACCGGTCGGTGAGGTGGGCTGAGTTGAGCGGCACGTACCGGCCCGGGATCAGCATGGCCAGCGCGCCGACGGCGTCGGTGAGCAATCCCGCGCCCCAGAACGCGTACCGCAGCGGCGTGGCCACCGCGAGCGAGGCCAGCCACAGGACCCCGCCCGCGCCGAAGAAGATCAGGAAGCGCCCGTACAGCCAGCGGGTGGCGGGCAGGTAGCGGCGGGCCCGGGCGTAGAGCAACAATAGCAGCCCGCGCAGCAGGACGAAGGCGACGACGAAGCCGGCGGTGTCGCCGGCCACGGCCCGGGGCGCGCTGACGGCGAGCGCGACGCAGAGCAGCATCGCGGCCAGGAAGGTACCCCGGTACGCGGCGTCGTCGGATTCGTGCCGGTCGGCGTAGAACGACAGCTGTATCCACAGCCACCAGATGGGCGTGAAGATCATCGCGAAGCGGACGAGCATGCCCAGGGTCGGATGGTACTGCAAGACGCCCGCGAGCTGCCCGACGGCTCCGGCGAAGATCAGGTCGAGGAAGAGCTCGAGCCAGCTGGCGCGCCGTTCGTCCTGGTGGTGGCCGTTGGCGGTCCGCAGCGGTGGCGGGTTGAGGTGGATGGGGTGGGCCAGGGCTGGATGCGCCCGGCCGGACGGGAATCTGCGCGGGGAGGTTCCCGTCTCGCGGCGGTCCGGGCGAACCAAGGCGGGCATGGGAAGATTCCTTTCTCCGATCGATGGGGAAGACGTCGGCGGGCTACGAAACCGCGGGCGGAATGGGATGGTTCGAGCGGATCAGGTCACCGGGGTCGACCGCGCGCTTGATCTCGCGCAGCCGGTCGTACGCTGCGGTCGGCCAGAAGCTGGCCGGATCGCGGCGGGACTCGGCGAGGTTGAGATACATCTGCCGGGCCGCCCAGGGACGCATGGCCGAGGTCACGGCCCCGACGCCCAGCGCCACGCTCGACGCCGCGGCCGGAGTCGGCACCCCGCCCAAGGCGTACAGCGCGTACTCGGCCTCGACCGCAGCCAGGGCGCCGTTTCCGGGTCGGGCGCGACGCATCTCGCCGCCCACGTGGCGCAGTTCGACCGCGGTCAGCGGCGAGGCCGTGTCCGGACCGGCTACCCGCAGGAGCCCGACGGTGGCCTCGGGCGGCAGGCTCGCCAGCATGAGCCCGTCGCCCACACCGGGCTCAGGCTGCTCGGGATCCATGTGCAGGTGACTCAGGGCCTCGGCGGGGACGGGGCCGAGGGTGTCCCGGACCGGCGCGAGGTCTCGCAGCGGCCGCAGGATCTGGTCGGCCTCAGCGGGCGAGCCGATGTGGATCACGTCCACCACCGCGAAGCATTCGCCGCGCGCCGGTTCCGGGATCTCGGGGAGGGCGGGGAACCGCATCAGCCGGAAAGACGTGGTGAGCTCGTCCGGCAGGCCGCTGCGGGTCAGCTGTGCCCAGGTGGGCAGGACGCGGGAAGCGGCGCGCATGGGCCACCACAGCAGCCCCGCGTACACCTCGGCCACCGGGAACAGCCGGAGATCCACGGCGGTGACCACGCCGAAGCTGCCACCGCCGCCGCGCAGCGCCCAGAACAGGCCCGGCTCGTGGCATGCGTCGACGCGCCGGAGCCGGCCGTCCGCGGTGACCAGCTCGATGGCCTCGACGTTGTTGGCCGACAGCCCGTAGGCGCGGCCGAGCCAGCTCATGCCGCCGCCCAGGGTGTAGCCGACCACGCCCACGTCGGGCGACGAGCCGGCCAGCCCGGTCAGCCCGTGCCCGGCCGCGGCGCCGAGGACGTCCGGCCACAGGGCTCCCGCCTCGGCCCGCGCGATCCAGGCCGCCGGGTCGATGGTGACCCCCCGCATCTGGCTGGTCTTGATCAGCAGGGTATCGGCCAGCGGGCCGAGCGCCGCCGCGCCGTGTCCCGTGCCCTGCGCCGCGACCCGCAGGCCGCAGCGGCGGGCCTGGCGGACCGCGGCCACGACGTCGGCTGGGGACCGGGGCAGGGCGACGGCGGCTGGGCGCTGGTCGACAGCGAGGTTCCAGGCCTGCCGGGCGGCGTCCCAGCCGGGATCGCCGGGCCGCAGGATCCGGCTGGCCGGCGCCGGGGACGGGACCAGGGCAGGCACCTGGGCGGGTACCTGTGTGATGGACATCGTTGCTCCTAGAATGGGGGGAACGTCTGTTCCCGCGGGTTCACGTGGTCACGCGGGCCATCGGGTGACGGCCGGTCTTGCGTGGCTACAGTCACGACGCTAGGAATTCCTGGCGCCAGGCGAATCGGGCACGCGTACCGAGATCTGCGGGCGCGAGGCCGTCCCGGGCGGGTCCGTATCCGTACAACTACTGAGGTGCCAGCCGGGCACGGCTGTGGCGGGATGGTGAGTGGCTGTCGTGAACGGCGACGTGGTGCGCACCGCCGAGTGGCACCAGGTACGCGAGTTCGCCGCGACCGCGTGGTCCCGGCCGGAAGCGCTAGCCATCGCCGGGGAGCCGGGCGCGGGCAAGTCCACGCTGTGGCGGGCCGGGGCCGAGGCAGCCTGCCAGGCCGGACACCGGCTGCTGCGCAGCGAGCCGTCGGCCGCCGAGGCCGACCTCGCCTTCGCGGCCCTGTCCGACCTGCTGACGGACGTGCTGCCGGGGGTAGGCCCGCAGGTCCCTGACCCGCAGCGGGAGGCGCTTGAGGTCGCCCTGCTGCTGCGTCCGGCGGGCCCGGAGCCGCCGACCGCCCGCGCCGTCGGCCTGGCCGTGCTGGCCGCGCTGCGGGGCCTGACCAACGCCGGCCCGGTTCTGGTCGCGATCGACGACGTCCAGTGGGTAGATGAGGCCAGCCTGGAGGCGCTGACGTTCGCGTTCCGGCGAGCGGACAGCGGGCCGCTGGGGCTGCTGGTCGCCGCGCGGACCGAGGCGCCCGCCGACCCGCTGACGGCCGTCGCGCCGCCGCCGCCGCGGGGCTGGCGTGATCTGGTCACGACGGTGTCGGCCGAAACGATAGACCTCGCGCCCCTAGACCACTGGCAGGTGCAGCGGCTGCTGCCCCGGACCGTGAGCGCCAGGCAGGCGCGGATCGTGGCCAGGCAGTCGCGCGGGAACCCGTTCTGGGCCCTGCAGATCGCGGAGAGCCTGGAGTCTGCCGACATCCCTGTGCCGCCGCTGGCCCGCACGCTGCCCGAGCGGCTGGCCCGCTCGCTGAGCGATGATGCGAGCGAGGCCCTGGCCGTGGTGGCCGCGGCCGGGCGGATCACCGTGGCCGGCGCGCTCGCCGCGCTGAACCAGCTCGAGGACCCGGCGGCGGCCCTGGACGAGGCCGTGGTGGCCGGCGTGGTCGTCGAGACTGGGGACCGGGTGGCGCCCGCGCACCCGCTGATCGGCGCCGCGGCCGTGGAGGCGCTGCCGCCCGGCCGCCGTCAGCGCCTCTACCAGCGGCTAGCGGCGACCGCGGCCACACCGGAGCGATACGCCCATTTCGCGGCGCTGGCGGCCGGGCCGGGGCCGGACGCCGCGGTGGCGGACGCGCTGGAGGCCGCCGCGGCCTCCGCGCACGGCCGGGCCGGGAACGCCGAGGCCGCCCAGTTCGCCGCCCGAGCCGTGGCGTTCACGCCCGAGCGCGACGGCGCCGCGCTGGTACGCCGCCATATCCGCGCGGGCGAACTGTTCTTCCTGGCCGGGGAGCTGCTTCGGTCCCTGGACCACCTGGAAGCACTCGACCTCCGCGAGCTGACGATCGCGGACCTGGAGCGGGCGCTTCCGCTGCTGATCGACAATACCGAGACAGTGCACGACGTCGCCGCGGCCAGCGCCATCGTCGCCCGCGCGGTCGCGGAGACCGGGCCGGATCCGCGCCATCGCGCGCTGGTTCTGGCGCTGGCCTCCGATATCACCTACGGCATCCCCGGCCGGCGCCGCGACCTGGCCACCGAGGCGATCCGCAACGCGGAGGCCGCCGGGCCCGCCGCGGACGCGGCCCTGCACCGGGCGCTGAACAACCTGCTCATGGCGAAGGTGCTCGCCGGTGACGGCCTCGACACCGAGTTGCTCGAGCGCGCCGAGCATGTGGAATCAAGGGTGCCGGTCGCCCGGCTGTACGACGCAGCCGACCTGGAGCGCGGGCTCTGGTCGCGGTACGTCGAGGACCTGGACACCGCGCGCGCTGCCTTGCAGCGATGCATCGCTCGCGCTCGGGAGGCCGGTGATGACTACGCGTTGTCGGTATTCCAGTCCTACCTGGCCGCAACCGAGGAGCTGGCCGGCGACTACCGGGCCGCGCGGGCCGCGATCGCCGCGTCCGACGCCGCGGCCGTCTGGCACGACTGGCCGCTGTCGGCGTGGCATGTGGAGCCGCGGACTCAGCTGCTGATCGCGGCCGGTGACTTGGACGGTGCGGTCGGCCTGGTCGACCGGCACCTTTCCGACCGCAGCCGCGCCGCCGCGGCGTTCATCGGGGCGCTGACCCGAGGCCGGGTCAGCGCCTGGCGCGATGACGCGGCCGGCGCGGCCCGCCACCTCGAGCGCGCGGCCCAGCACGCCGACGAGCTCGAGTTCGCCGACCCGGCGGTGCGGCAGTGGCTGGATCCTGACCTGGCCGAGGCGTACGTGGCCGAGGGGCGGCGCGGCGACGCACTGCGGATCTCAGCCTGGCTGCGGGACGTCGGCGAGCGGCTGCGGCGCCCGGCGCTGACCGGCACCGCGAGCCGGATCGAGGCCCTGGCCGCCGCTCAGGCCGGCGACCTGGACGCCGCGGCCGAGTCGGCGCGGGCCGCGGTCGCGGCCCATGAGACGGCGCCGCTGCGGGTCGAGCTGGCCCGCAGCCTGCTGGCGCTGGGCCAGATCGAACGGCGGCGCAAGGCCCGCAAGCAGTCCCGCAGCGCCCTGGCCGGGGCGCGGGACCTGGCCACGAAGATCGGCCACAAGCCGCTGCAGGCCCGGATCGAGCGGGAGCTGCTGCGGGTCGCCGCCACGCGGGCCGGCGACGAGCTCACCCTCACCGAGCAGCGGGTCGCGGGGCTGATCGCGGCGGGCGCGACCAACCGCGACGCGGCCGCTGCCCTGTTCGTCAGCGTGCGCACCGTGGAAACGCACGTCGCCGCCATCTACCGCAAGCTCGGCGTGCGCAACCGGGCCGAGCTGGCCCGCCGGCTTTCCGGGACGTCTGCGTAGTCCTACGGATACCGCGCCGCCGGACACTCCCCCTGACCGGGGGATCTCCGTACGCACAGCGGATTCGCCGCGAACCGTGGGTCCGTAGCGTCAGCGCCGTAAGCCAAGACAGCTTTCCGCAGAAAGGCACAGCCATGTCCCTGCCAGCCACCACCACGACCACCGTCGCGGGCTACCTGCTTCGCCGCCTGACCGAGGCCGGCGTGCGCTCCGTCTTCGGGGTGCCCGGCGACGACAACCTCAGCCTGCTCGACGCGATCGCCGGCCACCAGGAAATGACCTGGATCGGAACCGCCACCGAGCAGGGCGCGGGCTGCGCGGCGGACGGGTACGCCCGCCTGCGCGGCCTGGGCGCAATCGTCACCGCGTTCGGGGCCGGCGAGCTGTCCGCGCTGAACGCCGCGGCGGGCTCGGACGCCGAGTCAGTGCCGCTGGTGCACGTCGTCGGCACCCCGGCCCTGGCGTCCCGCCGGGCCGGCGACGACTACCTCAGGTTCGCGCGGATGGCGGCCGAGGTCACCGCCGCCCAGGCGGACCTGCGGCCCGCCACCGCGGCCGCGGAGATCGACCGGGTTCTGGCCGTCGCGCTGCGCACCCGCCGCCCGGTCTACCTCGCCCTTCCCGCCGACGTGACCGCGGCCCCCGCCCCCGCCCCCGGCCGTCCGCTGCCGGCGCCCCGGCCGGCGTCCGAGCCCGACGCCGCGGTGTTGAGCGCCTTCGCCAGCCAGGCCCGGCGCCTGCGGGCCGGCGTCGTCCCACTCTCGATCCCGCCCTCGGGCCGGCTCAGCCAGGCGAGCGTGTGGGCCGCCGTGCAGGACTTCCTGCTCCCCGGTGACGTGGTCGTCGCCGATCGGGGCACGGCGTTCTTCGGTGCCGCGGGCCTCGCGCTGCCGGCCGGGGCCCAACGCGTCAGCCAGCCGCTGTGGGCATCGGTGGGCTGGGCCGTGCCGGCCGCCCTCGGCGTCTCGCTGGCGGCCCCGGATCGCCGGGTGGTCCTGATCACGGGCGACGGTGCCCTGCAGCGGACCGCGGGCGAGCTCGGCGTGCTGCTGGACCAGGGCCTGGCGCCGGTCATCGTGATCCTCAACAACGCCGGCTACGCGACCGAGCGGATCGCCCACCGCCCCGCCGCGGCCTACCACGGCATCCCGGCATGGGACTGGACGGCGCTGCCGTCGGTCCTGGCGGCCGGCTCGCCGTCCGTGGCCATGCGGGTGACGAGTTCGCGTCAGCTCGGCGCCGCCTTCCGCGAGGCCGGCGACGCGGGCCGGCCGGCCCTGATCGAGGCCGTCCTCGGGGCCGGCGATGCCCCGCCTCTGCTGCAGGACCTGGCCCGGGTCGCCGCCGCGCCCAGCCGCTGATTCCGGCCATGAGCACCGCAGCGGCGCGCCGCCTTGCGCAGGCGCGCCGGCGCGGCGCCACGCTGAAGAAGGAAGAAACCCCCATGCTCGCCACCGCGGCCCCCCCCGAGTTCCGCCGATCCGCTCCCGAGACCGACATCATCCGCACGCCCGATCAGCGGCTGCGGGTGTTCGTGAGCTCGACGCTCCAGGAGATGGCCGCCGAACGCCAGGCGGTGCGAGAGGCCGTGACCCGGCTGCGGCTGGTACCGGTGATGTTCGAGTTGGGCGCCCGGCCGCATTCGCCGCGGCAGGTGTACCGCTCCTACCTGGCGCAGAGCCAGGTGTTCGTGGGCGTGTACGGGCAGAGCTACGGCTGGGTCGCGCCGGGTGAGGAGCGTTCGGGGCTGGAGGATGAGTACCAGCTGTCGGCGGGGATGCCCCAGCTCATCTACGTCAAGTCGCCCGCCCCAGACCGCGCGCCGCGCCTGGCGCAGATGCTGGCCCGGATACGGGACGACGGCGGCGTCTCCTACCAGCTCTTCACCGACGCTGCCGAACTGCAACGCCTGGTCGAGAACGACCTGGCGCTGCTGCTCAGCGAGCGCTTCGAGATGACCCGGCCGCGGGACGACGCGGTGGCAGCCGAGCCGCTGGCCAGCGCCCTTCCGGCGCCGGCCACGCCGCTGATAGACCGCAAGCGGGAGACCGCGGCGGTGCAAGACCTGGTCACGCGGCAGGGCGCGCGCTTGATCACCTTCAGCGGCCCGGGCGGCGTGGGGAAGAGCCGCCTCGCGGTGGCGGCCGCGGGTCGGCTCTGCGCGCGCTTCGCGGACGGGGTGCGCTTCGTCGATCTCGCCCCGGTCCCGTCCGCCGACCTGGTGGCGGCCGTGCTCGCCGCCCGGCTGGGACTGAGCACCTCGGGCGGTCGGCTGAGGAGCGATCTGGTGTCGTACCTGGAGTCGCGGCACATCCTGCTGCTGCTGGACAACTTCGAGCAGGTGGCCGACGCGGCTCCGCTGGTCGCCGACCTGCTGGCCGCCGCGCCCGGCCTGGTCGTGCTGGTGACCAGCCGGACCGTGCTCCGGCTACGCGGCGAGCACGAGGTCTCCGTGGCGCCGCTTGCGGTGCCGCCGGCCGGGGCCGGCCGGGACCCCGCCGCCTTGCGGTCGTACGCGTCGGTGAGCCTGTTCGCGGAGCGGGCGCGGGCGGCCGTACCGGGCTTCCACCTGACCAGCGAGAACGCCCCGGCCGTGGCTGAGATCTGCCGTCGGCTGGACGGCCTGCCGCTGGCCATCGAGCTGGCCGCCGCCAAGGTCCGGCTGCTCCCCCCGCAGGCGCTGCTGGCCCGGCTCGATGACGGGCTGGGCGTGCTGGCCGGGGGCCCGCGTGACCTGCCCGAGCGGCAGCGGACCCTCCGGTCCACCCTGGACTGGAGCTTCGGGCAGCTGTCCCCCGCCGAGCGGGCGCTGTTCGCCCGCCTCGGGGTGTTCGCCGGTACGTTCGGCCTGCCTGCGGTCGAAGCCGTCTGCCGCCCGGGCGCCGACATCGTGGACACGCTGAGCTCGCTGGTAGACAGCAGCCTGGTCCGGTCGGAGCCGCACGGTGACGAGCCGAGGTTCGGGTTGCTGGAGACCGTCCGGAAGTACGCCCTCGAGCGCTTGCGGGACAGCGGCGAATGGAACGAGGTCCAGGAGAGGCACGCCGCCTATTTCCTGGCCCTGTCCGAGCCGGCCGAATCCGAGCTGCGCGGTGCCGGGCAGCTGGCCTGGCTCGACCGTCTCGAAACCCGGCACGACAACCTGGCCGCCGCGCTGTCCTGGTTGGTGGACACCGGCCAGCTCGGGTCGGCGGTGCGCCTGATCTGGGCCACCTGGCGGTTCTGGTGGCTGCGCGGGCATGCCGATGAACTGGGCCGCTATACGGAGAAGATCCTGGCCGGCAGCGACCGCCTGCCCCCGTACCAGCGAGCCCAGGCCCTGGCCCAGGCCGGCTTCTCGCTCTTCGCCGGCGGACGCCAGGCCAGGGCCCGGTCGCTGTTCGAGCAGAGCCTGCCGCTGTACCGCCAGGCCGGCGACACGCTGGGCGCGGCCCCGGTCGCCGCCGCGCTCGGCCACCTGCTGGCCTCCCGCCAGGACGCGCGCGCCAGCGCCCTCCTCGAAGACACCCTCGCCCGGCTCCAGAAGGCAGGCAGCGGCCAGCTGGCCGGACGGCAGCAGGTCCTGCGCCTGCTCGACCTGGCCCTGGTCAATAACTTCCTCGGCCAGATCGAGCTCAGCGAGGGAGATCACGACCGGGCGGCGCAGCTGTTCGCGGACGGCCGGGCCGCGGCCGGCAGCGCGGCCGACCGGTTCGCAATCCTGGTCTCGCTCTACGACCTGGCGCTTACCCGCGAGGCGCAAGGCGACCTGCCCGGCGCAGCCGGGCTGCTCAGGGAGGGGCTGTCCGTCGCGGCCGAAGCCGGCGACCAGCCCAGCGCCGCTTACTATCTGGAGGCCCTGGCCGACGTGGCCGGCCGCCAGGACGATCCGGAACGTGCCGTGGGCCTGCTGTCCGCCGCCGACGCGCTGCTGCGGGCCAAGGGCAGCGGCTGGCTGCACGCCTACGTGCCGCGCGCCCCGCACGGGCACGCCGCGCTGGCCGCGCTGCGGTCCCGCGTCGGCGACGCCGCGTTCGAGCGGGCCCGCGCGCGGGGCCGGGTTCTGGACGGCATGCGCGTGCTGACCGCGGCGCGCC
>Ga0306920_100000388_pt1 | contig 50932 bp, 49 predicted proteins | sample flu12Cox44000170_FD_204666 | JGI IMG/M metagenome (GOLD analysis project Ga0306920, IMG submission 204666) | Lab enrichment of tropical soil microbial communities from Luquillo Experimental Forest, Puerto Rico - flux4day.12C.oxic.44.000.170 (v2)... | ecosystem: Environmental > Terrestrial >... | reverse complement strand
CGCGAGGGCGACCAGAACAAGGTAACGGATGCATCGGTTCGCCAACCGGTCAAGCCTTCTTAGCTCGTCGTCCGGAAGGTCAGCGCTTGACATGGTCACCTCACCCAGGACCTGACGGTGATACGCCCCGTGAACCGCCGGCGCTGGCGAGTCATTGGCTAGTAACCCCGATGCTCAAAGCCCGTCAGCGCCACATCCGAATGTCGAAGAGCAGGCCCTATTTCTTCCGCTTCGGCTTCTTCGACTTATCGGGCGGCATCGACCCTTTCTCCTCTGGAAGGCTGAACATCCTCACGATGCGCGGGAAGGCTGGTGCACGACCCATCGGCGATGAAGGTTTCGGAGTCGGAGCCGACATTTCTGGCTTGCTGAACATATGAATGATCGTTGGGAACGCCGGAGGAGGAGCCGGCTTGCCCGGCTTCACCTTCGGCAGCCGGATCGGCTTCGCAGGTCTCTCCTTCCTTATGTCGAGTCGCGGCTTCCGGCGCGATGGTTTGCCCGGTGGCGACACGTGTTCCTGCGGCTTCGGGCAGTTCTCTTCCAGACACTTGCGGAACGCCTCGGCGTCGATGCCGAGCTTGCGCAGGCGCGCAAGCGCATCCTTGGTCAGCACGTGCTCTGACGTCAGGCAATGCAGCAACTCGCATAGCGCATCGCCAGGCGGTGTTGTGCCATAGTTCCCGTAATACGTGGCGGCTGTGAGCGTCTTCTCGCGGGTAAATTTATCCTTCGAATCGGCGTAGCCTTCCGCGCGCACCCGGCATGGATACACGCCGGGCAGCAATGCTGTGAAAGTTCCGGAATAAACTCCGTCGGCAACCTTACTCAGGGGCAGACTCATCGTGCTGAGGTCGGGCGCGGCAATTTCCGACCAGACGTCGACTGTGCCGGTGAATGGAACGTCGTATTGCTTGAGCGAAGCGCGCAGGGTGACCTTCGCGCCCGGCGCGAGCGAGTCCTGCTGAAGGCTGGCGTCGAAGTTCAGGTTTGAATAGGCGTGCGCCACCAGGCTGTAGCGTAGCGATTCGCCGATCTGGCTCGTCGCGAGCGCGCTCGCAACCTCGCGGCTGCCGAGCAGCTTGTCAATGGATTTTCTGTCCTTGAGCGCGAGAATCGCCTTCCACGTCCCGGCGTGGCTGCCCGCGGCGTCGGCGGCCAGCGCCGGCAGCGTGACCCGATAGAAAGCCACTTGCGGGCGCAGAACGTACCTGACGTTTGGCCCGCTGCCGGTGGGCTTGATGATAGTCCCGTCGGGCGTCTCCAGGCTGAAATCGAGTAGTTGTGGAACGGGACACAGCGCGATCACGTCCGCGTAGATATCGGCGCCGGTCACGTCAAAGGGGATCACGTGCCTGGAGCCGAAGAACAGCGAGCCCTGGGGATCCAGGAGCACATTCATGTTCGTGACCCCGGCCAGCACTTGCACGAAGTACTTGGTGAGGTTGAAGCTCTGCTCGGCAGTCGAAATGTTGCCGGTGATGATCAGATCGCCGTGCGTGTTCGATGTGATTTGCTGCAGGACTGCGGTGCTTACATCCCCCGGCAGGCCGAAGCCGATGGCATAAGTTCGGTCCGTGATGGTGCCGGCGGGGAGTTCCGCCACGTACGGGTGCACGTTCTCGATGCCGTCTGTCAGGACGACCATCGAACGCTTGGTGTGCGTCGCAAGTCCGAGCTCCGTGGAACCTTGCTCGATGCCGCCGCCGATACAGGTCAGGCCGCGCGGATCAAGAGCGTTGCTCGCGAGGACAGGCGGCACGGCGCCGGCGCTCACGGCTTGTATGGGAGCGGGTGTTGCGATTTGATCGTCAAAGGAGACGAGCGCGATCTCGTCATTGGGAAGCATCAAGGAGTTGAACACGCTGACGGCGTTCTTGAGCAGCGAACTTTTCGTGCTGCTGCCGCCAGTGGGATCGGACATGCTGCCAGAGCGGTCCAGCACGAGTGCAACGGAGTTGTTCTGGCGCGCCACGGTCGTGGCCGTCAGCGTGACGTGAAAATCACCCAGCGGGTATTCGCCGCCCTCGGTGGCTGCAAAGTAGCCCTCGTCGTCGACGATATAAGCGTGAATGTCCACGCTGCTCGGCGCGATGGCCCCGGCGACCGCGACGAATTGCACCCACACGTACCCGTAGTAGAAGGCGGCGTTGTCATCGGGCGTCGCCGTGAAATCGGTGCCCATACTGGTCAGTCCGAACTGGCCGGTAGGCATGCCCGTGATGCGGAACTTGACCGGCCTGCCGCCCTTCACGCGGAACTTCACCGCCCTGTAGGTCGTGAGGGATTCGGGAATATTGGCGAAATCCAGCGTGCCCCCGGTCTCGTTGCTCAGTTCTGGCAGGTCGGTGTCGTACCATTGAATCGCCTTGCTGTTGACCACGTTGCCGGGCGTGATATCGACTCCGAAATAGCGGTCCATCGCCGTACGACCGAATGTCGACATGTCCTCATTCAGACGAGTCATGCCGTTGGCCGCTCCTGTCGTGTTATCCGGCAGATACGGTGCCGCACCGGGATTCTTCTGCTCCCACAGCGCCCAGAGGCGATCGATGTTGCAATGATGGAAAAAGAAAACGGGATCGTTGGGCGACGTGCCGGGCTGCATTGAGCCATCTACCCAGCGATGTACCGCATTGTGGATCTGTCCCGGCCCCACCCAGCCTTCCAGCGTGTTGCGAAAGCTGCTGGCCGTGGCGGAAGTCAGGTTCCACGGGTTGCTGTCATACGGCGTGATACCCACGCAGCCTCGCACGTTCGCGCGTGTGGGCAGCCCGGGCCCATCGCCTCCGAAGTGGCGGCGCAGATAGCCGAAACCCTCCTCATCGCAATTCAGAGGCAATGCGGCAAAGTCGCCGGTGGTGACCTGGTCGTGGGGATTGCCAGCGCCGTCGCCACCCAGAAAGTCGACCGTGAAGGGAAAACCCGGATCCGCTGCGCTCCGGTCCGTGGTCCAGTCCCAGTAGGGCAGCCTCAGATCGGGATCGCCAGCCGCGTTCTGCAACTCGGCTTCGTACAATCTGAGCAATTCCCGGTGCCAGGGTCCGAAGGCCGGCCCGCGATGTGCCCAGTTGGGTCCATTGGGGTCGTTGGGCCCGAGCATCATGACCTGATGGTGCGCCCAGACAAAGTCATCGTAGCGGGTGACCAGCGTGGACCCCGGACCCAGCATGTTCCCGGCAATGTCGCTGTTGATGTCGGCAACCACGTCGGCACGCGAGATGAGCTGGCTGGGATGAAGTGCCGGGTTCTTCAGCGCCAGAATGGCGCCCTTGAGCTTCATCAGCGCGGTATTCGGCTTGTCCGCCGCGGACGCAGCGTTGTACTCTGCGAAGAGCGCTCTGAGATTCTTGCGGCACTTCATGGATGTTCCCTCCTTGCAGATTCGAGTCGTTGCTGAAGACGTAGCCTCGTAACCTGCGCTGCCGAGGCTTGCGGTAGCGTCGTCAGGTCAGAGGCACCTAGACTGCCCCCTCGGGCGAGGCGGTTTCTCGAGTCGGGACGCATGCCCGATCGTCATTCTCCGAGATGCCCAGGCTCAGCAGCTTGGCGCGAACGCGCAGCAGAACCTTGGCTTCGCAGAGGTCCTCGACGGCTTCCTCGACGTCCTTGGCTGAAACCTCTTTATCGCGCAGCGCACCGAGAACCTCGAGCAGCGTCGAGAACGATTGCGCCGAATCGCACAGGCGATAGATGTCAGAGTGAAGCCCTCCGGCAGTCCACACTTTGCGAGGCGCGCAAGGACGCGTATCGAGGAATTCGACACGTCGCCCGCCGTGACGCGCCTGCAACACGGGTCGTCCGGGCGAGTTCCAGGCGGCGTTCCAATCGGTTACGACCGATTGGAGCTCCCGCTGGCCGCGTGCCTCGTGAATCGCGCGATGAACGTGCTCGCGCTGCGCGGTGTCCTCGAACGAGTAAGCGAGACGCATGAGGGACTCTACCGGCAGCGGGTAGACATACTCATAGGCACGGCTCGGCGTCAGCGAAAGACCATAGATCTGTGGGTGCGAGTGGTAAGGGCTGAAGCGGTCGTAGCGCACACGGTTGACGCCTGTGGGCGGCTGCAAGTGGAAAATCAATGGCAGCCATTTCGCCATGTCGGCGTACCACTTGTCCTGTTCGCCTGGAATGCCCACCAGCATGTTCCATGCGGCGTCGATGCCATATTGCCGAGCCCATTTCAGGAGCTGCAGGTTGATAGCGGTCGAGTTTCCTTTGGCAATGAGATGTAGCACGTTGTCGTCCAAGCTTTCGATGCCGGGCTGAATCCAGAGAACGCCGGCCTCTGCGAGCAGTCTCACGTGTTCTTTCTTGAGGTTCGCCTTGGTCTCGTAGAACAGGAGATACCTTTCGCGAGAAGCGGCGAGCGTCGGCAGCAGCGTGCGCAGATACGACATGTCGAGAATGTTGTCGACGAACTGGATGCTGCGCGTTCCGTAGCGCTCTGCGAGCTCCGACATCTCCGCGATCATTCGCTCGGGTGATTTGGAGCGAAAACGCATACCCTGGCCGTTCAAGCCGCAAAACGTGCAATGCGCCTTCTCGCCCCACCAGCAGCCGCGCGAGCTTTCGGCGAGAAGTCCCGGCCGGATGAATGGGGCCAACGGCGAGCTCTTCACGGTCTTGAAGTAGTCGTCGTAATCCGGGGTAGGCAATGCATCGAGGTCGTGAAGGACCGGACGAGGCGGACGCGCGACGCTTGTTGCGAGCGTTGCCTGCGACATGGCGCCGTAGGGTAGATCTTGCGTCTCGACGGCACGGCCGTGCTCGAGGAAGAGGTGGCATAGATCGCGGAAAAGCGCATCCGCTTCGCCTGAAACGACACAATCGACCCATGGGAACGCACGCAACGTTTCGACGCCCATCTCGCCTTCGCAGTTGGCGCCGCCCATGAGCGTGATGGTATCCGGACTGAGCTCGTGTACGCGCCTCAGCAGCGCCAAAGAAGCGCAGTGTTGCTGGAACACCGAGCTGCATCCGACGATGCGAGGCTGGCGCTCGACGATGGAGGCAGCGAGAGCGTCGATGTAGGCGTGGGCCCGCGATCTCACCCACTGCATGAGGTGCTTACGCTCTTCCAGGCTCGCAGGGAATCCGTGGCAGCGGACCTCCAGCACCAGGTTCAGATACTCCTCGTCGCGAGCCGGTGAATCCCCGAACAAGCAACTCGCGAAGCACCACTCACCGAGCAGATGGTCCGTCGGGGTCGACTGCATCGCCTGATAGGCCACCAAGCCAATCGCCTCGGCGAAGCGAAAATTCGCGTAAACAACTTCGCTGCTGATCCTGGTTCCCGACAAGGCAGCTCGAAGCAAGCCCAGGGCGATGGACGGACGCTGGAGCTCAGCAAACGGCATGGAGACGAGCGTCACATCCACGCGCTCGGTCATGTTGCCCTCGTTACAGCGGGAGTGGAGAGGGCGACACGCTGCGCGACAGATTCGCCCCCGCGATTGGCGGAAGCGGCTGGACCGAGAGCGTCTGCCCGAGAGCGTGGCACTCAGGCAGCGCCAACGCCGGCTGCCTCGCGGTCGCCCTCATAGAATGTCCAGGACTTTTCGAAGCCGCCCGCCGGGCCCGGCATTTGGCTGTGGTCGCGATGCACCCACTCGTAGTACCGCTCGACCTCGGATGTGAGCCTGGCCTCTTCCCGCTCTTCATGCGCGGTGAGGCCGTCGAGATAGCTTCGATCCTGCTCCAGCTTCGAGAGCGGCGTGGATTCGATGTGATCGACGGCGCAACGAAGGGTATAGCACGCGACACGATTGCAGATCGCGGTGAGGTAGTGAAGATAGTCCCTTTGCGCGTCGGAAACACCGTTGTGCCGAGTCAGCCGCAAATGAGCCTCGAACAGCAAGCCGCGAAAGATGTGGCACAGGCCCTGATTGGTAAAGTTCCTTTTGTAGAACGTTCTCACCATCCAGTCGTAGAAGAAATCGAGTTTCGGGTCGAGAAACTTGTAGTCCGGCTCGAACTGGGTTCCGAGCAACCTTCCCTCGGACTCGAGCCTGCGCTTGATCGGCGTACCGGCGTACGGGAGCATGCGGCAGAAGGGGGCGACCGTCCATCCGTCACCGATGAACTCCTCGAGGAACTCGACATTCTGGCGAATGCTCCGGAAGCTCGTGTAGGGATCGACCAGCATGAAACCGAAATCGAAGGAGAGGTCCGCCGCCTTCAGCATCCGGCCCGCCCGCAGATGCACATCGGGGGTGATGCGCTTGCTCATGTTGACGAGCGATTCCTCGTCGCCCGATTCGACCCCCATGTAGACGTGCGTGAGTCCCCCTGCGATCAGACGCGAAAGCAACTCGGCGTCGATCTCGTCCGAGCGGCAGCTGATCTTGAATGCCATCTCGCCGGCGAGTCCGTGCTCGGCAACGCGATCGGCAATCTCAATCGCCCAGCGTCGCGCCTTCTTCCCGCCCGCCAGGAAATCGTCATCCTGGAAGAGGAAGATAGGAACACGCCGCCGCCGGTAAAGTTCGAGCATCTCTTCGACGATCGCCTTGGGCTCGCGCAGCCTCCGTAGCGGACCCCCTTGGTCTTCATAGAACGGTCGAATGCTGCAAAACGAGCAATCCCATGGACATCCACGGCTGCCGAGGATCGAGGCGGTCGGCATCGGATGCCCTTCGTAGTCGATCGACGCACGATCGGGTCGAGGAAGAAGGTCCAGATCTTCGACAACGCGAGCGAGCGGCGCGACGCGAACCTCGCCATCGTCGGCACGAAACGCGATGCCGGGGATCGATCGCCAATCCTGCCCGGTCCCCAGTGCGTTCAGCAGTTTCACGAGTGTGATCTCGCCCTCGAAACGCACCACCGAATCGAGGCCTGGCGTACGCATCAGAAGCTCAGCGGGCTCGAAACTCGCGTAGTGTCCCCCGATCGTGAAATGGCAGGCAACGCCCGCGTCGCGAAGGGCTGCGATAGCGCGGGCGAAATCCGGGGCCATGTACTGGAAAATGAGCGAGAAGCCGACGACTTCCGGTTGATACCTGCGAACGTGCTGGAGGATGTGCTCCGTATCGGATCCGTACGTCAGGATCCGTGCCTCGTGACCGCACGCGTTGACAGCGGACATGAGGTAGCGGAGACCCAGGTTGTCCTGGTCCTGAAAACCGATCAACAGAACCTTTTGTCTGCGCGCGTTAGGGTCGCGCGCCGGCAACCGTACCTGATCCGCATCAACGATTCTCACGAGCGTTTCCTCCAGCTCGTTGTCGACCGCGCGTAAATGGCAGAGCTGCTGCTCAGGCTTGCTTCTTCAGCGTCTCGAGCTGCTTCTTGATCATTCCCTCCAGGGCGTCGAGGCGCGCTCTTTCGGCAGCAATCGAATGGAGCGACGCTTCCAGCTGCACCGCGGTGTACCGGCTCACATCGGGTGGAGGCGGATCGACCACTCTCCCGATCGATGCCACCGAACGTGGTAATGCCATGCCTTGCAGAGCCGCCGCCTGCCAATGAGTCGCGGGATCCGCAATCGGATGCGGCCATGGCACAGGGTCGACCACCGGACGCGGCCAGGTGGGGCCCGGATCCACGACGGGATGCGGCCATGGCCACCGAATTGGAAACGTGCCCCAGCCTCCACCGGGCCAAGGAGCGGGATCGACGACCGCGCCACCAGGAGGAGTGAATCCCCCCTGCCCCCCTCCCGCGATTTGCGACAGCATCGACTCCAGACGTGTCAATCGTTCTTCGATTCTCTTCACTGCGTCGTCGTTCGCCATATGAGCCCCTCTCGCACGGTTGGCCGTTAAGGTCGCTGCAATTCCTAAGGCACCACTCAAACTGTGCCTGCATGACTTCGCTCGACGTCGGGGTCGAACGAACCGTGGCTCGGCTGCAAACGCGTCTCTTGGCCCACGACGTCCAACAAAGGCGCGTTAGCTCGTAGGTGCCCGCACACTTGCAGCATACAAGCCTGCTCCGATCCAGTTGCGTCTGTCAACTACAACTTGGCGGCGTTTATCATCATGAGAATTGTGGCCGCGGGACCGAATCGCCGAAAAAGTCTTTCCCCAGTTGTATGTTACAAGAAACGGGTATATAACGTACACGCCGAACCCCGAAATCGTTGTGCGACAGCGTGAAGCCCGAAAGGAAAAAAACATGGGTGGAGGGTGGCGATCGCCAAGACGCTGAGTCCGCCCAACCGAAATACATGATCGGTGATCCGTTCAAGCAATCCGACAAGACAACGTCGGATGGTCAGGCGCCAGACAAGGACACGGATACTTCCGTGCCTCAGAAAGGGGTTGCGCTGCCCCTCGCTGGACGCGTTACCACTAAGTACAAGAAAGAGCCCGACCCGCTCGCCGATGACAAGAAGATTCACCCGCGACGGCCGCTACCAACAGTGCCAGAGCACCCTCCGGAGGAATGAAGAAGGTCTTCTATGAAACGGAAGGGAGCCTCGAATGCCACAAAATCCAGCTCAAGTGGGGAAGGCAGTCGCACTGCGACCAGCAGCTGATCAGCCCGTGGCGGTTGTCCATTTGCAGCTGCCGCGAACATTCCAGAAGCCCAAGCGGATCCATCCGCGACGCACTCTCCCGCTCATACGCGAGGGAGCCGAGCGAAATTTCCACAGTACGTGGCGCGAAGCAAATTTTCTTGCGCCCCGCAGGCTTCTGGCTCCGCTCGACGATGCCTCTCAGGACGTCGCCGTGTTCACGAACACGGCGCTTGACGGGCCGGCCCGACAGGATACTGGGGCCAATGTCGGTGAACCTAGCGCGGCAATCAACGGCGACGTTGTCTTCTATACCGGAAATTGGTATGCGGCGATGTCATCGGACCAAGGCAAGACCTTTCAATACATCGATCCTGCATCAGCGTTCGCAGCTTCAGATCCACCGAACTCGCATTTCTGCTGCGACCAAATCGTCAACTACATTGCCGCAATTGATACATTTGTATGGCTGCTCCAATACGGTCCCGATACCGGTGACAACATCCAGCGCTTGGCATTTGCTAAGACGGCCGACGTCATCGCAGGTAAATGGCGGCTTTATGACATCACCACGGCGAGCCTTGGCGTGAAAGGTGCATTTCTCGACTTTCCTGATCTCGCCGTTGGCGACAAATTCTTATACGTGACGACGAACGTCTTCCAGGCCAACGGACAGGCAGGCTCGAGTGTTGCGCGCATTCCGTTAGATAGCATCGCTTCCGGAAACGTGACGATACAACCCTTCGTGTCGATGGATTACCAAAGCTTTCGGGTGGCTCAGAACACAGGATCATCGGGATACTTCGCCGCGCACAAGGATACGAGCACCCTTGCCGTGTTCCGTTGGGATGAAGCACAGGATCCGATCCAATCTTTGGTCGGAGTGGCTCGTTGGATAGGCGGAAATGGATATCGATCCGTGTGCAAGGATGGATCACGCTGGCTTGATCGAGCGGACTCGCGCATTACAGGTGCAACGCGCCGCAGCAGCGAGCTTTGGTTCGCATGGGGCGTGGACAAAAACTCGAATCTTCGTCCTCAACCGTTTGTGCAGATTGCTCAGATCAACGTCGCTGATCTCACACTAATCGACAACATCAACGTTTTCGATCCAGATTCGGCGACGTGCTATGCGGGACTTTCGACCAACTCGCAGAACGAGGTGGGTATTAGCTACATGCTCGGCGGTGGGCCGCGTAACCCCACTCAAGTTGTTGGGATACTAACGGGTTCGCGCAAAGATGTTGTCGTCTCCGAAGGCGAGCGCGGTCCACAAGCTGACCCGCAAACTGGCAAGGGTGAATGGGGCGACTACCTGACCGTTCGTGCGACGAACCCCGATCAGCGAAACTTCCTTGGTACGGGATTCACCATGCTCGGCGCGGCAGATGGATCGAATCGCGATGCTACTCCACGGTTCGTCATCTTCGGGCGTTCAGGTGCCGCGGCACCCGCCCCCGCTCCGGGCGTGACGGATAGCGGCGTCGGAGCCGAAGTTGGTGTCGGGCCAGGCCCAATCACTGATGTCAACAACTTACCAATTGTTAGCGACACAGTTGCAGCGACAGTAAAACGTGCCTGCGGAATTGAGATCTCACAGCGGGCGCCGAAGCCACAAATGGCTCCGGAGGCTATGGAGGCTGCCGCCAAGCCGGGCGTCGAGCGATGGCCAGTAAAGACTGGACAGGATCCCGATCGCAACGCAGTTGGTAAGAACGTTATCAACGGAGTCGATCTTGGGGCGGGAATTGTGAAGGCCACAGTTGAAGAGCTTATCGCCGCGCCTCGCCCTGCCGATATGACGAATGTATTTGAGCTCGTTCCGGCATATCAGTCACATCGCGCGGCTCCAGTCGAGACCACAATTTGGCAAGTTGACATTACGATCACCGCAATGAAATCAGAGGCGGACGGAGACTACCACCTGGTGCTGCAAGGTGCGAGTGGCGAAACGATGATTGGGGAGATTCCTACTCCGACCAAGCAATTCATCGGCGACAGTCCGTGGATGGTAAATATCAAGAGTGCGCGCCGTGCAGTCGATCAGAAATTTGTTAGCCACCTTTCTCCGGCTGAATTTGTGCCAATGGCCGGCAAGCTCGTACCTCGAGAATCCATCGTGAACCCCTCGCCGGCGGCTCCTGCAGGAGTCATTCAGTCCTTCACGGCACTGACCGACGCTGGGTTGCAAACGATGCTTCCCTTCAAAACGCAATTGCCCGCTACACGCGCGCGAGTCACTGGGGTCGGGTTCTTCGACAAAGTGCACGGTCAGATGGGGGTGTCGCAATCGAATGGGATCGAGATACACCCAATCTTAAAGATCGAGTGGCTTTAGGCTCCGTCTCATACCTTGATCAGGTACATGCTCTCGAGCTCTAGGGTATCCCGCTCCGGCAGTCTTCGATGGGGTTTCTTGAGAAGGAGGTTCGAATGGACTTTATCGAGAAGATTTTTGGTATTTCCCCTGATGGTGGCTCAGGCATGTTCGAGCTGCTGTTGTTTCTCGTACCGGCCGTAGGGATCTACTTGATATATCGCATGCGCTCGAGCTGGCACAAAGACAAGCGATAGAAACGATACAAAGCCTCCGGAGGAAACGGAGGCATTGGAGGGCCACTAGGACTCGGGGCGCCGTGGCTATGGCGAGGGGTAGCTATGTCACTTTTCCCCACGCGCGACTAATTTCGGGGAGGGGCATGATCAGTCGTTCGGCATGGGGATTCTTCATCGCCGCGCTTGTGGTCACGGCGACATCGCTGGCTGCTGAGCTTCGGCCGTTTAACCTTCCAAGCCAGAATGCGAACGCGCCACCGCCTCTTACCGTTCAGCAGCGCACGGTTAGCGGCATAAGCAATACGTACTATGACAATTTCGCTCGCGACGTTGAACACATGGACGCGCAGCGGGTTGATGTCCTAAGGACCGATTTCCAGAAACGCCTGGCGCAGGCCAAGGCTAACAATCGTGCGGATGAGCAAGCCCACTATGAGCGGATGTTGGGAATTCTCGACGCCTTTGGAAGGAAAAGCAGATGATCATGAAGACCGCTCCGCTCCTTTGCGCGTTGCTCCTGGCCTTGATGGCTCCAATCGGTAAGGCCGCCGACGATTACAGCTTCGAGGCTGCCAAATCCGCTACGGCGGCCGAACAGAAGACCGAAATCGCCGTGGACCCGCGTGATCAGCTGTACTTCGACGACCGCAAGCGTCACGACAACTTTACTATTGTCGAGCTTGCCATGCTTGGCGTGGTGGCAGTTGCAACGATAATTGCCGCGATCTTTGCGGCAAAGCTCCCAACTGCAGAGCTGTCGGGGAGGGACCTAATTCGCTCAATAGTCTTGGTGTTTGTGATCTTTGGTGCTCTGGCACTCGCGATCGACGTTAAGACGACGGAGACGCTTACGGGCGTTATCGGCGTGTTAAGCGCAACGGCAGGCTATCTATTTGGGCGTGCGACCAGCGCGGTGGACGAAAAACACCGTCAAGACGCAAAACGCGATGAGAAGGACAAGCCCTGACTCGATCATAGGGTGGTTGCGGCAAGCGCGACGCTCAGGACGGCACTCGCCTCATCTACGTACTGACGAAGATTGAGAAGGCGTTGAGTTGACCGAGATTGAGCGGCGAATTAGGTCGCCCGAGGAATGCGCGAATGTCCGGTGTGAGGCCGACCCAGGAATGTCCGGATCTGACCGACAGCAGTCGTCGACCACTTGGGACGACAAGTCGCGATGTCCGCCATACGTTGGCCCAGAGGAAACGCAGGGGTGGGAATTCGCCAGCGAACAAGACAGGTCTCGAGCAACGCGCACAACGGTCCATAGTGCACATCACCATCATTCGTTCTCGCTCGCTCTCTGGGCCGACCGGCACTTTCGGTCATCTGTTAATCGATGGCGTTCCGTTCTCCGCGACGTGCGAGCAACCCTGGAACGACAACATGCTCAATGCCTCCTGCATCCCGCTCGGGGAGTACAAGCTCCTTCCATACGACTCTCCCGCACACGGGCCGACGGTCGTCTTTCACAATCCCACGCTGGGAATCTACGGTACGCCGAGCACGATACCAGCCGGTGTCACGGGTCGGAGTTTGTGCGAGATCCACAACGCGAATTGGCCATTTCAGTTGAGAGGTTGCGTTGCTGTCGGGAGCGAGATCGTGGACATTTCGCCCAATGGTCAAGGTGTGACCAGTAGCGTCGCAACCTTTCATGCGCTGATGATGAAACTGGGCAACCGACTCGGGTTGACGGCGACCATTCAAGCCGGGGACTAGCCAGCCGTTCAATGAATCGGGCGGTTGAGCCCACCTCCGAAAGTCGAAAACTTTGTGATCTGCCGTATTGTGGCAACCAGCTAGTTGCCAGCGAGCAGGTCGAAGCAGTCACACCGCGGAACTACCGGTGCTGACGCTAAGTAGGGTGCCAACCGGCTAGAGACTAGTTCCGAACCAGGTGGTTGGCACAGATCAGGGTGAATTAGTGCTTGTCCGCAACGGTCAAAAGCCAACATCAGCGCTGACGAATCCATGGTCAAAGCACGCTCAACCGCTCCGTTCTGGGCGGCGACGTTGATTTGCGTCATTGCCGCATTAACATGCGACGTCGATGCCCAGCAGCCGCAGACGCCGAACCAACCTATCCAGCATGTCATTGTGATTCTCAAGGAGAACCACACGTTCGATAACTACTTCGGTCAGTTCCCCGGTGTCGACGGTGCGACGACCGTCCCGATTCGGGGCGTCGCGACGACGCCTCCACCATCACCCGACAAGACCTCGGCCGATATCGGGCATTCGTATGCAGACGCTCGTCGTGCCTATCACGGTGGCGCCCTGGATCGATTCGACCGTGTGAAGGGAGCGTTCGTCGACGGGTTCCCGCTTGCGTTCTCCCAGTTCCAGCAGACGTCAATACCGGCCTACTGGACCTACGCGAAGGAGTTTGCCCTGTTCGACCGATATTTCACGTCGATCATGGGAGAAAGCGCGCCGAATCACTTCTACCTCGTCGCGGCGAGCTCGGGCGGCGCGATCTCCAACCCCCATGGCGACAACTATCAGCCCTCGTGCTCGGTGCCTCAGGCCACGATACGCGTGCTGACCGATTCCGGCGCGATAACCAGCAAGCCGGCGTGCCTCGATATTCCGACCTTGCCGAACCTACTTTCCGAGCACGGCATCAGCTGGAAGGCCTACGGTTACTGGGCGATGGGAGCGCTTCACAGGATCTATGACGATCCGCAACTGCGCGCCAACCTACTTAAGGAGTCCGACTTCCTGCGCGATCTGCAGTCGAATCGATTACCGGCCGTCACCTGGCTCATCAGCACGCGCGACGAACATCCGACGAAGAGCGTTTGCGACGGCGAGAACTGGACGGTCGACACGATCAACGCGATTATGCGAAGCCAATACTGGTCGTCGACACTAATCGTCGTGACCTGGGATGACTGGGGCGGTTGGTACGACCACGTGCCGCCTCCGCAGATCGACCGATTCGGTCTCGGATTCCGCGTGCCTACGCTGGTGATCTCGCCTTATACCAAGCACGGTTACATCGGTCACCGCTTGACCGAGCACTCGTCGATTCTGAAAACCATCGAGACGTTGTTCGCCCTTCCGAGCCTCACTCAGCGCGATGCGCAGGCGAACGACCTTCTTGATGCGCTTGACTTCGCGCAGCCCCCTCGATCGCCGCTGATCCTTCAAACGCGAACTTGCCCTCAGAATTAGAGCGAACAATCGGCTGGTTGCCAACCAGCGGGTCGGTTGTGCCCACTATGAGCCAAGCGCGGAGTTAACGAGAGACTTTCCTCGTGGGAAGATACTCGTGTTCTGAACGCGATTAGTGGCGAAAGCGTTACTGCTTTGAAGGGGCTTTGCAGTAGACCTGGTCAAAAGACGTCGACTCAGGCAGCGGTGTCGGCGACACGTCCGCATCGAGCGCGTTATTGGAATAGTTCTGCTCGAGATTGAGAAGATCGGTTTCGACGTAGACATGGACGTGCGTGTAGTTGCTCCAATCTTTCGAAAGCCCGGGCCGAAGCGTGTTGCCATCACTGTTCGCTCCTACCGGCGATGGATCTGAATCCTGCGCTATCTCGATCGCACCAGACTGCAACGTTGCAATTACCGTGGCCGTGACTGAAGTCCCCGACCTCGCCAATGGCACCGGACCCATTCCATCGTTGTGAACGTGGGCCGTAACGAAAACCTTTCCGAACTCGACATCGCAGCTGATGTTATTCAAGTTAAGGTCTGCGGGTGTGCTCGGAGTCGGCGGCCCGGGAATTGCCCCCGGCGGAGCGTAACCTATCGGCCCGGTCGGACAGGCCTGTCCGAAGACGCGCCGGCAAAACTGGTCGCTGAGCATCACGCTCTTGTTAGGTGTGGCGCAGCCCGCGAGGGCCAGTAGGAATGCGATACCGGCTATATAACGCGTGATCGAAGTCATAGGAAGTCTCCCCTTCCGTTGACCATCCAAGCGTACGCTTGGACGCATGACGTCAAGAAATGTGCATTCCGCCCCTCAACTCCCTACAGCGGCATTGTGGATTGATTCAGTGCCTCGGTCCGCTGGAGCGACACCTAAAGTGCAGCGATATAGGTCGGCATTTGATGGTTCGCTACGATTGAACCGTTGTGTGTTGTAAAGGTTACGCAGTCGCCGACATGCTCGTAATCTAGTTCATGCGCAAGCATGAGTACCATCGCCAAAGGGCTGTGGTCGAAAAGCGACGATGCCAGCCGCGGAGTCGCAAGAGGAACTGTGGTGACGATATCCTCAGTATTGGCTATTCGCCACTTGCAAAGGACGTTCTTATTGAAGCTCTCGGCAAACCTAGGGTCGCCGACACGAGGGCTCGCGAAGTTGTACATCCCTGGCGCGGGTCCAGCACCGGCGCTGACGAGGTCCGCAACCGCGAGTGTCGCCAGTGCACTCCCAAGGCTGTGACCGGTGACAACGACGGCCCCTGCATTCACTGCTGCCGCCACCGCCGCTTTTGTCGCTTGCGAGCACTGGTCGTAGAGATTTTTGAATCCGGCTTCCACTTGTCCCCAAGGATGATGTACTTGTGGAAAGGAAAGATTTGACATCCAGTCCTCGATGGACTGCGTCCCGCGAAATGTAATGAATACATTATTCGAAGTTTTGTTCTGGGCAACGAACCCAAATGGTTCCGCGACAAGCCCAGGAGGAGGACTCGCGGACAAGATACCCAAGTTGACGTAGTTCCCCTGCAGAGCCCACTGCAACCCTTTCGCAAACTGGTCATACTGATCGTAAGCTTGGGTTACGAGACCCGCGGCCTCGATGGCGATGGCTCGATCGTATCCGGGAGGTTGGAACATCGTTGTTACCTGTGTTTCGAGTATGTGGCTCTGTATACCAAGTGCCGCGGCCTTGGAACGAGGAAGGTCATTCGGTCCTCGATCGGGGGTGAACCGACACACCGCTGTGAACCAGAACACTTCCCAACGGGCACTGGATAGCGTGCTACGTGCTGCCCTTGTAGTTAACATTTTGAAGAGCAACTCGTCGGCTCATCAAGCGGAATATTCGTCAAGCTTGGTCAGGTGCCTGCAAGGAATCACTAGTGAACGACAGCGACGCAGATAGTCTTTGGTGACCATCTGCGAGTTGGCCGGGATGCATACTCAAACGCTAGTATCTAATCCAGCTCTCAATCACGCGCGGGGCGTTTGAGCTATACGTTTACGTGAAGCACGGATCGGCTGCGCGCCGTGCTCGCAGTCCCTTAGCTACTTGACTGTGAATGCATTGCGACTTACTTAGATTCAGCCCCCGTAGTTGCCAGCCAGCGGGTCGGAGCAGTCACCCCGCGGAACTACCGCAGGTCTCCATCCGTGGTTCAGTTCGTAAGTGTGTTCGAACGTTTCGTCAAAACCGTGACTCACTCGGTTTCACTGCAAACACCCGTTCCGTATCGTGCGAGGTCTTGGAATCATATGAAAACGTTGCGTACGCGAGGACGTAGGTCATAGTGACCGGTATCTTTGTTACGTACGTAAAGACATTTGTCTCGCCAGGCTCGGCGAAAAAGTGAGCAACGCCTTCCGGAACGACCGGGACGTCGTCGACAAGCTTAACCGGAAAACTGAGTCGTGGCTCCCCTGCCCTTCCAATAACTTAAGGCTTGGTCTTGTTCGATGCCTCTTATCCGCAGCGTCACTTGATGAAATTCCTGCTTGACGCGACCTCTGTTCCTGACGGTGAGCAGAACCTCGACTATGTACCAATCTCGCTGAGGGCCATGAAACTTACAGTCGATACTGAATTCGATTTGCGGAATGTGAACGCGTTCTATCTTGCGCAAGTTGTCTTCGCGAGCTTGCTGTTGTCGTCGCAGCTCGTCATCGCGTGCCTGCTGTTGTTGTCGCAACTCGTCATCGCGTGCCTGCTGACGAGCCTCCCTGCGTTGGCTAAAAAAGAGAGCCAAACCGCTGGTAGCGATTGACGCAAGAACCGCCGCGAGAGCGATCCAGTCCTGCGGCTTCCAGTCGGCCAATGTCATGGGGATGGGGACTGCTTATCGGCGCGTGTGTCCTGAGTCCGGATCTTCGAGACGATTATTCCGGGAAGTCGCTCGGGGCTAGGTCAGCGTTCTTTGGCACTGGGTCGCCAGCCCGCGGTGCGAAGCGACCGAGACTTCTCAGTTGCCTGCTAACCCGATCGAATTCCTAAACGAGCTGCCACCCAGCGGATCGGCGTCCGCCCGCCCTACCCTGCCGGCTGCAATAACGCTTAATACCACTTCGAAGCAAACTAGAACGTGTACCCTTATCCGGTACAGAGTTTCCATTGGAGATAACGACCGTGAAGTATGAAATGATGGAACTTGAGCCGTTCATTTACACTATCAAACGTCAGCTTCTCGACGCTCAGCTAAAGCACTCAGGTGAACTGGGATATTTCAATCTCGAGGATGTTGAGCTCACTCTCGCCGTTGCAATTCAGTCCGATATAGACGGCAGGGTTTCTCTTAAGGTCTTCTCCGTGGGTCCCGAACTTGGAGCGAAGATGGCGGGAACGCAGACATCGACCGTCAAACTGAAGTTCACGATAAAGAGCGCAGAAGATAAATCAGTAGTCCAGCCGGGCGGCACGATTCTGGCGCCTTCGCCAGGTGATGATCCTGGGAAACCGCGTATACCATCAACAGCTACTGAGACAAATGAAAACACCCAGCTGCGGTATGGCAACTTTCCGATTTTTCAAAGCTTAGCGCGCGACTACGCTCAATACAGTCAACATGCCGCGGTTGGGTTCGCCGTGCTCAATACGCAGGGTCACGAAGTGCTTGCATCGATAGGTTGGCGCCACGTTCCAACGCAGGTGCGCGACAGGATCGTTAAACGGTGTCTGGCCCACGTTGAAAATGAGGAGGGGCCGGTCCACCAGGGGGTAGGCGAGTTTGGCGTTGGAACATGGAAGATCAAGTTGAATAAGTTGCTCTTAATACCACATACGTTTTGGGTGATTTTCGCAGAGCCCACGAGCGACGAGGATCGGCGTATGGTGATCACCGAAGAGGTGGGACCGATCTATCTCACGGTTAATCGACAGTGATCTGCGACCGTCAAGGCAAATCAGCGCGGTGCTGGTGATAGTTGGCTGCCAGCGGAAGCGCCGGCGGAGCAGCACTGGTCGCGTTGACGTCCTTGATCAGCGAGGATCAGTATGTAAAATGCTTAGCAACCGGAATTACGATGCTAAGGTTAAGTCATGCTCGTGGCACCGGTTAACTTACCGGTAAGTGGCGCCGGTCCGCTCACACACTTGGCCCGCCGCAGCCCGGGCCATCACGATTCCATCGCCCGCGTTGGCATTTGCGTGGGATCCCTCAGCGATGAGGGCCGTCATCCTCATGGCTTGTCGAACGGCGGCTGTACTTGGCCGCGGGTTGCATGACAATAATAGAGCTGCTATCGCTGCTGCATGCGGGGCTGCGGCTGATGTCCCAAAGAATGGGTTGAGATGTGACGTCAGGGGAAGCGTAGTCGAAACGCCATTCGCTCCGGTGAGATCGGGCTTCATCACTAGACGACCGCCAGTCGACGAAAAGTTTCCGGGTGTGATGGGTGTTCCGGAGCGTTCATAGAAAACTCGTCTCGGCCCATCCGAACTAAAGTCTTCGACTATTGCTTGGCTCCCACCCCCAAACGGCGTAGGCGGCCTTGGAACTCTTATTGCGGCAATGGAGAATGCGTTCTCGGCCTCACTCGCGTTGTGGCCTCTAACGTTCCCATTTGTTCCGTAGCGGAGTACGGCTCTACCAGTGTCGAGGTGAATGAAGCGATCCTCAGCGCCACCGACTTTAACAATCGCGATGCTTTCGCCAGCGTGTAACTTGTCGATCGATTGATACGGATCTTGCCTTCCCGTGTGGCTCGTTGTCGCCGAGCGCACGACTTGCCCTTTGTTGTTGATGACGAATAAGTCGTAACCATTCGATGATCTTCCTAAAGGATCCGACCAAAAGAGATCCACTCGATCTTCTTTGTCAGCCCGCACGACAGTGTTTAGGATCACGCCCTTGGCAAACATGTGCATGCGTGAGTTTGGACCGGCCGCGCCAAATTGGGCTCCTGCAGGCCCTCCATCGCGGAAGTCCCCTTCCCATGTTCCCGAGGTTCGATGTTTAAGGCTGCCCGAATTGCGGGCAGATGAAAAATACAAAATCCCTGATGACGACACTTCCTGCACAGCGCGACTGATGACCCCGTCCTGAAACGGCGATTCATCGTCGTACGTAATATCGTCAACTATGATCTGGCAACCTGCAGCTCGCAAGGCTACGATATTGCTCGCCATCTGGGCCGCACTGTCATTTCCAGCAGCGAAATATAGTGAGGCCTTAGGGGCAAGGGCATGAATGATCTCCAGCATTGCAAGCCCCTCCCCAGTACCTTTGCCAGCTTGCCTCGCCGCCGCACCGAAGATCAAGCTCCTCAAGGTGACGGATGCACGCGAACCCTACCCGCTGTCGTGGGACGAGCAGACGGCACTCTTCAAGGAGCTGCCGGTCCACTTGGCGCGGATGGCGTTGTTCAAGGTCAACACCGGTTGTCGTGACCAGGAAGTGTGTGGGTTGCGCTGGGAGTGGGAAGTGGCGGTACCCGAGCTCGAGACCACGGTGTTTCTAATCCCCGGGAGCAAGGTGAAAAACGGGGACGAGCGCCTGGTGGTGTTGAATCGGGTGGCGCGGGACGTGATCGAGAGCGTGCGCGGGCAGCATCCGGAGCATGTGTTCGTCTACCGGGGCCGCCCGATCGAGACCATGAACAACAACGCGTGGCAGAAGGCGCGACAACGCGCCCAACTGACGCAGGTCAGAGTTCACGATCTCAAGCATACCTTCGGGCGGCGACTGCGCGCGGCGGGCGTGTCGTTCGAAGACCGGCAGGATCTGCTCGGTCATCGCTCAGGACGCATCACCACGCACTACTCCGCGGCCGAACTTTCGAACCTGCTGGAGGCGGCGAATCGCGTGTGCGAAGGGGGGTCCCGCAAAACTCCCGCACTCGTGATGTTGAAACGAAAAGCGCTCGCCGCGTGAAACGGCAAGCGCTTGAAGTTGCGTCAGAAATTTGGCGCGCCCGGCAGGATTTGAACCCACGACCCCCTGGTTCGTAGCCAGGTACTCTAATCCAACTGAGCTACGGGCGCGAACTTGTAATTATAGCATTGCGGTGACCACCGCTGCGAGGCTACTCGCGCGCCGTCACTTCGCGCTCCTCCGGACGTTGGCGGCGACGCCGCAGGCTGATCGACTTCGCGACCCACGCGACCGCGAGCCACACGGCGATGATCGCGAGTGGCCACGCAATGACCCTCGGAAAGAGCGCCGCCACGACGCCGATCACGACTGCAATCGCGGCCATCAGCATCAGCAGACCCGCTTCTGCAGGGCCGAGCGCGCGCCGATTCGTCAACGCCGCGCCCAAGGCGCTGCCGACGCTCACTGCACCAGCTGCCACGCGGCCGGCGCTGCCCGATGACGCGCGGCGAGTACCCGCGCGTGAAAGGGGAATCTCGTCGGCGCCTCCGGTCGAGGTCCGTTTCACACGATTTCGCCGCGTCAATACGATCTCGGTCGCACGCTTCAAGTCCTCCTCGTACTGCTGCGACATCTTGTGGGCGAACTCCTCGTTCTCCACCGCGACATCGAGCTCGTAGTTCGTCAGCCAGCTCGCGAGATTCAGATTCGTGGAGCCGACGCGTGCCCAAAGCCCGTCGGCGACGGCCGTCTTGGCGTGCAGCATCGTCCCGTTCCATTCGAAGACGCGCACGCCCGCCTCCAGAAGCGGCCGGTACTGCGCGCGCGACAACGGCGAGAGTGCCGGAATGTCGCTCGCGCCTGGGACTAGCAGTCGCACGTCGACACCGTCGCGCGCCGCGGAGCGCAACGCCTGCACGTACGGCGACGTCGCGACGAAATACGCGTCGGTGAGCCACAGGTTATGGCGCGCGATCGAGGCGACGACGAGATCCATGCGGAACGTGCCCGCCGCGGCCGGCTCGTTGGCGATCAGGTACAGCTGCATCGGGCCCGCCGACGCGATGTCGTCGCTCGGCAGGTTGAGGATGCATGGAACCGGATCCGCGCAGGCATCCCAGACTTGCGTAAACGCACGCTCAAGCGCGGCGATCGCGGGCCCGCGCAGCTCGACACCGGTATCGCGCCATGGCTCGAGTCGACGTTCCGGGTTGCCGAGCCATCGCTCGCTCAAGCAGAGACCGCTCACAAAGCCGATCTCGCCGTCGACGACGATCGTCTTGCGATGATCGCGCGTGAGCCATCCAAGGGGGCTCGCGAGCTTGGGCGGATTGAATACGCGCACCACGCCACCCGCGTCGCGCAGCGTCGACCAGAGCGACAGCCAGCGAAAGCTGCCCATCCAGTCGACCACGACGCGCACTGCGACGCCTGCACGTGCCCGGTCGACGAGAATGTCCAGGAACTCGCGTCCGACCTTGTCGTCGGTGACGATGTAGCACTCGAAATAGATATAGCGCTTCGCCTTGCCGAGTGCTTCGCGCCATGCCGGAAAATTTTCTTCGGCGTCCCGAAGGAGTCGAACGCTGTTGCCGCCGATCGCAGGGCCGCCCGCCGCGCGCGCAAGCGCTCGATCGGCAAGCTCCGCCGACTTCGAGGCGCGCAGCTTCGGCAGCGGCTTGGTCAGGACGACGGTGTCGTTCATCGGGCGTCGCGCTCCGAGCGCTGGCCTATGGAATTATCACCCGTTTCTTTGCGATAGCGGATGAGGATGCACGCACCTTCCATTGCCCCGCCCGCACTGGCGTTCCGTGCAACACCGGCGACCCGAGACGCGACCGCAAGGTCATGTGCCTCGGAAGAGCTTCGGAAGTGCCGCCACTGACCGATACGCAAGGAGGAGGGACCCGCCGGCGGCTAGACGCCGCCCCACACCTCACGCGCCGTGTCGACGCACAGCTTCAGCTTCGCCGCCTGGGTGGATACCGCGATCTCGTTGCCATGCACCGTGCTCGAAAATCCGCATTGCGGCGAGATGCACATCTGTTCGACCGGCACGAACTGTCCCGCCTCGTCGATGCGCCGCTTCAAGTCATCCTTCGATTCCATGCGATCGAGTTTCGTCGACACGAGTCCGAGCACAACGGTCTTGCCCTGCGGGACGTGGCGGAGCGGCCGAAAATCGCCGGAACGTGCGTCGTCGTATTCCAGGAAGTAACCGTCGACCTTGAGCTCATTGAACAGCACTTCGGCGACCGGCTCGTACCCGCCTTCCGCCGCCCACGCGCTCTTGAAGTTGCCGCGGCACAGATGGATGCATACCGTGAGGGTCGACGGACGACTGGCGATCGCGGCGTTGATGAGCCGTGCATAGCGCCGCGGCAGCTCGTTTGGATCGTCGCCGCGGGCCCGCGCGCCTTCACGCATCTTTTCGTCGCAAAGATAGGCGAGATTCGTGTCGTCGAGCTGGACGTACGTGCAACCCGCTCCCGCCAGGTCCTTGAGCTCGTCGCGGTAGGCCGCCGCCACGTCGTCGTAGAAAGCTTCCAGATCCGGATACGCCTCCTTGCTGATCGCGTTGCGACCGCCGCGGAAATGCAACATCGTCGGCGACGGGATCGAGACCTTCCCGGTGCGTCGGGTCACCGACTTCAGGAACTCGAAGTCGCGCCGCTGGATCGGCTTGGCATGCCGCACCTTGCCGGTCACGTGCATGACCGGCGGCGCGAAGTCCACGTTGCCCGCGGCGCTATGAAAGCTGATCGAGATGCCACCCTTGGTCTCGACACCGTCGAGCTGCGTCAGGAAGTCGGTGTGAAAATACGTGCGACGAAACTCGCCGTCGGTAACGCCGCGCAGCCCCAGGTCTTCCTGGAACTTCACGATGCCGCGAATCGCCTCGTCCTCGACCTTGCGCAGTTCCGCCGCGTCGATGGCGCCGGTGCGAAACCGCTCGCGTGCTTCGAGGAGCTCCTTCGGGCGAAGAAAGCTGCCGACATGGTCGGCACGAAAGGGCGGCACGTTGCGAACACGCGCCGGCGACAGGGTTTCGTTCATGGCGGCCTCAGCGAATCGAGCGCCGATACGGCATCATCGGCTTGGGCGAATGAAATCTTAGCAGCTTTGACATGCTGTCGACGAGGCGCGATCCCGTGCTCGCGCGACGTCGATCATCGCGTCCGCGAGAGCCAATCGCGCAGCGCCGCGCCGACCGCGGCAGGTCGCTCCATCGTTGACATGTGGCCGCAATCTGGAATCGCGACCAGGCAGCTTCCCGGGATTGCCACGTGCATCGCATGGTGCGTCGACAACGGGCTCCACGCATCATCACGCCCGCAGAGAATGAGCGTCGGACATTCGATATGCGCGAGCACGTCGCTCGCGTCTGGTCGGTCGAGCAACGCTTCGATCTGCGCGGCGAACATCGCCGGCGTCTGGCGCTCGATCATGTCCAGCATCGAATCGATCAGCGGCGTCTCTTCGAGTCGGCTCGGATGCACCATGCGCTGCAGCCACTGGCGTCCCATCGCGCGCATGCCCCGGGTGTACGCGACGTCGAGGAGCGCCATGCGCCCGGCGCGCTCCGCCTTGCCTGCCTCGCCCGCGGGTCGAGGCAGAAAGCCGGTATCGAGCAACGCGACGCGCTCGACGCGGCCTGGCGCGACGCGCAAGATCTCCAGCGCGACGCGACCGCCCATCGAATGGGATGCGAGCGCAAAACGTGGCGGCGCGGCCTCCAGCACGATCTGCGCCATCGCGCCGATCTTGCGCTGATCCGCATAGAACGGCACGATCCACGCTGACTTGTCCGGAAATCCCGGCACCCCATCCCACACCGCACGATCGCACAGCAATCCAGGCAGCAGGACGAGCGGCATCGGGGTGGCGGCAGGCATGACGCGAGATCAGCGCGCGCCGGGGACGTTTCGCGTCGCGAGGAACTCCTCGAAAGACTCACCGCGCATCTTCGCGTACACCTCGGGATTCGACATGCGCAACACGCGCGCGAACTTCTCGAGGACGAAGAAATTGACGCCGTAGCGAACCATGCCGAGCCAGTCGCGATGGCGCGCAAGATCAGCCTCTTCGGGGGAAAGCCCGGCTTCGCGATACATCGCCTCCTCGTCGCGGACAAAGCGCTCCCGCCATGCCGGCTCGATCATGCGCCAGAAGAAGCGGTTGAAGTTGAACGCCTTGACGCTCGCGCGAAGATCGAACGGATACGTCCCTTCGACGTCCTCGATGCCGCGAAGCTGCGGATTTGCCACGATCACACTATGAACGGGAATGTGCAACGACCTCCGAACCGACCGCGCTGCGACCGGCGGCATCCGGCTCCTCGAACAGCACGACGGTCATCGCCGTGGTCATCGGCAGATAGTAGTTCTGATGAAGCTTGCGAATCCGATTCGAAAGCGCACCGCGCATCGCGAGCCACATGATCACTTCGACGCCCTCCGCTCCGCCTTGCCTTACGTACTCGGCATGCGTCATACGAGTCAGCGCCTCGGGATCGCGCTCGATCAGATCGAGAAAGCGCATGTCCCACTCGGTATTGTTGAAGCCGGTGCGCTCGCCATGGATCTGGTGCGACAGCCCGCCGGTGCCGACGATCACGACGTCGAGGTCCTCGGGATACGACTCCACCGCGCGGCGGACAGCCTGGCCGAGCGTGTAGCAGCGACGCGCCGTCGGCAACGGGTATTGCAGCACGTTGATCTCGATCGGCACGAGCGCGCCCGGCCAATCCGGTTGGTGCGGCCAGAGCATCGACAGCGGCGAATTGCATCCGTGATCGAGCGGGCGTCCCTGGAACGTCGCGAGATCGAACTCGTCGTTGACCAGCGATTCCGTCATGTGGATCGCGAATTCCGGATGGCCCCGGATCGCGGGGAGCGGGCGCCTGCCCGCGCCTTCGTCGGGCAGCTCGAAGCTCGGGCTGAGCCCGATGGCAAACGTCGGATAGACGTCGAAAAAGAACCCGGTCGCATGATCGTTGTAGAAGAACACGAGCACGTCGGGCTTGCGCTTGGCGAGCCACTTCGCGACCGGGCGATAGCCATCGAAGAGCGGCGCCCACGCCGGGTCGTCCGCTTTCCCCTTGTCGTACGCCACGCCGATGGTCGGCACGTGCGAAGTGCCGATGCCTCCGATGATCCTCGCCATGATTCCCTTTCCCGTGGGATTCCGTTGCGGTCAGTGCGGAGCGCCCCCGCTCACCGCGAGATAGTGATCGAGCGTCGCGCGATCCGCAAGCAACGCCTCGCTGGTATCGGAATGGACGACCGTGCCGCGCTCGAGCACGATCGCCGTGTCGGTGATCGGCAGGATCCTCGCCGGATTCTGCTCGACGAAGATCGCGGAGAGTCCTTCGTTGTGGACGACACGCTCGAGCGCCCGCAGAAGTTCCTCGACGATCAGCGGCGCCAGGCCCTCGCAGGGCTCGTCGAGCAGCAGGAGCCGCGGATTCAGGACCAGCGCGCGTCCGATCGCGAGCATCTGCTGCTCGCCGCCCGATAATTGCGTGCCGAGATTGCGCTTTCGTTCCTCGAGGCGTGGAAACATCTCGTAAACGCGCTTAACAGTCCAGCGACCCGGGCGTGCGATCGCAGTCAGGTTCTCTTCCACGGTCAGAGACTTGAAGATGTTCCGCTCCTGCGGCACCCAGCCGATCCCGGCCGCAGCGCGCTGATCCGAGCGCATGCGCGTCACGTCCTCGCCGAAGAGCTCGATGCGCCCCGCGCGGCGGCGCGTCGCGCCGACCAGTGTGCAGAGGAGCGTAGTTTTGCCGGTGCCATTGCGACCAAGCAGGGCGAGCGAGCGGCCCTCACCAATCGTGAAGCCAATGCCGTCGATGATGATGGCCTCGCCGTAGCCCGCGCGCAAGCCCTCGACGTGCAGCACGTCAGGCATGGCTTGCTTCGCCGAGGTACACGGCCTTGACTTCCGGGTTGCGCGCAATCTCGTTCGTCGTGCCTTCGACGAACAGCGCTCCGTTCACGAGCACCGACATGCGCGTCGCGAAGCGGAAGACGAGATCCATGTCGTGCTCGATCAACAGTACCGAGACGTCGGATGGCAGCGCCGAGAGCGTGTCCAGGATCTCCTTCGATTCGCCCACGGGCACACCCGCGACCGGCTCGTCGAGAAGCAGCACGCGCGGCCGCGAGGCGACGGCGATCGCGATTTCGAGCAAGCGTCGTTTGCCGTAGGGCAGCATCGACGTGCGCACGTCCATGTCGGCTGCGAGGTGGAAGCGTTCCAGCAGCGCGATCGCCTCATCGACGGCCCCGGCGTGGCGGCACAGCGCCCGGAAGCAATCGGCGCCCTGCCCTTCGCGCTGTGCGATCACCAGCGACATCGTTTCGATGGGCGTGAAAGCGGCGAACAGTTGATTGATCTGGAACGTGCGCACGAGTCCGCGTCGCACGCGCTGATGTGCCGGCATGCCGGTGATGTCCTCGCCTTCGAGCTCGATGCGGCCTGCCGACGGTTGCAGCACGCCCGTCAGAAGATTGACCAGCGTGGTCTTGCCCGCACCGTTCGGTCCGATCAGCGCGTGCCGCGCGCCGCGCGCGATGGTGATCGACACATCCTGCGTCGCGGTGATGCCGCCGAACTGCTTGCACAGTCCGTGGGTGCGGAGCGCAGCGAGAGTCATCTTGACGCCTCGACGCCGGCGCGCGAGGCCTCTGCACGCCGTTCGAACCAGTCGGCCAGCCGGTGCCATGGCCGCGCCAGTCGCTCGTGACCGACCAGCACGACGATGACCAGCACGAGGCCGAGCCAGAACTGCCAATATTCGGGCGACAGCGCGGAAAGCTGATCGCGGAGTACCGTGAACACGACGGCGCCGAGCAGTCCTCCATACAGATATCCAATGCCGCCGACCACCAGCACGAGCATCACGTCCGCCGATCGATGAAAGTCGAGCACGTCGAGTGAGGCAAAGGCGGTGGTCTGCGCGAGCAGCGCCCCAGCCACGCCACCATAGGCCCCTGCCAGGGTATAGACGGCGGCGAGGCGTGCGTTGGCATTGATGCCGATCGCGGTCGCGCGCAATCGATTGTCGCGAATTGCCCTCAGCCCGTACCCGAACGGCGAATTGACGATGCGGCGCGCGAGCACGAAGAGTAAGAACAGCACGATCAGGCTATAGCTGTAGCCGACTCGGCCATCGAGACCGAACTTGAAGAGGCCGAGCAGCGGTCCCATTACCACACCCTGCAGCCCATCGGCACCGCCGGTGATCTCGGAATAGCGGTTCGCGAGCTCGAAGAGAATCAGCGCGACACCGAGCGTGACCATCAGCCGCGTGAGATCCGAGCCCCGCAACACCAGCGGGCTCGTGATCAGGCCGAGCAACCCCGCCGCGATCGCCGCAACCGCCAGTCCGACGAGCGGATCCGGCATCACGTGCTTCGCGAAGAGCGCCGCGGCGTAGCAACCCGTTCCGAAGAACGCCGCGTGCCCGAGCGAGACGATGCCGCCGTATCCCAGGATCAGGTCGAGCGACACCGCGAACAACGCGAGGATCGCGATCTCGTTCCAGAGCGGCGCATGCGCCGGAAACACGACAAGCGCCGCGACCGCCAGCGCCCACACCACGATCTCGTAGGATCTGATGCGCGTGCTGCGCAGGAAGCGCGTCGTGGATATGCGCGACGCCGGTGGCGCGGTCGCCATCAACGTCCTCCGGCCCGCGCGAACAGGCCTTGCGGACGTACGAGCAGGACGATGATCATCACGCAATAGATGATGAACGCGCCGAGCTTCGGAACGTAGTACTTGCCCGCGACGTCGGCAATGCCGAGCAACAGCGACGCAAACAGCGGCCCTGTGATCGTCGTCGTGCCGCCGACCGCGACCACGACCAGAAAGTAGATCATGTACTTCAGCGGGAACGACGGATCGAGCCCCAGCAGCTCGGCCCCGAGCGCACCGCCCAGGCCCGCCAATCCCGATCCGAAGGCGAACGTCGAGAGGAATACGACGTTGACGTTGATCCCGAGCCCCGCAGCAACGCGCGGGTCATCGACGGCGGCGCGCAGCCGGCTTCCAAAGCGTGTTTTGGTGAGTATGAGCTGCAGCGCTACCGTCAGAATGGCGCAGATCACGATGATGAACAGCCGGTAGCTGCCGATGCCGATCCCTGCGACCTCGAAGCGCGTCCTCAGGTAGTCGGGGAGCTTGACGAACTGCTGCGTCGCGCCGAAGAAGTACGTCGTCGCCGCGATCGCCATGAACACGAGGCCGATCGAGAACAGCACCTGGTCGAGATGCGGGCGGCGGTACAGGCGCCGATAGAGGGTCGGCTCGAGAATCGCGCCAATCGCCGCCGCGAATAGAAATGCGAGCGGCAATGTGAGCACGAACGGCACTCCCATACGGTTGCTGAGCACCGCGGCGAGATAACCGCCCGCCATCGCGAAGGCACCATGCGCGAGGTTGATGAAGTTCATCAACCCCAGCGTGACCGCGAGGCCGCTCGCGATCAGAAACAGCAGCATGCCGTAGGCAATGCCGTCGAACAGAATGGTGAGCACGAAAGAATGCCAGCGGTGTCGTTATCGGCGCCTATCCCGGAAAGTGCCAATGTCGGTGAATCGGCTGTGGGGTGCCACTCGCATCATCACTGCGGCTTATGCGTGGGGTCCTTCACCGCCGTCATCGTCTCGAATTCGATGTTCCACAGCTCCCCGTTCACCTTCTCGACCTTCCGGAGGTACACGTTCTGGATCGGATCACGCGTCGCCGGATCGATGGTCACCGGTCCGCGCGGGCTCTCGAATTGCTGGCCCTTCATCGCGTCGACGAGCGCCGTTCCATCGGTCGAGCCCTTGGTGGTCTCGAGCGCCTTGTAGATGATCCGCATCCCGTCGTACCCGCCGAGCGAGAAAAAATTGGGGCGGTAGCCGTTGAGCTTCTTGAACGCCTCGACATACGCCTTGTTCGCCGCCGAGTTGTGCGCGGCCGAATAGTGGAACGACGTGATGACGCCGAGTGCGACGTCACCCATGTCGTTCAGGATATCGTCGTCGGTCAGATCGCCGGTGCCGATCAGCTTGATGCCGCTCTTGTCGAGCCCGCGCTCCGTGAACTGCTTCATGAAGATCGCGCCAACCCCCGATGGCACGAACACGAAGACCGCGTCGGGTGACGCGTCGCGCACGCGCTGCAGGAACGGTGCGAAGTCCGGATTGCGCAAGGGGACACGCAAGCTGTCGACGACCTGCCCGCCGGCGGCGGTGAAGCGTGTCTTGAAAGCATTCTCGGCATCGATCCCCGGGCCGTAGTCCGACACCAGCGTGACGACCTTCTTGATGCCGTTCTTGCTCGCCCAGTCCGCCATCGGCGTCGTCACCTGCGGCAGCGTGAAGCCCGGGCGCACGATGTACGGCGATTGCTCGGTGATCGCGCTCGTCGCCGCCGCCATCACGATCATCGGAACCTTCGCCTGGGTGGCCATCGGCGCCACGGTGAGCGCCAGCGGTGTGAGCCCGAAGCCGGCAAGGATCTGCACCTTGTCGTTGACGAGCAACTCCTGCGCAACGCGACGCGTCGTATCGGCGTTGCCTGCGTCGTCCTTCAGGATCACTTCGATCTTCTTGCCGGCGACCGTCGTTCCATTCTGCTGCATCCACAGCTTGATGCCACCGTCGATCTGGCGTCCCGTCGACGCGAATGGTCCGGTCATGGGCAAGATGAGCCCGATCTTCACAGTGTCCTGCGCGAGCGCATTGCCGCTCGCCAGCCCGACGGCGAAGAGAGTCGCCGCGGCGATTCGTTTCAGCATGGTTCCTCCTGTTGTTGGTTTCGTAAGCCGTCGCGATGCAACGGCGGCAAGTCTACACTGCGGTGCCCAGGCGACGAAGAGAGCGGATCGTGACGGTGGCCCGCCATCTCAAGCGGACGCCCGCTCCGAGGACCGCTTAAGCGTCGACGAGACTTTCGCCCGGTTGCAGGCGGCTGAACGACACCGGCATCTGCTCGATTCCCAGTTCCGCACCACGCTGACGCACGACCGTGTACGTCGATTGCGTGAGATCGCCGCTCTGCGGAAAGTCCTCGCGAAAATGCGCGCCGCGGGAATTCTCGCGCGCGAGCGCCGACACCGCGATCGCCCGACTTACCTCGATCAGGCTCTTGAGATTGAGCCAGTCGTGCCAAGTCAGGTTGAACGCGCGGTCGGCTCCATCGACGCCGGTGGCGGCGAGTCGATCGCGGAGAGCATCGAGCGTACTAAGCGCGCGCCTGAGGCCATCCGCGCTGCGTTTGATACCGACGTCCTCCCACATGCAGTCGTAGAGCGCCTCGCGTATCGACTCGACATCTCCGGGCGGTCGCACGAATGACGCTTCGCAGGCATTCACCACCGCGTCGATCGCACGGGCATCGGGTTCACGCAACACACCGTGCGCGCCGACCCACGCCGCCATCGAATCGCCGGCGATGCCGCCGAAGACCGTCGAGTTGGCGACGCCGTTGCCGCCGAGCCGATTGGCGCCGTGCACACCTCCGGTGTCTTCCCCCGCTGCGAACAAACCGGTGAGCTCGGTACGACATTCGAGGTCGAAGATCACGCCGCCCATCATGTAATGCGCGGTGGGCACGACTTCGACACGACCCGCCGCGAGATCGAAGCCGCAGTCCGCGCAGCGCTCGACCATGCCCTTGAACTGGCGGCGGACATTGTCGGGCCCGAGGTGGCCCATCTCAAGATACACCCCGCCATGAGGTGAGGGGCGGCCCGCGCGCATCTCGTTATCGATCGCCCGCGAGACGATGTCGCGTGTCGCGCGCTCGGCACGCGGATCGATTTTCAGCATGAAGCGCTCGCCGGCGCCGTTCACGAGATAGCCGCCGGCCCCGCGCAAGCCTTCCTCGAGCACGGTCCCGGTCATGCGCGTGCCGCTGCCCGCGAGCAGGCCGGTCGGATGGAACTGCACCATCTCCATGTCGCGCAGCGGCAGACCCGCGCGCAGCGCCATCGCGAAGCCGTCGCAGGTCTTGTCGCCCGAGGGCGTGTGGTACTTGTACATCGTCGGCCCTCCGCCCGTTGCGAGGAGGACGGCTTTCGCCTGAACGAATACAAACTCGCCGTCGCGAATGTCGATCAGCAGCACACCCGCGACTGCGGATCCGTCTACCGTCTTGACGATCTCGACGGCGCGATGCTCCTCGAGGCGCTCGATGTCCCGCGCCCATACCTGCTCGGCGAGGCGATTCATGATCTCGATGCCGGTCAAATCGCCCTTGTGCACCGTCCGGTCGAACGTCTGGCCGGCGAAGGCTTTCTGATGGATCGTGCCGTCGGGATTGCGATCGAAGAAGCAACCCAGCTCGCTCTCGAGCTCATGAACGCGCACGATCGCTTGTGTCACCAGCGTCCATGCGAGCTCCTGGTCGGCGAGCCACCGACTGCCCTCGATCGTGTCCATGAAGTGCCGCTCGACGGAATCGCCCGGCGCCAGCGCGACGTTGTAGCCGCCCTGCACCATGCGCGTGCAGCCGCACTTGCCGAGGAGTCCCTTGACCGCCACCGTGATGCGCAGCGCTGGATTCGACTGGTGCGCATGCAGTGCGGCGAACAGACCTGCGCCGCCTGCGCCAAGGATCAAGATGTCGGTCGCGATCCGCCTCATCGCGGATCGTCGCGTACGCCAAGCTCGGCGAGCACCTTTGCGCGGCGCGCACGCGCGTCATCCGCAACTGTGCGATACAGGCTCGCGCCGTGACTGTCCATCGCGACCAGCAACGGGCCGAAGTCGCGGATGGAGAACTTCCACAACGACTCGGGATTGAGATCGTCGAGGTCGACGTCCTCGATGCGCGTGACCCACGTCGTCTCGAGCGCCGCGGTGCCGCCGACAATCGCGAGGTAGACGCCGCCCAGCTCGGCGAATGCTTTGAGCGATTCCTCGCGCAAGCCGCCCTTGCCGATGATGATCCGCACGCCATACTGCGCCATCAGCGGCCGGGTGAAGCGCTCCATCCGATCCGATGTCGTCGTTCCGACGCAGACCGGCGAATAGCCGACCGGATTCGATGCGCTCTTGTCGACGCGTGCGACGTTCGGGGCCGTATGGATGACAGCGTGTCCGCGCAGGTCGAAGCGTGTCCTGCGACCGCGATCGAACATGTGGATCTGGGTCGCGTCGCGAATGCCGTAGAGCGTCGACTGCAGTGTAACCGTGTCGTTGACGCGCAGCTTGCGGACGTCAGCCTCCGAGAATGGCGGCGTGAGCTCGTAATGCATTGCTAGTCAGCTTTCGCGCGAGGCCTCTCTGGGACGCGACACTAGAACCCGTACTCGATGCCGGTCGTCGTGAACGTCGCCTTCGCGCGCCGTGCGGAATGGCATTGCATATTGACGGCCACCGGATTCATCGTGATGTGCGTTGCCGCGAGCTCGACGTGCACAGCGAACGCGGTCGAGTCGCCGCCGAGTCCCTGCGGTCCGACGCCGAGCTCGTTGACCGCCGTTGAGAGCGCGGCCTCCAGCTTCGCGCCATCGGCATCGGCGCACGCCGTCCCGAGCGGACGCGTCGCTGCGCGCTTAGCGAGCGCCACGCACAGGTCCGACGTCCCGCCGATGCCAACTCCCACGATCGTTGGCGGGCAGGTCTTGCCGCCGGCGGCGAGCACGCAGTCGACCACAAACGTCTTGATGGCGTCGACGCCTTCGGCCGGGATTGCCATCTTCAGGAATGAATTGTTCTCCGAACCGCTGCCCTTCGGCACCATCTCGATTTCGAGCGTGCCCGGCGTCTCCGAGAAATCGATATGAATCACCGGCACCTCGATGCCGCAGGAGGTCTGCTCGTTCCTGCGCGTCAACGGATGCACGATCGACGAGCGCAGCGAATGCTCGCGCGTCGCGCGCGCGCAGCCCTTGCGGATCGCCTCTTTGAGCCCGTGGCCGTCGACGTCGACATCGCGCCCGATCGACACGTTGTAGATCGGCACGCCCGTGTCCTGGCACAGCAGATTGTTCGTCTCTTCGGCGACGCGGATGTTGGTCACCATCGTCGCGAGCACTTTCTGCGCGAGCAGCGCGGTCTCCGTCGCCGTCAACCTGTCGAAGCCCATCTTGACGTCCGGTGGCAGGATCTTGAGCGCACGTACGTAGAGCTCGCGCGATACGTCTTCTACGGCACCGAGATCGACGCGCAGCGTCATGGCGCCGGTCCAATGAGCGCGAGCGCGTACGCGAGTCCCGCCCCGATGCCGATGGCGAATCCCGCGGCGATCCAGCCCTTGTGCAACCCGCGCCATGGCGCGAACTCGATCAGCAGCAAGCGGATGCCGCCCATCAGATGCAAGGCCAGCAGCGTCACCAGCACCCACTCGGCGATTTTCACGAGCGGCATCTCGGTGAATCGGAGAAACCGATCCAGCGCGGCCTCACCCTGCAAGGCCTGCGAAAGCACCAGGAAATGCAGCGGAAGAAAGACCGCCAATGCGATCCCCGAGGCCCGATGCACCCAAAACGCCCAGTAGCTCGGGTGACCGCGCGCGCGGAAGTCGTTTCGACGCATCATTTGATGACCACCGCATACACGGCGCACAGTCCGAGTCCGAGAGTCACGGCGCCAATCATGAGCGTTGCCACCCACATCACCCTGCCCCGCCACCGCAGCCATTCCTCGAAAACTCGCGCAAGACCGATCGGCACGTGGATCGCGCAGGCGATCACGAAGAGTGCGTAGAACGAACCCGCAAGGATGCTGCCCTGCGTCCGGCCGAGAATCGCGGCTGCGGTCAATCCCTCATGCGTCGCGTAGACCAGCGTTGCGAGATGAACGGTGACGCACAACGCAAGCACCATTGCGCTGATGCGCTGCGCGTACCACAGTCGCGCCTCGGTCGCAGCGCTCACAGTTGGCCTCGCATCGCCTTCCGCGCGGTCATGATCTTCAGACCGGCGATCGCGCCCGTCGGTTCGAGATGCTTCGGGCAGCGTTCGGTGCAGCTGCCTTGCGTATGACAGGCATGGCAACCGGCATCGCCCGCGACGGCGCGTAGGCGCTCGCGCTGCATGGCATCACGCGCGTCGTTGACCAGCGTCCACGCTCGATTCAGCGCGGCCGGACCAAGGAAATCGGGACGCCACGTGACTACGTCGCACGATGCATAGCAGATGCCGCAGCCGATGCACTCGATGCCGGCGTCGACCTGCATCCGCTGCGGATCGTCGGGCCGGATCCTCGCGAAGTCGTCCTTGCGCGTCGTCGCCCCGCGAAACTGTCCGCGCGCCTTCGCCCACTTGTCGAAGAAGTCGCGCATGTCAGTCACAAGGTCGCGGATCACCGGAAGATTCGTGAGCGGTGCGATCTCGAGGGCGTCGTCGCGGACCACCTTGGAAACATGCGTGCGGCAGGTCCAGCGCGCGACGCCGTTCACCGTCATCGCGCATGTGCCGCACATGCCGACGCGGCACGCATAACGATACGCGAGCGACGGGTCGAGCTTGCGCTGGATGTGGGTGACGACATCGAGCACGGTCTGATTCGGCGCACGCGGCACGCGATATCCGACAAAGCGACCCTCGCGGGCGCCGCGCCACACCGACACCTGAAGCTCGCTCGACATGCGAGGGGAATTTATGCCAAGCCTATCAGCAGCGCAATGGAGGCCGTCGATGCCGGGAAGGCCGTGGGCTCGGATTTGATCGGTCAGCCGTTTCGACAACGCGCAGCCGGCGCTCGATCGGAAGTCGGTAGACGGACCCGGCGTCAATACCTTCCGTGAGCTCGCCATCCGTGCGGCACGCGTGATGCCGATGGGCACTTGGCCCAGGAGGTCGTCAGCGCTCCAGCGCCTTGCCCGCGAGCCACGCCGCGCCCCTTCGATACAGCGCCTCGACCTCGGGTCCCGTAAGCCCCGGCATGTCGCGCTTCACCTGGTAGCCGATGCGCGTCTGCGCGTACGCGAGGTGGCGATAGCCGTCGGGAAACGATCCGAGCAGGTCGGCGTCGAGGGACACGGTTTGCGAAGGATCGACCGGGTCGAGGCGATCCTTTTCGTAGATCGGTTGCCGCAGAACGATCGCCCAGACATCGTCGCGTTTCTCGAAGAAGTCGTAGAAGCGGCCGGTGCACACGATGTCGCACTGCGCCCCTTCGACCTGGGCCCGCTGCGAGATCGTCATCTTGGTCTGCGCGATCGCTCGATCGTTATTGACCTCGATCGACGAACCGCCGAGGAAATGCAGGATGCGCACGCCGCGGGCGAATCCTTCGCGCGAGACCTCGATGAATTTTTCGGCAGGGCCCTGAAACCACGTCGCCATCATCACGCCGTCCGGATGCCAGACGCCGCGAAACCGCTCCCAGTCGCCGGCGTCGCGCCAGACGACCCAGTTTTCGATCACTTCTCGGATGCGGAGGCGATCCGCGAATGAATCGCTCATTGGTCGGCAAGCTAAACGCCGAGCGCTTGGGCCCGGCGTTGTCAATCTGGCGGAGACGGACTCCGTCAGAGTACCAACAAAATCCGTTAGTTATGATGCAAAGCCGTTCGAAGCACTAAAACATACCGACACACATACGGCCTCTGTACGCCGTCGTGGCCAGCGTCATGCAGCGCCCAAGGTTAGCCTCAGTTTAGCGACTTGTCCGTTAGCGGATCACGGTAGCGAAAGGGGAACAGTCAATTGGCATTCACTGTCGCGGTAGGAACCACGAACTGCCGTAGGTCCCCAGATCATTGACGATCGGTGCGCTCGTACGCCCTGTCATCAACCATTGCATCGCGCTGCCGGTCGACGGATTGAACCAGACCACGTCTGCTCTGTTGTCGTGGTTGTAATAGCCGCTCGCCGCAGCCGTGAATCCTGCTGGAACGCTCGGCGGTGACTGCACTGCTGGCAGCGCCGTAGGGTCGGCATTCATGTACCAGATGCTGGTGGTGCCCGTGGACTGGTCGACCCACAGCACGTCGGCAACGCCATCGCCATCGAAATCACCGATCCGCGTCGCGAGGAGCCCGGCGTTGCCAGAGTAACTGTAAGGCGTCACCGAACTCGCATTTACCAGCCACAGGCCCAGACTGCCGAACGGCTGCGGTCCCGGTCCCTCATAGCTCCACACGATCCCCGGCGCGCTTGGGACCTGCGCGGTCCCACCGAAGGTTCCGCAGCCCACGAATCGGTACTTCGCAGGATCGGAGCTACCCAGTGCACGGTTCGTGAAGTTCCCCTGCGCGTCGTAATGCCAGAAATAGACCGCACCCTGCTGCTGACGCCACACCAATCCGGACGTGCCATCGCCTGTCAAGTCGCAGACACCTTCAACCGTCCAGCCAGGGCCCGCACCACCCAATCCGACCACGGAAGTCACCGCAGTGTCATTCATGTACCAGACATAGACGCCGCCGGTCGTCGTCTCGTACCAGACGATATCGGGGAAGCCGTCGCCGTCGAGATCGCCGCGCCCGACTACGATCCAGTTCGCGCCCACCACCGCCTGCAAACCGATGACCGCGGTCAGATCGGGTGTCATTTGCCACAAGTAATTGAAGTCGTCGTGGTGGCGCCAAAGCAGATTCGGAGTCGGTGCGGTTGGCGGTCGTTGATTGACGCCGGCTGGGACGGGCGGAATAAACCAGTCGCCAACGGGCGCGCCCAGATTGTTGACGAATGGCGCATTGCCGCGGCCCATCATCAGCCATTCAAATGCGTCGCGAGTGTCCGGATTGAACCATGTCACGTCGGTCCGGTAGTCGCGCTTGTAATGGCCGTTGGCGACCGCTTGATATCCAACGGGAACGTCCGGCGTCGATTGCGCGATCGGCCCCCAATTCGGATTGGCTGGCATGTACCAAACGCTCGTCGCACCGGTCACGACATCGGCCCACAGTACATCCGCCAGTCCGTCACCATCGAAATCGGCGATCTGCACGGCGAGCTTTCCGCCGTTGCCCGGATAGGAATAGATAACCGGCGGAACACCGCCGGCCACCTTCCACACGTCCAAGCTGCCGTATTGTCGAGGACCAGGCGGCCCTTCGTAACTCCAGTAAAGGCTGGTGCGAGGGTTATTCTCTACGGCACCGCCAACCGCACCACAACCGACGAACCGGAACGATGACGGGTCGGCAACGCCCAGTTGGGCGAAGACATACCCGGGTATCAAGTGGAAGACTTGCCCCTGGTCATTTCGCCAGATCAGGGATGAGATAAACCCCGGAAGCATGTACAAATCGCAAACTCCCTCGAGTCTCCATCCGGTTCCGGGACCGCCCAGCGCGCGGACGTTCACCACGGCTCCGCTGTTATCCATCAACCACGCATAGGCATAGTTCGAAATGGTGTCGTACCAGACAAGGTCCGGGATTCCATCGAGATTGAAATCGCCCGTTCCGGCCAGCAACCAGTTCGTGCCGACGAGCGATGGCAGCGCAATCACCGCTGCTACGCCTGGGTTTAGCACCCAGCCATAGTTAGTATCATCGCGGTGACGCCAGACTATCTCTGGCACAGGCGCGTTCGGCGGTGGTCCACTGACCCCAGTGGGGCCGACGACAAGCGGGTTGCCGAATGGGATTGGGCCGCCGAACGCTCCCGGAATGCTTCCGACAACAGTACTACTGGAGAGATCGACTACCGTGAGGAAGCCACTTCCGGTGGTGTACGCACGAGTCGCCGCGGGATCGAGCACTAGCGAAAGGGATCCGTTAACTACAGGGACCTCTCCGAGTCTCGTATTGCTCGCGAGATCGATCGTCACGACATCGTCCGCGTAGTAGTACTGTTGAAGATCGGCCCCCACAACTTCCTGCTCCGTGACATACGCGAGCGTCCCCGTCGGATTGAGTGCTACGGCCCCCGCGTTGCGGCCAACGATGGAAGAAAGGTGGCCTAGCGAAGTGCCAGTCGCCGCATCGAGTACTAAAACGGCGCCGCCATTCGGCGTTCCTTGGAAGAAAGGAACATACAATTTCGATCCCGACGCAACAACACCGTTCGTGGTCTCAAACGAGAGAGCCGCCGTTTGTTGCCACAGCAATGCGTCCGTAGCTATGTCGACCGCTTCAACGAGACCCGCCGCTGCCGCGTAGATGATCGTCTCTGTCGAGTTGAAAGCGAAGCCGGTAAAACCGTTGAAGATCGGGCCAAGGCCGATGATCGCCGCTGGTGTATTTGTGGCGGTATCAATCGCCCAGATTGCGGCAATTGAATTTGTGACATCGTCGACCAAGACATAAGCCCGAGTGCCTGTGGAATTGACCGAGATTTGATAAGGAAAGCCACCCACCGGCACGACCGCTACCGGAAGCAGAGTCGACGTGTCGAGGACGGTCACTCTATGGTTATGCTCGTCAGATACATACAGCCGCGTGCCCGCCGGATTTAAAGCCACACCGGTGACATTCGCGCCGGAGGCCACGCCCATGTCAACTACGTTGACCAAGCTGATGGTGGCGGTATCGACGACGAGTACGTTGCTGGCGGATGCAACGTAGACGTACTGAGCGGCCCAGGCGTTCGTTTCAAGAAGTAAAAGGCACAGCGCAAGCACCCGAGCAACTGACGTTACACCTCGGGAGCACCGACGAAATCGGTCAAGCGAGCTCATTGGGTTCGAATCCTCGGCGTTCAGGATCGCTGCCGAGAGGAGAAGTCCTGCTGAAAAGTGAACACAGCGGGAATTATAGGGGGGCGTCAACGCCGTCCCTCAGCACGCCCGCCAAGCGGCATGCGTTCAGTGGTGAGGGGCGACGAGAGCCGTCAGGTGGTGCGAATAGTGCACCAGGAACTTGCGTGCGAGCTCGAGATAGCCGACGCGCTTCTACTGCTTAATCAACTCAGGGCGCCGCGTTTTCAAGCAGAACCTCAACGCCGGCCCGGGACGGTTGGGCGGGATCACTCTTTGCTCTCGACTATCTTGATGCCGCAGGTGCGGTTTGTGACGCGGACTTCCATCCTCTGAGCATCTGCGCTCGCAAACCGAGGATCACCCAAAACTTTCGGGTCTTCGTCCACCGTCCAGAGGAAGCCGACAAATACGTGATCGTCGTCCTCGGTCCCCGAAGGGGCCTCGATCCAGGCGGCAAACTTGCGTTGAATGGCAATATCGGTGAACGCGCACTGCGCAAACCGCTGATCCACGGCTTTGAACCTTGGTGTGCGATAACCAGGTATGTAGAGATAAGACGTTCGGTCAGTCCGTTTCTGCTCGGTTACGGTGACATCAGTCTTCCACCCGACATCCCTGGCGTTGATACGGTAGAGCGTTTCATCGCCCGCAGGCGCGCGGTGAAAACCAAATCGGCCGAAGACGAGTAGCGCCCAGATGAACCAGGGCGTGAGGACACCCCAGACGATAAAGCTAGCCAGACCCAGGCGTTTCGTGAACACGAGAAAAGCTGCCCGGCCCAGACCGAAAAAGAGCAGGAGGCAGGCGATGACCCAGAAGGGCCAACCACCATATCGTGCGCCGAAGTAGAAAAAGACCGGAAAGATCCAGATGGCGATAAGGCTGCGCCACAGCACGCGTGGTGTTTCAAGCAACGAAGGTGATTGTGCGTCGCTCATGTGTGTGCCCCAACGATCTGAGTTAGCGCGCCCGGCGCCGCCCACCAAGCCCACAACTCATAGCCCGCCGGCGACGGGTCCCGGTTGAACGAGAGGTTAGGCCGACGACTATAGAACATGACCAACAGCGGCGTTCCGCGCGTACCGCAGCAGCTCGGGCCGAACACTTGGATTGCGGGCGATGTAGCGCGCGATGAGAGGGCCGATTCGCTCCGGCAGATAAGGAAAGGTGTGGCCTAGGCCATGTAATGCGCCCTCGACGCAGGCGAGGTTGTGGGACGCTAACCCCGCCTCCATCACGTCGACAATGGCCGAATACGCTTCGGTCCGCTCAGGCCGGCCTTCCCAGTAGTTGAGTGGCGTCAGATCCCACAACATGTAACACATGTGGTTGAGCCGCGAGCCGGGCTCGTCCAAATGTGACAGGGTAGGCGAGCAGCGCACCTCGAAGCAGTCCGTGTATAGCGTTTGGATGGAACGTAGCGCTGCAACCTTCAGCTCGACTTCAATCTCGCCATCCAAGATCGAGAACGTGAAGTTAGAACAAGAATTGCTAAAGATGTAATTGAGGCCCTGATCAACCTGCGCGTCCGAGTACCGACAAAGATCACGACCCGAGTTCTTCATCGTGATGGAGAACAGCTCAGCGAGTTCACGATCAGAGGCTCGGAACTCCGGTTCATCGACGTCAAAGAACCAATTCGGCTCGGTAACTTCGTGGTCGAAGACGTGAGTCAACCACTCGGGATAACGCGCCAAGCTCATCCGTCGGCCTAACGATCTAGTTAACCGGCCCGGCGCCGCCACCAACGATGGCGAGCCACCGGCCACCAAGCCCAACACTCAAAGCCCGCCGGCGACGGGTCCGGTTGAACGAGATGTTAGGGCTTGTCATGCTGTAACGCCTGATTTGCCCACTTGCCCAGGCTGTAACCAGCCATGAGCGGAATGGCAGACAGCGCCCACCAAGCCAATACCTCAAATGGAAAAAGATTTCGGTCCGGGCCTCCAGCGAGCTGTGCATAAAACACATTAGCCAGAACACCAATTGCAACCCCAGCGAGCATGAGCAGGAGAGGAAGCCAAGTCCGCGGCCGGAATGCAAAGGAAATGACGAGGGCGGCGACGAAAAATGCACCGGCAGCGATTAACCACCGCGATCGCTCGGAAGAGACATCCGGAAACAGCCGATACCCCACAAACACAATTGCCGCGGTCGCGAGCCACGAGAGCATGATAACTGCTGTATCGCGTGGAGCAGCCATTGGGCGAGCCCTAACGAACCAAGATAACCGGCGACCCGATGCGCGGGCGAAGCCACGCGCACGGGGCGTCCGTGTTGACCGAGGGGTTAGAGCGCATGACGGGTCTTGCAACTGGCACGATCACTGCGCAGGGGTCGATCGATCCGAAAACAAGAGCTCGTAGAGCGCCCTCGCGGTGGGTGTCATGTTCTTCGGATCGGGCCATTGCACCTCCTGCTCGGGCACCAGCAATTTCGCGTAGGCGGACTCGTATACGCGCTTCACCACGCCGGGCGCGACTTCCTCGCGGTTATAGCCGGGAAAGAATCCCAGCAACCGATACCCGGCGCGCTCGAGCGCTCGCTGCGCGTACGTGTGCTGGAGGGTTGCTAGTCCATAGATGAACGCCGCCCCCATAGCTCGGCCGACGTTCTCGGCCCCGGCCAGGGTGTGGATGGACAGCCCGGCGCCGCGGTGGGTCGGCGCCACGACGAGGATGCGGCCGTAAATTGCCAGCGAATCGATCTCTCGTTCGAATGACCAAACACCGACCATTTCATCACCGAACATGATCCGAGCGACCCATACATCTTTGTCGACCTCGCCGTCCAGGCATACCCGCTCGCGATAGAAGTCCTCGCGCAAGTAGCAACTGGCCACGCCGGCGGAGATGCTCGGGTGCCACGCTCTGAGGGATGCGATCAGCGACGCTATGTCCGCGCGCCCGACCTGCGCGAAACGATAGCCAGCTGGCAAGGGAACCAGCGCCGCCAGCGCATCGAGGGTAGGCCAGTTCACGAGTCACCCTCGCTGCTTCTCCGCCGCTTCAGGGAACAACACGTCGAACAGAGCTCTCGCGCGAGGTGTGAGGTTGCGCCGGTCGGGACGAACCAGCTCGTTCTCCGGCACCAGTACCTTGCAATAGACACCTTCGAACACCCGCTTGATCACGCCGGGCCGAACCTGCTCGCGATCGTAGCCGGACGTGAAGCCGATGAGCTGCCATCCGGCGCTTTCGAGCGCGTGCTGCATGTGGGGAATCTTCAGCGTTGCTAACCCGAAGAAGAACTCCGCACCCATCGCCCGGCCCGCGACTTCCGCCATGGGGATCACGGCCGAGGCTAGCTTGGCGCCGCGGTACTGCGGCGAAATGACGATCAGCCGGCCATATAGCGTCAGCGCATCAGGCTCCTGCTCCCAAGACCACATGCCGACCATCTCGTCCCCGCGCCGGAACAGGGCGACGAAAATGTTCTTCGCCGCCTCACCCGCGAGGTAAACGTACTCGTCATAGAAACTCTCTCGCAGATAGCAGCTGCCGCCACCGACGGCGATGTCGGGATGCCACCGTCCGATCGCCTCGATGAGCGCGGGAATGTCGGAACGCTTGAGGAGCTCGAGATGGAAACCCTCTGGCAGTGTCACCATCGCCGATATCTGCTCCATCGCGGGCCATTTCATGGTCGCTCACCAATGGTGGAGTCTAGTCTAGCGCTCAGCATGAGCGGGCGAGTGTCGCTTTGCAGAGGGCGGCCGGCGGCGGGCCGCATGTGCCAGCGACTCCCGCGTTTGACAGGAGCGATCGAGCCTCGCGAAACCGTGTCCCAACGACATCGTCTCCATTGCGCTCTAGCGAACGGAGTTAACCGGCTGACCCGGCCGGCCGAAGGCCCGCCGGCCACGGTCCGGTTGAACGAGATGTCAGGGCGCACTCTGAAGACGGCGCTTACGAACGACCGCCCACGAAATGAACGTAGCAACCGGAACGACAATTAGCGTATTCCAAAGTGGTGACCAAACATATGCGATGGCGGCGGTAGAGCTATGCGAGTGATAGACCCCATAGTGAACATAACAATCAAATAGCAGAGCCGCGATCACGCCTACGGTCGCTGGAGTGCGTATGGGAGCAAAGCACGATAACGCGATGCACACGATGTACGGGGTTGCCGCCCACAGCATCCAGCCAGGTCTGAAATTGTCGGAGTCGAACAGCCCGAACTTAATGTATAGCCCAATACCGACTGCCGCCAAGCCAGTGACGAGCAAGCGGGGCAAGGAACGGGGGACAGCTCGAGCCGCATAGGCAAGCAACGACAGGCCAGCCAAGATAACGGCTAAGGCGGCAGCGGCGCCGTAGAGCGACGCCTCGCCGAGCGCGCCATACGTCGCAAGAACGAAGACGAAAACGCCCGCTGCAAAAGTTGCGATTCCGACGGCCCCGAGATCCACCGTGCGCCCTAACGATCTGAGTTAACCGGCCCAACGCCGCCACTGGCGCTGGCGAACCACCGGCCACCCAGCCCAACACTCAACCCCCGCCGGCGACGGGTCCGGTTGAACGAGTGGTTAGGCATGCACTAACTCTCGAGCCACAAGGTACTCACCGCACGCCGCTTCGAGCACCTGGGCGCCGCGATCGGTTGTGAACATCGCTTGTACCCGAGAACCCGCACGACCGGCTGGAGAGTCCGCCGGGTGACGCACTCCAAAGAAGTCGGTTTCCGGCACGTAGCTTTCGGGAAAAGCAATGACATTGACGATGTTGCCACGGTACAGTGGCGCGCGTTGGGCCACGGCGTCCGGCGGTAACTCGTACGCCGCTACTGGGTGAAGCACAAAGAACTGACCGAAGCCAACGATGTCGATCGGCAAGAACTCCAGGCCAGAAGATCGACTAAGGCCGGCACGAACACTCGCCGACACCGCGTATGCGTTGGGATTGAAGAGAACCGGCGTTGGTTCACAGCCGGCCAAGCGAACTGTGAGTTTGGGAGCACGCCAGCTGGCGAGAAGTGACCGGCATTTGAAAAGGCGCTCGTCCTCCCACAGCGAGCGGTCATCGTCGAACCAATCGGCGGCGAATTTGCCGCTAGGCAATGAAACTGGCTCGACGGTGTAGATGCCGCCCATGTGCATGCCTAACAAGAATTAGAGGACCTAAATGTCGCATTTTTCTGCGACGTTATACACCGGTCCTTCTGGATTCTGCCCTCCGATCATCGGCTTAGGCTGATTCGATGCCCCAGAACATTGGAACGCCAACGGGGCGCCCGAAACGTCTTTATCGACACGGCTGTTCGCGGGTGCGGATGTTCTGCTTCCACGAAGGGGGACATGCGCTGCGTCCGCTTTCGACCCAAAGCGGACATCGACTAAGCGGCGCCCTACGACGATTTCAGGGAAGGCCCCGCGCCTGAGCGCCTGCTGCGCTGATCTAAAAGTTGGCTCAGGTCCTACACGCACCGGGTGTGACAAGCGCCAAGCGCTGCATTTGCCATCATCGATGGCGGGCGTCGGCATCCCGTCTCCATCACCCTTTGCCGCGAGCGAAGACCCCGCGCACTCGCGCGATGCGGGCGGGAGCGATCTGCTTTCAGGACGTCAGCGGATCACCTCGTGGGCCCCTAGGCGAACCGAGACCGGTATCGTGAGGCCGAACGCGTTAGCGGTGCGTTCGTTCACCACGTACGTGAACTCCGTGGGCGATTCTACCGGCATCTCGGCAGGGTTCGCACCACGCAGGATCTGGTCGGTCATCTGCACCGAGCGTGCCAGCGGAACCGGCTTGGGTGTGTAGACGAGCAATCCGCCGGCCTCGGCAAACATCCGAGACGAGCCGATCGCCGGCATCTTGAGCTTTAGAAACATTTCCGCCAGCCGCCGGATGCCGGATTCGCTCAACCACGGGAACGGCGGCACGACAACGGCGTCTGCGCGAGCACGAGCAAGCTCGGCAAGGAATCCGTCGATGTCGTGCTCGTTGCCGATTGGTATGCTGCGCATCTCCATTCCGAGCGAACGCGCTGCATGCGCAACGCCCGCGGTGACCGTTTGCGGATAGACGACGAGCTTCGCCCGGGGAACCATCTCCTTGATGAGCTGCAGCTGCTTGGAATCGAACAGGCGGTTATAGACCCCTGTGAGATTACCGCCCGGCCGGGCAAGGCTCGCAACCAGTCCGTTCTCGACAGGATCCGCGGCGAGGATGAAATAGATGGGAATCGAGCGCGTCGCTCGCTTCATCGCCAAGGCGGCCGGCGTTCCGAAAACGATCACGAGATCGGGCTTGAGCGTAACGATCTCCTCGGCGAGTGCCGGTAGTTCATGGGACCGCGCGGCGCTGCGCAGCCCGAACCGGATGTTCTTTCCCTCGATCCAGCCTAGGCGCTCGTATTCGGCGTGCACTTCTGGAGGCAATTCGAGCTGACCTTCGGCCAGTCGCACTACGAGCTTGGGCTGCGTGGCGCCCTGTGCGATCGCAAGTAGCGGGACCGTCCACGGAGCAACGCCGACGGATCGAGCGAATGCACTGCCCGCAAGCCCTAGGACGAAGCTTCGTCGGTCCATTCTCTGGATGATCTCGTCGAGACGCAATATCGATCGAATGCTCACGCCAGGTGCTCGCCACCTTTCGCTTAGAAGTGGTAGCCGAACGCGCGTCTTTTTTCTTCCGCTTCGATGCCGGCGCAATCTCATTTGAAAACGTAGTTCACGCCAGCCCAGTAAAGCCGGCCGCGCGGGTCGCCATAGGTTGGATCGAAACCGGCCACGTACCCGGGGCCGGTGGACCCGGTCTGGTTTGTGAACGGCGGATTGCGATCCATCAGGTTCTTGACCCCGACCGAGAATCTCCAACCGGCGAGGCCGGCGTACGAGCCGCTGAGATTCCAGATGTCGTAGTTGCCGATGATGCGCAGATTATTGCCCGTGCCGGGGCCGGGTGCCGCATCGTAAGTACCTAGCTGGAAGTTCTCGGTCAGGGTTGCCGACCATGGACCGTAGTTCCAATCTACCGTCAGGTAGTGATGCCAGTACGGAATCGCGCCCGGCGAGAGCTCGTGGTTGACCTGATTGCGATAACTGCCGTCAGGTTGCTGCACGAGGTACTGGATGTTGTATGTACCCTGGAAGCTCAGCTTCAACTGTCCCAAGTCGAGGGTCGGGAACAGGTATTGCAAGTTTACGTCGATTCCCGTCACACGCGCCTTGCCCAAGTTCATCAGGGTCTGATCCACAAGAATGATCGGACCGGGAAGGGCGGGAAAAGCCGGATCGACCGGTCCGCGATGAATGTATTGGCACGTCGGGCCGTGGACGCCATCAGGACAGAGCTCAAATATGGTCGCGCCGCTGAGCGCATTGATAGAGTCTCTGAGCAGGACGTCGAAGTAATCGAGCCCGACGGAAAGTCCCGGCGCCGGTGCCCAGATGCCTCCGACGCCCCACTGAAAAGACTTTACGGGCTGTAAGAGCGGATTGCCGAGCACGAGGGATGGAAAGGCCGCATTGCAGTCTTGCGCCGACCTTGTCACGGGACAGCGGGCTCCATCGCTTTGGACACTGGTTACCGACAAGGTGGGCGGCGATAGTCCCACGAGGCTTGGCGCGCCGAACCCGGTACCTGCAGACGCGCGCATCAGCAACGCCTTGCTCGGCTGCCAGCGGATCCACAGCTTCGGGTTAGTGGTCGACCCGAAGTCGCTGTAATGGTCGTATCGCACGGCGGCATCGCCTTCGAGGGTCTCGCTGAGTGGAACATTCGCTTCCGCGAAGGCCGCCCAGAAGTTTCGGCTCGCGGTCAGCGACGGCAGCGCGCCGACTTGCATGATGTTGCCGGAGGTCAGGTCGGCCGAGGAATCGTTGACGAGCTTCCATTGGCGAGCCTCCGCTCCCAGAGCGATCGCCAAGGGTCCGGTGGGCATCTCATAGATCTCTTTCGTCGCATGGAAATCGACCGAACTCAGCGTACCCTTGCCGCTCTTTGCAGTCCCATCGAACTCCGCGGTCGACATCTGGGCCACCACGTTCGGCGTATTGAAGCTGAACGGATTGACGACGCCGCTGTTGAGAATCGGAAGGATTGCTGATTCCCTCAGGTACCCGTTCACGTAGCGGTCGGTGACCTGGTTCCCGCTGTAGCCCAGAGCGCCGTTGTAGCTCCACCCCTCGATGACGCCCTGCATGCCGGCCACCACATTCCACTGCTCCACGACGGGTTCACTGGTGCGAGGACCGAGTTCCACCGCGCGCCAGCGGATGTTCAACGGCTTGCCGTCGATCTCGAAGAACTGCGCGAATGCGTGAGGGTAGAACGCACTCGTCGGCGGCAGATAGAAATGGTTGATGCTCTCGAACGTTGTCTGGTTCGACACTTGTGTCGGAGCTCCGACGTAAGTGAACCGGTTCTGCACATAGAGGCCTTGCATGAAAAACTGGTGGTCCGGAGCGAGTCGCCACGTGAACGCGCCGAGCACGTCAAGGCGCTCGCTCGCATCGATCAGATTAATGAAGCGCGCAGGGTCGAAGCGACATTGGTTTGGTGACCCCATTGTGGGGAACGACAGCGGCGGAAGGCAGGTGGGATTGCGGTAGCCGTTGGTTGGATCGCCAGTCGGGTTTCGCGTGCCTGCCCCTGTGTCGACGTTCGCCGGCAGACTGCCTGAACTGGTCTGGTCGACGCCCTCGCCCGGGATGTACAAGCTCTGCGAGAACGGGCGGTCGACGGCCCGGATGGCGCCGTACTTCTGGTAGTCGACCATCGCGAAAACGTTGAACTTCTGCGTTTCGAGATCGCCGTAACCCCCGGCCACGTTGTAGTGCTCGCTGTAGCCCCCGGTATGCTGCGGCGAGGTATATTGCGCGTACGCTTCGGCGCCTTGGTAAGTCGTGCGCAGAATGAAATTGACAACGCCGGCGATGGCGTCGCTGCCGTAGATCGCGGACGCGCCGTCCTTGAGGATTTCGACGCGTTCGATCGCCGCCACCGGAATGACGTTCAGGTCGACGGCGCCCCCCGCGAACGCGTAGGGGGCGATGCGCCGACCATTGAGCAGAAGCAGCATGCTATTGGCGCCAAGGCCGCGTAGCGACACGCCGGCAAAGCCTGGGCTGAGCGCTCCGACGGGGATCGCCGCCTCGGGAAACGAGCCGTAACTGATGTTCGCCGAAACGCTGTTCAGCAGTTCGTAAGCAGTCTGGAAGTTGGCCCGCGTGATGTCATCGCGAGTGATCACCTGCACCGGTAGCCCGGTCTCGCGGTTGATCGTCGGGATATTGCTACCGGTGACGGTAACCTTTCCCAGGTATGCGATCGGCGTTTCGAGGGGCGGTTGGTCCTGTCCGAACGCTGGGGTGGCCAACCCTCCGACCACGCCCCACGCACCCAACGCGCAGGCAAGTTCCGTGGCAACCCGCGTCCGTGGGAAGTTCAAACCCTACCTCTCCCGACGGGAGACCGGATTGAAAGCCCAACGCGCCTGAAGGCCGACTCCGAGCGCGGCCGTCCCGCGTACGGTAGCGAGCCACTACCTGCACACACCAGCGGCGGTGGTCACTTTGAGTGCGGTCGCCGCTGATGTCCTTAACGCGCGCTAAAGGCGCGCTTAATTTTTACCAAGTGCGGTGCCCAGCCGGTCTCTTGATTGGCGTGCGCACGAGCGTAGACTTTTCGGGACACGCCGCGGGACAAACCGCCTCCCCGGTCAAGCGATGAGCGCATCTACCTGCGAGTACAACTACCGGTTTGAGCAATTCGAGCTCCAACCCGGGGAGCGCCGGTTGCTGGCGGCCGGTGTGCCCGTGGTAGTCCAGCCCCGCGCGTTCGACGTACTAGTCGCCTTGGTGGAGCGCGCTGGGCATCTGGTCACCAAGGAGGAATTACTGAGTCTCGTGTGGCCTAGTGTGGTCGTCGAGGAGAGCAACCTGCACGTGCAGGTCTCTGCACTGCGCAAGATCCTCGGACCCGCTGCGATTGCCGCGGTTTCGCGGCAGGGCTACCGCTTCGCGCTGGGAGTCTCGCGCGAACTCGTGCCTTCGATGCAGTCGCCGACGGCAACAACGCCGGCGCACTCGCGGCGATGGCATTGGGTCGTCGGAGGCATTGCCGCGCTGGTGATCGGCGTCGCAGGAACATGGTGGCTGCATAAAACCAACGCGATGCCTCGCCTACCGACTTCGGCTGCACCGTCAACACTGTCGATCGCGATCCTACCGCTCGATGCACCCGGCGATGCGGAGCTTGCCCGACTCCTCTTGCCGGAGATCACCGACGCGTTCGCACGTAACGCGCGATCCGTACGAGTAGCTGCACCCGGGCTGGTCGCATCGTACAAAGGTCATGAGGTCGATGCCCGGACGGTTGGCCAAGGGTTCAATGTACGCTATGTCGCCGAAGGCGAGATCCGACACGTGAATGACAAGCCGCTGCTGACCGAGCGGCTCGTCGACGCTGCCAGCGGGACCCAGGTCTGGAGCGAAAAGTTCGAGGTTCCCCTCGCGCAAATATCAGGAAGCGAGGGCGCCTTCAGTTGGCGGGTCGGTATGCACCTTTGGGTCGCCATGCGCAGGGCAGAGCGTGACCGAGCGGCGCGTTCCTGGACAACGGACAGTGCGACGGAGTTGTGGTTGCGTGGCCTAGCGCTCAACGACAGATCGCTGAAGGGAACGCTGGAGGCGCGCAAACTCTTCGAAGATGCCTTGCGATTCGATCCGCGTCTGACCGAGGCGATGTTGAGTCTCGGCGTCACCTATGAAAGGCAGATGGATGTGGACCCCAGCGCTGATCGCGACGGGCTCAGGAAAGCGTTGGACGACCTGTCGTGGCGCGCTATCGCAACCGATAACAGCGATCCGCGTTCATGGGAGTTGCGCGCAATCGCGTTATTCAACAACGGACGCTGGGAAGAAATGCTTGATGCCGTCGCCGAAATCCAACGCATTGAACCCTATCGTGCATCGGCGTTTGGACAGCGCGCCCAGGCCCTGATCGAGCTGGGTCGGTCGGAAGAGGCGCTCCTGCAAGTGGACCAGGGACTCGCGTTGGATCCGTCGGGGCCATTCAGCGCACTTCTGTGGCGCCAGCGCTGCAAAGCCGATTCCTACCTCGGAGCGTATCGAGATGCGGTCACCGCGTGCGAGAAGGCCGCGAGCCTCGAGGAGATGCTGTCGCCCTATGTGTTTCTGACGGCGGATTTCGCGCAGCTTGGAGAGATAGGCAAAGCCGAGTCGGCGAAGTCTAGGCTCCTAAATTTCAGTCCCGGATTTACGATTGCTAGAGGGTTTGAGTCATCGAGCGTCGAAAGGACCCACGCGTGGTTGGAACAGGTCGGGACAAACATCGTGCCTGGTCTGCGCAAGGTTGGGGTGCCGGACAAGTGAGTCGACTTGTGCCGAGCGAATTGGAGAATTACTGCCGCCTGAGATCCGTTCTCCGATCACCCACTTGGACAGCATCATAGCCCGTGGCCACGAGCGCGTTCACAATGTCTCTGTCGAGGCGCTGCGCGCAGACGAGGTGACTCAATAGTCAGTCGTGATGTCCGCTTTTGGCCGATAGCGGACATCGATTCAGCCTGCTGTCGAGCAGCTTCCGCGCCAGTCTTAGCTGTTACCGCCTGGCTTCGGCTGCTCCGCGTCACGGCCGCGCCGCGGTGGATAGATGCCCGCCAGCCGCGCGATGAGGATCGCTACGTACAGCACGCCGACGATCTGCTCGAGGATGACGATCGAGCGCACCTTGGCGCCGACAGGCGTCACGTCCCCCGGGCCGTTGCTGGTGAGAACACCGAAGCTCATGTAGAGAAGGTCGTAAACGGGCGTGGCCGCTCGCCGGGTTGCACACCGAAGGCCGGGGGATTGACGAGCTGCACCGCCATGTACACGTAGCCGAACATCACGGCGATCAAGAGGTAAACCGATGCCGCGCCGAACAGCTTGTCGTCCGTCATCACATCGGGGCTGAAGACGTAGCCGAGGAGATACACAATCGCGACGAGGTAGAACGCGGCGTGAAAGACGTTGGAGTACATCCGAAACATCTCCGAATCGCCGTAGCCGAACGTAATGCCGCTCTGGAACACGAACGCCGGAATGCCAAAGAGCAGCGCGATGACGAATGGCATCGTGGTGCGCCCGACGGCAGCGACCGACGCAATGAGCACGAGGACCTCTGCCGCCTGCACGAGCACGCGTCCGTGCAACGTCTCCGTGAGGAACGGCGCGGCGACGATCAGGAGCAGGATCGATAGGAAGAGATAGAAGCAGCGCTGCCGGAAGATCCTGGCGAGGCTCGATTGCAGCTTCTGGATGGCCATCGTGCGCGTCTTTTTTGGGCGAGAGTTCGCGTTGCGGCCGTACTATAGTCCGGTGCCATGGA
>Ga0306920_100000387_pt1 | contig 51044 bp, 44 predicted proteins | sample flu12Cox44000170_FD_204666 | JGI IMG/M metagenome (GOLD analysis project Ga0306920, IMG submission 204666) | Lab enrichment of tropical soil microbial communities from Luquillo Experimental Forest, Puerto Rico - flux4day.12C.oxic.44.000.170 (v2)... | ecosystem: Environmental > Terrestrial >... | reverse complement strand
CGTCTTCCGCTTCAACCGCCGCCGCACCCGGCACGCCGCCTTCCGCTCCCTTCTCGGCATTGGCGCCGGCCACCCACCTCTCAGCTACAAAATGTTGATCTCACCGGAAGCATAAGCATAAGCCTTTCCATCAAAGCGTGATGCGTGTAAACGCGCGTCAAAAGCCGCATAAGTGCAGTTCTGGAAAATCAGAAGCGAGTGGCTATCTGTTCGACTATGTACACGACGGGCGCTCGATGATAAGGGCTGGCGATGGAGTGCTTCACTCACCGACGCTTTAATTTTTAGTCGTAGAAGAAGGGGTCATATCTGCGGTGGATAGTATTCAGGGAATCTACGAAATTCGGCGCGAGCGTATCCTTGAATACATGAGGCTTGCTCAAGATAAATACAAATGGGCAGTCCGTCCGATTTACGGACGCGTTAGGCCGGGTATTGCCCCAAAGCACATCGGCTCTTGTGTATTGTTGTTGGTAAGCGATACAAGATTTCTTGTTACTGCTGGTCATATAACCGATGTGTCAAAACATACAACCCTTCACGTCGCCAGCAATAACGAATTAATTCCTCTTTCCTTCGATTCCGGTGTTACTACAAACCCAGAAGTACCAAGAGATAAAGATGTCCACGATTTTTCCGTTTGTGCACTTTCTGACGCCACACGAAAGGAATTGGGTGATGTAAAGTACATCACTGAAAAAGAAATGCACAAGGCGCTGCCATTGGGGCACAACCGATTGCGTATGGTCATGGGTTTTCCCACTTCCAAAAACAGAAAGGGAGTCGACAATTTACAGAGGCGTATCGGCGGCACCGGGTGGACTTATGTTTCGTTTGCAACTGACGACACTCACGTCGCCACCAACTTGGGCATACGGCCTGGAGATCATGTGTTCGTCGAATTCGATCACAAGGAATCAATCAACCCGGATGGAGTTGGCACACATTCCATGGCTCCAGCCGGCGCTAGCGGAGGAGCGATGTTCGATTTGGGCAAGCTGGATGACCCAGAAAGGCTCGCGAAGCCAGCTAAGTGTGAAGCCAAACTTGTCGGGATTCTGACCGAATACAGAGCAAGAAATAAAACGATTGTGGCCACAAGAATAAAGCTGGTGCTGGATGCATGCCAGCATCTGCTCTCAATGAGGGCAGTCTCGGAGGTTAAGCCTAGCCGCCTGAATTTCGGTATCAACATCTTGTGGTTTTTGCTTTACCTCGGATTTCGATTTTTGCCGCATAAGCCGTATTCTGGAAAGCTCAGAAAAGTCGCTGTAAAATACTTCGGTGGGTTATCAAGATGAAACATGGTGGGAGGTGCAGTTTGACTGGCTTTTCTGATGCGCCAGATCGTCGCGAATATTTTAGCGGTTGCACCGTTTCCTAGGCGCCGGACATCATATCTAGCGCGGAGGGCCTTCGTCGTCGGGCCGCTGCCAGGCGGGAAATAGTGCTGTGGGTGGCGTCGCTCTGGCCGGCAGCCGATACCCGCGAATAGCGCAAATATCTGATCATCATGACCGTATATCCTGCAGCCGGAAAATACAAATCGTTTCAGAAGTTTGGTTTCAAGCACCCGAGTGGGGTGACAGCATCCCAAGAATGGCCGTAATCAGGTGGTAATCCTCCATCACGGAAACGGCAAAGGCATCCTCGGTGGCATTCGCTCACACGCTCTCCGGACGCGGCTTGCCCGTCGCTCGCAACTGCGCCGCAGCGGCACTGCAGGTGTTCCCAAACCGCCCAATTTCCGCGGCGATCGTGGACCTCTCCTCCTGATCTCATCCTGTTTAAACAGGATTATCAGGCAGGGCCGGCGCCTGACTCGCGAACCGTCGACGCGTGAAAGGCTGAAGATTAACCCACTGCCTTCAGCTTGCTCTCGCGCTCACGGTCACTATCTTGCCGGGATGAGCAACGCCACCTCCGCCGCTGCTGCGGCATCACCGCTTCCCGCACCGCGGGACCCGAAACTTCGCCGCATGGCCAATGCGATCCGGGCGCTCGCGATGGATGCGGTCGAACAGGCGAAGTCCGGTCATCCGGGCATGCCGATGGGTATGGCCGATGTCGCGACAGTTCTGTTCACGCAATTTCTGCGGTTCGATCCGCAGGCGCCCGACTGGCCCGACCGCGACCGGTTTGTGCTGTCGGCAGGGCATGGCTCGATGCTGCTCTATGCGCTGCTTTATTTGACCGGCTATACCGATATGACTCTCGACGAGCTGAAGCGCTTCCGTCAGCTCGGCAGCCGCACCGCCGGTCACCCGGAGCGGGGACATGCGAGCGGCATCGAGACGACGACGGGACCGCTCGGCCAGGGGCTCGGCAACTCGGTTGGCATGGCGCTCGCCGAGCGGCTGCTCGCGGCCGAGTTCGGCGGCGAGATCGTTGATCACCACACCTATGTCCTCGCGAGCGATGGCGATCTGATGGAGGGAGTCAGCCACGAGGCGGCCTCGCTCGCGGGTCACCTCGGCCTCAACAAACTGATCGTGTTCTATGACGACAATTCCGTCTCGATCGACGGTCCGACCGAGCTATCCTTCTCCGACGACCCGCTGTTGCGGTTCCGGGGATATGGCTGGGCGGCCGAACGGATTGACGGTCATGATCACGAGGCGGTCGCCGGCGCTATCCGGCGTGCGCAGCGGAGCAATCGTCCGAACCTGATCGCGTGTCGCACGACGATCGCCTTCGGCGCGCCGACCAAGGCCGGAACCGCCGCGGCGCATGGTGCGCCGCTCGGCGCGGCCGAGATTACCGGCGCGCGCGAGCGCCTCGGGTGGAGTGAGCCGCCTTTTGTGATTCCCGAAGACATTCGCGCGGAATGGCGGGCGGCGGGAGTCCGTGGTGAACCTTTGTGCCGTGCTTGGGAGATTCGCCTTCAATCTTTACCCGACGAGCGCCGCGCCCAATTCTTGCGACGCCAGCGCAAAGAGCTGCCGCCCGGTCTCGATAGCGTCATCGGTAAGATCTGCGAAGACTTCCGTCAGGCGAATGCCAAGATTGCGACGCGGCAGGCTTCGGGCACGGTACTCGACACCTTGACCCGGGAGGTTCCCGAGCTCGTCGGCGGCTCGGCCGACCTCACTCCGTCGAACAACACCAAGGCCAAAGGCCAGAAAGACGTCCGTCCTGGCGATTTCTCCGGCCGCTATATCCGCTACGGAGTGCGCGAGCACGGGATGGCGGCGGCGATGAATGGTATCGCCGTCCATGGTGGCCTGATCCCCTATGGCGGCACGTTTCTGACGTTCACCGATTATGCCCGGCCGTCGATCCGGCTGTCGGCGTTTATGGGGGTCGGCGTCATCTATGTGATGACTCACGATTCGATCGGGCTTGGCGAGGACGGACCGACCCATCAGCCGGTCGAGCACCTGGCCGCCTTGCGGGCTATCCCGGGGCTTTACGTGTACCGCCCGGCCGACCCGGTCGAGACCGCCGAGTGCTGGGCACTCGCGTTACAGAGGCGCGATGCCCCCTCCTTGCTTGCTCTGACGCGCCAATCACTGCCGCTGCTGCGGCGAGAGGCGGATTCTGAGAACCGCTCGGCGCGGGGAGGGTATGTAATTGCCGAGGCGGAAGGCGCTCGCCACGTTACCTTGCTCGCGACTGGCTCCGAAGTCTCGGTTGCGATGGGCGCGCGGGAGGCATTGGCGAAAGACGGGATCCGCGCTGCCGTCGTGTCGATGCCCTGTTGGGAAATCTTCGGCGCGGCACCGACGGAATATCAGGACGCGGTGCTCGGCTCGGTGCCGCGCGTTGCAGTCGAGGCCGCGGTGCGCTTTGGCTGGGACCGCTGGTTCGGTGGACGCGGCGCCTTCATCGGCATGGAGGGTTTTGGCGCCTCGGCCCCGGGAGAGGCGCTTTTCCCCCATTTCGGCATTACGCCCGAAAGAGTTGCAGAAGTGGCCCGCTCGCTCCTATAGATCAACAAGGAGTTTGGGAGAGCGAACCATGGCGATACGGGTTGCGATCAACGGCTTTGGCCGCATCGGCCGGCTGGTCTTGCGGGCGGCATGCGAGCAGACGAGCACCGAATTGGAGGTGGTTGGGATCAACGATCTCGGCCCGGTCGAGACTAATGCCCATCTCCTCAGATACGACAGTGTGCACGGCCGCTTCCCCGGCGAGGTCTCGACCGGCGACAACTGGATGGATATCGGCCGTGGCAAAATCCGCGTCACCGCCGAACGGGACCCGGCAAAGCTTCCTTGGCGCGAGCTCGGCGTTGATGTGGCGCTCGAATGCACCGGCTTTTTTACGAAGCGCGACGCCGCCGCGAAGCATCTCGAGGCGGGCGCCAAGCGCGTCATCATCTCGGCCCCGGCCGATGGCGCCGACATGACGGTGGTGCTGGGGGTCAACCAGGAGGAGCTGAAGGCCGATCACAAAGTCATCTCCAACGGCTCGTGCACGACCAACTGTCTCGCGCCAGTCGCGTATGTACTGCATCAGGGCGTCGGCATCGAGCGCGGCTTCATGACGACGATCCACTCCTACACCAGCGACCAGAGCCTGCAGGACACGCTGCACAGCGATCTCCGCCGCGCTCGCGCTGCCGCGCAGTCGATGATCCCAACCTCGACCGGCGCAGCGCGGGCGATCGGCCTCGTATTGCCGGCCTTGAAAGGCAAGCTCGACGGCACCGCGATCCGCGTGCCGACCGCCAACGTCTCGCTCATCGACCTCACATTTGATGCCGCGCGCGAGACCTCCGGCGACGAGGTCAACTCGCTGATGGAGGAGGCGTCCCGTTCGAACCGGCTGCGCGGCATCCTCGGCATCAACAAGGCGCCGACCGTCTCGGTCGACTTCAACCACGACCCGCACAGCTCGACCTTCGATGTGACGCAAACCCAGGTCCTCGACAAGCGCTTTGTCCGGGTACTGTCCTGGTATGACAACGAGTGGGGGTTCTCCAACCGCATGGTGGAAGTCGCAGCCTATTTCGGCGGACTCCACTAACGGCAGAGCTGCGCAATCCTGTCATCGTTATCCACTCGCTTACTCAAGCGATCGCCGCCCTGGCTGTGGCTGTGCGAGCCGGCCGTCCGGTAGTGCTCGCTAGTCCGCCGGACGCGGGTGGTTACGTGGGCCCCGGCTGGTTCAAGGGGCTTGTCGCAGCAGCCCGCGAGGCGGTTCCCGAGGCTCGGTTCTCCGCCCTTCTCGATTGTGGGGACAGTGTCGGTGCCGCTCTGGCGGCGATCCGTGCCGGAAGCGAAGGTGTTGTCTTCACTGGCCGACCGGACGTCGCCCGCCGTCTTGCCGATATCGCGGGGCAACACAGGGTCCACTTCGAGACGGACCGGCCGGCACCGGCCCTCGATCTCACCGACGATTTCTTCGCTTCGCAGGAAAGCCTGGAACAGCGCTGCGCCGAGTTCCTCGGTTAAGAGCCTCGGATCTGCTCGGGGGATTGCTGGCGCGCCACCTCGGCGCGTACGCCGCTGCCAGCCATCATCATTTCCGCGGTAAACGCCGCGATGGCGCTGATCGTGCAAACGATTGCCAGACCGAATGCCGTGAACAGGATCGAGGCGACCGTCGCGTTGCGTAGTGCCCCGACAAAAAGAGTGAAAACCGACGTACAGGTGGCCGCGGCCGCGATCGCACCGAGCACGACCGCCGCATCGAGTGCGATGGATCGCCGGCGCAGACGCAGGAGCTGCCGGCCGAGATCTTCGCATTGATCGAGTTCGGCCTGTTCCATCGCCTTGGTAATCTGAGCGACGAGGTCGGCCACTCTTGCGAGCCGCGTCGCGAATACGTTCAGCAGAGTGGCTATGCCCGACAACAGGAAGATGGGGGTCAGCGCCACCTGGATGACATGAGCAACCAGGTCGAGTGACGGGTCCGGAATTGGGGGGCCGAGCATCTGCTTTGCGTCGGGTTGCTTGGACCACTACTCCCGCTCGAGGGGGGCGCCATTGGCGAGCTCGGCGTAGAAATGGAACGAGTCCTTCAGCCGTCGCTCAAGGGTCGCAAAATCGACGTGGACGAGACCGAACCTCTTGCTGTAGCCGAGAGTCCACTCGAAATTGTCGAGCAGCGACCATACGAAATAACCGCGCACCGGGACCCCCGCTTCGATCGCGTCTTGGACCGCCCCGAGATAGCCGCGCAAATAAGCTATTCGCCGCTCGTCGCGGATCCGTCCGTCTTCGTCGATACGATCGGGAAACGCGGCACCGTTTTCGAGGACATAGATCGGCAGATCGCCGCTGTAGCGTTCCTTCGCCTCGATCAGGACTTGGCGGAACGCGTCGGGCGAGATCTCCCAACCCATTTCCGTCACCGGCATTCCCGGCTCCGGTGGGACAGTTACGGCTTCGAACGGATGGTCGGGGTCGTGCCGCACGCGCGAGCGCGTGTAATGATTGAGGCCGAAAAAATCGAGTTTCTGTTCGATGATGTCGAGGTCGCCCGGCTGCACGAGAGCCTCCATTTCCACGGCCAGCGGTTCGGGGTATGCGCCATGGATCTGCGGATCCGGGAAGGAGCGGTTCCACAGCGCGTCGAGCATGACCGCAGCGATTTCGTCCTGCTCTCGTTCGCTCGCCGGCTCCCGCGGGTGAAAGTTGTAAATGTTGCCGATCAGCAGGTCGGCCCGTTCCGAGCGCATTGCCTCTGTGCCCAGCCCATGGGCAAGGTTCATCACGTGGATCGCCCTTAGTGCGCTCGCGCGGCCGCGAATGCCGGGGGCGTGCACGCCTTCGCCATAGCCTAGTACGGTGGCCGCATTGGGCTCGTTGAAGGTCGCCCAGTGCTTGACCCGATCGCCGAGCCGCCGCACCGTAGGGGCGGCATAGTCGGCGAACCAGTTAGCGACATCTCGATTTTGCCAGCCGCCGCGATCCTCGAGCGCTTGCGGCAAATCCCAATGGTAAAGACAGATCCAAGGCTCGATGCCGCCCTCCATTACGGCGTCGACCAGCCGGTCATAGAACTCCAGGCCGCTTGGGTTCGTTCCGCCGCGGCCTTCCGGCAAGATGCGCGGCCAGGCCGTCGACAGGCGGTAGGCGCCGATGCCCAACTCGCGCATCAGCGCCACGTCTTCGGACCAACGGTGGTAATGGTCGCACGCGATGTCGCCGGTGTGGTCGCCGAGGATGTTGCCCGACTGATGGCTGAAAGTGTCCCAGATAGACAACCCACGGCCGTCTTCCTTAACGGCGCCTTCGATCTGGTAAGCCGCGGTCGAGGCACCCCACAGGAACCCGTCGGGGAAGCTCGTCGCCATCCTACCCCTCCTGTAACGTGGATAACAAATCAGCAACCATCCTCGGTCACATATGGTCCCGGTCAGTCCGACTAGGGCGTTCGATGTATGGATAGTTTACCAACCTGGGCGTGGTGGGGCGTCGTGGCCGGATTACTGTTTAGCCCCATCTTTGCGTTTCTCGCCGCTCTCTTAGCGGAGATTTTCATCGACGTTCTGAAGGAGGGTGGCCTCGCCGCGCTTGTCACGCTGATGGCCGCAGGACTGCTCGGCCGGTTGCTGCTGCGCAAGCTTTGGATGCGTGCCAAAGTCAGCGATATCGTTGAGGATCAGGCGTAGAGTTCCGGCGGCAGTTGGGGTGCCGTTCGTCCGCGGGCATGCAAATAGGATTGCCAAAACAGGCACGCGGCGACCGAACGCCAGGGTCGCCACGCCTCGCCCCAGCGCCGTAATTCGAGCTCGCTCTGGCGAGCCCCGAGCCCCCATTGCTCGGCGATCGCGATCTGCAGGCCGAGGTCCGCGGCCGGCCAGACATCCGGCCGCCCCAAGGCAAATAATAGATAGACTTCAGCGCTCCAACGCCCGATCCCTCTGATCGCCAGCAGGTGAGCCAGCGCGGTCTCATCATCTGCCGCGGCGAGCCGGGCGAAATCGAACTTGCCGCTCTGGACCGCCGCGGCGAAATCGCGCGCATAGCCCATCTTTTGGCGGCTAAACCCACACGATCGAAGCGTGGCATCGTCTAGGGTGAGGAAGGTCTCCGGCACCAGTGGACGACAGAGCCCGACAAGTCTGTGATGCATTGCCGCCGCCGCGTCGATCGAAACCTGCTGCTCTAAGATAATGTGCAACAGGGTGCTGAACCCATTGCGGCGCCGGCGAAAGCGTGGTCGGCCTGCCTTCTCCAAGATCTTGGCAAACATCGGCTCAGCAGAAAGCGCGCGGATCCCATCCGCCAGGCCTTGCGGTGCGTAGATCATTTCGTCGGTCTGCTCCGCTGCCATAGAACCCCCGAGGCAGTTCTCATCACCGATCATCGCGAGCTTATGGCATAGTAGCGCCCCAGCCTACAGCGACCGCGGGGGAAGAGTGCGTGTTGCTCGCCGGATCGTGACGCTCCTGATCGTGGTGGTGGCGGCGTTGGTGGTTCTTGGGCTCGCGTTGCGGATCTATATGGGCCGCGAAGTCCAAGATCAGCTGACGGCCGGGGAAGCGATCAACATCACTGACCTGCGCTCACCGTTGGTGCAACCAAGTTTTCTTGCGTGTCCGCCTCATTACTGCTCGGCTGCCGAAGCCGTTGCGAGTCCATTGTTCAACTTACAATGGGACCGCTTGCGCCAGTATTGGATTGAGGTGGTTGCCGGTCAACCGCGCGTGGTAAGTCTAAGGACCAATGAGGATCCTGCGCGGCTCGTCTATATTCAGCATTCACCGGTGTTCCGTTTTCCAGATATCATCACGGTCGAGTTCGTTCCGCTTGGACCTAATCGCTCCAGCGTCGCGATTTTTAGCCGCTCGCGATACGGAAAATATGATTTCGCCAAAAACCGCAAGCGAGTCGAAAAGTGGCTCGTGCTGCTAACGAGTGTTGCGCAACCGGCGACACAGCGCCCAGGTGGTGCCTAATCGGCGGTCGATTGGAGTTCGCGCGATCTAATCCCCTGGGTTGCGGGGTCCGTTGAACCTTCGGCCCGCGGGCGGCACTGAACCCCCATAGGGGCTTCTGCGCCCTCTAAATGCGCCCGGCCGGGCGGAAGCGAAGATTTGGCTGCGCGGCGGCTGCAGCAACCGCACACCGTTCGGTCGCAAAACCTGCAGCAAAATCAAACCTGTGGCAAAGCCGCCGACATGGGCCCAAAACGCCACTCCCGGCGTGCCGGCCGCGACGCTGAGCCCACTGATGAGCTGCATCGCAAACCACAGGCCGAGCATCGCCCACGCGGGCACGTTAACAATGCGAAAAAAAATTACGATCCATACAAAGCAGTGCACATTCGCATTGGGGTAGAGCAGAAGGTATGCGCCGAGCACACCGGCGATCGCGCCGCTCGCGCCGACCATTGGGATGTGTGAAACGGGACTTGAGAAAGCCTGGGCGAGCGCAGCCGCGATTCCACAACTTAGATAAAAAAGAAGATAACGCCCTCGCCCCAGCACGTCCTCGATGTTGTTTCCGAAAATCCACAAATAGAGCATGTTGCCGATCAAATGGAACCAACCGCCGTGTAGAAACATGCTCGACAGGATTTTCGCCCATGGCGAGAGGATTTGATAGGGCCGGGGTGGATGCCAGAAATCGAAAAGCTCAGCTGGAATCATGCCGTAAGTGAATAAGACTTGGCGTTCGCTTTGGCCCAACTGCCAAAGGAAGGCGCCGGTGCACAGTCCGATCAGGAAATAGGTGAGAACCGGCGCACGGGCCGTCGGGTTGTCGTCGTAAAGCGGGACGGCAAAAATCACGCCGAGGCTCCGCAGGGGTGCCCGGCCTCGCGCAGGACAGGCGTGGGATCAGGAGCCGATAAGACCGAGCTGCGGGCTCGACGGCTCGGCAAAACGGCGTTTTGGGATGCGGCCAGCTAGCCGCGCAAGACGCCCACCCTCCACGGCGGCCCGCATCGCAGCCGCCATCCGCCGCGGATCGTGTGACCGGGCGATCGCAGTATTGACCAGAACAGCGTCGCAGCCGAGCTCCATGGCGAGGGTGGCATCAGAAGCGGTGCCGATCCCAGCATCGAGCACAACCGGGACGGAACTTCGCGAGCAGATCAGCTCGATCGCCGCCGGGTTGGCAATCCCCATGCCGGAGCCGATCAGCGAGCCTAGGGGCATCACTGCTGCGCAGCCGACATCGGCTAGTTTCTGACAGGTCACCGGATCCTCATTGCAATAAGGGAGCACTGTAAAGCCGTCGCGTACCAGCTCGTCGGCCGCACGGACGAGTTGTTCGACATCCGGGTACAAGGTTTCGCGGTCCCCAATCAGCTCTAGCTTCACCCAAGACGTTTCAAGCGCCTCGCGCGCCAGCTCGGCGGTCAGGACAGCATCTCGTATTGTGGCGCAGCCGGCGGTGTTTGGCAGCAGCCGATAGCGGCCGCCGAGCAGGTCAACCAAGCTTTCGGCATAACCCTCGAGGCTGATCCGCCGGATCGAGACCGTGACGATCTCCGCCCCGCTCGCTTCGAGGCAGTCGAGCAGCACTTGCTGGTTTGGGTAACCGGCAGTGCCGACAAAGAGACGGGAGGAGAGATGCGTACCGGCAACGAGAAACGGATCGGTCATCTTGCGCTGTCCTAGAGCTTAGATATCGGCGCCACCTCAGCCGCCGGAAATGGGCTTTACGATCTCTATATCATCGCTCGGCCCAAGGGTTTTAGAGCACCATTCCGAACGGCGAACCACAACGCCGTTGATGGCGACGGCGAGAAAGCGCGCCGCAGGATCGACGCCGCGGGCGGTAAGAAGCTCGCTAACCGTCGCCGCGGCAACTTCTTCCTCTACTCCATTTATCTTCAGTCTCATGATCAAACCGGAGCGGTAGCTATCTGGCTGGTTTTGGACGCCAACTGAGCCTCTCTTTTGGTAAAGCGCTCCGGTGTAAATGGCTCCACGATCTCGGGCAGATGTCCGGTCAAAACGTATCGGCTGACCGTCTCGACCGTGAGCGGCGTCAGCAAAATCCCGTTGCGATGGTGTCCCGTTGCGATGATGAGCCCGTCGATCCCGCTCGGCCCCAACATTGGCGCGTCGTCCCGAGAGCCCGGGCGAAAGCCCACCCAGGTCTCGGCTATCGGCAACTCCTCGATCGTCGGTACTGCACGCCAGGCGCCTTCGAGCAATGCCAGCAAGCCGCCGGCCGTCAGCGTGTTGTCGAAGCCGCGCTCCTCCACCGTCGCACCGACGACGAGCCGTCCGTCTCGGCGCGGCACAAGATAGCCCCGCGGTAACCAAATCACATGCTGCAGCAAGGGCGCCGCCGGATCCATCCGCAAGGCCAGCATCTGTCCCTTGATGGGGCGGACGGGCGGCAGGTGAGCCGAGGGGATACCGGCGATCTCGCGTGACCAGGCACCGGCCGCCAGGATGACGACATCGGCGGAATCGCGGCCGTAGTCTGTCATGACGGCGCGGACGCGCCCTCCGATGACTTCCACTTCTCGGACCGGAAGGTGCTCTCGGAGCACGATTCCGGCGCGCCGAACCGCTTCAGTGAGCCCTTGGGCGAGTCGGCGGTTCTCGACCTGATGATCTCGCGGGCTGAATACTGCCGCCGGGCTTCCCGGGCGCAAATGCGGCTCGCGGCGCCGGGCCTCCGCCCCCGACAGCCATTGCAGTTCGAGGCCGAGGCTCTTTTGAAAGTCGTAAGTGTGGCGCAAGTGCTCGGCGTCATCGCGGGTTAGCGCGACAACGATCGTGCCCTCGTCACGATACTCGACCGATATCCCGGATGCTGCCTCGAGCTCGCGCGCAAAACTCCGCCACATGCGCTGGCTTTCGAGGGTAAGGGTCAGCAGCTCTTCTTCGCCCGGTTCAGTCTCGACCGCGGCGGCAAGCATCCCGGCGGCGGCCCAGCTCGCCCCATGCCCGGCCTCGGCGCGATCATAGACGGTGACCGAGCAATTAGCCTGGGCAAGGCGCCAGGCTATCCCCAAGCCTATGACCCCGGCGCCGATGATGACGGTTTTCGGGCGAACAGGCGAGACGGCTTGCAGCGCAGTAATGACGGACTCCCTCCACCGGGCATGCCCGGCCAGGTTCAGTGGGTCTGATCTCAGCCTCGCCGGCCGCGCAGTGTCAACTACGCGGGACGTCAGGCACCCCAGCCTCTAGCCAATTTCGGACGAAGGCCTTGCCGATGCAAGGTTTTTCTCTCGCCTCCGGGGTTTCGCGGGCAGCCCCAACTTGATTGACACTTCCCGACGAGGGCGCCGTCACTCGGCGCGCCCATTAGCGATTTCGAACGAGTAATCGAGCAACTCGCGCCCGAGTGCGCCAAACTTCGAGCAATTTGCGTTTCGCGCGGGATCCCGCCGATAGCGATCGAAGAGCTGCAAGAAAACGATTGCAGAGCGGAACACCGACAACACACGGTAGAAGGCGAAGTCGTCGACTGTGCGTCCGCTGAGGCGTTGGTATAGCGCGAGGGCTTCGCGGCGGCGCAAGAAGCCGGGCTGTGCGGTGGGCATCTGCCGCATGCGCTGCATGCATGCGGGGTCACCCGGCTCGACCCAATAGCTCAGCAAAACAGCGAGGTCCCAGAGCGGATCACCACGGGTCCCCATGTCCCAATCGATGACCGCAACGGGCGTAAGTTTGGCCGGCTCGAGAATTATATTGTCGAGTTTGAAGTCGGAATGGATCAGGCACGGCGAGACATCCGCCGGAACGCGCTGACGCAGCCACGTGACGACCTCGCTGAATGCGAGAGGGTCTACAAGATCGATCAAGGCGCCGCCGCGCGTCGCCCAGCCTTCGAGGGTTCGGCCAAGGAATCCGGCCGGGCGGCCGAGCGCCTCCAAACCGATCTGGGCCGGGTCAAGGGCGTGCAATGCGACGAGGCTGTCGATCAGGTGCCGGCTGAGGACCGCGCCCACCTTCGCACGAGCAGCCACATCCGGCGGGAGCACATCTCGAATGACGATCCCGGGTCGATACTCGATGACCTGAAACGGCGTCCCCAGCACATGTGGTTCCGCGCAGTAGAGCAAGGCTCGAGGCGCCAGCGGGTAGGCCTGCCAGAGCCTTGACAAGATGCGGGATTCCCGCGCCATGTCGTTGGCCCCTGGCGGCAACCGCCCACCTGGCGGTCGCCGCAAAACCGCGGGCTTGCCGTCAACCTCGATCAGATAGTTCAGATTGCCGAACCCGCTGTTAAATTGCCGCGGCGGGGCGGACCCCAACGCCAAGTCCAAGCGGGCGAGAAACTGCGCGAGCGATGCCCAGTCTTGCGGGATACTCTCGGTGACGGATCTGAACTCGCTGCCGGACTGGCGCACCGAAAAATTCCGTTAAATCGCCGAGGATATGATAGGGCCGGAACCCTTCGCGCGAGGCCTTCTGGGTTCGGCGGAGGCATAACGGTGTTATATCGGAAGCCTGATCGGACGCATATGAGACATCATTGGATCGATACGGTTGCGCGGCTTAGGCTGGCTGTCGCGACTACAGTAACGATCGCCCTCCTCTCACCGACCCGTGCGGCGGAACCGGATCTCGACCGTTTCAGGGCGAATGTTGACGCATTCGTTGGCCGGCTCGAACCTAGCTCGAACGGCGTTGTCAGATGGGCCGGTTCGGATCCATACGAGATCCGGAGGGAAGGTGACACGCTGGTGGCAGTCATCGCCAATCCGCGTCTGTCGTTTCACGACGAGCGAGTCGGGCACCTTAGTCTCGACCGCATCGAGATCCGGCAGATCGGTCAGAAGGATGATGGCAGGCTGATCGAGCTAGCTGTGTTGCTGCCGAGAGTAGCGGTGCTCAGCGAGCCCGATGGTGACAAAACCAGAATCGAGCTCAGGGACGGTACCGCTAACGCTTTGATCGAGGAAGGTTCGGGACGCGGTCGGGAAACCACTGTGAAGATCGCAAGCGCACGTATCGATGAGCCCAAGAGAGGAGCGTGGATCGGCGTTGGTCCGCTCTCAATGGCGTCGAAGCTCCTCGCCGGGCCGAATGGCGGGTGGAGCGGACCGATTGATTTCGAAGCAAACGAAATAAGGTTTTTCATTCCCGAGGGACCTCTGAACGGCGACATTCATCGGATCGCCTTCAGTGGCGATAGTAGCGGTCCAAGGCTGGACGAGCTCAACAAGGCGCGTGACACGCTCGAGGCGCTTCAGAACGAAGACGGTCGATCGCCGGAAGCACGCGGCACCGCTCTCATAAGGCGCCTCCCAACGATTGCCGATCTGTTCGGGACAATCCGCGGTAAGATTTCCCTCGACGGTCTGACCGTTCGCAGCGTTACCGGCGAAACGCTCGTCTCGCTTGCCCTCGCTGAAAGCGCAACGGAAGTGACTGGTCTCGATACCGCAGAGGCATCAATCCGATTCAGCGTACGCCATGAGGGTCTCGACGTGGCGCCGTCCCTTCTCGACAAAACAAGAGTACCCCGCAGGGTGGTAATCGATCTCGGCGTCGGAGATCTGAGCACGAAGGCGCTGAGCACAGTGGTCCGGGTGATCGCTACGATGGCAGCCGTGAACGACGCGGGTGGGCACGGAGACCAAGAGGACAAGCAGCAAGCCACCCAACAGATCCTCGGAGCCGTGGCTATGTTGAACCCGACCTTCCATATTTACGACTTCGCCGTTGACACGTTGGAGGTCGGCATCGATTTGACCGCAGAAGCCAGGGGATCGCCTCTTGCTCCGAAAGGGTATACCGCGGCCGGGGAATTAACCGTGCGAGGCTTCGATCAGATCGCGAACCTGGGCGTCGGGATGCCCCTTATCGAGTATCTGCCGGTGCTCAAAGAACTAGGGATCGCGGAAAAGGCGCAGGATGGGACGCCGCGGCTCGAATTCAACTTGGCTTCCGCTCCGCCAAGATGGGTGACGATCAACGGCAATGATGTAAGCCGATGGTTTGGTGGATCGGAGCCGCAGAAGGGCCAGCCGCGGCGGTTGAAGCCCTCCGACCCGCCGCTCGAGGGCGAGGATGTGAAGAACGTACAGCGCGCGCTCGTTAGGTTGAATTTCGCCGTTGAGCAGAACGGCGTCTACAATTCGTCCACGGCCGCGGCGGTTGCGCGGTTTCAGAAGCAGCACGGGATGAACGTCGACGGCGTCGTCGATCTCGCGACGCGCCACCAGCTCGGCGTGGCGGAGGTAGAGCCGGAGGGTAGTCGAAACTAGCGCCGGGGGTATTATCCGCCGCGTAGTTTGCGCAGGAGCATCTCATGAATAAAATCTATCCGGATGCGCATGCCGCACTCGCCGGACTACTGCACGATGGCATGACGATTATGTCGGGAGGGTTCGGGCTGTGCGGGATACCGGAGTTGTTGATCGCGGCGATCCGGGAAGCGGGGGTTACCGGGCTGACGGTGATCTCGAACAATGCCGGGATCGACGGCGCAGGGCTTGGTCTGCTGCTCGAAAGCCGGCAAATCCGCAAAATGGTCTCGTCTTATGTCGGCGAGAACAAGCTTTTCGCCGATCTTTATCTGAGCGGCGTACTCGAACTCGAATTCAATCCACAAGGTACTCTGGCGGAGCGTATCCGCGCTGGCGGGGCCGGGATCCCGGCCTTTTTTACAAAGACAGGCGTCGGAACCTTGGTCGCGGAAGGCAAGGAAATCCGTGAATTCGATGGCGAGAGTTATGTGATGGAAAGAGGCCTCGTCGCCAACCTCTCAATCATTCATGCTTGGAAGGCCGATCGAGAGGGCAATCTCGTCTACCGAAAGACGGCGCGTAACTTCAATCCGGTGATGGCGACAGCGGGACGGGTCACGGTAGTGGAGGTCGAGCATTTGGTCGAAGCTGGCGCAATCGACCCCGACCATATTCACACACCCGGTATTTTCGTGCAGCGGATCGTTCAAGGGGCGTCCTTTGAGAAACGCATCGAGCAACGCACGGTGCGCAAGCGCGGCAATTGAGGCAGAGGACCAGAGGAGCGAGCGACATGGCTTGGTCACGCGATGACATGGCGCGCCGCGCTGCGGCGGAGCTGCAGGATGGCTTCTATGTCAATCTCGGCATCGGGATCCCGACCTTGGTGTCCAACTTCATACCTCCGGGGATCACTGTGCAACTGCAGAGCGAAAACGGAATGCTCGGCATGGGTCCATTTCCGTTCGAAGGCGAAGAGGATCCAGACCTCATCAATGCCGGCAAGCAGACCGTTACCGAACTGCCAACGACGAGCTATTTCGATAGCGCGCAATCGTTCGGAATGGTCCGTGGCGGCCATATCGATCTGTCAATCCTCGGCGCGATGCAAGTAGCTGAGAACGGCGATCTGGCCAACTGGATGATCCCGGGCCGGATGGTAAAGGGCATGGGCGGGGCCATGGATCTCGTCGCCGGCGTCAAGAGAGTCATCGTCCTTATGGAGCACACCGCCCGGAACGAGCCTAAATTATTACGGCAGTGCACCCTTCCGCTGACTGGCAGGCGGGTGGTCGACATGGTCATCACCGACCTTGGCGTCTTTACGATCGGCCGCGAGGGAATGGTACTGACGGAGCTGGCCTTGGGGGTTTCGCTCGACGAAGTTCGTCAGAAAACCAAGGCCTTTTTCAAGGTGCGCCCCGGTCTCGCTGCAAGCGACTGAGAGCCGATCGAGGCCCCTCGGGCTGCGCCCGTCAGTTCGTCTCGCCTCTCTGCCTCAAACCGCGGCGCGAGCCCGAAGGCCCCCGCAGCCTCGACGGCTTTGCAAGACTTTGGTAAGTTGCCCCTTCATAGCGCTACGGCCGCTATTATCAGGGTGTAGAGCACAGCTGTGCCTGCTGCTTGGCCGCGGGACCTTCGTCTTGATTTCTTTCGCGGCGTCGCTCTGATCTTGATTTTTGTCGATCATATTCCAGAAAATATATTTGGTTACTTCACCATTCAGGCAGTGCAGTTCTACGATGCTGCAGAGGTCTTTATTTTTATCTCGGGGTACACTGCCGCTCTCGTTTATGGCCGGACGCTCGCGCTGCAGGGGCCATCCTATGCCGCGGCGCGGATCATCAGCCGCGCCTGGCAACTTTACGTTGCCCATATATTCCTCTTCGTCATCTTCGTCGCCGAAGTGTCCTATACGGTGAGGACTTTCAACAACCCAATGTACAACGACGAGATGCGTGTCGGCGACTTTCTCGAGGAACCGCATGTGGCGATCGTCAAAGCGCTGCTCCTTGAGTTTCAACCGACCTTTCTAGATATCCTGCCGTTGTACATCATCCTTTTGGCCATTTTCCCGATCGTCCTGCTTGGTTTGCGGCTGCGGTCGATGTTGGTGTTGGTCCCATCCTTCCTGCTTTATGTTGCCGTTCAGATCACCGGCACCTCAGTACCGGCCTATCCGGAGGGTCACGTATGGTATTTCAACCCGCTGGCGTGGCAGTTCCTGTTCATCGCAGGGGCCGCACTCGGCCTTGACGGCCTGCGAGGCAGCCGGTGGCGGCGCTTTGAACGCGCCATCCTCCCGGCGGCAGCCATCGTGGTTGTGGCGGGCTCTCTTGTCAAACTTAGCTGGACAATCCACGGGATCTGGGACCCGTTTCCCGGCATTTTTTTGAAGGAACTGTGGCCGGTCAGCAAGAACAACTTGTCTCTGATTCGGCTCCTCCCTTTTTTTGCTATGCTCGCGGTAGTCGCTGCAATCATGCCGCCGGATGTCGCGTTTTTGCGCTTGCCACTTACGAAACCTCTGGTCCTTTGCGGTCAACAATCCTTGGAGATATTTTGCCTCGGGATTCTGCTCTCGGCGCTCGGACATTTTGTTATTTCAGAATACGGCTCTGGAATCGGTACACAGTTTCTCGTTAATCTCTTTGGTATTCTGGGAATGTGCCTGACTGCGAAAATGATCGACTGGTACAAGACCATGAGTCGAACGGCGTTGAAAACTGCCCAGGCCGAGCCCGCACGCGGGGAACGCGACGGCCGATGACTTTCCTGCCCTTTGCCGGCAACTGGGGGAAGGCGGCCCTGCTCCTAGCTGGCGGGTTAGCCGCGGCCCAGCTCGAGCCCTTGCCCCTCGCGTTTGGCGGGCCGACGGAGTGCGAGGTTCCCGACGAGCTTATGCAGATCGATGAGAAACTTCCTCATCTGGCCGAAAGACTCCACGCAAATGAGCCGGTAAAGATTGTTGCGATCGGCGGGGCTTCGACCACCGGGTTAGCAGCGGGTTCCTCCGATCTCGCCTATCCCCATCGTTTACAAGAAATCCTTTCCCGCTGGTACCCCTCCGCCCCGATCACGGTCGCCAATCGGGGTGTGCCGCGACAGACGGCGCAGCAAATGCTGGAGCGGTTTCCAACCGACGTGATACCCGAGGATCCGGTTCTGGTGATTTGGGAGACTGGTACAACCGATGCTGTGCGTGGAGTCGGGGTCGATGATTTTGCTTCGACTTTGCAAACCGGGGTCGACGAACTGAAAGCGCACGGTATCGACATCATGCTCGTCGACATGCAATTTTCTCATAGCACTGTGACGGTTATCGACTTCGAGCGCTACTTAAATACGCTCCATCGGGTTGGCGACGTTAACGATATCAATGTCCTTTCGCGCTTTGAAATGATGCGCTACTGGAGCGAGCAGAACGTGTTCAATTTCGATGGGGTCGCGAAAGACGAAAGGGCCGACCTTGCCGCCAAAGTCTACGATTGTATTGCGAAGAAGCTCGCGGAAGCCATTCGGATTGCCCTCAGGTGAACGCCACTCACGGCAGAGGGCCCCTCATTGCGGCGCTGGCATTCGCCTTGGTTCCAAGCGGTCCCACACTGGCGGAGCCGACTACGAGCGCCGGGTCACCGAGCTGCGCAGTCCCGCCGGCGCTGTCCGCAGTCGTCGGGCCGCTCGATCATACCGCGTCCAATATCGAGGCGGGCAGACCATTAACTATAGTGGCGATGGGATCCTCCTCCACTCTGGGAGTCGGGTCGACCGCCCCGGCAATGAGCTACCCGAGCCGCCTCGAGCAGGAATTAAGGGACCGGTTTCCAGATATCGAGATCAAGGTGATCAACCACGGTGTCGGTGGTCAGGACGTTGGGGAGGAGCTGACACGTCTCGATCGGGATGTCACTGCCGAGCATCCCGATCTCGTTATATGGCAGGTCGGTACTAATGCCGTACTTCGACGCGATGATCTATCAACGGACGAACAGCTGGTCGTGCGCGGCGTCGCTATGATGAAGGAGCGCGGGATCGACGTCATCTTGATGGATCTGCAATACGCCCCGCGAGTTTTAGCGCGACCGTCCTCGGCCGAAATGGAACGGCTCCTTGCGGAGATCGCTCGCCAGGCGCATGTGGGGCTCTTTCGACGCTTTGAGATAATGAAGGAATGGGACCATACACGTCAGCTCGCGCCCGCGGCGATGATCGGCGTCGACGGCCTACACATGACTGATGCAAGTTATAGTTGCCTAGCTAACCAGCTGGCCGAGGCGCTGGCCCGGAATTGGTGGTCGCACGGCAAGTTGGCGAAATCGCCGGACATTAACCCCAACGCGATCGCCGGGATCAACCGTTCAGTGGCAACCCCAGCGCAGCGCTGATACGCCGCGACCGGTAAAATTGTTACGGTTCCGGCTCTAGCCAAACCTACTGCTAAGACTATCTGGATATGCCAAACCGAGTTTTCATGAGTGTGGGCTCGGTTTGTTCCTAGAGAACGCACCGGTTGTCGTACCGGGTGGATTTCTGCCGTTCTGCGGCAGAACGCCGCGCTAATGTGGGTCTTGCAGCACTGATAACCACTGCCATGTGCAGAGGTTGGTCGGCAACGCTGACGTTAACCTACATTTCTATTGGGTTTTTGGACGATTCAATATATGCTGAGGATCGTTTTGGAGAAAGCCACAATATGTTGTGGGTACCCAGAGCCTTAGCGACATCAGGTTCGGCGATCTTCGAACCGTTCACGGCTTGCTGCGGATGACTTGCGGTGCATTCGTACTCTCGCCACAAAGTGTTGCCATAATGTTGGGCAGCGTGGATTCGGCAGGGATGCGGATCGGTAGGCTTTTCGCGGGTGGCTGCAGGGCTGAAGCGGAGGACTTGCGGGAGAGTGAGTGCCAGGAGCTGCACATTGGACGTGTAACAATGAACTTACCAGAATTTGCGACGAATTACATGATCCAGGGCACGTTCGTCCGACTCCGTCGTTCTCTGGTATTGTGACGCGAAGCTATGGGTTGAGCGCGGGGCTTCGGTTGAGGTGACAGATGAAATTCGATGATGGAATTTTTGGCCTCTATTCTCGGTTGTACGAAAACCGGAGAGAGGTCGAGCTATCGCTTGAGGACTATCTCGGCAAATGTTCCGACGACACGTCCTACTATGCAGGGGCGGCCGAACGCATGCTCCGTGCGATCGGCGAACCGGAAATGATCGATACGAGCCAAGACTCGCGGCTCGGCCGAATCTTTATGAACCGGACGATCAAGGTCTATCCCGAGTTCGCTGACTTCTTCGGCATGGAGGAGACAATCGAACGGATCGTCGGCTTCTTTAGGCACGCCGCGCAGGGGCTGGAGGAACGGAAGCAGATCCTCTATCTGCTTGGCCCGGTTGGCGGCGGCAAGTCCTCTTTGGCCGAGCGCTTGAAGCAGTTAATGGAGAAGGAACCGGTCTACGTGCTCAGGGCCGGCAACGAAATCAGCCCGGTTTTTGAGAGCCCGTTGGGTCTGTTTGACCCAGTAACCCTCGGCCCCGAACTCGAAAAACGCTATGGGATCCCTATACGGCGTTTAACCGGGACCATCTCACCTTGGGCCGTCAAGCGGCTTGAGGAATTTGGCGGCGACATCACCAAATTCACTGTCGTTCGGATGCAACCCTCACGACTGAAACAGGTTTGCGTCTCCAAAACAGAGCCTGGGGATGAGAACAACCAGGACGTGTCGAGTCTTGTTGGAAAGGTCGATATCCGCAAACTGGAGTTCTTCAGTCAGAACGATCCAGATGCATATTCCTACTCGGGCGGGCTCAACCGCACGACCCAGGGGCTTCTTGAATTCGTCGAGATGTTCAAGGCGCCGATCAAGATGCTGCACCCGCTGCTCACTTCGACGCAGGAGGGGAATTACGTCGGTTCTGAAAATATCGGTGGCATTCCTTACCAGGGTATCGTCCTCGCACACTCGAATGAGGCCGAATGGCAAACCTTCAAGAACAACAAGAACAACGAAGCGTTTATCGATCGAATCTCCGTAATTAAGGTGCCATACTGTTTGCGTAGTACTGAGGAACGCAAGATATACGAGAAGCTTCTACAGAATAGTGAATTGGCCGAAGCTCCTTGCGCGCCGTCAACTCTGGACATCCTCTCACGTTTTAGTGTGCTATCAAGATTGAAGTCGCACGAGAACTCGAATCTATATTCTAAGATGCGAGTTTATGATGGCGAAAGCTTGAAGGACACGGATCCGCGCGCAAAATCCGTGCAGGAATACCGGGACGCAGCTGGTGTCGACGAGGGAATGGACGGCATTTCTACCCGCTTCGCCTTCAAGGTGTTGTCGAGCACTTTCAACTTCGACACACAGGAGGTGGCGGCGGATCCCGTTCATCTGATGTATGTGCTCGAGCAGGCAATTTGGCGCGAGCAATTCCCCGACGACGCCGAGAAGAAATACCTTAACTTCATCAAGGCCGAGCTCGCCCCGCGATACGCCGAGTTCATCGGGCACGAGATCCAGAAGGCCTATCTCGAATCTTATTCCGATTATGGTCAGAACCTGTTTGACCGCTATGTCGCCTATGCCGATGCCTGGATCGAGGACTCGGACTACAAGGACCCCGACACCGGCCAGCTGATGAACCGCGAGCTGTTGAACCAGGAGCTGTCGAAGATCGAAAAGCCGGCCGGCATCGCGAACCCCAAGGACTTCCGCAACGAGGTCGTCAAATTTGCTCTGCGTGCCCGCGCCAACAATTCTGGGCGGAACCCGTCGTGGACCTCGTATGAAAAGTTGCGCGAGGTGATTGAGCGGCGCATGTTCTCGCAAGTGGAGGATCTGCTGCCGGTCATCAGCTTCGGTTCCAAGAAGGATTCCGAGACTGAGAAAAAGCATGCCGACTTCCTCGAGCGGATGGTGGCGCGGGGGTATACCGAGCGGCAGGTCCGTCGTCTCGTCGAGTGGTATATGCGGGTGAACAAGGCGGGGTAGGGGGCCACGGCCCCCAGGCTGGAGAGAGCCCATGAATATCGTCGACCGTCGCCCTAACCCGAAGGGCAAAAGCCTGAGTAATCGGCAGCGTTTCCTGGCGCGGGCTCGGGCGGAGGTCAAATCCGCAGTGCAGGAAGCGCTGCGCAAGCGCAAAGTCGCCGATGTCGACCACGGAGAGAAAGTAGCGATACCCACGCGCGGGATCGCGGAGCCGATCTTTCATCATAGCCGGCGGACCGGTCGAACAGAGCACATCGTCCCCGGGAACAAGGAGTATGTGAGGGGCGACGAGATACCGCGGCCGACGGGTGGAGAAGGGCGTGGCGGGTCCCAGGGCAGCCCCGATGGGTCCGGTGAAGATGCATTCGAGTTCACCTTGTCCAAAGAAGAGTTCCTCGACATGTTCTTCGAGGATCTCGAGCTGCCCGATCTGGTGAAAAAGAGCCTCAAGGAGACATTCGCGGTCGATCTGCAGCGCGCGGGTTATACGGTAACTGGAAGTCCGGCAAATTTGAGCATCCGCCGCACCATGCGCAACAGCATGGCGCGTCGTATCTCGCTGAGACGCCCCAAGCAGTCAGAGCTCGAAGCGCTCCGCGACGCGATCGAGGACGCCCGCGCCCGCGGTGCGGACGAAGAGGCCGAAGTGCTTCTTCACGAAATGGAACGCCTTGAGCACCGCACCAAAATCATCCCGTACATCGATCCGCTCGATGTACGCTACAATCGCTTCGAACGTGTTCCTCGCCCGAATACCGAAGCAGTCATGTTCTGCCTGATGGACGTTTCGGGATCGATGACAGAGGCGATGAAGGATCTCGCCAAGAGATTCTTCATGCTGCTACATGTTTTCTTGATCCGGCGTTACCGTCACGTCGATATCGTCTTCATCCGTCACACGAGCACAGCTGAGGAGGTGGACGAGGAGACGTTCTTCTACAGCCGCGAAACCGGCGGCACGGTCGTTTCGACCGCCCTCGAAAAAATGTTGGAAATTGCGCGAGCGCGTTATCCGACCGACCGCTGGAACATTTATGCGGCACAGGCTTCGGATGGCGATAATTACGGCGCCGATAGCGGGCGTTGTGTGACGCTCCTGGGCGGAGAGGTGCTTCCGCTCTGTCAATATTTCGCGTATGTCGAAGTCGGCGACGGTATGGGAGGGAGCTTGACCGGTTTGTCTCGTGACAGCGATCTGTGGAGAGCCTACAGCGAGGTGGCACCAGCTCACCCGCACTTCGTGATGCGCCGGGTCAGCGACCCGTCCCAGATCTTCTCGGTCTTCCACGAGTTGTTTGCAAAAGGGGGTGTTCGTGCCTGACCCCGCTCCGCTGCGGCTGGAGGCCGCGACGCCGCTCTTTAGCGGTCCGAACTGGGATTACGCCGGCTTGCGCCGGGTTTATGACGCGGTCGAGCGGATCGCGCTTGAAGACCTTGGGCTCGACGTGTACCCCGTGCAGATTGAGGTAATCACCTCCGAGCAGATGCTTGATGCTTACGCCTCGGTAGGCTTGCCGTTGATGTATCGGCACTGGAGCTTCGGCAAGCGGTTCGCTTATCACGAGACCCTCTATCGCAAAGGCCTACAGGGGCTCGCCTATGAAATCGTGATCAATTCAAATCCGTGCATCTGCTACATCATGGAAGAGAATTCCATGACGATGCAGACCTTGGTGGTTGCGCATGCTGCCTTTGGGCATAACCATTTTTTTAAGAACAATTATCTGTTTCGGCAGTGGACCGATGCCCATGGGATCCTCGACTATCTAAGTTTCGCACGCGATTATGTTCAAAAGTGCGAGGAGCGGCACGGAAGCGAAGCAGTCGAGCGTGTGCTCGATGCCGCACATGCGCTTAAGGACCACGGTGTCAACCGTTACGCCCACCGCACCAAGCCGAACCTCGCCGAAGAACGTCGTCGAGCCGAAGAATGGCGGGCCCATGCCGAGGCGACCTACAATGATCTGTGGCGCACTGTTCCCGGCGCCGGGAAAGACAAAGAGGATCCCGACGCAGCCGAGGCGCGGCTCCAAGAGATCAAGCGAGAGCTTGGGCTCCCAGAGGAGAATTTGCTCTATCTGATCGAAAAACGGGCGCCGCGGCTTGAGGATTGGCAGCGAGAGCTTGTCCGTATCGTCCGTTTGATATCGCAATACTTCTACCCGCAAAAGCAGACGCAGATGATGAACGAGGGCTGCGCTACCTTCGTTCACTACGAAATTATGCGTCGATTGCACGACAAAGGCCTGATTACCGAGGGCTCGATGCTCGAGTTTCTGCATTCGCACTCGAGTGTTGTTTTTCAGCCTGATTTCGACGACCCTCGTTTCAGCGGCTTTAATCCTTACGCTCTCGGTTTCGCGATGATGAGTGATATCCACCGCATCTGTCAGGAGCCGACCGATGAGGATCGGGAATGGTTTCCGGATATCGCCGGTTCGCGGGACGGGTACGGTGTGTTGCGCCACGCCTGGGCGAACTATCGCGACGAGAGCTTCGTCTTACAGTATTTGAGCCCGGCAATGATCCGCCGCTTCCGCTTATTTCACGTCTCGGACGACAGCACCAAGCCGGCGCTGCGGGTGGAGGCCATCCATGACGATGTCGGCTACCGCAAGATCCGGAGCGCGCTGTCCCGCCAATACGATTTGTCGCGACGTGAGCCGGACATCCAGGTCGTCGACGTCGACCTTAGAGGAGACCGCTGCCTGATCCTGGCGCACTACGTGCACAATGGCGTTTTGCTCGAGGAGAAGAGCTGCCGGGCGGTGATCCGTCACGCAGCAACGTTATGGGGGTATTCGGTCAAACTTCTCGAAATCGACGCGGCGACCGATAAGACGCTCAAAACCTACGAGGTTGCCCCGCCTGGCTAACCGCCTAGGGGATCGAGAGGTAGCTGCGATGGGCTACCTCTCGACCACCACCCCTCTCCTCCATGATCGTCCTCGGCATTGAAACGAGCTGCGACGAGACCGCAGCAGCAATCGTGTCCTCTAACTCATCGGGACCGAGGATCCGCTCCAGCATTGTCCAACAGCAAGTTGCGGAGCACGCGCCGTATGGTGGGGTCGTGCCCGAGATAGCGGCTCGGGCGCATCTAGACCACCTCGATAAGGTTATCGATCGCGCCCTTGCTGCGGCGGAGGCCACGCTCGCCGACATCGATGGTTTCGCTGCCGCAACCGGGCCCGGTCTAATCGGGGGCCTCGTCGTCGGCACGATGATGGCCAAGGGACTAGCCTGGGGCATCGGGAAGCCGTTCGTAGCGGTTAATCATCTCGAAGGCCATGCGTTGACGGCCCGCCTGACAGATGACGTCAACTTCCCCTATCTTCTCCTCCTCGTCTCCGGGGGTCATTGTCAGCTCCTCGTCTGCACCGGGGTTGGGTGCTATAGGCGCCTTGGGACGACGCTCGATGATGCGGCCGGAGAGGCTTTGGACAAGACGGCGAAGCTGATAGGCCTTGGCTATCCCGGTGGCCCGGCAATCGAGCGGATGGCACGAGAAGGAAACGCGTCGCGCTTTGATCTCCCGCGGCCACTAAAGGGCAAACCCGGGTGCGACTTTTCCTTTTCCGGATTGAAGACGGCCGTGCGTCACGTCATCGCAGAAGCGGGCTGGCTCGATCCCACCGATCAGGCCGACCTGGCCGCGTCGGTCGAATTGGCGATCTGCGATGCGCTAGTGGATCGCACCGAGAACGCGATCGTCTGGTTCCGCCACCATCACCCGGAGGGGAAGACCCTGGTCGCGGCAGGTGGTGTTGCGGCCAACATCCGATTGCGGCGGCGTCTTGCTGCGCTCGCGGAAAAGACGGGGCTGCGCTTTATTGCGCCTCCGCCAATGCTGTGCACCGATAATGGGGCGATGATCGCCTGGGTCGGGCTCGAGCGACTTCGTAGCGGTCTCGTCGACGGCTTGGACGCGCCTCTGCGACCTCGTTGGCCGCTTGATGCGGCTGCATTGCCCCGACCGGGAGCGGGTACTAAGGCATAATCTAGTGGAGCGGTTCGCAGTTATCGGTGGAGGCTCGTGGGGTACCGCGCTTGCCCTCGTAGCTCGTCGCGGCGGCTCGGTCCCAGTACTGTGGGCCCGCGACCCCGATGTGGTCGCCGCCATCAACGAGCGGCACGAAAACCCGATCTTCCTGCCCGATGTGGCGCTTGATCCGGAAATCACCGCGACGGCCGACATCGGGACGGCGATGACGGGCGCCGAAGCGGCATTACTTGCCGTTCCGGCCCAATTCCTGCGGAGCATCATTGAAAGGCTCGGACCCCATCTGCGGCCCGGAATACCAGTTCTCCATTGCGCCAAGGGGATCGAAACCCGCTCATTGAAGACCATGTCGGAAGTTGCCGCCGAGATCCTACCAGATACACCATCCGCGGTGCTTTCGGGACCGACCTTTGCGGCGGAGGTCGCCCGCGACCTGCCGACAGCAGTCACTATTGCCAGCCGGGATGCGTCGCTCGGTCGGAGATTCGTGGCTGCGCTGGCAAACGGCAGGTTCCGGCCGTATTTATCGGACGATCCGACCGGTGCCGAAATCGGGGGTGCCGTCAAGAACGTGCTAGCGATCGCGTGCGGAGTGGTTTCCGGCCGCGGATTAGGTGACAACGCCCGCGCTGCTCTGATCACCCGCGGACTAGCCGAGATGGTCCGATTGGGAGTGGCAAAGGGTGCCCGCGCCGAGACTTTTAGAGGCCTGTCCGGCCTTGGCGATCTCGTGTTGACGTGTAGCGCAGCCCAGTCGCGCAATTATGCGTTCGGGCTGGCGCTTGGTCGCGGCGAGGACCCCAGTGCGGCGCTGCATGGCCCCCGCTCAGTTGTCGAAGGGGTGGCCACCGCAGCTGCCGTCTCGCGGCTGTCGGCGCGTTTGGCAATCGAGATGCCGATATGCGAGGTAGTCGACGCGTTGCTGCATCGCGGCGGATCAGTTGATGAAATGATTGATCTGCTGTTGCGCCGGCCCTATCGGACGGAGTAGCCGCGCCGTTACAGAGACTGGAAGGGCCTCTCGGGTGGAGGAACGGGAAAACACTTTTGCGGACCCGGCGAAAGCCAATATTATTCAGGGCGGGCAGCGTCATTGGCTCGGACGGAATGAGCGACAACGGAAAGCGCGGCGAAGAAGGACCGGGTACGGGCGTCGTCGTCAAGGCAAAGCCGAAGACGAAGAAGCCGTCCATGTATAAGGTATTGATGTTGAACGACGATTACACCCCGATGGAATTCGTGGTCCACATCCTCGAAAGGTTCTTCAACAAGAGCCGGCAAGAGGCGACAAGAATCATGCTGCATGTGCATCGCCGCGGAGTCGGGGTATGCGGTGTATACACTTACGAGGTCGCCGAGACGAAGGTTACCCAGGTCATGGATTTCGCCCGGCAGCACCAGCATCCGCTGCAGTGCACGCTGGAGAAGGATTAGTTTCGCAAGGAAGGTAGGCGGGCGTGCTGTCACGCAATCTCGAAAAGTCGCTGCATCGGGCTCTCGCTCACGCTAATGAGCGGCGCCACGAATATGCCACACTCGAGCATCTGCTACTCGCGCTTACCGAGGACCAGGACGCGGTGGCGGTTTTGCGCGCCTGCAGCGTGGACCTCGACCGCTTGCGCCGCGAGGTTTTGAACTACGTCGATAACGAGCTTGCCAATCTCGTTGCAACTCAAGGCGACGACGCGAAGCCGACAGCCAGCTTCCAACGCGTCTTGCAGCGTGCGGCAATCCACGTCCAATCCTCTGGCCGCGAAGAAGTAACGGGTGCGAACGTTCTGGTGGCGATGTTCGCTGAGCGGGAAAGCCACGCTGTCTATTTCCTGCAAGAGCAGGACATGACCCGTTTCGACGCGGTCAATTACATTTCACACGGCATCGCGAAGGCTCCTGGGCGCTCGGAAACACGGCGCGTTCAGGGTGCAGACGACGACGATCGCAGCGAAAAGTCGCAGAAACGCAACCATGACGCGCTCGACTCCTATTGCGTCAACCTCAACAAAAAGGCCAAAGGCGGCAAGATCGATCCGCTGATCGGCCGAGAAGCCGAAGTCGACCGCACGATCCAGATCCTGTGCCGGCGAGCCAAGAACAACCCGCTCTATGTTGGCGATCCCGGTGTCGGCAAGACTGCAATCGCCGAGGGACTGGCGCGCCGCATCGTGCAGCGCGAGGTGCCAGAGGTGTTGCTGAATGCGACCATCTACGCGCTCGATATGGGTGCGTTGCTGGCCGGCACCCGGTATCGCGGCGATTTTGAGGAGCGCCTGAAGGCAGTGTTGTCGGAGTTGGAGGCGCAGCCCGGTGCCATCCTGTTCATCGACGAGATCCACACGGTGATCGGGGCTGGGGCGACCAGCGGCGGGGCGATGGATGCCTCGAACCTGCTGAAGCCGGCGCTTGCCGGCGGAGTGATCCGCTGCATTGGCTCGACTACCTACAAGGAGTACCGCAACTACTTCGAGAAAGACCGCGCCCTCGTCCGCCGCTTCCAAAAGATCGACGTCAACGAACCGACGGTCGAAGACTCAGTCAAGATCCTGCGCGGCCTGAAGCCCTACTATGAACGGCATCACAAGGTTCGCTATACGAGCGATGCTCTGCGTGCGGCCGTCGAGCTGTCACATCGCTACATCGGCGACCGCAAATTGCCCGACAAGGCCATCGACGTCATTGACGAGACTGGAGCGGCACAGATGCTGGTTCCTGAAAACCGCCGTCGCAAGACTATCACAGCGCGGGAGGTCGAGGCGGTTATTGCGACCATGGCGCGGATTCCGCCGAAGAGCGTGTCGCGAGACGATCGCGAGGTTTTGAAGAACCTGCAGCGCGATCTGAAGACAATGGTGTATGGCCAGGACCAGGCGATCGAGGCACTGGTCTCGGCAATCAAGATGGCGCGCGCGGGCCTGCGCGATCCGGAAAAGCCGATCGGCTCTTATCTGTTCTCCGGCCCTACCGGGGTGGGCAAGACCGAGGTGGCGCGCCAGCTGGCCCGTACTCTTGGAATCGAGATCACCCGCTTCGACATGTCCGAGTATATGGAGCGGCATACAGTGTCGCGGCTGATTGGAGCACCCCCGGGTTACGTTGGGTTCGATCAGGGGGGTCTCTTGACCGACGCGATCGATCAGCACCCCCATAGCGTGCTTTTGCTCGACGAAATCGAGAAGGCCCATCCCGACCTGTTCAACATCCTGCTGCAGGTCATGGATTACGGCAAACTGACCGATCACAACGGCAAGAACGTCGATTTCCGCAACGTCATCTTGATCATGACCACGAACGCTGGCGCCTCGGACCTCGCCAAACCGGCGATTGGATTTGGCAGCGGCATCCGAGAAGGCGATGACCAAGAGGCGATCAGCCGGATGTTCACGCCAGAGTTCCGTAACCGCCTCGACGCAGTGATTTCCTTCGCGCCGTTGTCGGGCGAAACGATTGGGCGGGTCGTTGACAAATTCGTGTTGCAGCTCGAGGAGCAGCTCGCCGACCGCAATGTCGTGATCGAACTCGATGACCTTGCACGGGCCTGGCTCGCCGAGAAAGGTTATGATCGCCTCTTTGGCGCACGCCCGCTCGCTCGGGTCATTCAGGAGCACATCAAAAAGCCGCTCGCCGAGGAGCTGCTGTTCGGGAAGCTGTCGAAGGGCGGGATCGTCCGGGTCACGCACGAGGAGGAGGAAGACAAGCTTTCCTTCTCATTCGAAGAGCGCCCGGCCGAGGCGGCACCAAAGGAGCCCGAGCTCGTCGAATAATCAGTTTTCTTGGGTCGGCTCGCTCTCCAGCCGTGTAGAACACGAAAGCTCCTCGTGCCGGAAGGGGGAAAACTCCGCCAGCCCCTCCATTTTGTGCTCGATCATCTGGCGCTCGCGCGCCAGAAATTGCGCGACCGCTCGCCGAAAAGCCGGATCTGGGATCCAGTGAGCGCTATAGGTCGGCACAGGGAGATAGCCACGCTGGATTTTGTGCGGACCCTGTGCACCCGCTTCGACCCGTTTCAGGCCGCGAGTAATCGCAAATTCGATTGCCTGGTAGTAACAGCATTCAAAATGGAGGAATTTGTAATCGCCGTAGCTTCCCCAATTACGACCGTAGATCGTCTCCTTTCCGAGTAGATTGAACGCGCCGGCGACGTAGTTAGCGCCGCGGCGAGCCATTACGAGCACGATCTTGTCGGGCATTCGTTCGCCGATCATCGCAAAGAAGCGGCGGTTGAGATAGGCCGAGCCCCATTTGCGGTCGGAGGTGGCAAGGTAAAAGTCGAAAAACGCATCCCAATGGCGAGGTTTGAGGTCACAGCCGGTCAGCACCTCGATCTCGAGGCCGCGAGCCAGTGCCTCTCGGCGCTCCTTCCTGACCGCCTTGCGCTTTCGCGAGTTTAGCGCAGCGAGGAAATCGTCGAAATCCCGATACCCTTCGTTCGTCCAATGGAACTGCTGACCCACCCGCTGCAAAAATCCGGCCCCGGTCAGAGCGTCCGCTTCAGTTGGTTCGGGGAAATTCACGTGCAATGAGGAAATTCTGCGTCTCTTTGTGAACTCAACCATCCCGGCAAGTAGATGCTCGCGGGCTTCGGCCGGCGCGTCCGGATGCATCAGCAGCCGTGGTCCCGGCACCGGGGTGAACGGCACCGCTGACAACAGCTTGGGATAGTATCGTCCGCCGGCGCGTTCGTAGGCATCCGCCCAGCCATAGTCGAAAATGTATTCGCCGTAGGAATGGGTCTTTGCATAGAGCGGTACAACACCGATAATTTCGTCGCCCGCTCCGGCAAGTGACAGGTGTTGGGGGGTCCACCCGGTGCGCGTCGTCGTCGAGCCGCTCTCCTCGAGCGCGTTTAAGAAGGCATGGGAAACAGTCGGATTAACATCGCCGGCGCAGGCATCCCACACGTCTGCAGGGATGTCGGCGATCGTGCTATGCACCCGTACTGTGACGGTATCGCCGGTATCGTTCATTGCTTGCCCAGAGTTCCGCTTCCGAGGGGCTTGGTTCTTATGCAATCACTCATAGCCGTTTGTCCCAGCTTTAGAAACCGCGCCTAGCGAACCCAAGGATAGGCTTTGCTTCGGTTCTGTCCAGCATGCCGCGAAACTTCCGTACTGGCTGCTTATGAGCGCAAAAATTGTGCCAAGGACTAGGAATGCGCACCTGCGATTAGCCGTCATCGCGTTGCTGCTGGCTGCGCCGTTGCCAGGCCCAAAACGAGCGCTAGCTGAAACCCTTGGCGACGCTCGCGTTGGATTCGCCGCGGAGCGGGTCTTAATCATTGACGGACAGAGTTATGTCGGCAGGATGTGGCACATGCCAGGTGAGCAGCGGCACGAGCAGGAATTGCCCACATTAAAGCCAATTTTTATTCTTCGCTCTGACAGCACATTCGGCGACATTGTGTTACCGCAGCTCCATACCGTAGTCGAATTCGCTCTTCCTAAAGAGTTGTCGCTCCTGGCCGCCCCCGGTGTTCTGCGGAAGCCGGTCGGACAGGAAAGTGTCAACGGCATCGCGACAACGCGATACGCGGTGGAAGAGGATTCGCCTGCAGGCCGCGCGACCGGCTTGCTGTGGCTCAGCAATGATGGCATCCCGATGAAATGTGATGGCGAATTGGTGGCGAAGAATGGGAAAGCGTCGACGATCCATTGGGAGCTACGCCACGTGGCAATTGGCAAACAGGATGCTGCGCTGTTCGAGGTTCCACAAGGATACGCCAAGCTACCGCCGGAAGCGGCGCTGCCGCTGCTCGGGATACGCTTGGCACGACCGTCGGCTCACTGATGGTGTTCGATATTCCTTACCGCTTGGCCGCGCGCCGGTCTAACTGATTGAAATTGGAATTCTGCTGACTTCGCAAGTGACGAGCTTGCCGAGGCCAAGATCCGACAGCGCCGGATCGGCAAAACACTCCCTGCACCATCCTGTTTTCACTGTCCTCGCGACTCTCGTCCTAGTGTGTGCGGTTTCATTATGCGTCAGCAACCTTCTTTCCATCGGGTTCCTGTTCGAGCACAATTACAACGAGGGGTGGAATGTCTACAATTCTCAAAGATTATTAGATAAAGAAATCATTTATGACCACAATTACTGGCGCGTTAACAATTATCCAATAGTTTCATTTTTGATTATCGCTCAGATTAATCTTTTGATTCAGGATCTGTTAGTCTCCGGCCGAATTGTGGCGCTGATTTCGCTGGTCGCGATAGGGCTTCTGGCCGCGATAGCGACGCGGCGCTTCGGAGGCGACCGAAGCGATGCAACCTTTGGGGCCGGCTGTACTCTGGGTTTTTGCTATTTGGTCGCGCCGGCCTGGATCATGGTCGATGATCCGCAGACCTTGGGGGAAGCGGTGATGTTCGGCGGCCTCGTCAGTTACCTGTCGAGATCGCCCGGTCGCCTCAGCCTGTTGCTCACGGCGCTGCTTGTCGTGCTCGGGGGCTTCATCAAGCATAATCTTGTCGCGATCCCGCTCGCAATCACCCTCGATCTGGCGATTCGTTCGCCACGGCGCCTGTTATTCTGGCTTCTGTACTGCGCTGCTCTCTCGGCGGGCTTTCTTGGCCTCACTCAAATCGTCGCGGGCGGCACCTTCATCGACCACCTGCTGTCGCCTCGGATTTTCACATGGTATGGCGCGCGCTACCACCTGATGAAATATCTACGCTTAGTGAAATTTCCTCTAGTCGCGATTGTTCCGTTCTCGCTCGTCGTCTTCTCAGAAAGGCGAAGTATCCTCGCCGCCTGGGGAATTATTTCCATCTCCGTCGCCACAATTTTTTCGGGGTTCGAGGGGACCTCTTACAACATGTTTCAGGATACGGCAATATTTCTCGGAGTTGCGGCGGGCGTCACGTTCAATGCGTTACGTAAGAGAATATCCTGTGAAGAAATTTTCCACGGGCGCTTCGCCGTTATCGCATACGGTGTCATGGCGTTCCTCTTGGCGCAGCCGATTCTCGCAAGGAGCCCGGACACATTCCGGCAGATTTACAATAGCGGCGCCTTACTGGATTTTAACCGGAAGGCGGAAGCGACATTCTTAAGTGAAGCCGAGTATATTTCTAACAGAGGCGGTCCAGCGCTTTGCGAGAGTCTGCTTTTGTGCTATACTGCTAAGCAGCCATTTATTCTTGACCCGTTCAACTCACGTCAATACATCCTGGCTGGCAAGCTCGACGAGCTTACGCTCATACGGCGCATCGCTGATCACGACTTCGCCGTGATTCAAGTTCGCGCCGATATCTGCGATGATCCGGCAACTACCGCGTGTCATATCCTACACTACCCACAGAAATTCAATCGATTTACCGACGCTACTCTCTACACAGTCGACCGTTACTATCAGATTGGATGGCGCTCGCAAGATGGCACCTTTTATGTCCCTAAATAGATCGCGGCGGCGGCGCGACCCTGGAATCTCATTCGATTGCGATGGTGGATAAGCAGCGATAGGCTCGGCAGATATTGATCGGACCCGATTTCGTGCATTATCTCAGCACTCGCGATCCTCGCGCCCAACGGCGCACCCTTTCCTTTGGAGAGGCGCTTCTTAGTGGTCTCGCCGAGGATGGCGGGCTTTACGTGCCGGATAGGCTGCCGGAGCTCGATCCGGCTACCTTGCGCAGCTATGCTGGCCTTCGTTACCCGGAGGTGGCAGCCCGCATCATTTCGGTTTTCGCCGGCGACTGCTTTCCCGCCGCCGATTTGCAGCAGCTCACAGTGGCAGCCTATAGCAGGTTCCGCCACGCCGCGGTGGTGCCCTTAGTGCAGCTCGACGAGAGGCTGTGGCTGCTCGAGCTTTTTCACGGACCGACCCTCGCCTTCAAAGATCTTGCCTTGCAACTCGTAGGGCTGCTTTTCGATGCAGTGCTCGCTCGACGGAAGGAGCATGTAACGATCATCGGTGCGACATCGGGAGATACCGGCTCTGCTGCGATCGAGGCATGTCGCGACCGCGAGGCGGTCGACGTCTTCATCCTATACCCGCGCGATCGGGTCTCCGAGGTGCAGCGCCGACAAATGACGACCGTCGAATCTCCGAACGCTCACGCGATCGCGATCGATGGCACCTTCGACGACTGTCAGGATCTGATCAAAGCGCTCTTTGCCGATGCGGGGCTGCGACACGAGCTTAACCTCTCGGCGGTGAACTCGATCAACTGGGCCCGGATCGCCGCCCAGACCGTATATTATGTCGCTGCGGGGGTGGCGCTCGGCGCTCCGGCGCGGCCGATCTCGTTTAGCGTCCCGACCGGCAATTTTGGCAATGTCTACGCGGGACACATCGCGCGCGGTATGGGGCTGCCGATCGATCGGCTGGTGATCGGCACCAATCGCAACGACATCCTCACCCGCTATTTTGCGACCGGACGGATGGCACTCGCTCCCGTCGAGCCAAGCCTCAGCCCGAGCATGGACATACAAGTGTCGAGCAATTTCGAGCGCTTGCTGTTCGAGTTGAAAGGCCATAACGGCGCTGCGGTGGCCGAGGCGATGCAGATTTTCCGGCGCACCGGCGTTTTACCGGCAGATGACCAAGCGTGGCATGCGGCGCGCCGCTTGTTTTCGGCGCGCAAAGTCGACGACACTGAAACCATGGAAACCATCGCCGAGACTTACGCCCGAGCCGGGGTCCTGATTGATCCTCATACCGCGGTCGCAATTGCTTCGGCGCGAGCCGAGATCGCGGTGGGCCAGGGCAACACGCCGATGATTGCCTTCGGCTGCGCCCACCCGGCCAAGTTTCCTGAGGCGGTCGAACGGGCAACAGGAATCCGGCCGGCTCTGCCGTCGGCGCTCGGTGACCTTCTCGAGAGGCGCGAGCGGGTCACTTTGTTACCTAACGACATCGGTGCGGTGATGCGATTTATACGCGCTCATGCACGCCGGATCGGGGCATAGATTGGGGCATAGGATGGCAACGCAGGTTTCCACACTGGCGAACGGGCTGCGGATCGCCACCGACCAAATCGAAACGGTCGAATCGGTCTCGCTTGGTATCTGGATCGATGTCGGCACGCGGCACGAACCGCCGGAGATCAATGGCGTCGCACACTTCCTTGAGCATATGGCCTTCAAGGGCACCGAGCGTCGGAGCGCTCGCGCGATCGCCGAGGAGATCGAAGCAGTCGGCGGCCATGTCAACGCCTACACCTCGCGCGAGAGCACGGCCTACTACGCGAAAGTCCTCAAGGAGGATGTACCGCTCGCTCTCGATATCCTTGCTGACATTCTGCAGCATTCGACTTTCGACCCGGAGGAACTGGATCGCGAGCGCACAGTAATCCTGCAGGAGATCGGTCAAGCCAACGATACCCCCGACGACATCATCTTTGATCATTTCCAAGAATGCGCCTATCCCGACCAAGCAATGGGACGACCGGTACTCGGGAGGCCGGAGATCATCCGGGAGCTCAGCCGGGAAGCAGTCGTTTCCTACCTTCGTGACCATTATGGCGCGCACCGAATGGTGCTCGCCGCAGCCGGCAATCTGGAGCATGAGCGGCTACTCGAACTCGCCTCGAAGCTGCTCTCAGATTTCCCGGCGGAACGACAGGTTGCGACCGAGCCGGCATACTATGCGGGAGGCGACCGGCGCGAAGACCGAGATCTCGAGCAGCTGCACTTGGTTCTCGGCTTTCCCGGGGTACTCTTGGGCGATCCGGACTTCTACGCGGCTTCTGTGTTGTCGACAGCGTTCGGCGGTGGCATGTCCTCGCGGCTATTCCAGGAAATTCGCGAGAAGCGGGGCTTGGTCTACGCGATCCACTCCTTCGTTCACGGCTACCGCGACGGTGGATTGTTCGGGATTTATGCCGGTACCGGCGAGGAAGAGGTCGCCGAGCTCGCGCCTGCGCTGTGCGAGGAGGCGATGAGGCTCGAAGAAGGTTTGACGGAGATTGAGCTCAACCGCGCCAAAGCCCAGATGAAGGCCGGTCTTCTGATGTCGCTGGAGAGCACATCGATACGTTGCGAACAATTGGCGCAGCACCTCCTGATTCACGGTACGCCCTTCAATCCCCCCGAGATCGTTCGCGATATCGAGGCGGTGGACGGTGCCGCGATTCGCCGGGTGGTCGATCGATGGCGTTCGGCGCCGCCGACCCTGGCTGCGCTTGGGCCCCTGAGCCGACTGGAAGAATTTGATCGATTGCGGGCGCGGCTGGTCGCGTAATGCCGCGATAACAGATGGCGCCGCAACGACGACCTTTTCCGCGATTGTTTCTCGCCCGCACGGACCCGTTTCGCCTGACAGGCGATCGCGTTTTTCTGCGCTCTCCCGAGCGCGCGGATTACGAAGCTTGGGCCAGCCTGCGTGCCGCCTCGCGGAATTTTCTCACGCCCTGGGAGCCGAGCTGGCCGCGCGATGCGCTAAGCCGCACGAGTTTCCGCGCCCGGATAGGCCGCTACGCCGAGGACTGGCGCGCGGATCAGGCGTATAATTTTTTTATCTTCACCCATGACGAAACCTTGGTCGGAGGAATTGGTTTGTCCAATATCCGGCGCGGGGTCTCGGAGACGGCGAGCCTTGGGTATTGGGTCGGTGAAGCCTTCGCGCGGCAACGCTACATGACTGAGGTGCTGCCGCTGACCCTCGAATTTGCGTTCGATCGGCTTGGCCTGCACCGGGTCGAAGCCGCCTGCTTGCCGACCAACATTCCCAGCCGCTCGCTGCTGGCGAGAGCCGGTTTCCAGCAGGAGGGGTATGCTCGCGAATACCTCTGCATCGATGGCAAATGGCAGGACCATCTGCTTTTTGCGATCCTGCGCGGTGACCGGAACTCGCCGCAACCCTGAGACTTCCGGTCGGCTGAGGCGGATCGGCTGCCGCTATCGGGAAGTCCGGGCCATGTCCTGGCCCGCAACAGGGCCAACCTTCCCGATTTTTCCCGTCGAAACCGGGAATTTTTCGATTTTCCCTCCGAAACTGTCATTTGGTCGCCAAAGAAACGCTGCAAAATCAATTCCTTACACGAAAATTCCCGTGTCGTCCGAACCGGGAATTCACACCGGCCTAATCGGGAATTAAATCGCCCGAACCGGGAATGAGACGGGAAAATGTCTGGGCATCCGCCCCGACCCAGTACCGAGCACCACCAGAAGAATGCTAGAACGGCAAATATCGCTTCGCCCCGTCGAATTGCGATAACCCATGAACCCAACCGCTGGGACAGATCTTACCGCGGAACTTCGCCGCTTTTGAGACACGGTCTTTCCGGAGCCCGGATCTCGGTCTGTCGTGGCGTCGGTGGCGGGTTTGCCAGCCCTTGGCCCCCGGAGTGCAGCCGGAGTCGCCGATGCGCACTCGGCTAACGGTAGTCGAAGAGCTCGGTCTGTTCACAGAAGCGCGGCAGGGTCCGATCGCGCTCGGAGACGATCGCGGTTTCGAGCGTCACCGGCCAGGTGATCCATCTACGATCTGACATTCGACCGCCAATCATGCGGGGGGCCGGGGATCGGCAAGACCCCAGGGATCGAATTGATTACGCGTGTTGCAATGATTGGGTCCTTGAGCAAGAGGGCTTGCGGCCACCCCGATTCCTCGTTGTACAATCCAAAAACATCATCCCGCCCGCAGAATTCTTGTATCGCATGCCCGACATCAGGGACGCGATAATCGTCGGCTAAAACGAAGCCGGTTTCGTCAATCAATGCCCAACAGTCGGAGATGTCTCTTTTGACCGCTTCGTATTCGTGGCCCGCATCGACATAAATAGCGTCAACAAGGACGCCTCGTTGCGCCATCATCCTGAGCGCCGTGCTTGTCAGCATGGGGAGCGGTGTTATGCAACCGGCAACTCCGGCACGTAAGATATTAGCGACGAATCTAAGGTAGAGCGTCGGAAAGCCCCAACGGGGATGCATTTCCTCTCGCCAGGCGGAATTGGTCCAATGTTCCAAAGACCCGACCCAGGTATCGACACATGCGACGACCGGGGCATCGCAATATCCCAGCATTCGCTTCACAAATCCGATCGCGCTCGAGCCCTTCCACGTCCCTAACTCGAGAAGCGTTTCCGGGGCAAGCAGCAGAAACAGGCGGTCGAAAAAGACACTATTATCTGATGACTGGAAACCTTGGTTATCGTCGGGGACGATCTCCAATGGAAAATCTATGAAAAGATTTACCGGTTGGAGTTCTCGCAAAAACTCCGAAAATTGAGCCTGTTTTTTCATCCAGAACCTTCAGAAGGAAATACTCGAGTTGAATAGTGTAGGAGGCAGCTCTGACGCGGGAGTTATGTCGATCATCGGAGCATTGGTCTTCAATCGCGCAAGCAGAGCATCTACCGCCATATTGAAGACGCCATGCGCGTGATAAGCGAGGTAACGGATCAATAGGGTCCTCAGCTGAATCATCTCGTCTTCTGTTAACTTATCCATTCCTCACGATCTCCCCTGACCACGCTTACCTAACTATATTGTGCTTAACGCTAAGCTATTTTGCGAAGGTCGGTTTTACGTGGTCGACTGTGCACCGCAGCTTCCCCTGCCGGGATGTTCAAAAGCAAGCTACCAATTCACGCGTCGCGGTTTGGCAAAGGCGAATTGGAGAGTTGGTCACGCACAATTCGATCCGAGATTTGTTTGACATCGTGAAACACCAAAGGTGGAACACAAGCAAAAGCCTGCATTGTCGAATAAATGCCGCACATCGTGCAGTCGACACAGATGTCGTCGATTACTACGCCAGTTCCGGGAAATGAGATAAATCGCTTTCTCAGGGGCAAACAAAAATTCAGCAAAGTACGAGCGCCCTTCGGCGTTACGGAATATCCATACAGTCCGAAAGAATGCGCAATTTTGATGGGAATGGACGAAAACTCGCTTGTCTGAATATCTATTGTTTGTTCAGCGGACTTTTCGGTATAAAATTCGAACTTTGCATTCGAGAAACCAAGATTTACCCAAATAAATTTTTGAGCATGATCGAAACCCCACAGAATTAACTCCCAATCACGCGGCACTTTTGACAAAAAAATATTAGCCTTCTCCCGGAATTTACGTGTACATATTGCATCATCTTCAAAAATCGTCACAATTGTATTTTGAGAAACTGCCTTTTGCCAGAGGCTGATGTGCGACAGAGAACACCCCAACGATCCGGGCGAATAGGGAAGGTCGTTTGTGATTATCCCGTCGGCGATCAGCTTTGACCTGTCCAACTCCCGTCCATCAATCGCGGAAACCCGCAGCACGCTACCCAAATCGGAATTGCGGATGTGGAACTTCCTTAATCTGTCGACACTCAAATCGAGATTTATCAAATGAATGTCGCCAATCAGGTCTGTCCCCACTTTCTTCTTCACCGGCTCGAACGCATCGCCCCCTTCGAGTTTTCCACCTGTCACCACCGCAGAACATTGCGGCAAAGTTAACGCCTCCCAAGCAATACGCCCCGCCTTGCAGGCCCGCTCGCTTGCCCTCCGATGTTCCTCGATGTCTAAGAGTGCAGCGCGGATTTCTTGCGCCTCAAACACAGCCAGCGTGGGTTCGTGATCGTCAGTACCGAAGCTGACGACCAGGCGGTCGCCGGTCACGTGCCAGGCCAATCCCGCAGCGAACTCGCTCGCAATCCGCTGGAAGAAGAAACGCCGCGAGATACGGCTCAACTGATTGTTTTCATCCAACCAAACGAATCGATGAAAATAATGACGCCTGGTCCGCAACACTTGCCATTCATGCACCACCATAAGCCATCCACCGTCGAACGGGATTGCCTGCGATCCGCCGCGAAAATTCTCGACGGCGACGGAGGGGGTGTCTTGGAGTAGGACATCCCCTGACGAGCTAATAATCCGCGTTGGGCCTAATGAGTAAATGAACCTCAGCTCATCGCCAATCACCTGCGGCATCCAGTTTTTTTCCCACTGCACTGGCATGCCTGAAACCAACACCCGCCAATCTGTTACGACGGGATTGCACTGCGGTGTCTCCGCGATACGTGCAAGCACCATTTCGGCTCGTCCATCGGGATTGAGCTGTCGAACGCAAGAGATGCACCATAAATCGCCACGCCACATGATTGGTCGGGGATCTTCGAAACCGATGGAATCAATATGCTTGGGTGGCGGGAGGTCTTCCGGGAGCAAAACCTCAACGGACGATGTAGTCTGCAGGTCGCCATCGAGCTGCACCAACAGCATGCGCTGCCTAAATGACGTATCTCCATGCCGATTGAAAAAGCCGCTCTCCAGCAGGTCATAGTTCACTGCCCGGATGAGAGCGACAAATCCGTCGCGTTCGCGCGCGATCGAGATGTTTCCGGGTTTGAAGCCCTCAGGCGCATCGGCACTGATCGGCTGAAATTCAGTCGACGGCATCATTGAGCGAGCCGGCTCGGCGTACCAATGATAGTTGAGACGCGCCAAGCTACGAACTCGATCCGGCACGTCCCTGCTCAAGGCTAGCCAGTTGCAGATCGCCCGGCCTCGCTCTTTCTCCTCCGGGTCCTTGGAGTAAGAGGCGGCGATGGCGAACATCTCTTTCAGCCCAGTGTGGTAAACAGCCGGTTCAACGCCAAGCTGGTCTATTTCGGCGATTGGCAATGATAATCCCGCATCGGCGTAAATGACGGCGAGATCACCTCGCGATTTACCAAAATAGTAATGGGCAAGGTCATGCAGTGGTTCGGCTCGGTGTGGTCGATGTCGGAAAGCGTCCAACGCCGCTTTTACGAATTCCGTTTCCTGGCCAGACTGGAGAAGGCGGCGTGAGTGTTGCAGGAGCTGGTACCAGGCCACCTCGTCGTCGGTACCATCGGCTACCGCGGATGAATCGATCATGATCCTGTTCGCACCTCTTCGCGGCGGCGGATGAAGAAATCGAGGTTGTTCTTGAGGCGCTGATTGGCCGGGTCGAGCTCCAGCGCCTTTTCTCCCCACTCTACCGCGCGATCCATTGCATTGAGATGCCAGGCGGCGATTGCCCCCAGATCGAATAGGCGAAACCCCCAGCAATGCGGGTCGTCGAGGTAGCTGCCGGTGCGGTGGGTCTTATCGATGCCGTTGGTGCAGGCCCAGAGGAGGTTCAGCCAATCCGCCTCGCCGTGCAATTCCTCGGCTAGATCGAGCCAGGTCTCGCGCCGGTGCGGCGCCTCGACTCGCGCCCTATCCAGCCAGTACATCCTTTTGTCGGGCTGCATTCGTGCCAGATAGCGCATTGCCTCGGAGCGCTCCTCGGTCCAAGTGCTGGTTGGCAGAGCGAGGTAATGCTGCAACAGCCCCGCCCCCTCTTCGTGCCGGTTGGCCCACATGTAGTCGCGTCCGAGCCAGAAGCAGATCTGTGCATCGCCGGGGTCTTCCTGGTGCGCCAGCTCCATCAGCGGCAGGTATTGCTGCCGTGTCGGCTTCTGATGATCCTGAACCTCGTAGATGACGATGTCGGCGCAGTCGCGCGTCACTTCCTCGCCGGTATAGGACAGCGCTTCGTGGACCGGTCGCCTGAAGCGGTATCCCCAGCGGTGATGGAAATTCTTGGCCGGCCAGCCGCGCAACAACGTGGGGTCTTCGACGCTCGCACGATATTCGACCCGGCAAAAGAGCGCCGTCGTGTCGGGCGTCCACGCCGTCTCGAGCCTCGGACGCCAGCCGGGCCCAAGAAAGCGATCCATATCCATCGTGCAGCACACATCGACATCCCCGGGGATCAGCGCCATTGCCGCGTTGCGCGCAACATCGAAGCGCCACGGGCGCACGGCGATCCGGTGCACCGTCACGCCCGCCCGCGTCAGGCGCTCGACCGTGTCATCAGTGCTGCCGGTGTCGGCGACAATGCGGTAATCGGCATCGACAGCGGAATCTGCCCACCGCTCGGCATGCGCCGCCTCGTTCAAGGCAATCGTGTAGACGGCTACCTTCACGCGGGATTGCTTAGGCCTTGCCGTCTGCGCTGGCGCGCTTGCGGATCGCCGCCAGCCCGCCAAGCAGGCTCGCCCGCTGTAGCTCGTAATGGCTGTCAAAGAACAGAATTTCGGCAATCTCCTCGGAGAGCTCGCTCAGTCCGAGGGGATCGGTCGACCGGGCGCTGCCATATTGCTGGATTTCCCGCAGAAGGTGCTTGGTCTGCGTGATCTTGCCGGGATCCTCGCCCGGCGGCTGCCAATCCAGATCCTCGATGAAATACCAACCGCCCTCGGCGAGCAGCGGGAAGAATTCGCGAAACGTCATCTGCTGATCGTAGGAGGCATGGCTTCCGTCATCGATGATCACGTCGAGAGAACCGCGCTCGATCCCGGCAGCGACCGAACGGACCTCCTCCACCTTCGCCTGATCGCAGACAAAGGATGAGAACCTGTCGCTGTGGAATCGGGAGAAATCGGTCAGGTCGACGCCGATCACGTGGCAATAGGGGAAATAGCTCTGCCACAGCTCGGCCGACGGTATGTTCGGCTGGTTGTGTTCGGCGAGGCCGCGACAAAGCCCGATCTCCATCAGCCGCCGCAGTGAAAAGCGCCGTGACGACAGCAGCCGGTCATAGATCCTGGCATAGCAGTGGCGATTGCCGGTATGGCGGTTCTTGTCGGTGCCGAACCGGTCGGCGAGGCTGGTGAGGCTTGGAAAGCTGCCGAGCGGATCGGAGAGGAGCGAGATCAAGGATGTCCCCTCGTCGCGCGACAGGGCGTTCGTTCGTGCGTTCCACAGATGGACGCCAAACACGCGCTCGTCGTTCAGATAGTCGCGCAGCTCGCCGATCGGCTGGTTGAAGCGGTCGAGCTCGGTCCAGTCGATCGGGTTGAAGAAGACCGGGCTGAACAATCGGTCTTTGAGCTCGGCGCCTGTGTCGGAGGCGACATAAGCGGAGAGCAATTTGGGTCCGATATCGCCGAAGGTCTTGCCGTCCGATCCGGAAAACCGCTCGATCGACATCTCGTAGAGGTTTCGCAGATGCGGGCTGTAGGGTCTGGCGAACATGACATTGCCGCAGATGAAATGTCCTTGGTGGCCGCCACGCCATTGCAGATTAAAAAAGTGGTCGCCATGGAACGGGAACGGCCGCAGCAGGATGACGTCACTGTCCATCCACAGCCCGCCATGCTCGTACAATACGGCATAGCGGAAGAGGTCGCTGAAATAGCGGATCTCCGAGCCGGCGAGGATGCGCTGGAACAACCCTCGCGGCACGACATCGTCGGCCGCGTGTACCTCGACCCCCTGCGGCAGCAGGAATTCGAGCTTTTCGGGTGAGTAGCTCCACACCCGCACCGGGTGGCCCGCCGCGCGCATCGACGCCGTTGCGGCAATGAGGCTGTGATGCTGCGCGGTGTCCGACAACACCTCGTAAAAACAATGAATCTGCGGCAGCGCCGCGGTGCCGCCGCCGTTCAGAAATGATGCGATCCGAGCGTCGAAGGCGCGTGACAGCAGGCGGCGGTCCGCCGGAGAATCCACCGCCGAAAGGAATGGCGCCAATTCGAGGAACTGATCCCCGATCGAGCGCGCCGCTGCGGAGCCGTTTGCCATAACAGGCTCTTTGGGCAGGATTGGCGTCACTGTCACCAGCTCTTTCTCGTTCGCGTCCGTCTCGGGAACTGCATTAACCGTTGCGTCGAGCTCCTTGCGGCGCTTTTGCGCGCCATCCTCAGGCGCCGGCAACCCAAACGGCAATTTCTCGACATCCTCCAGCACATCCCGGACATCGGCAGCGTCGACCGCCGCGATCCAGCTTTCATGATCGCCGACGCCATACGAAATCAGCAGCCGCTGCCCATCGAGATGCCAGGCCATCCCGGCGGCAAACTCGATCCCCTTTTGATGGAAGAAGAAGGCGCGGCTGACCCGCCGCAGCACCTTCCCCTCGTCAAACCAAACGAAGCGATGCTTGTAGTTGCGCCCTCCGGCGGGCAGCCACTCTCTTGCTTCGTGAATGATCGCGAGCCATCCGCCCTCGAAGGGAATTACCTGCGAGCTGCCGCAGAATTGCTCAGCGGCGATCGCGGGTGTGGCCTCTCTGACGGTGCACGCCTTTTCGTCGATGACTCGTGTCGGGTCGCACAGATAGATGAATTGCAGTCGTTCCCCGTCGACTTGCGGCATCCAGTTCTTCTCGTGCCGCCGCGCTCCCGGTGGGTGCAGTGCTCGCCAGTTGATCAGGCGGCACGGTCCTGAAGCGCTCGTGTCGATGCGCGCCAATACCTGCTCGCACCATCCCTCCGCCGTCAGCTGGCGAACGCAGGAGCAACTCCAGAGCGCCCCTCGCCAGGCGAAGAGCCTCATATCCTCAAAGCCTTGGACCAACGAATAGGCCGGCTTGGGAAAATCGATGGGCGGCAGGATCTCGGCAGAAGATTGGGTTTCCAGCTCGCCATTGAGCCGCAGCAGGAAATTCCGCGTGGTAATGGGGGCGTTGTTCGGGGTCAGGTATTGGCCGTTGGTCAGCTGGTAATTGACCGCCCGCTGAACCAGCGCGATCTCCTCTCCCCATCTCGCGATTGACGGATTGGTCGGCCGGTAACCCTTGGGGGTGGTGAAGTCGACGGGGCGCGCCGTAAAGGACGGCATTATCGCGTTGGCAGGCTCGATGTAGAAGAATAGGTTCGAGCGCGCCTGCTGCGTTGGGCAGGCGGCACCTCGCGGTTGAGCGCCAGCCAATTGCATGCCGCATGACCGCGTTCCTTGCGCGCCACGTCGCGCGAGTAATTTGCCGCGATCGAGTACTCTTCTTTGAACCCAGCCGTGTAGACGAAATCTTCGAGAAACAGGACGTCTTCCTCGGGCCGTGGCACGGCCAGCCCCGGTTCGGAGAACAGCACGCTCGCCTCGTTCATGCCGTGCTCGCGATAGTACTGCGCCAGATCGTAGAGCGGCTCGGCACGCTGCGGGCGTCGATTGTAAGCGGCGAGGGCCTGGCGGACAAACCCACCCTCGTCATCCATATCCCGCAGGCAGCGCGCCTCCATCATGCGGGCATACCACGCCTCCTCCTCCCAGCCTCCCATTGCCGCCCGTTTGGCGTAAGTCTGGGCGCCCTCGGCCGTGCGCCCGGCATCCTTGTAGGATTGTGCGAGATAGAACCAATAGCGGTGATTGTCGGGCTCGGCTTCGAGCGCCTGGGTCAGCAGCCTTATGTCGCGCTCGAACTTGTCGACCCGGTTGGAGCCGCTCGCGTGGTCCTTGTACCAGACCCCGCGCAGTTCCCCGACATCTCCGGGCACATCGACATATTCGTGGGTGACGCCTTTGTAGCGGGCGCCCGCGTCGCGGCGGACGAGGCGCGTATTCCAGTAGCTGAGACCGCCTCCCGTCCGCTGGAGCAGCCGATACCCCGGCGCCTCGAGCCGAGCCCGGAAGTCGAGGTCCTCGACGACGAGCTCCATATCCGCATCGGCGAAGAGCAGGTAGTCGTACGCCAGCGGCGAGGCATAGGCATGGTCGAGCGCGGCGTTGCGCGCCTGTTCGAAATTCTCAAACGGGAAGCTGTGCAATTCCCCGGAGAGACCGCGCGCGGCGAAGAACGCGATGATGAAGTCTTGGGTGCCGTCAGAGGATCCGGTATCGCCGATGACCCAGCACGCGATGTGATCGGCAAGTGCGCTGAGACAGCGTTCGAGGTTCGCCATCTCGTTCTTCACGATCATGTTGAGGCAGAGCGATCTGCCGTTGGTCGTCGACATTATTCGGGTCGGGTTTTGGGGAGTCCGCGTGCCACAGTCGATCGTCGCCGGAAGCCAGTCCGAGCAATTTCAGGTCACGGGGCGGCATGATATTTGGCCGTAGTTTACGAGCCTTTAACGCTGGCTAAGGAGCAGGCTCCTCAGTCGCTTTGGCAATTGGCCAGAGGCGCTGAGTTCGGCGCAGCTGATCTCCCACAGCGACAGATATTCTTCGACAGCGATGCCGCTGCGTGCCGGCCAGCGGTTGACCGCCCCCAAATCCTCGACGCAGAGGGGGTCAGCTTCCATCTCCGTCACGACGGCGAGAACCAGCGGATCGCCCTTGCCTTGCGTGAAGTCGCGGCAATGGCTGCGAAAGCACGCTCCGATATCGGGGCTCGGCGGTGCCGCGGCCCGATATTTTTCAATCAAATCCGATCGGTATTGCCGGATCGCCATGGCGAAACCGGCATCTCCGGGAAAGGGCGGGTTCCGGCTCCAGCTCTCGGCGAGCAGGCCGAGGCCGCGGATCGAGAATGCTTCGACGAGCGCCTCCTCGAGCCACTGGGTGGGCGGGCGCGGCTGTGCCGCCGGCCCCCAGCTGTTGCAGAGGACGTGCCCGAGTTCATGGCCGAACTGATAGGCCAGCTTGCACCAGTCGGCGGGGCCGATATCGACGATGATCCACGCCGTCTTCGGCGGATCGCGGTGCAGCCAGATCGCCGGCGGCCCCGAGGAATGGTTGTCGACGCGCAGGCTGTCCGGCTGCTGGTCTGAAACCAGCTTGACGTCGCTTAGCGAGACTTCGCGCATTCGCGATAGTACACGGGCGGCTGCCTGAGGCGGGGATCCTCCCCAATCGCCGATCAGCTCCAACGGCGCGGAGAGCATGGTCACTGATGGAGCTGCCGGTGTTGCACTAGCGTCCTTTCTGAACTGGCGAGCCCATAGAGGAAACCCACTGACAAGGAGCAGAAACCTGCGGCGCCTCATTGGCTCCATCTCACCTATTGTTGCGGGCCGAGCGATACGGGATAACGGTGAACACGAGTAACTCAAAATCGATTGTCCAAGAGGATGTGGGAGTTCCAATCTCCCCGGCCGCACCCGATCATCAATGAATTCCGTTAACTGACCGATATATCCAAGACAAAATTGTAGGCGCGGCTGACGGCACAGCGGTGGGCACGGCTCGGCGGGTACGATGGTTCCGATTTCGCTCGACGGCACTACCGGAATAAGCTGCCTGGTCAATTCCAGTTCGCACGTGCGACGGAGGAGGGCTGGTGAACAGGCAAAGCATGCGCAGCTTCTTGGCGATGGTCGAGCGGGAATACCCGGATGAGATCCTGCGTGTTCGCGAACCGGTAAGGCGAGAGCTCGACATCACCTCGACCGTCTTTGAACTCGAGCGGGGCGGCCGCAGTCCGGTCGTGATCTTCGAGGACGTCGAGGGCTTCGAGATGCCGCTCGTCACCAATCTCGCCGGCAACCGGCGGCTCATCGCCGCCGCAATGGGGGTCGAGCCGGGCGCGCTCGCCACGACCTTTCGCGAGCGCTGTCAGAATTATCGCCCCGTCGAACGGGTCCCCTCGGCCCCTTGGCAAGAGCTGGTGGTCGAGGGTGACGGCATCGACCTCACCAAACTGCCGATCCCCGTTCACTTTGCAGGCGATGCCGCACCTTATATCACCGCTGGCCAGATCTGCGCTCGTGATCCGGAGACTGGGGTCGATACCACGGGCTTCCATCGTCTGATGCTGAAAGGGCGCAATCGTCTCGGCGTGTCATTGCATTCGCGCCGTCGCATGTACGAGTTTCACCGCCGCGCCGAGGCGCGCGGCGAGCCGCTAGCGGCAGTGGTTACACTCGGAATCCACCCCATCCACTACATGGGCTCGATGGCCTATCACTATCCGCCACACATACGGAAATACGAGATTATCGGCGCATTGTTCGATGAGCCTTATCGCGTCGCGCGCTGCGGCACGGCAGAGCTCGAAGTGCCCGAGGGCGCGGAAATCGTCATCGAGGGCAAGATCCTCAATGATGTGCGCGAGCCGGAAGGGCCGTTCAGCGAATTTACCGGTTACGCCTCCTACCGCAGCACAGAGAATGTCTTTGTCGCCGAGCGCATTCAGATGCGGCGCGATGCGATGTTTCACTCGGTCGCTTCGGGCACCGCCTCGGATCACATCCTGATAAGCTGCGTCGCCCGGGAAGGGGAAATCTTGAACTCCCTGCGCCGCAATCTGCCCAATGTCACTGCCGTGCACGTCCCGACCATCACCTGCGGTGCATTGATGGTGATCATTCAGATGAAAAAGACCGCCGAGGGCCAGCCGCAACAGGCGATTATGGCGGCCTTCGGCACCGAGACTTATTGCAAAATCGCCGTCGTCGTTGACGAGGATGTCGACATCTTCAATCTTGCGGACGTGATGTGGGCAGTCGCGACGCGTACCCGTGCCGACCGCGATATCGTCTTTGTGCACCGCGCAATGGGCGCCATCCTCGACCCGACCTCGGATCCGACCGACAACACCTTGACCAAGGTGGGCGTCGACGCCACCAAGCCGCGCGGCGCCGATTTCGCCGAGCGACTGATGATCAGCGACGAGCAACGCGCCCGGGTCCGCAACATCCTGTCGGCATCGGGTATCCCGATTTAGCCGCGGCAAGCCAGGGCGAGGGGGCGAGACGGCTGTCCCCCGAGGCTTCGCCCGCGGCAGTTCGCAGGCGGTGCGCCCCGGGGAAAAAGCATCAATTACGGGTTTGAAGCCGGAGTGATGGTGCCAAACGAGCCGTCCGTCTCGCCGTTAGGACCGGCGGTGAAATAGAGCGTGTCGGAGCTCGCCGCCCAAAGTCACCGTCCACAACCCGTCGATTACCAGCGCTTTGCCGTCCGGGCGGTCGAGTTCATCGATGAACCGCCCATCGGAGGTGAACGCATTTATCTTCCCATTGCCGAAATTGCCGACAAGGATATCGCCGCTGAACCGGCCAAAGGCGAATGATGCCCGCGCGACGCCCCACGGCGAATTCAGCGGTCCGCGACTGGCGAAGCGCTTGAGCAAATGACCATCGGTATCGAAAATGTCGACGAAGCCATTGCCCTGTCCGGCCACGTCATCGTGTTTGTCGGGGAGCTTCTGCTTCGCATACGTGACGAAGAGATCACCGTTAATGTTCTGGATGCCGAATGGCGCGAAACCGGCCGGGATGTCCGGATCGATGAAGCCGCCATCGGTTGTAACTGGTGTGAAGAAGCCGTCAGGGCCGTTAGGGCCAAAAACGTCGACCGTTCCGGTTCGGAAATTAGTTGCAAAGAGGAAGACGCCGTTGACGTTGGTGCCGAAAACGAGACCCTTGTAAACCGCATCCGGCGAATTGTTGACGGCGAGGACTGCTTGATCAGCCGGGTTCAAGCCGCCGGTCCACGCCGAGATGGTTCCGTCCTCGGTGTCCCAGATGAACGTGGCAGCCTTGGGCGGGTTCTGGTTCGGGACAAGGAACGTCGAGGTGGGGTTCCATACGAGGCCGGTGGGCGCTGCAGGCGTCGGACTCGGCGGCTGGTTCGGGTCGACATGCTGGCAGGCGGTGGTGACAGTGCCGTCAGGCAACGGGATCTTGACTCGCAGAGGCGGGGGCGGGGACGGTTGAGGCACCCCCTGGCCGTCGTAAAGGGTTGAACAGCCTGTCGCGTTGTCGGCTATCCAGAAAGGGCTGGCGCCCGGCGTAAACGCGACCCCCCACGCATTCTGCAGGACCGGATCGGTGTTCGAAGCGACACCAGGAATGTCCGAGGTCAAATTCGTGACGACATAGCGATTTGGCGGATCATTGCCATCGTCGGCGCGGGTGGCGGAGCCGGCGAACGCGCAAATCACAATTAGCGAGGCGCCGGCAAGGCTTCGTCTGGCAAGCTTCATGGTTTGTCCTCCAACAGATTGGAGCGCTGGTTGGCACGGTCGCAAGAGAACTCGGCCAGCGACCAGAATGGCCCGATTGCCGCGAGAACACGCTGCGCTCGAAGACTAGGACTCGCGGACCCACGCCTTATTCCATTCGAAATCGTGCCAGTGCTCGCGAGGGCGATCACATTCCTGTTAACGAGATCCCCCTTTGGGGTGTTGGACGGGATGCGCGATGAGCGATTAGCTAGCCCACAGTCCCGCATCAGCACTGTCACATAAGCGAAATCGGGTCGGCACACCCCCAGACACGAGTTAGCTGCCTGCGGAATAAACGCCCGTTGGGCGAGTCGTATTGGCCGAAGAGGAGTTCCGTCTCGCGGTTGATAAAGGGATGAGATGACGCAATCGGCCAGCCAGCTCGCGCGGCGCTCATTATTGCGTCGTTTACTCGGTGCCGCCGGGGTGTCGACCCTCTTCTACGCGGCCCCGTATCCTGCTGCTGCAGTAATCAAGATATCTCAGAGGGCGGTGGCGTATCAGGATCATCCCGAGGGCGACAAACGCTGCGACAAGTGCATTCAGTTCCAACCGCCGGACGGGTGCAAGATGGTAAATGGTTCGATCAGCCCCAGTGGCTACTGCCGGCTTTTCGCACTGAACAGACAATCCGCAATGCCCGCAAACCTGATCGCCTCGGCGGACTGAATCACGACGGGCCCGCGATTGCGACGGCCTTTAGCAACCGATTATGGCGATGCGATCTTGTAGGCTAGCGGCATTAATTTTGGTCAGCGCGGCGACGCTCACCGCGATCGCCATCATTGGCATGTACCCGCAGCGTGCCATCGCACTCCCGCTTTACGCTCGCCAGACCGGACAGCCATGTGCAACCTGCCATACCGCGTTTCTCGAACTGAGCCCGTTCGGCCGCCGCTTTAAGCTGGGCGGCTACACGTTGGGCGGCGGGGATTGGCAGGGCCCGCCCTTTGCGATCATGTTGCAACCGACTTTTACGAATACCCAGAGCGCTCAACCGGGCGGTGCTGCACCCGGCTTCGGTGTGAACAATAACTTTGTCATGCAGCAGATGAGCCTCTTTACCGGGGGGCGGATCACCGACAATCTCGGCGCGTTCATTCAGGGAACCTATGACGGTGTCGCCCACCGCTTCGCCTGGGACAATACCGACATACGCGTGGCAAAGTCGATCGACGCCGACGGGCATACTCTGCTCTGGGGCGCGACCGTCAACAACAACCCGACCGTCCAGGATGTCTGGAACACGATTCCTGCCTGGAACTTTCCGTTCATAAGCTCAAAGCTGGCGCCGGTGCCGACGGCTAGTGGTAAAAACCTAACATAAGAATCCGAGTTGGCGTATCGTCGCTCGTCGAAAGGGGGCGGGCATGCGTGAGGGTATCATAGTCGCGGTGAGTGCGGCCGACCGGACGCGGTTGGAGGCGATC
>Ga0306920_100000385_pt1 | contig 51075 bp, 28 predicted proteins | sample flu12Cox44000170_FD_204666 | JGI IMG/M metagenome (GOLD analysis project Ga0306920, IMG submission 204666) | Lab enrichment of tropical soil microbial communities from Luquillo Experimental Forest, Puerto Rico - flux4day.12C.oxic.44.000.170 (v2)... | ecosystem: Environmental > Terrestrial >... | reverse complement strand
CTCGCCGAGAAGCTCCACGTCTTGGCGCACGGCAAGATGCGCGTCATGCGCATCAAGACGCCGAACAGCGTGCGCGTCATGGCCGACTTCGGCCGCGTCCGCACCCAGTACCCGTACGTCATGATCATGCCGCAGGCGAGGTTCCTCGATTTCCTGGCCGCCGAGGCCGCCCGCTACCCCGACTTCGAGCTGATTATGGGGGCGAACGTGCAGCGGCTCCTCCAGGAAAACGGGGCGGTGGTCGGGGTGCGCTACCGCGACGGCGAGAACCGCTGGCACGAGGTGCGGGCCCCGCTGACCGTGGCCGCCGACGGTCGGCATTCCAAGGTGCGCTCTCTGGTCGGCTTCGAGCCGCAACGGGCCGCACCGCCCATGGACGTCATCTTGACGCACCTGCCCAAGGAAGCCGGCGACGCCGTCGATGAGGGCACGATCCATGTCGGCGGCGGACACTTCGTCGTCATCTTCGACCGTGGCGAGACCTGGCTGGTGGGATATGTGTACCTCAAGGGCGGCTTTCAGGCCCTCCGCTCGGCCGGGATCAGCGAGTTGGCGAAGAATCTAGGCGAGGTTGTGCCGGAATGGAAAGACCGCTTCGCCCGGCACCTGATCGACTGGAAACAGTGTCCGGTACTCAATGTCGAGTCGAACCGGCTGCCGGTCTGGCACAGGCCGGGGCTGCTCCTGATCGGCGACGCGGCGCATGTCATGTCCCCGGTAGGCGGCGTCGGCATCAACTATGCCATCCAGGACGCTATCGAGACGGCCAGCCAGCTCGCGGGCAAGCTGAAGGCAGGCGCAGTAACTGATGCCGACCTGGCCGGCGTGCAGCAGATGCGCGAGTGGCCGGTTAAGGTGATCCAGGCGGTCCAGAAGGCCATCCAAGACCGGATCGTAGCGGCGGGCCTCAAGCAGGGGGCAACGTTTCGTCTGCCGTTGGCGGCCCGAATCCTGACCGGCATGCCGGGGCTGCGCTGGGTCGTGCCCAAGATCATTGGCTGGGGTGTGCGACCGGCGCGAGTGAAGGGCGGGTAGGAATAAAATGAAGCAGGCCCTCTCCGAAACTTTCGCTTTTTCTACTGCTGGCCGTCACGTTCGCGGCCCTTACAGGTCGTGCAGCGCTTGTTGGCGCATCCCCGCCTTAACCGCCGCTCTGTCGGTCAAATGTCGACAAGGGCCATTCGCATGGTGTCCGGAACAAGAAAAGGGGACGGGCACGTTTATTTCGTCGACTTTCGAGGCCGACCGCGGGGCTGCAGAGTAGACTGGAGTCCCAAACGCTTCGCCGTCTTTTCCACCCAATCGGCGCTGCCGAACGGCGCGCCACGGTTCATGCATCGCCGCACCGCCTCCAACTCGGCCGGCGTCAACGCTTGATTGACCCAATCGAGCCAAGGACGCGGCCGCTTGACCGGCCCCGCTGCCAGGTAGCTGGGACGCGCCGTTTCGTCTTGCCATAATCGGGCGCTGGACCAAGGCCATTGTTCCGCGCGACGTGCCAGCTTAGCGCGCACCGGGTTTCTCTCGGCATAACGCAGGACTGTCAGCAAGTGCTCGTCTTCTTCGATGGGGAACGCCGTGAAACGGCCCTCCCAGATGTGGCGGCTGGTGTGATAATGCTGGTGGTAACGGCGAACATGGGTATTGAGCACCCAGTGCATCCAGCGGCTCAGATCCCCGTCTTCTTTCGGCCAGACCACCAGATGAAAGTGATTGGGCAGCAGGCAAAACCCGAGGACAGGCATGGGGATCTCGATACACGCATGGCCGATGGCCTTAAGGAAGGCCTGGTAGTCGGCGTGCTTGTGGAATACCGCGCGGCGGCCATTGCCTCGATTCATGACGTGGTAGCAGATGCCGCCGACAGAAGCTCGCGGAGCACGTGGCATGATCGACAGCATAGGTACGAACCGCTCAAATGTCAATATTAAACGTGCCTGTCCCCTTTTATTTTCGAGAAGATGGCGTTTAGAAGTCACTCTCCGACACGACTTCGCGGCCGGCCCGCGTGACCAGCGCGGCCAGGATGCGGATGTCGAGGCCAACTTTCAGGAAGCGTACCGAGCCATCCGCCATCGCGACGTTGGCCCCGCCGGGGTGAAAGCTGTAGATCTCGCGATTGTTCGAGCAGTTGATGGCGCAGGGCCAGGGCGGTGTTCCTCGATCGGAGGCAGTACCCCAGATCAGGTTGCGTGTCGCCCACGGCCCGCCGGAGATCAGCTCCCCCGGCACCGGCCGGCCGTCGCGCCAGAGCTGGGGCCGTCCGGCGTCTTCGGCATAGAGGATCGTATTCGACGTGCCGTCGGTGATGTCCGCTATACGGCTACTGGAATCCATCATGAAGATGCTGTCGCGAGTTGCCGGCTGAGATACCCAGCCGGACTCCACGAGCTCCTGCGGGACTTCGCGGATGCCTGCATAATCCGAGCAGGCACCGACCTTGCCATCCACCATAGGGTCCAAGTCCTTCTGCTCGCGGTTTGGCTCCGCCGAGGGGCATTGCAAGAACTTCAACTGCCTGGAGACGACCGGCTGGTTGTCCCGGTGAAACCAATCTACCTCCCAGCGGTAATGGGTGGCGAGCGTCTGCTGCTCGAGGTACGGCAGGAAAAACTGCACGTTACCGTGAAAGGGCGGGTTGTTGATACCAACCGTGCCCGGAGGGAATTTCTGGTTAACGTCATGATAGTTGTGTAAGGCGAGACCGATCTGCTTCAAGTTGTTCGTGCAAGCCATCCGGTTGGCCGATTCACGCACCTTTTGCACGGCCGAGAGAAGTAGACCAATGAGCACGCCGATGATGGCGATCACAACCAGCAATTCAATCAGCGTGAACGCCTTGCGCAGGTGGTGCATGACGATCTCCTGAATAGTCCGTGGTCCGTAGTCCGTAGCAAGCAATAGGCCGGGTCTCCGCGACGGCCTACTGACGACGAACTGCGGACTACTTATCCCAAATGCGCGCTTCCCAAATCTGGATTGTCCCCTTGCCCTTGTAACCGCTGCACGAAGCTAGGTAGCGACCGTCGGGGCTGAAGCTCACGCCCCAGAGTTCACCCCCGGAGACGCGGAGCGCGGTGAGTTCCTGGCCCGTGGCCACGTCCCAGAGCCGGACGGTCTGCCCGTCGCACGCCGTGGCCAGCCGGCGGCCGTCGCGGCTGAAGGCCGCGCGATAGGCATTATCGACAGGCTGGATCGGGTGTTGGTGTACCTCCCGGCCGGTCGCGACGTCCAGCACCGGGCACTCCGGCCCCGCGGCGCAGGCGAGGTAGCGGCCGTTCGGGCTGAACGCCACACTCCACTTGATGCTGCGACTAGGGTTGAGCTTGCGTATCGCTTTTCCAGTGGCTGCCTCCCAAACCGCGACGGCATCTTGACCCGTTCCGCCGGCCGAAGCCAAGAGGAGGCCGTCCGGGCTATAGGCCACGCCGAGCACGGCATCGCTGTGCGCCTGGAAGCTGAGAGGTCCAGTTCCGCCGCGTTCAACATTCCAGATTTTCACCGTGCCGTCGTCGTGGGCCGAAACGACTGCGTTTGTGATCGGGCTGAACGCCACGGCATGGACCGGCCCGGCTTTTCCGTCGAGCGTGCAGATGTCCTGACCTGTAGACACGGCGCAGATTTTTACGGTTCCATCCATGCTCGCCGCGGCAAAGAGCCGGCCATCGCGGCTGACGGCCACTCCGGTGAGGACGGCCGTGAACCCGTGCACGCTCAGCGCCAACCGGGGGGCTGACATCTCCCGCTCGCCAGAGTTCAGGTCCCAGATTTTCACGGTTTTATCCCAGCCAGCCGAAACCAGCCGTTGGCTGTCCGGGCTAAACGCCACCTCGACCACCTTGTGCTCGTGAGCGGTCCACGTGGTTGTTGCGCCGCTTTCGGAATCCACCCAGGGCGTCCCGTCCGATACCTTGACGGTTCCATCCGCACTCCCGGAGGCCAGGCGGTGGCCGTCCGGGCTAAACGCCAAGCCGTTGATTCGCTTGGAGTGGACATCGAGAAGGAGAGCTTCGTGCCCGGTCGTGACATCCCAGACTTTCACGACGCGATCCTCGCCGGTGGAGGCGAGGCGCCGGCCGTCCGGGCTGAGGGCAAGCCGGACCACGCGCGTGGCATGGGCCGCGAGGGTGCGGACTTCTTTCCATGGCTCGGTCTGGAAGATCTTCACGGTCCCCTCGTCGCTCCCCAGGGCAACGTGCCGGCCGTCTCGGCTGAAGCTCGCGAATGAAACCGACTGGACATCTCCGTGGAACGTGCAGGCAGTCTCGCCCGAGGTGGCGTCCCAAACTTTGACGAGGCCATCGCAGCCCACCGAGGTGACACGGCGGCCATCGGCACAAAAAGCCAGGCCGCCGTGTGCCAATGCGTGCGCATGCTCATCGAACTTGAGAACCTCGTGACGGGAGGTGACATCCCAGACTCGTACGGTCCTGTCTCGACTCGTCGAGACCAGGCGCCGGCCGTCCGGGCTAAACACGAGCCCCACGACCCAGCTCGTGTGGCCCGAGAACGAGGGCAGCAATTGGCCGGTAGATAGGTTCCACCATGTGACGAGGTTACTATGGCCGCCCGCGGCGAGATACTTGCCGTCTGGACTAAACACCAGACTCCGGACCAGTGCGCCGTAACCACCCGGGACAGCAGCCACCGCTTGCGCGCGCCCGGTGAGCGTGCACCGCTTCTGTCCCGTCTGTGCGTCCCAGACCGTCACGTTTCCAGCAAGGTCACCCACTGCGAGCTGCATGCCGTCGGCACTGAACGCCACGCCGGTGACGAACGGGTCATGCTCGAGTGTGGGAAAGTGGGCGAAAGGGAGGCGCTTGAGGTAATGCCATTCCCAGCCGCGGAGCCGTTCCGGACACTGGTCGAGCAGCTCATCGGCCCGGCTCCCGACCCGGCGCTTGAGTTCGCTCTCGGCCAGGGCAATGGTCCGGACATAGTTCTTGATTTCCAACTCCCTGGCCGTTTCCGCCAGCTCCGTGGCTTTGGCTGCCAGCTGTTCGCCGGCTGACTCAGCGCGGCGCCACTGCCAGGTGACCAGCCCGAAACCCAAGGCGGTGACGCCAACCACCGAGGCCAGCAGCCCCGCAATCACCGGCCGCCGCTTGCTCCATTTGACGGCCCGCTCCCAGGCACGGACCGGGCGGGCCTGGATCGGTTCCCCTGCCAGGAAACGGCGTAGGTCCTCGGCGAACGCGCCGGCAGAGGCGTAGCGCTTCGCCGGGTCCTTTTGCAAGCAGCACAGACAAATGGTTTCTAAATCGCGCGGGATCGCATCGTTAAGCCGGCGCAGCGACCGCGGCTCGTCGTGAACTACTTGCTGCAACACGAGGTGGGTCTGACCGCGAAAAGGCGGCTCGCCGTTGAGCAATTCGTAGAGCACGACGCCCAGGCTGTAGATGTCGCTGCGGTGATCGATTTGCTGGGGCGCGGTGATCTGCTCGGGACTCATGTAAGGCGGCGTGCCCGCCATTCCTCCCGATTGCGTGAATTTCTCGCTGCGCACATCGACCGTCCGGGCCAACCCGAAGTCGGTGATTCGGGCCCGGCCGGACGATTTCTCCATCAGGATGTTGGAAGGTTTGATGTCGCGGTGCACCAGGCCGCGCTCATGGGCGGCGGCAAGCCCCAGGGCCACCTGCCGGGTGATCTCCGCAGCCTCGCGCGGCGGCAGCACCCCTTGCCGGCGCAGCCGCTCGCTCAACGGTTCGCCGTCAATGTACTCCATGACGAAGTAAGGAAGGGCAAACCCCGGGTTGCTGCCGACCCGGTGAATGGCCACGACATGGTCGTGGCGGACGGCGGCGGCCTTGCGGGCCTCCGCTTCAAACCGGGACCGATCGCTCACGCTGGCCGCCAGTTCCGGTTTCAGCACCTTGATCGCCACCGGACAGTCCAGTTTTTCGTCATGCGCTTTGAAGACGAACCCAAAAGCTCCTCGCCCCAGTTCCGCCAGGATGTGATAGGATTCCAGCCCGCCTATCGACCCGGGCAGCGTGGGCGGGTCTGGAAAGAGGATCTCGGCAGTGGTGATGCCATTACCGCCCTTGCGCAATTCGGGAACCGCTCCCGTTGTTTGGGCCAAGTGCAATTTGAGACGTTGCAAGAAGCCGTTGGGGACGTCCAGCGTCGAGGCCGACTCGGAAGGCCGCAGGCAGCGCCATTTCAAGCCAGGCGCATTACCTTCGGTCTCTTCGAGCAGCCGAGCCAAAGCCTCCTGACAAAGGGCACATCCGTCCACGTGGGCTTCGAGCGTTTGGCGTTCGGCCGCGTTCATTTGCTCGTCCAGTAGGCGGTGGAACTGGTCTGGAGGGATGCAACGATTCATTTCCTCTGCCCCTGCTGGAAGCCTTAATGCCAGAAACGATTCGCTCAACGACTACTGACTGCCTTCCAGCTTTTGGATTTCGCGCCGCAGCTTTTTTTGCACTCGGCTCCTGGCCATCAGCACAGCCGTGACGGTCATGTTGAGTTCCCGCGCGACGGCAGGCCCGGACCGGCCTGCTAGCGCCAGGTCCTCAAAGATCTTCCAGTCGCGCGGTGAGACTTGTAGCTGCACCCGTGCCTGGGCCTCAGCCAGCACTTCCAGATCGAAGGTTTCGGCCAGGGCTTGGAGCAAATCCTCACGCCCCTCGACCGTCTTTAAGCGTTCCCACCACTGGGGATCCTCGTGGCTGCCACTCGCCCGGCCCTGCCTTTCCAGGTAGTCACACCAGGCGTGGTGCGTCAGGGTTTTCAACCAGCTGCGGAACGAGCCCTTCTGCGGCTCATAGCGAAACGTCTGGAGTTTCTGAACCAGCTGGGTCAAGACCTCCTGAGTCACATCCTGGGCATCCGCTTCCTGGAAACCGCGCTGGCGGCACCAGCCGTAGATCTTGGGAGCATACCGGTCCACAAAAGCATTCCAGGACTGCGCATCCCGGGGATTGTTCAAGAGCACCAGCAGGACGGAACCCGTCCGCGAGGCGGATTCAGCCGCCATAGGTATTACTCCCTAAACGCGGAAAACATAACACGGATTATCGAGCGTTACGCGCCGGAAAGCAACGGAAGATCAGCTCCACGTCGGAGTTCCGGCGAAGGAAGAGGCGGCCGCAAGGAATTTCGAAAATCTTTGTTATGGTTCGGCCTGTTCTCCCGTATGTCTTTGGTACTTGATCGCAACACAATGGGAGATTTCAGCGATGAAGCCGGCTCTGTGCTTCAAGCGCCAAGGCAAGTTTGTGAACTACTAACTCGCGTTCCTTGTTCTTCACACTTTGGGGAGGTCCGGTCATGTCTTTGTTGCAAGAACTCCGTAAATTGGTCCGTTCTATTGCCGCACGTCGACAGGGGATGCCGTGTCTGCCTGATTACCGCCGTCGCTTTCGGTGTTTAGCCATTGAGGCACTCGAGGACCGGGTTTTGCTTTCGTACAGCTTCACGCTGCTGGCGGACGACGGCTCCTTTAGTCTGCAAGGCTCCAGCCCCAGCATGAACGATCCGGGGACGGTGGCCTTTCATGCCGGCCTGCAGTCGGGGGGTGAAGGTGTCTTCACTCGCGACACGGAGGGCCACCTCGGGATCATTTCCATCACTAGCGATCTCGTCAGCGGCTTCCCCATTGGCGGTGGAATCAACGATGCCGGAACGGTGAGTTTCGGGGCCGACCTGCGAGCAGGCGGTCAAGCCATCTTCACAGGCCGCGGCGGGCCGCTCTCCCGCATCGCCGACACCGGCCCCGATACCCCCTTTAGCAGCTTTCTTGGGCCGGCAGCCACGATCAATAGTGATGAGACGGTCGCTTTTCGCGCCACCCTGAAGGGGTCGGAACAGACAGGTATCTTCGCGGGCCGTGCAGGCGAGACGCCCCACATCCTTTACGTCACCGGCGGTCGGTTTGCCGCGCTCCTGTATGCCAACATCCAGAGAGATGGCAACCAAGTGGTGTTCCGGGCTACCTTGAATACGGGAGTGGATGGCGTCTTCCTCGGTAATGGCCTGACGACCACCACCATCGCCACGACCGGCGACACCTATAGTGCCTTCACAGCCAGCGTTCCCAATGACGCGGGAAGCGCGGCCTTTCTGGCTAACCTCACGGCGGGAGGCCAGGCCATTGTCACGGGCGACGGCACCCAGCTCACCACGATTGCTGATACCAGCGGCCGCTTTAGCAGCTTCTTCGGCAACGTCGGTTACAACAACGGCGGGCAGGTGGTCTTTACCGCCAATCTGGCTGCGGGTGGCAGCGGCATCTTCAGCGTTCGAGACGGCGTCGTTGAGGAGATTGTCGGTACCGGCGATGCTCTCCTCGATTCCACGGTCACGTCCTTTGCGGCCATACCTTTTGCTCCGCGGGGGCTCAATAATGCGGGCCAACTCGCATTCGTGGCCAACCTTGCGGACGGCCAAACGGTGCTCGTCCGAGCTGACCCGGAGGGCGCGGCGCTGGACAATCCCTCCCAGGTAGTCAGCTTGACAGCGGCAATCAACCCGACCGCGAGGGAGAGTGGATCCGTGCTCGTCGGAACGACCGGGCCAGTGCGCTCGCCGAGCATCGACACCTCCGGTCTTTCGCCCGCTCGCTGTGACGAAGGAGAACCAGTGCCCGAAAAAGCAACCGGCGAGCGGTCCGCATCGGTCATGGCTTCGAGCGACCGACCTGGCGGCGTACACGACCAGGTGTTTGCTGAACTCGACTTGGTCCGCGACATGCTTTCATCTAGCTTGGCGCTGGCTGGCTAGCCTGAACGTGCATGGAGAGTTCCGCGGTTTCTGAAAAGCCGTCCCGATCGAAGGCGTCCTCCGTTGCTGTTGGGAGTTCCAACATGAAGCTCATCTCGAAATCTCCGGCGGTGAGGGAATGCATCAGAGCGGCGAAGTCGTGGCAGGTAATTCGGCCGGTTCTTGCTTGCGTTCTCCGCCGCCTTCGGTTCCAATGGGGCCTCAATCGCGTAAGCAGGTGTCGCTCCGCTTCCGGCCGCGACTGGCTCGCCGCGACCGCAGGTAGGATTACCAGAGAAAAATCGCGATTTCTTGGCCCCGCGCGCCGCTATTTGGGCACGCCCCTTACAGATAGAGGGGCTCGGCGCGTGGTCGCCGACCCCGGCGCCGCCTGGCTGCGCCGGTCCGCGCCCCAGGCATCGCCTCTCTCTCTATTCGTGGACCGTTGTGGGAGGATCGCATCGTGACCCGTTCCTGGCTCGGCTCGCTGACTCGTGGCTCGCTCGGCAAACGCCGTCCGCGCCGGTCCGTCGTCCCTCGCCTTCTGCCGCTTGAAGACCGTACCCTACCGAGCACCATCACGGTGACCAATTTCGCCGACGGCGGCCTCCGCAGCGGCAGCCTGCGCGACGCCGTCTTGCAGCTCAACGCCGACACCGGCACCGCCGACGACATCATCCAGCTGTTGCCCGGCACCTACAGCTTGACCATTCGTAACATCAACGGCCGTCACGAAACGGCGGGGCTCACCGGCGACCTGAACCTGACTCAAACCGGCCATCGCTGGATCATCCAGGGAGCCGGGCCGAGCACGATCATTGACGCCAGCCAGCTCCAGGACCGGGTGTTCCAGATCGTCAACCCGGGCACCCAGGTGGTGTTCCAGGATCTCGTCATTCAGGGCGGCCTGGCCCAGGACGACGGTACGGACGGCGCCCTGGCGGGGACCACCGATGCCCTGGGCGGCGGCCTCCTCAACAACGGCGGCGGCGTCACCCTCAACGACGCGGTCGTGCAGAGCAACCGGGCGCAGGGGGGCGACGTAGCGGCTCTGTCCGGTCACAACGCGCGCGGTGGCGGGATCTACTCCACCGGCGGGGCGCTGACCATCGCAGGGGCCACGATCGCCGACAATCAGGCCAGCGGCGGCAGCGGCGGCGATGCAACCGGTGGCGGCCTGTACGCCACCGGCGGCTCTCTGGACATTGCCGATGGCCTGATCGCAAGCAACCAGGCCATCGGCGGCGATGTCTTGACCTGCACCACCACCAGCGGTCCGACGGGGGGCACGGGCCAGGGAGGTGGCCTGTATGTGAATGGCAGCGCTTTCACGCTGGCGGCCAACACCCTGGCCAATAACCGGGAAAGCGCGGGCGACCATGGCGCCTGCGGGGTCTATAACGGCAGTTATGGAGGCGGCATCTTCAACCTTGGCACGCTGACGGTCAGCAACAGTATCCTGTCCGGCAATACCGCCTCAGGCTTTTATGGCTCTGGCGGCGGCATCGACAACGAAGGCACGCTGACAGTCAGCAACAGCATCCTGTGCGGTAATACCGACTCCAATGGAGGCGGCGCCATCGACAACAACGGCGGCACGCTGACGGTCAGCAATAGCACCCTGTTCGGCAATTCCGACTCAGGCATTTATCTCGGCGGCGGCGGCATCTTCAACAACTACCATGGCACGCTGACGGTCAGCAACAGCACCCTGTCCGGCAATACCGCCAGTTTCTACGGCGGCGGCATCCTCAACCGTGGCACGCTGACGGTCAGCAACAGCACCCTGTCGGGAAACTCCACCTCCAGCGGCGGCGGCATCTTCAACGGCGGCTACGGCACGCTGACGGTCAGCAACAGCACCCTGTCGGGAAACTCCTCCTCCGACGGCGGCGGCATCTTCAACCTTGGCACGCTGACGGTCAGCAACAGCACCCTCTCCGGCAATTCCGCCTCCAGCCCTTATAGCGCTGGCGGCGGCATCTCGACCTATGATCCCTATGGCACGGGGACCGTCACTTTCACGAACGTCACGCTCACCGACAACCGGGCCACCAACGTCGGCGTCGGCGGCTTGTACGTTAGCGCGGGCCACCCGATCCTGCACAACACCCTGATCGCTGGCAACTTCCAGGGCGCCACTGGCACGACCCCCGACGACGTCACCGGAAACCTGGACGCAGGCGGCGACAACAACCTGATCGGCGACGGCAGCGGCATGACCGGCCTGGTGGACGGCATCAACGGCAACCGCGTCGGCTCGGCGAGCGCCCCCATCGACCCGCTGCTGGGCCCGCTGGCGGACAACGGGGGTCCGACCCTGACAAGGGCCCTGCTACCCGGTAGCCCCGCGATCGACGCCGGCAACAACGCCTACGCCACGGAATGGGACCAGCGCGGCGCCCCGTTCCGCCGGATCGTGAACGGCGTTATCGACATTGGCGCCTTCGAAGTCCAGGCCCGCGGCCACGGCACACCCAACCGCCAGGCCGTCCCTGACCCGGTGGCCGTCCAGGGGATACCGGAGGGCCCGCTGGCCGGTCAACTGCCGGACCTTCCCGCCGATCCCTCGCCGGCGCCGGCTTCGGGCCTACTCGACGGGCAGGCAGGCCAGTCGGAGCCGGTTCCGGTCCCTATGGCCGGTGGGCAGCATGCGCCGGGAACCTTGTTCGGCACCGACCCAGATACGGGGCAGCCGTTGGCCTTCCGCGCTTCGTTGCCCGCCAGCGACCTCGACGCGCTGGCCCTGACCATGCTCGGCGGGCCGTGAGCCGGCGCCGGACGGGACCGGCCCGCGCCGGGCGGGGCTTCGGGCCCGGCTGGCGCGCGCAGGCCGCCGCGGGTTTGGGTTTCCGCTCCGGCCGCCCAATGAAAAAGTCGCTTCGCGTTCCTTGATAGTCCGCTTGTCGGAGAGGACAATCGCGGTATCCCTGGAAGCTGGGTGGCCCGTTGCTTACCCGTCCCTCCTCTCGTCGGGGACGGCCGGTTAAGCAAGGGAGCCATCCCTCGATGGAGGTTGCTCCCCATGTCGCTTTGGAAGTCAACGGGCCGTCGGCCACGGCAAGTGTCCCGAGCCCGCCCCTGTTGCCCCCGGCTGGAAATGCTTGAACGCCGGTGGGTGCCGGCGACGCTTACGCCGACGACCTTCGCCGACGGTGGCCCCGGCAGCGGCAGCCTGCGCGATGCCGTCCTCCAGCTCAACGCCGACACCGGCACCGACGACGACATCATTCAGCTGGAGGCCGGCACCTACACGCTGACCATCCCGAACGTCGGCGGCCGTCACGAAACGGCGGGGCTCACCGGCGACCTGAACCTGACCCAGACCAGCCACCGCTGGATCATCCAGGGAGCCGGGCCGAGCACGATCATTGACGCCAGCCAGCTCCAGGACCGGGTATTCCAGATCGTCAACCCGGGCACCCAGGTGGTGTTCCAGGATCTCGTCATTCAGGGCGGCCTGGCCCAGGACGACGGTACGGACGGCGCCCTGGCGGGGACCACCGATGCCCTAGGGGGCGGCATTTTCAACCGCGGCGGCGACCTCACGCTCGACGACGTGGTGGTGCAGAACAACCTGGCCCGGGGGGCCGACGTGGTGGCTTTGTCTACGCCTGGTCACCATGGCTTGGGGGGCGGGATCTACTCCACCGCCGGCGCGCTGACCATCGCTGGGGCGACGATCGCCAACAACCAGGCCAGCGGCGGCCACGGCGGTGACTACAACGGCAACAATTCTGCCGGTGACGGCGGGTCGGCCGCGGGTGGTGGCCTGTACGCGAGTGCCGGCTCCTTGGACATTTCCGATAGCATGGTTGCACGCAACCGAGCCACCGGCGGCCAGGGGGGTGACGGCATTTATGCATGCTTTTCCGGCAGCTGTACTTATCTTGACGGCGGAGCCGGCGGATCGGCCCTGGGCGCCGGCCTGTTCGTGACCGGCGGCTCCCTGACGCTGGCATCCAGCACCATCGCCTCCAACCAGGGAGGCGCAGGTTCCCCCGGTGTCGGCGGATACCCTGGCCTCGGTGAAGGTGGAGGCTTGCTTATCCAGTCCCAGACCGGCATGCTGGCGATTACGGGCAGCACCCTGTCCGGCAACTCCACCACCGGCGACGGCGGCGGCGGCGGCATCTCCAACTGGGGCACGCTGACGGTCAGCAACAGCACCCTGTCCGCCAACTCCGCCTACCAAGGCGGCGGCATGTATAACCTTGGCACGCTGACGGTGAGCAACAGCACCCTGTCCGGCAACTCTGCCTACCAAGGCGGCGGCATCTACAACGAGGGCACGCTGACGGTGAGCAACAGCACCCTGTCCGGCAACTCCGCCCCTAACGGGGGCGGCGGCGGTATCTACAACTTCTTTGGCAGGCTGACGGTGAGCAACAGCACCCTGTCCGGCAACTCCGCCCCAGGGCAATTCCCCAACGGAGGAGGCGGCATCTACAACTATGGCACACTGACGGTCAGCAACAGCACCCTGTCCGCCAACTCCGCCGGCGGGTTCGGCGGCGGCATCCGCAACCTTGGCACGCTGACGGTCAGCAACAGCACCCTGTCCGCCAACTCCGCCATCTTCTCTGGTGTTTATGGCGACGGTGGCGGCATCTCCAACGAGGGGGGCACGCTGACGGTGAGCAACAGCACCCTGTCCGGCAACTCCGCCCCTAACGGGGGCGGCGGCGGCATTTATAACACCGGGCAGTTTGGGGGCGCGGGCGCGCTGACCGTTACTAGCTCCACCCTCAGCGGCAACTCGGCCAACACGGGCGGCGGCCTCGACAACTTCGGCGCGTATGCAAGCACCGTTTCTCGGAACACCCTCGTCGCCGGAAACACCGCAGCCACATCTCCCGACCTGAGTGGGACGTTCACCAGTCAGGGCCATAACCTGATCGGCGACGGCACCGGCGGCAGCGGCTTCAACGTCACCGACCTGGTCGGGACCGCGGCGAGCCCCATTGACCCCCGGCTCGGTCCCCTCCAGGACAACGGCGGACCGACCCCGACGATGGCGCTGTTGCCCGGTAGCCCGGCCATCGACGCCGGGGACAACACAGGCGCCCCCATGTGGGACCAGCGCGGCGCCCCCTTCCGGCGCATCGTGAACGGCATCATCGACATTGGCGCCTTCGAGGTCCAGGCCCGCGGCCACGGCGGACCCAACCGCCAGCCTCTGCCCGATCCAGTGCCGGTCCAGGCCCTGGGGATGGTGGCCGGCCCGCTGGCCGGCCAACCGCCGGATCTGCCCGCCAATCCGTTCCCCGTGACAGAGTTGGGCGGCTCCGATGGGCAGACAGGCGAGTCGGAGCCGCTTCCGGTCCCGACGGCCGGAGGACAGCAAGCGCCGGCAACTTTGGTCGGCACCTACCCAGGCACGGAGTGGCTGTTGGCCTCCCTCGGCGCATCGTCCGTCAACGAGCTCGACGCGCTGGCCCTGAATATGCTGGGCGGGACATGACCGTGCGCCGACCGAGACCGGTTTCACCCAGATGAAAGTGGTTGGGCATTAGACAAAACCCGAGGACAGGCATGGGGATCTCGGTACACGCATGGCCGATGGCCTTAAGGAAGGCCTGGTAGTCGCCGTCCCTGTGGAACACCGCGCGGCGGCCATTGCCCCGGTTAATGACGTGGTAGCAGATGCCGCCGACAGAAGCTCGCGGAGCGCGTGGCATGCCCGACAGTATAGCTGCGAACCGGCCAAACATCAATATTAAACGTGCCTGTCCCCTTTTCTCTTGGGCCGTCTATTCCTTTGAGTGTCGGAGATGGAGTTTGAATGTCAGCTGGATGTCAGCGAAAAAATCGAAGAGGAGGAACACCCGGGCTGTTTTGCCGGATTTCAATTGTCCGGTGAGGAGGCGGATCTTGCCCGCTCCGACATAGCCGTGGGTGAGCCAGGTCGTGGGGATGAGATCTTGTTTGTCGAGGTTGCCAGCGGAAACCGCACGGGCGAGAAAGCCCGCTGTCAACGGCGTGCAGGTTGGGGAAGCGGCTACGGGATCGGATGAGGGAATGTCGTTGGGTGTCATTGGAAGTCTCCTCGTCGTTGCAGTCGTTGCGGTCGTTGCACGCAATGCGCGCAATGCGTGCAATGCCCGCATTGCACACAATGCACGCAATGCAGAGGGGTCGGGGTGCGTGCAACGACGCAACGACGTCGACAATAGTCAGTGGTCCGGTGGTCCCGCGTCATCGGTTATGGGACCGAAGTGCTCATCAGTCATTGGTTCGTCGTTGCAGGCGATGCTGCAACGACGATGTGGTCCTTGGTCATTGGTCATTGACGAGGGTCATTGGGGAAGGTCCTTTCGGCGGAATGGGTTCGAAGTGCAAGGCGATGACTCGGCTCAATTGCGATTAGGGTTGGAGCCGATGACGTGGAGCAACTGGCCATGGCAGCAAGGAGAAGGTGCCACGGTTGTTGGGATGACCTAACCAATTGGGAGCCGCGTTATGAAGGTTATTAGTTATTGGTTATTAGTTATTAGTTTAGTTGGTGGTCATTAGTCATTGGTCATTGGTGGACTTTGGAAAACGGAGTTTCCAGCAGTGCGTTCCCAAACGGAGTTTGGGAACGAGGTGGAGGGGGCAGTGGGTAAGACCTGTGATGTAAAGTGAAAAATGCAAAATTCAAAGAGAAGAATTCGTTCATGGCGGGTGGAATACGTCGCAGCGGAGGGGCGCGTTTTGGGAAGTCATAAGTAGGGATCTTGTTGAGGGTTCGGGAATACGTCGCAAAGGAGGTCGATACGTCCAGGGTTTGCAAATACGTTCACGGGGGCCGGGGGGGTGGTGGGCGCAACGTATTTTTCAAAAGAGATTGTCGCCGAGGTCTCAGACCTCGGCTACATCATACGGAACGGAAGAGCTCTGTAATCGATTGCTCTGGCACCGTCCAGACCTGGAAAAGAAATGCAAACTCGGCCCTAGCCACTAACCCCTATTGCACCTCTATGGCGAAGCGCCGTCTCTATGATTGCCTGCGTTTCGCGCAGTTCCGCGCCTTCCAGTTCCAGCCGCGGCGGGCGGACGCGCGGATTGCCCATGCCGACCGCTGCTTGCGCTAGCTTGATCATTTGCACGAATTTGGGCACGGTGTCCATCCGCAATAGAGGCAGAAACCAGGAGTACAGAGCGATAGTCTGTGAATCCAGTCCCCGTTGCGCTGCCTGGAACAGGGTGACGGATTCTTCGGGGAAAGCATTGACAAGGCCGGCAATCCAACCGACTGCGCCCGCTCCTACGCCCTCCACAATCAAATCATCCACTCCTACAAGGATCTGCAGGCGATCGCCCAGTAAAGCACGCAGTGCCGTAACTCGCCGGACATCGGCGCTCGATTCCTTCACGGCATGCAGGTTTGCATGCTCGGCGGCCAACTCGGCAATCTGTCCCGGCAGAAAGTCGGTTCGATACGCCACGGGGTTATTGTAAAGCATGCAGGAAAGATCCGTCGCCCGGAGCACCGCGACGACGTGGGCTTTCATTTCCCGCCAGTCGGTGGAGTAGACATAGGGCGGCAGCACCATGAGTCCGCGGCAGCCCTGGTCCGCGGCCATTTTGGCCAAACGGACTGCCTCGGCGGTGCTCAGGGCGGAGATGCCCGCGACGACCGAGGCGCGTTTGCCCACTGCGTGGACACACGATTTCAAAATGGTCGATTTCTCCGATTCCGTTAGCGTGGCGCCTTCGCCCAGCGAGCCCAAGGCAACAATGCCCGTGCAGCCCTTGTCCACCATCCACGCCGCATGCCGGCCCGCAAAGTCCTCATCGACCGACAGATCTTCCCGAAATGCCGTGGTCATTGCCGGGATGACGCCTTGCCATTGCATGATCGCTTACTCCTTAGCCCCTCAACCTTGCTTTCCTGCCGGATGAACCGGCAGGGGCGTTGTATTAAAATCGATTCACGGCGTATGGAGCCGGATCGATGTGCGGCCGTTCGCCGTTCAACAATTCCGCGATGAGCTTGCCGGTAGCAGGGGCCATCGATAGGCCGAGCATGTTATGCCCGGCCGCGACCAGCACATTTTCCATCGCCGGGCTGCGGCCGATGATGGGCTTGCCGTCATAGGTCATCGGCCGCCATCCATACCATTCTTCCTGCATCGGCTCGCAATAGGGTTCCCGCAAATAATGGCCGGCGCCCTCTTTCAAGAGGTCCAGCCGCGGGCGGTGGATGGTCGTGTCGTAACCCGCAAACTCCATCGTCGATCCGAGGCGATACCCCGATTGCATCGGCGTAACCGCCACTCGATGTTCCGGGAAGATGAGGGGAATCGCGGGACACTGAGCCGGCCGCGGCATGGTAATCGAGTAACCTTTGCCGGGCTGGATCGGAATCTTGCAGCCCAGGTGATTTCCCAGGAGCGGCGTCAGGGCCCCGGCGGCCACGACAAATGCGGATCCCGTCATTGCACCGCCGTTCGTCAGAATCCCGTTTGCTCGGCCGCCGTCACGCACGAAGCCTTGGACCTCGCACTGTTCCCGTATGGCCACGCCTCGCAATTCCAGCACCCGCCGCAAGGACGCCAACAGCTTGTCGGGCCGCAAATGGGCGTCATGTTCGTAGTACCAACCGCCCGCCAACCCCGGTTTAAGCGCCGGTTCCAGTTCATTCACTTCGTTGCCATCGAATCGTTTTGCCGGCAGCCCGAACGACTCCTCCATCAACCGGTTGGTCCGGCCGTACTCCTCGAATGCCGCGGGAGTCCGAAAGACGAACAGCAAGCCGCGCGTTTCCCACTCACAGTCCAGGGCTTCGCCGGCGATGAGCTCGCGGTACAGCGACATCGAAGATTCCAGGATTTTCTGGATCGCCCCGCCCGCCTCCAGCATATCGGACCGGTTGCAGCGGCGCGCGAACCGGAGCAACCAGCCCCACAAAGTCGGATCAAACCGCGGTTTAATATAAAAAGGCGAGTTTTTTCCCCAGAGCGCCTTGAATGCTTTCCACGCTGCACCCGGCTCGGCCAGCGGCAACACATGGCTGGGACAGACCAGACCGCAGTTCGCGTGGGAGCACCCTTTGCCGAATTCCGTCCGCTCCACGATGGTTACGTTCCAACCCGACCGGGAGAGGTAGTAGGCGCACGCCGCGCCGATCACCCCGCCTCCCACCACGATGACCTGGCGTGCGACCGGGCTCATGGGCGAATCCCCATTGCGAACGGATCGTTTGGATCCAGAACCAGCCGGGCCTCGCCGGTAATGTAGGCCGTGCCGGTGATGCTGGGATAAATCTGCCCGTCCGCCATCTCTACCGAACCCTCAAAAATACTCCCGATGATGCTCTCTTGCTTCCAAATTTGCCCCGGCCGAAACTTACCGTCCGCCGTCAGGCATGCCAGCTTGGCGCTCGTTCCCGTGCCACACGGAGACCGATCATAGGCCTTGCCGGGGCAAAGGACGAAATTCCGGCTATCGGCGCTTGGCGATGGCCCGAAAAGTTCCACGTGATCGATCTCCTGGTTGTCGTGGCCGGTGATACCTTGCCGCACCAGCGCCTGGCGGATTTTCCAGGTGACATCGGTGAGCCTTTCAATATTCGCAAAGGTCAGTTCCTGGCCATGGTTTTCCACGAGAAAAAACCAGTTGCCGCCCCAGGCCACGTCGCCGCGCATGGGGCCATATCCTTCGACCGCCACCGCTACATTTGCCGCCTTGCGAAAGCTCGCGACATTCCGCACGGTTACTTTTCCGGATTCGCGCAACTTGGCCGTGATGACACCCACGGGCGTTTCGATGCGATGCTCCCCGGGCTGAATTCGGCCCATGTACGCCAGCGTGGCGAGCACACCGATCGTCCCGTGCCCGCACATGCCCAGATAGCCGACGTTATTGAAAAAGATGACGCCCGCGGTACAGGCCGGATCCGCCGGGGGACACAGCAATGCCCCGACCAGCGGATCGGAACCGCGCGGTTCATTCACCACGGCGGAGCGAAAAGAATCGTGCTCGCTTCGCAAGAGAGCCAATCTTTCCGGCAGCGGCCGGGGCGGCAACGCCGGACCGCCTACGATGACCACGCGCGTCGGTTCCCCGCCCGTGTGCGAGTCGATTACCTGAATTTCACGGCCTCTGGAATTCACCGCGATCCTTTTCCCATCGGATTGATTGGTCGCTCCGGCATCTATCATTGTAGCGACGATTAGATGAGTCGTTGTCAGATACAGATGGCCGCATCGGCTGCCCACGAAGTGGAATACACTCCCAGATCCTAAAACCCTGCCCGACGCAAAAATCCTTACTTTTTTCCATTTGGCGGGGCGCCATCGCGGAGCATATGGAGTAGGAAAAATATGCCTATCGACCATTCAAGAGCCGCCTGCACGAGCAACCTTGGTTCTCGGCCGGAGGACAGATGGTCTGTCTTCTGCGGCAGGGAATGTTATTTGTGGAGATGATTCCATGGCTTTCCTGGCACCGTTTTGTGCGTTTTCCGACAAGCCCCGGTCTCCGGGCCGGAAGGTACTTGGCCGCAAGGCCCGACATTGGCCCCATTTTCGGCCGCGTTGCGTCGAGATGCTCGAAGACCGCGTCGTTCCAAGCTTTGTCGCTCCGCTGGCCTACGACGTCGCCACGGATCCCCGGTCGGTTGTGGTGGGGGATTTCAATGGCGACGGCATCCCGGACCTCGCCGTGGCAAACCTGGCCTTATTTGGCGGCCCGAGTGGCGTGAGCGTGCTCCTGGGCAACGGCGACGGCACTTTCCAGCCCGCGCGTACTTTCCCGGCCGGCAGCAACCCTTTCTCGGTGGCAGTAGGGGATTTCGACGGCGACGGCACGCCGGACCTCGCTGTCGCAGACTTCGCCTTATTTAGCGGAACACCCGGCGTGAGCGTGTTGTTGGGTACTGGCGATGGGACTTTCCAGCCGGCCCACCACTTCGCCGCCGGCATAAATCCCCGTTCGATTGCCGTCGGGGATTTTGACGGCGACGGCACCGCCGACATTGCCGTGGCGAACGACGGCGGCAACAACATCAGCGTGCTCCTGGGCAATGGCGACGGCACCTTCAAGGCCCCGCTGAACTTCGCCGCCGGAACCGAGCCGACATCGATCGTGGTGGGAGACTTCAATGGCGATGGCACCCCGGACATCGCCGTGACCAACATTCGCAGCAACACGGTCAGCGTGCTCCTGGGCAATGGCGACGGCACCTTCCAGGCTGCTCGCAACTTCGACGCCGGGACAAACCCAATTGCGGTGACCGCGGGGCACTTTTACGACAAGCATATTCTCGACCTGGTCGTGGCCAACTACAACACGTCGGGTACGATAGGCGTGCTCCGGGGCAACGGCGACGGCACCTTCCAAGCGCCGGTAATCTATGCCGCGGGCGACCATCCATCCGCCGTGGCGATGGGAGACTTCAACGGCGACGGCACCTCCGACCTTGCAGTGGTCAATGATAGCATTACCGGCACGCTCAGCGTGTTTCTGGGCAACGGCGACGGCACTTTCCAGCCCGCCCGCACAGTCGTCGCAGGGAGCGGTTCGCAGGGGTTAGCCGTCGGAGATTTCAAAGGCGACGGCCACCTCGGCGTGGCTGTCGCGAACAGCGCTGCCGATAATGTCAGCGTGCTCATGGGCAAGGGCGACGGCGGCTTCCTGGGCGCGCCGCTGTACACTGCCGGCAGAGGCCCCACCTCCGTGGCGGTGGGAGATTTCACCGGCAATGGCATCCTCGACCTCGCCATAGCAAACATCGGCAGCGCCAATGTCAGCGTACTCCTGGGCATAGGGGATGGCAGCTTCGCGGCCGCCCGCAATTTCGACACGGGGACAGCGCCGTTGCCTGTGGCGGTGGCGGATTTCAACAGGGACGGCAACCTGGACCTCGCCGTGGGACTCGATAACTTCAGCCCAAACGTCAGCGTGCTTTTGGGCAACGGCGACGGCAGCTTTCAGGCCGCCAACCGCTTCGATGCCGGGTTGGACGTCTGGTCGCTGGCGGTAGCGGACTTCAACGGGGACGGCATTCCCGACCTGGTGGCGGCCAACTATGGCAGCAACGACGTAAGCGTTCTTTTGGGCAACGGCGACGGCACCTTCCAGCCCCCTCGCAACTTTGCGGTCGGCAGAAACCCGCGGTCGGTGGTGGTGGGAGACTTCGACCGCGACGGTACACCGGACATCGCCGTCGCCAACGACGGCACCAACAACGTCAGCGTTCTTTTGGGCAACGGCGACGGTACATTCCAGCCCGCCCGCAACTTCGCCGCCGGGAGGAATCCCTACGCGCTTGCGGTGGGAAACTTTAACGGAGACGGCATTGCCGATCTCGTCGTGGCCAATAGCGGCACCACGACGGTCAGCGTTCTTTTGGGCAACGGCGACGGCACCTTCCGGCCTGCGCGAAATTTCAACGTCGGGCCTAGCCCCCATGCGGTCGCGGTCGGAGATTTCTACGCGCACGGCAACGACGACATCGCCGTGGGCTACAGTGGCGGGACACGCATTTTGCGAGGCAACGGGGACGGGACTTTTCAAACCACGAACGTCAGCTATGTCACGGGTTCTGCCGATTCGATCGCCATTGGCGATTTCAACCGCGATCGACTTCCCGACCTCGCCGTGGTCTCCGAGGGCGCCGGTGGCGTCTTCATTCTACTGAACGATGGCAGCGGAGATGGCCCGGCACGCAGGAGCCGGCGTGCCGCCCCGTCCGCATTGATAAGCCAGAGGCAGATCACGATTGCGGCCATCGCCCTGAGCCGGGCCGGTAACACCCCCGCCACGTCTCTTCGTGAGAGCCGGTTTGCAGGCACCGACTCCACAACCTGGCTGCCGGACAGCTCCAGCTCCGAAGATGGTGACGTCACGACTTTTGCCGTCACCTTGCAGACCGAAGGGAGTCCGCAGCGGCAGGTCGACTCGGTTGACGCCCCGGCGCCGAAACTGCGCCTGCGCCCAGTTCTGGTTTCAGAAATGCGCTATCCAGAAGCGTCGGATGCTCTGGCCTCCTGGTGCAACTCGGTGGCAGCCGTAACAGCAGCCGACAAAACGGATAGAATAAGCGGATGGCAAGCAGATGAGGAGGTTATTTGAGGAGACAAAGCGCGGTGCGGGTCTTCTGCTCGAACAGGTTTCTCTCCGGGCCGCAATACTCAGGAGGTACCCGATGAGCGAGGAAATGATTCGCAGCCAGTCCGGCGCTGACCCGCTGTCCGGCGGGAGCGAACTGTCGGCCGCTTCCGCCGTCGATGATGACCTCCGGGCCCTTCGCGCGGTGGTCGAAGGAACCGCCCGCGGCACCGGTCAGGAGTTCTTCCAATCGCTGGTCCGCCATCTAGCCGAGGCCATCGACGTGCATTACGCTGTCGTAGCCGAATTCCCCAAGGCCCCGCCGCACGTCCGTACCCTCGCCTTCTGGGCGTGCAATCGCATTGCCGACAATTTCGAGTACGACTTCACCGGGACGCCTTGCGCCGACATCGTCCGCGGCGGGTTGGTGCATCACCCGACCGGTGTGTCCAGGCTGTTTCCCCAGGCAACGCCGCTGGTCGAGCGGCATATCGACAGCTACATGGGCGTGCCTTTTCTGGATGGTGAAGGGAACATTCTGGGTCACCTCGCAGTCTTCGACGAGCGGCCCATGCCCGCCGAGCCGCGGCGGCTATCCATCTTCCGGATCTTCGCCGCCCGCGCCACGGCCGAACGGGAGCGGATGCGTGCGGAACAGCGCGTCCGGGAGAGCGAGGAGCGCTATCGTGATCTCTACGAAAATGCGCCCAACGCCTATTTGTCGGTCGGCGTCGATGGCCGGGTCCTCCGCGTCAATCGCCGTGCCACCGAACTGCTCGGTTACACGGTCGAAGAGCTGGTTGGGAGACCTGTTGACTCCCTCATGGCCGAGACCCCGGCCGGGAAGGTGCGTGGCGCCGAAGTGTTCCGCAAGTTTCTCGCAGGCGAGGGCGTCTCCGGTTGGGAGCTCGAAATGCGCCGCGTGGACGGCCGGCCGTTGTGGATCAGCTTGTGGATGGAACCGATTCGCGGAGAAGACGGCAAGGTGCTGGCCAGCCGTTCCTTCTGGGTCGACATCACCGCGCGCGTGTTGGCCGAGGCCGAACGGACTCGCCTCCAGGAGCAAAACCTTTACCTCCAGGAAGAGATCAAATCGGAACATAATTTCGAGCAGATCATTGGCCAGAGCCCCGGTCTCCGGGAGGCGCTCGACAGCGTCCGCCGCGTTGCCCCCACCGATGCTTTCGTCCTCATTTCCGGGGCTACGGGCACCGGCAAGGAGTTGATCGCCCGGGCCATCCATTCCCTGAGCAAGCGGAAAGACAAGCCACTCATCAAGGTCAACTGCGCCGCCCTGCCGGCCGGGCTCGTCGAGAGCGAATTATTCGGCCACGAGAAGGGGGCTTTCAGCGGCGCCATCGCCCGGCGCCTGGGTCGCTTCGAGCTTGCCGACGGCGGGACCATCTTCCTCGACGAGGTCGGCGAACTTCCTGCCGAGGCCCAGGCCAAGCTCCTGCGCGTTCTGCAGGAGCGCGAGTTCGACCGCGTGGGCGGCACCGCACCGATCCGCGTGGACGTTCGCGTCATCGCCGCCACCAACCGGGATCTCCTCCACGCGGTCCGGGAAAAAGGGTTCCGCGAGGATCTTTACTACCGCCTCAACGTTTTCCCCGTCCACCTGCCTGCACTGCACGAGCGGCCGAAAGACATTCCGCTGCTGGCGCATTTCTTGGTAGACAAATTTTCTCATCAGATCGGCAAACGACTCGAGGGCATCAGCAAGCAATCCATGCAGCGGCTCGTGGAATACCCCTGGCCGGGAAACGTCCGCGAACTGGAAAACGTGCTCGAACGCGCTGTCATCCTCGCCACGGGGCCGACGCTGGAAATTGGCCCCGACCTTCTCCCCACAGCAGGCCCGGCCCCGGCTGCTCCGCCACCACCGGCGCCCGAAGCCCAAGAAGGCACATTCCTCCTGAACCTCCCGCAGCGGGGCTCCGGAAACCAACAGCCCGACTTGGAAACGGTAGACCGCCACTATATCCTCACCGTGCTCCAACAAACCGACTGGGTCATTCACGGACCCCGCGGCGCCGCCAAGGTACTCGGACTCCGCCCCAGTACCCTGCGCAATCGGATGAAGAAACTCGGCATCACGCGCGGCTCCCACCAAGAGCGGTGACTCTTGCCGGATTTGGTGACATTGGCGGTGCTGCATTGTCCCGATTGCATCGTCCATGGCCATTTCCTTAACCGTTGCAACGGGTTGCAGGCAAAGGACTACGGACCAAAGACCAGGGCGAGCTCGCCTATTGGCACGCGGTTCGCGTCACCCAGTTCGGAACTGCACGAGAGGTTCGAAGTGTTGAAGATCACATGGGTGACCCGGAAAAACCGGAGTCAGACCCTGAGGCTGGAAGGCAAGCTCTTGGAGCCCTGGGTGGAAACCGTAAGGAATAGCTGCGCGGAACAGGTTGCCCGGTCAAGAAAGTTTCGACTGGATCTTTCCGGTGTCAGCTTCGTGGATTCCGCGGGGGTTGAGTTGCTCCGCGACCTGATCCGCCAAGGGGCGGAGATCGTTGCTTGTTCGAGCTTCGTCGCCGAGCTGTTAGAGCAGGGGGATTCAAGCTAACAAAAGTGGGCTGTCAAACGCAAAGGGCCGGTTTTGTGTTGAAGAAATCCATTTATTGGCAAGGGATAGAGCAGTATTGGGAGAGTGACGGAATGCTGCGAGAAGTGACCTGTCTAGGGCCAGCGGACATTTAGTCCTCCCCGTTAGGGTCCGCGCAAGCCGATCGTCCGCGATTAACGAAGCGATCAAAGCACGGCACGCTGCCGTGCCGGGAGATTTTCCGCTCCGTTTTAGACCCAAAGAGATTTCTTTTGAAAGGAGTGATATGATGTTTGCCGTTCGTAATCAGTTCAAGGGCCGCCAACGCTCTGTCAAAGCGCGGCTTGATCGTTTGCGTACGCGGCCGGAGGTCCAGATATTGGAAGATCGTACGCTCCTCAGTTTTAACGCCCCGCTTAACGTCCCCACGGGCCAGAGTCCGCACGGAGTAGCGGTGGTGGATCTCACCGGCAATGGTATCTCCGACCTGGTGGTGACCAACAAGGGCTTCAACGACGGTACGCTGCGCGGCGAAAGCATCCTCCTCGGCAACGGCGACGGCACGTTTCAACCCGCCCGCAATATCGACATCGGCCCCAACCCGTTCGCGGTGGCGGTGGGGGATTTCGATCGTGACGGCACTGCTGATCTGGCGGTCACGCACGCCGATGACGTACCCTCGGGCTTTGACACCGTCAGCATCCTGCTCGGAAATGGCGACGGCACCTTCCGGGCCGCGGGAGACTTACAGGTCGGCACGGACCCGCGGGCCATCGCGGTGGGAGACTTTCGAGGCGACGGCACGCTCGATATTGTGACGGCCAACGCCAGTAGCAACACGGTCAGTGTCCTGCTGGGCAACGGCGATGGCACCTTCCAAAGCGCGGTTAACGTGCCGGTCGGCTCCCTCCCCGATGCTGTGGCGGTGGGCAATTTCAACGGGCATCTGGGCATCGTGACGGCCAACGAGCCCATCGGCCAGGACGGCAGCGTGAGTCTTTTGTTGGGCAATGGCGACGGCACCTTCCAGCCCGCCGTCACGCTCGGCCTGGGCAACGCCGGCAGCCGGCCGGCAGCACGCTCGATTGCGGTGGCGGACCTCACCGGCAACGGCATCCTCGACCTGGTTACCGCGAACGATTCCGATAACGGCGGCACTGTGAGTGTGTTTTTGGGCAACGGCGACGGCACCTTCCAGAGCGCCGTTACCTTCCCGGTCGTCCAGGTCGGCGGCCAGATCGCGATCTCCAATCCCCTTGCCGTTGCCGTGGGCAACTTCGATGGCAAGCAAGATTTGATCGTCAGCAACGTCTCCCTTTTCCAGAACGGCGGGGGAGTTTTGAGCCAGCTGTTCCTCTTGCCGGGCAATGGCGACGGCACCTTCCAGGCTCCAGTCGCGATCGATGCGGGCAACTTACCGATTGCCCTGGCGGCGGGGCAGTTCACCGGCGACGGTAACCTGGACGTGGCGGCGGCCAACGCCGCGGGCGACGACGTCACCGTCCTGCTCGGTCACGGCGACGGCACCTTCAACACGGCTCCAACTTTCCCCGCCGGCGCCAGGCCGGTCTCTATCGCGGAGGGCGATTTCACCGGCAACGGCATCCCCGACCTGGTCACGGCGAACTCCAGCGACGATACGATCAGCATCCTCTTCGGCAATGGCGACGGGACCTTCCAGGCGCCGGTTAGCTTCGCCGTGGGACACCTCCCAAGGTCCGTAGCCGTGGCGGACCTCGCCGGCAACGGCATCCAGGATATTATAGTCGCAACCGCAGGGACCAGCACGCACGGCACGATCAGCGTGTTCCTCGGCAACGGCAACGGCACCTTCCAGGGCCCCATCCCATTCGACTCCGGTCTCCCGGTCTTCCTGCCGAGAAGCATCGCCGTGGGGGAATTCGACGGCGATGGCATCCCGGACCTGGCGATCTCCTACGACGGCGCGGCAGGCGCTGCCGGCATTCTGGTCTTGGCGGGCAACGGCAACGGCACCTTCCAGCTGCTGCAAAATTTCACGTTCAATTTGCGCTTCAACCTCACTGGCGCTGGCCAGCTGGCCGTTGCCGACCTGCACGGCGATGGCACTGATGACTTGATCCTGCCGGTTGACAGCGTGAATAGCGGCGGGGTCGATGTGCTGCTGGGCGACGGCCACGGAGGATTTCGTGATGTCGGCTTCACTCCCACCACTGTCGGCGGAGCGTCGGCGGTGGCGGTGGGCGACTTCGGCAATGGCTTCCCTGATCTGGCCGTGACTAACTTCCTCAGCCACAACGTCAGCGTGTTCCTGGGCAACGGCACGGGCCTATTCCTCCGGCCGCCGGTCAACTACGCAGTGGGCGGCAATCCGCGATCCGTGACCCTGGCTGATCTCGAGGGCAATGGCATCCTGGACATCGTCACCGCCAACTCGACCGGCAACACGGTGAGCATCCTGCGCGGCAACGGCGACGGCACCTTCCAATCGGAGATCCGCTACCTGACCGGGGCTGGAACCAATGCCGTAGTGGCCGGGGACTTCAACGGGGACGGCGCCCGCGACCTGGCCACGGCAAACGGAGTCTCAGGCAACATATCCGTTTTGCTCAACCGCAACGATGGGACCGCGCCGCACGCGCGTGGCGCCACCAGGCAGATTCGGCCAAACGCTGCAGCCACCAGCCTGGCACAGGCCGAGCGCCTTGCTGCCATCGATGCCTTCTTCAGCAGTCATGCCGAAACAGGCGAAGTTGTCGTTAGCCGCCAGCAGGCCCCAGTGGCAGCCAGCGATGATGCGGTTGTCACCACTCGCCTGGAAGGGCAGACGCGAAAAGCAGAGCGTGAAGCAGTGGCCGGCCATGTCCTTTCTCGACGCTTCGACACTGCCGCCCTGGTCGACCCCTTGGGGGCAGCTCTGTAAAGCGGCTACACGCCGCCTGACCGAAGATTGCACTGGTGTCCTCGGTCAGGCGGCGCTCCGGGAGGCAGATCGCACTTCGGCTTCGCCGGTACCCTGCCACAATCCCGTGCGCTTCAACCACGCGACGTATGTAGATACACAATCGATTTTCAATCAATTTGTCGGTCGCTATCGAGGCAGTATTTAAGGGAGACGAATCGTGGTTCAACTCAACTTTTTGAAGGAAGCTCTTTCATGTTGCGTTTCTTGCTTGGCTGGAACAACCAGCGCGCGCTGCGCCGCGCGACGTGGCGGCGCAACACGATAAGGTGGCTGTGGGGCCTAGCTCTGCTGCTGGCATGGGGAGCGAGGCCCGCGCTGGCCCAATCGTGTGACTGGACACCACTCGGCAGCGGAACCAACAGCAATGTGGCTGCGCTGACGGTCTTCGATGATGGCGTCAGTTCGGCGTTATTTGTCGAGGGCTTTTTCGCCAGGGCGGGCGGCGAACCAGCTTCCTCGATTGCCGCGTGGGTATGCGCCATGCCGTAGCATGAGTTCCCGAAAGTGGGGATCTCTGATCGTTGCTCTCGGGCTGATGAGTGCGGACCTGCTTCCGCGCACCTGTTTTCACCAGTTTTCTCAGGAGTGCTCATAATGTTGAAGTACGTTGTCGGCAAACTGCTCGGCCGAACGCTTCGGTTCTCTATAACGCGGGGCCGCCCGTTGCGGCGGAGGATGGTGCCGAGCTTTCGGCCGGAGTTAGTCAATCTCGAAAGCCGAACACTTCTGTCAACCATCAACTGGCTGCGCCCCGTCAGCGGCGACTGGGACACTCCAGCCAACTGGGCCGGCGGCCGCGTGCCCATTAGCAGCGACGACGCCGTCATCCCCTTTACCGGCATCCAGGTCACGCACGCGACCAATGCCGCCGATAGGGTGGGCAGCCTCGCCAGTGAAGCAGCCATCGACATCTCCGCTGGCAGCCTGACGGTTACCGGAGGCCCACAAGGCGTGGCACAGTCGCGGATCGACGCCTTGTTTACCGTGACGGGCGGGACGCTGTCCCTCACCGGCAACCAGGGAGTCGTCCTCAACGGGACGGGGACGTTGCGGAACTTCGCCACCCTCAACTTCGGCCACTTCTCCGGTGAAGGGACCGAGGGCATTCTCAACGTCGCTGTCGACAACGAGGGGCTGCTGACCGCCGTTGGCGAGATCAACAACAACGCGGCCCGGCCGTTCGTGAACCGGCCGGGCGCGACGCTGCGCGTGCCGGTGGCCGTTGAATTCGCCAACGGCTTCACGAACCAGGGGCGCATCGAGCTGTCACCGGTGTTCGGCGCGATAGCAGGATTAGACGTTGATAATGGCACGCTGGTCAACGCCCCAGGGGCAACTATCGATTTTGCCGGCAACCCCATTAACGCCAACCTGGACAACCAAGGAACCGTCGCCGGGGGCGCCCTTTTCACAAGGGCTGGGAGCACGGTCGCCAACGAAGGGCTGATCACTATCCCCAACTCCAGCGCCAGCTTTCGCTTGCTGGGCGGCACTTTCACGCAGACCGGCAGCATTTCCGGCCCTGGCACGCTTGAATTCACGAACAGTACCGCCACCTTCCTACCGGGCGCCATCAACAACGTAGGGGCGCTCGTTGTCCAGAACTCGACGCTGACCAGCGCGGGTACGCTGACGAACCTGGGAGACATCCGCGGCAGCATCATCAACTCCGCCGTTGTAAATGCGGGCAACCTGCGGGTCAGGGGCAACACCACCATCAACGGGCCCTTCGCGAACTCGGCCGGCATGACCGTTACCATTATCGGCGACTTGGATGTGCCGGCGAATCTGACGCTTACCCAGGGCTTCACCAACAATGCGTCGGTCGTGCTGAGACCTGGGACGGATGATATCAATGCCTTCGTGGCGCTGACGGTGACCGGCGGCACGCTGAATAACGCGCCCGGCGCGACAATCACCATTCAGCATAACAACACCGGCGGCGCTGGTTTCCTGAACGCCGCACTCGATAACCGGGGGACACTCACCATCTTGCAGGGGACGGACCTCACGGGAAGTGTGGTGAACAGCGGCACGATCAACGTGCAGAGTGGCCAGGGCGGCGACCTGACGGTGAACGCAGCGGGCCCGGCACCGGCGTTTGTCAACACCGGCACCCTGACCGTCGGGGACCTGCGGTCCCTCATCATCGAGCGCGGCGATTTCGCCAACGCAGGTACGGTCACCGTCGGGAGCTTCGGCATCCTCCACGTGGAAGGCGGCTACACGCAGAGCTCCGGCCTGACGCGCCTCAACAGCGGCGTACTGACCGCCGGGGGCCTGGTGGATATTGAGGGAGGCGTCCTCGCCGGCGCCGGGGTAATCAATGCCAACCTCCTCAACAACGCCGAATTGGACGTGGATGGGCCCGGCTCCCCGGGCGTCCTCACCATCGTAGGCGACTACACACAGACCTCGGGCGCCGTCCTCGTGATCGAGATCGGCGGCCCCAACGCGGGCACCGACTTCGATCAGCTCAACATCACTGGCCAGGCGAGGCTCGACGGCACGCTGACGGTGAACCTGATCAACGGCTTCGTGCCCAACAGCGGCGACAGCTTCCAGGTCCTAACTTTCGGATCGGGGGCGGGCAACTTCGCGACCCTCAATGGCGACGGCCCGTTGTTCACGCTCACCTTCGATCCCATGGACGTGACGCTGGCGGCGAACTAAATGGTGCTGCTTTGATTTCCCCGCTGAGCCATCCGAAGAATACTCCATTTGCCCGACGGTGCTGAGGCAGTATAGGGAGAGGTTGAATGTTGTTGCAGGCGCACGGCGTTTGTTCTTCAGAAAGGAAGGATTTTCATGTTCGCTATCAATTTTGGCGTGAATTTGTTTCGTGACCGTAGCCGGCAGCGGCGGAAGGGCGTCCGCCGGCGGGCCCTGCTGGTGGAGGGATTGGAAGATCGCACCCTCCTCAGTTTCAGCGCCCCCGCTGCATTTCACTTCAATCGCGATCCGGCGGCCGTGGCGGTGGCGGACTTCACCGCCAGCGGCAATCAAGATCTTGTGGTGTCCGACGACATCGGACAGACGCTAACGGTACTCCTCGGCAACGGCGACGGCACGTTCCGAACCGCGGGCAGCCTCCCCGGAGGTGGTGCACCCGCTCTGGCGACCGGCGCTTTCAGCAGGGACGGCATTCCCGACATCGTGCAAGGCACCAACGGCGGAGTGCGCTTGTTCCTCGGCAACGGCGACGGCACTTTCCGACCGGGAGCCGTCATCCCCCGGTTCTCACAGGGCGAGACGTCATCGATCGCGGTGGGCGACTTCGAAGGCAACGGCAAGCTCGACCTGATCGTGACCGCGACGGAAGAGGGCCTGGCGACGCCCGTATTCGAGCTCAAGGGTAACGGCGACGGCACGTTCCAGACGCCAATCGACCTGGGATTTACTGCCACATCTGCCGTCGCGGGCGATGTCAACAACGACGGCAAGCTCGACCTCATCGACGTGAATGGATCAGGACAGGCGGAGCTGCGCATCGGCAACGGCGACGGCACCTTCCAGGCGCCCATTCCGTTCGCGCCAGGCTTGCCGTTGACAGTGGATGATGTGAACGGCGACGGCATCCCCGACCTCGTCTTTGCCACGCGCACCGGAATCAGCGAGCGGCTGGGGAACGGCGATGGGACGTTCCAGGATCCGATCAACGTGACTCTCCCGACCGATACGCCAGCCGCGGTCCTGGGCGTGGGAGATTTCAATCACGATGGGCAGCTCGACGTAGTAATCCGGAACCAGCCGTTCCAGGGCCAGTCCCACGCCCTGAGCGTGGTCTTGAATAACGGCGACGGCACGTTCGCCACCGCGCCGGCGTTTGGCACCGGGGCCAATCAGCTCGACATCGCGGCGGCGCCCTTCACGAGCAGCGGCCTGGCCGACATCGTGACGGTCGGGTTCGATCACCTGGCGCATGTCCTGCTCAACAACGGGGACGGCACCTTCCGCAATGGGCCCATGCTCTCCGTCCCCGGTGTCGGCACGTCGGTGGTAACCGGCGATTTCAGGGGCGACGGCCATACCGACATCGCGGTCTTCAGCCGTGACGCGATCGGTACGGATTCCGTGGTGGATGTGTTTTTGGGCAACAGCGATGGCACGTTCCAATCGGCCCAGGTGTTTGACCTGGGGCCTCATACCGAGAGTACGTTCGGCAAGATCGTGGCGGGGGATTTCGACAACGACGGCCGGCTTGACCTGGCCGTGCTGTCCGAAGACAACAGTATCCGCCGGAGTTTCGTGGAGGTGCTGCTTGGCAACGGCGACGGCACCTTCCAGGCCGCCGCGCGAAAGCAGATCGGCGAGCTCAACGATACGAGCGGGCTGGCGGCGGCGGATTTCAATGGTGATGGCAACCTCGATCTCGTCGTGTCGCATGGGGGAGATGCCTTCGGAAACGGCAGTGTCGTTAGCGTGCTCCTGGGCAATGGCGACGGCACCTTCCAGGACCCCAGCTTCATTCCAGTTCCCGGGAACCCCTTCTCCGTTGCGGTCGGGGCCTTCCACGGCAGCGGCATCGCGGATATCGTCACGGCAAACTCCCCCAGTCTCTTCTCTCCGGGCACGGTGAGTGTGCTATTGGGGCACGGCGACGGCACCTTCGCCGGGCCGGTCAACTACCAGGTCGGAGTGGAGCCTGCCGCCGTCATCGTCGGGCACTTCCGGGGCGACGGCATCCTCGACATCGTGGTTGTCAACAGCTTCAGCAACAGCGTGAGCGTGCTGCGGGGCAATGGCGACGGGACGTTCCAGGACGCGGTGAACTACTTGGTCGGCGTGGATCCGCGCTCTGTGGCGGCGGCCGACTTCAACGGCGACGGCGTCTTCGACCTGGCCGTGGCGAACGATCACTCCAACGATGTGTCGGTGCTGTTCAATCGCAACGACGCGTCCCCGTCCGCAGGGTTTGCCCACTCCGCCGCGGTTGCCGCCATCTCGGCCGGCACCCAGGCGGAGCTGGTGCAAATCGCCGATAGCCGATCGCCCGCGGCGGCCGCCATCGATGCGATCTTCGCTGCCAGCGCACTGGACCCGGTCACTGTACCGGTACAATCGCAGCTGCAAGTCGAGGCCGGGAACCCATCCGACGTGCATCCGGTAGAACCGGCTGTGACGTTCGATGTTGTAGGATTGACCGACCCCCTGCTGTTGTAACGCCGACGGATGTTTTTGATGTTTTGTTCCGTAAGGAGATTCCCAATGTTTAGCCTGAACTTCACATTATTGCGGAAGACGAAGTCGGCTCGGTATCGACCCGCCGTCCAGGCGCTTGAAGGTCGGTACCTGTTGTCGACTTTCCAGGAGTTCTCGCTCCCAGCTCTGCAGCGTAATCCGCTGGATGAGTTCCATCGCGAACGCATCACTACGGGCCCCGATGGCAACCTCTGGTTCACGGATGGGGTTCCTGGCCGTGCCGCTGTGGGACGCATCGCTCCGGACGGCAGTGTTACGGAATTCTCTATCGAGCAGAACACCCAAACACAACTCTACAACATCACGGCCGGCCCGGACGGCAACCTCTGGATGTTGGCGATTCGGACACCCACCGGTACAAACGATGACCAACTCGTCGCCATACAGATGACCCCCGATGGGAATTACACCGTGTTCGGGGCTTTCCTGGGACATAATGGTGAAGATTTCGTCAGCAACGTGTCGTCCCTCGTCGTGGGGCCGGACGGCAACCTCTGGTATACTGCCTCCTTCTACACGCAGTTTCCCTTGACGAACCAGGGGAGCATCATCGGCCGGATCACCCCGACCGGCGACGTCACCAATTTTGCTGTCGGACTATTTGATATTGCGCAATTCGGCGTCGGCGGTGGCATCGCGGCCGGCCCGGACGGCAACCTCTGGGTCGCGATCGGCGACGGTATCCATGGGGAACCCCAAGGCGTCCGCCGGGTTTCCCCCGACGGCCAATTGTCCGATGTGATTCCGGGGAGCCATCCACTCTCGGAGATGCTGACCGAAGCGAACGGCAATGTCTGGGGTTTGATCCGGCCCGGCCCATTCGGCACCGTAATTGAACGGATCACGCCGGACGGTACCGTCAGCGATTTCCCGCTCCCCGTGCATGAGCCTTTCGATAGCCCCGAACTAGATCCTTGCCGGATGACGATCACCACCGGCCCGGATGGCAATATCTGGTTCAGCGATCCCTACGCCAACCAGATCGGCAACATCGCGCCCGACGGCACGGTCACCGAATACGCGGTTCCCACGCCCGACAGCTTCCCCGCGGGCATCACCACGGGCCCGGATGGCAATATCTGGTTCACCGAGCTGGGCAGTGGGCAGATCGGGGAATTGATCCTTGACGGCGGGGGCTCCGCGCCGGCGCAGTCTGCTGCGCTCACGCAGGTCGTCCACTCCGCCGCTATTGATTCCCATTTTGCCAGTACCAAACCCGAGGCGTTGATGCCGGACGCCGCAAGCCAGAATGCCGTAGCCGTCGATACTGCATTCGCCTCCAGTGCGCTGGGGGTGGATACTATAACGGCGGGACCGCTGGCGCATGTCGAGTCCGGCGGCCTCTTCCATTCGCACCATGGGGATCAGGCGGTGATGCACGAAGTTGGTGGACTAACCGACGATCCGGCCGAAGTTTTGTAGGACGGCTCTCCCGAGCCGTCCTACAGCCGAATGCCGCACGTCTGCGATGGAGAAACGAGGGTCTTTCATGTTCGGTATGCCATTCACTTTGAGTTTGTTTCGCAACAATGGCCGGCAGCGGCAAAGGCCTGACCTGTCCGGAATCGAGAAGCTGGAAGACCGTACCCTTCTCAGTTTTGCTGCGCCGTTCTCATCGCTCCTATCCGCTCCCAGCAACCTGACGCCTCAAATGCTGGCGGTCGCTGACTTCCGCGGCGATGGGCACCGGGATCTTGCGGTGGGCACCGGCGGCGCGGTGGATATTTTCCTGGGCAACGGCGACGGCTCGTTGCGGAGCGCCGGTTCTGTCACGGGGACGCGGCCACCACCGACCGGGCCGGTGGCGGCGGGCGATTTTACCGGCAACGGCAGGAGCGACCTCGTCATCGGGAGCACTGACCATCTGGAGATATTCCTGAGCAACGGCAATGGCACCTTCCGGGATGGGGGCTCAATCGTAATCGGCGACGATGTGTTTCCGACGTCCATTGCGGTTGCCGACTTCCACGGCGACGGCCGGCAGGATATCGTGGTGACCCTCGATATCGGCACGGTGCTCGAGTTCGTAGGCAACGGGAACGGGACATTCCAGGCGCCGGTCACCATCGGAAACTTCGACCCATCTGGCTTTTTCGCCGTGGTGGCGGGCGACGTCAACAACAACGGCAAGCAAGACCTGATCGTTGGCACCGCGACGACCGCTCAGCTGCTTGCGGGAAACGGGGACGGAACGTTCCAAACCCCTGTCCCCTTCGCTCCCGGCTTTCCGCTCGCGGTAACCGACGCGAACGGCGACGGCATTCCGGACCTTGTCTTCGCCACTCCCTCCGGGATTCGCGAGCGGTTGGGTAACGGCGCTGGCACTTTTCAAGACCCTGTTGATATTAACTTCGCGGCCGGGACGCCAGTGACCGTCATCGGCGCCGGCGACTTCACAACGAACGGCCAACTCGATGCGGTCGTTGCGAACATCCGCCCGCCGGCGATCGATACGCGTGCTCTTGCAGTAAGCGTGCTCTTGAACAACGGCGATGGCTCGCTCGCCACCGCCCCGGCCTACGCCACAGGCCAATTCCCGCGCCAATTGGTGGCAGGCGACTTTAGCGGCAGCGGTTTGCCGGACCTGGTCACGGCGGACTCCGATCATATCCACCTCCTGCCCAACAATGGCGATGGCACCTTCGGCAGCCCGATCACCCTGGCGGATGGCGCCTTCGGCCAACTGATCGCGCGCGATTTCACCGGCAACGGCCATCTCGACCTCGCCGCTCTCACACGTACGCCGCAGGGTCTCCTTGTGGAGGTCTTCCCGGGCAACGGCGACGGTACTTTTCAGACCCCGCGGATCAGCTTCGCCGGCAGCAGCTCCTTGATCCCCGCGCAGATGGTGGCGGGCGACTTCGAGGGCAACGGCAATCTCGACCTCGCGATTGTGGCGAACGATGAGACGCCCGGTCATTTTCAGGGCGTAGTGACGGTGCTCCTGGGGAACGGGGACGGTACGTTCCGGCTGAGCGAGACGCACCAGGTCGCCGATCCGTTCACGATTGTGACCGGCCTGGCCGTGGGCAACTTCACCGGCGCCCTCGACCTGGTTGAGACGAACCGGGATGGGACTGTGAATGTGCTCCGGGGCAATGGTGACGGCACGTTCCAGGATCCCGTCGCCTTCCAGGTCGGCGGGACTCCCTCCTCGGTGGCGGCGGCAGACCTGCGTGGTAACGGCATCACCGACCTTATCATCACCAGTACGGGCCCGACAAGTTCCACCGTGAACGTCCTGTTGGGTAACGGCGACGGCACTTTCCAGGATCCGATCCGAATCGCAGTCGGCATGGGCGCCAGCTCGGTCGTGGTGGGCGATTTCAACGGCGATCTCATCCCGGATATTGCCGTGATCTCCAGCGGCAACACCGTAAGCGTGCTCTTGGGCAACGGCGACGGCACGTTCCAGGATCCTTTGAGCTATCTCGCGGGCGACATCCCGATGTCGCTGGTCGCGGCCGACTTCAACGGCGACGGGGCGTTTGATTTGGCTACGGCGAATTTTCACTCCGCGAATGTTTCGGTGCTACTGAATCGGAATGACGGGGCTGGGCCGCTGGGCGGTGGCGCTGAAACGCACGTTCGGCCCAATGCCTCATCCGCCGCGCTCGGGGAGGCTGAGCGATTTGCAGCAGTCGATGTTGTCTTCGCCGACGCAGCTGTTGACTCCCGGAACCCTGTTCTGTTCGATCAGGAGGCCTTATCGGCCAGCGCGGGTGGCTTCTCTGCCAGCAGCTTGCAAGCAAGCTTGCCGCCGGCGCGGCCGTCGATGGTCGATGCGGCTACGCGGCTCGCTCAACAAGAGCGCGGGCGGATCGCCGAGCCTGACGCCATCGCCGACCCACTGCCGGGAACCCTGTGAGTCTCATGAGCGCTGGGTGGCGAGGCCCACCCGTCCGCACTATCAGCCTTTTTTTCACTCGGAAACGAATGTCACTATGCAACCCCGCAATCACCATCGACTTAGGACAGTTCGTTTCCGAACCACTCTCACACCCTTCCATTCTAGGACAGCCAGCGTACGCCATTGACACAGTGCGCTTGGCATAGTTATGCCCCACCAGTCACGTTCATACACCGAAAATGTTGTCAGTCGGCCTTTCCCCAGACGTTCTCTATTTTTCAGAAACGAACTACATTTTCGTTGACAAATAGCCATCCAGAAAGCCCTAAATGAATCCTGCGGTAAATCATTCGATCAGTGCGATTACTACGGTGTGGTTCATCAGTGGGATTATCGCAGAAGCGGCATAGGATGCAAGAGACGCGGGGGAACGAAGCACGGGGGACATGGGGGAGAGATTCGATCGAAATGCGGTTGATGGAAGGAACCACGGGAGGGCACGGGGGAGAATTCAGATCGAGATCCGCTTGATTCCTGGTTTGAGGAGGGGAACGTTGAAGTTTAGGAGATAGCCGCGTTTGAACGACTGACCCTCCAGTGGCCGACGTGCCGGCTGTCGCGTGAGACTTATTCATTGCGGACGATTTTAAATGCCGCAAGCGCATCGGCCACAATGCCTTCCGTACGCCACCGCGGCTTTCTGTTGCGGGCTCACCATCGAGGAAAAAAAATCTGCAATAATTCGGGAGGAGTCGGCCCGGACGAGGGCACATATAGGTAGCAGGACCTCATCACGGAGCGGAGGAATATGGCGAAGGCAGGAGCAAACGCAGTGGAAGCCGCGCCAGGCGACCAGCCGGCGGACAACGTTCTATTGGAGCGGTTCACGGCAAATCGGGAGCAGGCGGCGTTTGCAGCGCTGGTAGAGCGCCATGGCCCGCTGGTGCTGGGCGTCTGCCGGCGCGTGCTGCAACATGAGCAAGACGCCGAGGACGCCTTCCAGGCCGTCTTCTGCGTGCTGGCGCGCAAGGCCGGCACCATCCGGCGGGGCGCCGCCGTGGGCAGCTGGCTGTACGCCGTGGCCTCGCGCATTGCCCGGAAGGCGAAAGCCCTGCAAGTGCGACGCCGTATGCGTGAGAGCGAGCTGCCTGATGTCCCAGCGCCGGACAACCCGCCCGAGTGGGTGCGGCGCGATTTGTGGCCGGTCCTCGATGAGGAAGTGAATCGCCTGCCCGAGCGCTACCGGCAGCCGTTCGTGCTCTGTGAACTTGAAGGCAAGGGCAACCAAGAGGCGGCGGCCGAGCTGCGCTGTCCCGTGGGAACGGTGTCGTCGCGCTTGACGAGGGCGCGGGAACGGCTCCGCGCCCGCCTCACGCGCCGCGGTTTCGCGCTGTCTGCCGGCGCCCTGGCCGCCGCTCTGGGCACCCAGACGTCCAGCGCGGCCGTGCCGAGCGGACTGACGCGGAAAGCCGTCCAGACAGGTCTCGGTTACTCGGCCGGCCGGCAAGTGGCGGAGCGCGCGGCCGGGCTCGCCGACAGCTTCCTGAAATCGCAGGCGCTGACCCGATGGATGAAAATCGCTGGGCTGCTCGCGATGGCCGGCCTGGTGGCCATCGCCATCCTCTTCTTGACCCCGGGCCGGAAAGCGCCGACCGATGCAGAGCTGCTGCAAGGAACGTGGAAGGCGGCCCGGGTGTGGTTCCACGACCAAGAGGTGCCGCCGGTGAACCTGGAGATGGTCTTTGCGGGGGATCGCTTTACCATGCGCTCCGATATCATGGCGCCGATGTCCGCCACTTTTCGCGTTGATGCCAGCAAGGACCCGAAGGAGATCGATCTTGTCTATCCCAATGGCGTGACCAATCCGGGCATTTATCGCCTGGAGGGCGATCGTTTGCAGCTTTCGATCAATACCGAAGGTCCCGAGCGGCCGGCCAACTTGGGGCCGGGGAAGTCTTTTTACTACACACTGCAACGACCAACCGCAGGGGGTCCGTAGTCCGTGGTCGATAGTCTGTAGCTCCGATGACAAGCACCCCTCCCCTGCTACGGACTACTGACTACGGGCTACTGACCCGGTTGCGGCTCCTTTCGCCTGGAGATGCGCAAGATGGTTTTCGCAAGGTTTGTCCGGAAGTTCGACCGCGTCCCCGCACCGGCGCGGCCATCGGCGGAAAGGAGCGGGCGTCGGCCGGAGCGGTGGCTGGCGCTGGAAGTGCTGGAAGGGCGGGTGCTGCCGAGTTTCGCAGCGCCTATGAGCTACGACGTCGGGCAATTGGCGTCGTCGATTGTCGCGGCGGACTTGACCGGCAGCGGCCACCGTGACCTCATCGTGCCAAACGCCAGCAGCAACAGCGTGAGCGTCCTTCTGGGCAACGGCGACGGCACCTTCCAGCCCGCCCGCAACTACGCCGCCGGGAGCGAGCCCGTTTCCGTGGCCGTGGGAGACTTCAACGGCGATGGCATCGTCGACCTGGCCGTGGCAGACTTCGCCCGGTCTACCGGAACACCGGGCGTGAGCATTCTTCTGGGCAACGGCGACGGCACATTCCAGGACCGGATAACCTATAGCGCCGGGAGTCACCCCTACGGTGTGGCGGCGGGGCACTTCCACAGCAACGGCGTTCTCGATCTCGCCGTTGCCGACTCAGGCGGCAACACCGTGAACGTGCTGGCGGGCGTCGGAAACGGCTCCTTCGAGGCCCCGGTCCGCTACGCCACCGGGTCGGCGCCCCAGTCCGTGGTACTGGGGGACTTCAACGGCGACGGAATTGAAGACATCGTGACCGCCAACAGTTCCGGGAACAGCGTCAGTGTGCTGTTGGGCAAGGGCGACGGCACCTTCCAAACCGCCAGAACCTACAACGCCGGGGCCCGCCCCACCAATATGGCCATCGGGGACTTCAACGGCGACGGCGTCTTGGACCTTGCTGTGACCAACTTCATCCCGACGGCCACGGTGAGCGTGCTGTTGGGCAACGGCGACGGCTCCTTCCAGGCCCCGACAAGTTATGCTGCCGGCGATCTGTACGCCTACGACGTGGCAGTGGGGGACTTCACCGGTGATGGCATCGAGGACCTCGCCGTGGTCAACGACTCATCGTCCGGTTTTGTCAATCTGCTCGTAGGCAACGGCGACGGCACGTTTCAGGCCGCCCGCAGCAGCGTCGCCGGTGCCGGCTCGCTGGGGGTCGTTGCGGCGGACTTCAACGGCGACGGCCACCTCGATGTCGCCGTCGATGATAGCGCCGGCAACGGCGTCAGCGTGCTCTTGGGCAACGGCGACGGCACCTTCCAGACCGCTCCCAGCTACGGCGTTGGGATGAACCCCGGCCCGGTGGTCGTGGGCGATTTCAACTCCGACGGCATCCCGGACCTCGCCGTCGCCAACGTGACGAGCTACACCGTCAGCGTGCTCTTGGGCAATGGCGACGGCACTTTCCAGGCCGCCCGCAACTTCCCCGTCAGTGCGTTCCCGGTTTCGCTGGCGGTCGCCGACCTCACCGGCAACGGCATCCTCGACCTCATTGTCGCCAACGACAGCTCCAGCGGCACGGTGACCGTGCTCCTGGGCAACGGCGACGGCACGTTCGGGGCCCCGCACGCCTTCGACGACGGCGGGAGCTTTCCCATATCCGTGGCGGTGGGGGACTTCATCGGCGACGGCATCCGCGACGACCTCGCTGTCGCCAACAACGGCAGTAACAACATCAGCGTGCTGCTGGGCAACGGCGACGGCACGTTTCAGGCGCCCCGGACATACGCCGCCGGGACGCACCCCTCCTCGGTGGCGGTGGGGGACTTCACCGGCAACGGCATCCTCGACCTCGCCGTTGCCAACCAGGGCGCCACCACGATCAGCGTGTTTTTGGGCAATGCCAACGGCACTTTCCAGGCCGCCCGCAATGTCGCCAATGGGGCTGCACCGTTCGCGGTGGCGGTGGCCGATCTCACCGGCAACGGCATCGCCGACCTCGTGACGGTGAATGAGACCACTAACACCGTCGGTGTACTGCTGGGCAACGGCGACGGGACGTTCCAGGCCTCCCGGCGCTTCGCCGCCGGCATCAGCCCCTTTGCGGTGGCAGTGGGGGACTTCACCGCGGACGGCGACCCCGACCTCGCCGTGGCCAACATTAGTGGCACGGTCCGGGTGTTGCTGGGCAACGGCGACGGCACGTTCCAGACGCCGAGTTTCGGCTACGTCACGGGTTATTCGGAAGGCGTGGCCGCCGGCGAATTCCACGGCGATGGACGCGTCGACCTCGCCGTGACCTCGGCGCGCGCCAACCGCGTCTTCATCTTGGCTAACGACGGCAACTGGAATGGCCCGGCGCCCGGCGGCGGACGTGCCGCGGGGAGGACCCCCGCCCTCGTCCAGTCGGCCCTGGCGCCTCCACCGGCGTCCGAGAACCGGGGGATGGAGCCCGGCCCGGCGGTGGTGACGCCGACCCCATCTTTGGGTGTGACAACTTCGGCCCGGTCCGCCGCGCCCGTTGCGGCGCCGGCGGATCCGTTCGTTCCCGAATATGTCCTCGTGGCGGATTGGCCCGCCAGCGCTTCATGGTCCGAGCGTTTGCCGGGAGAACGGTTAATGGATGAGCTTCCCGACGACGCGCTCGGCCTGTTTCAGGAGACGTTGCGATGATTCTTGCCGCGCTAGTTCGCTTGATCGCCCCCGGCGGAGTTGCTGCTTCACGACGCCGATCGCCGCGAACTGCGGGCCGCCGGCGGGCGCTGCTCGTTGAGCGGCTCGAAAGTCGCATGGTACCCGGTTTTGTTGCCCCGCTGACCTTCGACGCCGGGACGGACCCTTTCGGGGTCGCGGTCGGAGACTTCACGAGCAACGGCATCCCCGATCTGGCCGTGGCGGACGGTAACCCTTTTGGCGGGGGTAGCGTGAGCGTGCTACTGGGCAACGGCGATGGCACGTTCCAGCCTGCCCGTACCATCGCCGCCGGGGATGACCCAACGTACGTGGTGGCCGCGGATTTCCGGCACAACGGCATTTTAGACCTCGCCGTCGTGAATAACGCTGGCTTTGTCGGCGGCGCGCCCGGAGTGAGCGTGCTGTTGGGCAACGGCGATGGCACCTTTCAGACCCGCGTGACCTACTTCGTGGGGACCAGTGTGGGGGACTTGGCGGTGGGGGATTTCCGGCACCGGGGCATCCTCGATCTCGCCGTGACGACGAGCGACGGCGTCAGCCTGCTTTTTGGCAACGGCGACGGCTCCTTCCAAGCTCCCATCACGTACGCCGCGGGGCCCCTGACCGGACATATTGTCGCGGCGGACCTTACGGGCGACGGCAACCTCGACCTGGTGGTGACCAATGCCCGCAGCAACTCCGTTAGTGTGCTCTTGGGCAATGGCGACGGCACGTTTCAGCCTGCGCGCAGCTTTGCCGCGGGACCAAGCCCCGGTCTCATCCAGGTGGGGGATCTTACCGGCAACGGCATCCCGGACCTCGTCGTGGCCAATTATCTCATGGGTGCAGATAAGGTAAGCGTCTTGCTCGGCAACGGCGACGGGACCTTCCAGGCTCCCGTGAGCTACGCGACGGGCGACGGCGTCTCCTCCATGGTCCTCGCCGACTTCACCGGCACCGGCGTCCTCGATGTCGCCTACGTGAACTATGGGCAAGTCAGCGCTGCTGCCCACATCCTCCTGGGTAACGGCGATGGCACCTTCCGGCCGGGGGGCAGCTACCTCGGAGGCGGCTCCCAGTTCGTGACTGCGGCGGATTTGCGAAGGGACGGCCGGCTCGACCTACTCGGGACGGGTACGGGCGTTTCCGTGCTATTGGGCAACGGCGATGGCACTTTCCAGGCCATCAACAGCTTCGCCGCCACACAGAGGGGTCCTTACGCCCAAGCGGTGGCGGACTTCAACGGCGACGGCATCCCTGATCTCGTCGTGACCAACGCGATCAGCAACAGCGTAAGTGTCCTGCTGGGCAACGCCGACGGCACATTCCAGCCCGCCCAGAACTTCGCCACCGGCATCGCCACCCAAGCGGTGGCGGTCGGCGACTTCAATGGCGACGGCATTTTGGACCTCGCGGTGACCCTCGATAACTTTAACCCCAGCGTCCGGGTGCTCCTGGGCAACGGCGACGGCACGTTCCAGGCCGCTGTGCCCTACGATGCCGGGCAGGCTGCCTGGTCCGTGGCCGTCGGGGATTTCAACGGCGACGGCATCCCCGACTTGGTGGTGGCCAACTACGGGAATAACAATGTCAGCGTGCTGTTCGGGAACGGCGACGGCACCTTCCAGGCCCCCCGCAACTTCAACGTCGGGACGCACCCACGATCGGTGGCCGTCGGGCACTTTCGGAGTAACGACAACCTGGACATTGCCGTGGCGAATGGGGACAGCAACACCGTCAGCGTGCTGTTGGGCAACGGCGACGGCACCTTCCAGCCAGCCCGCAGTTACTCTGTCGGGAGGGATCCTTACTCGGTGGCTGTGGCGGATCTCACCGGAAACGGCATCGCCGACCTGGTTGTGGCCAACGAGTCCAGCGCCAGCGTGAGTGTGCTGTTGGGCAACGGGGACGGCACTTTCCGAAGCATCGGAAGTTTTGGTGCTGGCACTAACCCCTACTCGGTGACGGTGGGGGACTTCTACGGCGACGGCATCCCTGCCCTGGCGGTGGCAGGCTTAGGGGGGACCCGTGTGCTGCGGGGCAATGGGGATGGCAGGTTCCAGGACCCGCACTTCAGCTACAGCACGGATTATTCCACTTCCGTCGTCAGCGGCGATTTTCACGGTGATGGGCTTCCCGACCTCGCCGTAGCCAACGGTTATTTTGACCACGTCTTCCTCTTGAACAACGATGGGCACGGGAAGAGAGGCCGCGCGACGCCCCGGGGAGAGCGCTCCGGCGGCGCGCAGCCGAAACGGGAGACCGAGCGCGTTGCCGCCGGCCTCCTGGCTCTGGAAGCAATGCAGGCCGCGCTCCATTCCGCTGCTGTGCGAGCACCGGGGGCGACCGTACAGCTCGTCGAGGACAGCCGCCTGCTCCTCGGCTGTAATGCGGAGAAATTGTGGACACCGGTCGCTCAGTTCCCGGCCGGCAGCTCGGAGCCGGCGGGGCTGGCTCTGGCCGCGGGCCGGACCAACCGGGCAATGCCGTGGCTGGCAGATTGCCTCTTTGCCGAACCGGACGACTGGTGGCTCTGGTAAGCCTTCTTCTCTGGTTCCCGGTTGTCGCAGAGCGCTAACCTCAGTGGTGGACATGACAGCAAGTCGGTGTGACCTGCGCGCGGGGGACATCGAGGCGCCCTGCAAGGTCGTTGGCGAGTTGCAGGTAGTGCTCGTGCGTGCCTTCGCCCATCTCGGCATGCTCGACATGTTCGAAGCGCTGCGCGAGTGAGTCGGCGTCCGCGCGGCTCAGGAATGCGGCCGCCATCGGAAAGAGGCACTGATCCTCTTTGCGGATGTGGTCACGCAGCAGCGCGATGTAGTTTCGCGCGTGGCGCACGAAGTCGGCGGGCACGTCGCGTTCGACGGCGCTGGCGATCGCAGCAAGGAGCTTGCGCCCTTCCTCGTGTTCGTGCCGCATTACAGGCGTCGGCCCGGCCTGGGGGCCGAAGCCCTTCGCTTCCAGCAGCGGGAAGAGGTGCGCTTCCTCTTTGCCATGGTGGCAGCGGTCGGCGAAGTTGCGGAAAAACTCGAGCGCTTCCCGGGCGGATTTGCCGTCAAGCTTCTCACCGGCCTCGCAGCGGTCGGCCAGTTTCTCGAGGCAAGTCAGCACCTGTTCGATGACGCGGTGCTCGTCCATCAAGATTTCGGTCGCTTTCATGGCTGGTCCTCCAGTCGTCTGCCGGCAGGCAGACTGTAATTCAGGAAACAGACACCACGGGCAATGAAGGAAACTTGTGCAGCTCGGCCGCACACGCTCGGTTGAGGGCCTCGACCACATCCCCCGGGTCGCGTCCGAGGTGACGGCATGCCTGGGCGATGCTGACGTGGCGGGCGACCGTCTTGCGGAGAAGCGGGTTGGCTAGCGGCTGGAATCCGAGGGCGAGGAACGTGGCCAGCAGCTCGGGATGGTGCTCGAGCACTTCGCCGACGGTATGGCCGGCTGCGATAGGCGTGCCGGGCACGTAGGGAGGCGTAACCGCCCGCCGGTACCGCGCTCGCCCGGCCATCACGGCCCAGAGGTGCGTGCCCCAGAGGGCAAGGCCGGTTACCTCCAGCAGGCCACTGATGGCAGCCACCGGGAAAGCATGCGGGGTGAAGTCGGTCAGCGTCTGGGTGACGACGCGCATTGCGCAGCCGAGATTGAGCAACAGAAATGGTCCCCAGAGCGGAGTCAGGCGGCGAATGTCCACGCCGTTCAACGTCGGCACGACGCGGGCCGACACGCCGACGATCATCAAGCTGATGAAGCCGACCGTAATTGCGTGGCGGATCGCCCCGTAGTAAGCGTGGGAGAAATGGAGGTTTGCCGCGTCGCTGGAGGGGGCCAGCTGCGGCAGGACGAGGAACAGGTAGGCCGGCAGCAGGATGAGCATGCCAAGCGAAATCAGCAACCAGCTGTAGGCAGCGCGGAGGAACTTGAGACTACGGTCCGTCTCGGCCGTGTGGCCAAAGATCCGCCAGTTCCACACAAGGGCTACAACGGCTCCGGTGAGTAAGAGAGCGCTTGCATACCACAGTCCGGCCCAGGCTCGGTTGGCGGCGCCCATCAAGACCAGACCGGTGATTTCGCCCGTCACAGCAAGGTTGAGGCCGATGAGACCAACCAGGCTCATGCGCCGGCTTGGCGGTGGAAAGCCATAGAAGTGGTGCAGGATGCGCTGGCTGACACCCAGGATCATGAGCAGGGCGAAGCCGTGGATCTGGGCATCGCGGATCGTCCCCTGCCAGGCGGCGATCAGGGCCAACAGCTCATCTCGGCTGACTGCCGCCAGCGTCGCGGCCAGGTAGAGCGCCTCGGCGATGGCCTGAAGGGTGAACCATCCGAGTGAGGCGAGGATGTAGTAGTCGTAGAATGCGAGCCCTTTTCCCGCCGCACGCCATGTCGCCAGGATAACCCAGACAAACAACGCGATGGCGGCAACCTCCAACCAGGCGGAGGCGATGGCGATCGGCCCGGCCCAGGGAAGTGAATCGGCCAGCGGCTCGCCGATGGAACGGCCGACAAGGCCCACGAGCATCAGCCCGAGGCTGTTCCAGGCGAGGCGCGGGAAGGCGAGGGAGGCGTGCTTGAAGCGCGGGAACGCCTGGTAGGCGAAGCCCATGACGAACAGGCCGACCCAGCCGAAAATCTGGGCGTGGCCGTGGGCATTGACCTCGTGGAGTCCCGCGGCGGCGAAACGGCCGGCGAGGCCGATGCGCAGCAACAGGTAGGCGCCCCAGGCAGCGCCGAGGGTAAGCACGACGGCGATGCCGGCCTTGAAGAACGGGCGATAGATGGCGTCCGCCAATTTTGAAGACTCTTCGTGATTGACGTCATTCGTGGATGGTCTCGGAGCGCCGGCGATGCTTTCCCGGATCTCGCGCAGCAGTGTTTCGATCGGGACGTCGTGTGCCCGGGCAAAAAAACCAAGCGATTCCGCGGGTCCCAACTCGCCGCCGCAGCCGCGTAGGCCATAGCGGTCGAGCACGGGCCGAACGCCGGGCGCCAGACGAAGGAGGTCGGGAATCTCGATCGATTCGTTCACCCAATCCGAGGAGGCATTCATGGGGATCGCTCCTTAACAAGCTCGGCGATGGTCGTCCGCTGGAGCATGCGGAGGTAGGCGTCGCGCACGGCCTTCCAGCTTTTGTGGATCGCGCAGGGGTCTCTATCCGAGCACTCGGGGCGGCCCAGGATGCAACCCGACCAGCGACCGACATGCTCGATCGGTTCGATGACATCCAGGAGGGAGATCTCGCGGGCGCTACGGGCGAGGCGAAAGCCGCCGCCCAGCCCCTTTTGCGATTCGACGAGGCCCTCATCGGCGAGGGACTGGAGGAGTTTGCCGAGGTAGTTCTGCGGGGCGCTGATTTCTTGAGCGATCCGGCCGGCGCCGGCGTAGGCGCCGCCGGGCAACCTGGCCAAGGCCACGATGGCGCGAACAGCATGGAGACCAGTCTTGCTTAGCATGTTGGGTCCTTATAAGGATAATCGCATGTCATTGTCGTATTATACCGGCTGGGGATTGGTTGTCAATGGTGTTAATAGCCGCGTTTGAAGCGGAGGATTTTGAAATAGGTGATACCAGAAATGCAAAATGAAAAATGTAAAATGCAAAAAGGGAGACAGATGCGGTGTGTGTATTCTTGGCTGGCACAATGCGATCTAACCGAGAAGCAGCCCAGCGATCGTTATACTGCGGAACGGTCAGCCGGAGGCATTTGAATGGACGGCACGAGGTAAATACGTTACGGTCATTTTCGAGCACTTGTGCGAGGACCCGCTCACCGTTTACCCGATTACAGCATACGAAGTCCCGCCGCCCGGCAGCCGAAAGCGGAGGAAGAAACGATGAGCGAGAACAAGAACAAAGGAGACAAGGTTCGAGCCAAAGTCCAGTGGACCGCTGCAGACCGGGCCCGGCATCAGGCCATTCACGATATGTTCCGAACCTGGCACCCGTCCCCCGAAGAGTTGATTGCCAGCAGCGAGGGCGAGAACTTCCGCCTCCAAGGGGAATACCGCAAGTTGCGGCCGTTCCTGGAACACCTCAAGCAGGCTCGCGAGGCAGCGGGACTCACTCGGGGCGAGGTGTCCCGGCGCTCGGGGATCGACCAGCCGGCACTCTCTCGGCTGGAAACCGGCGACAATAAAAACCCAACGCTGGACACGCTGTGGCGTTATGCGGCGGCAGTCGGTCAGCGCCTGGTCCTGACTACCGAAGCCATCCGCAATACGCGGCCGGCGCCGATCAAAGCAAAGCGGGTGCGAGCGGCACGAGAGAGGTAGTAGGTGACGGCGCGCCACCGAGACACGGGGAGCACGGGGAAAAATTCAAATCAAGATTCGTTTGGTTCCTTGTTTGAGGAGAGGGATTTTCACGCTTAGAAGATGGTCCATAGTGCGTGTCTTGGGCGTAGGTCGCGCTCGGTTGTCAAGGGCGCAAGGATGGAGCGGCCAGCTGCGGCGGGGACACGTCCCAGACTTTGATCGTGCCATCGGCACTCCCGCTGATAATCTGGAGGCCGTCGGGGCTACACGCGACGCTGGTAACTGCGCCGGTGTGGCCGCTGAGAGTGCGGATCTCTTTGCCGGTAGTCACGTCCCAGATCTTAACCGTGTAATCCTCGCTACCGCTGACAATGTACTTACCATGCGCGCTCACTGCCACGCTCGTAACTATGCCGGTATGGCCGTTCAACGTGAGGGTTTCCTGGCCGGTGACGGAGTCCCAGACTTTGAGCGTCTTATCCCGGCTGCCGCTGACGATGCGCTTACCGTCGACGCTGACGGCCACGCTCATAACCGCGCCGGTGTGGCCCTTTAACGAGAGGGTTTCCTGGCCGGTGACGGAGTCCCAGACTTTGAGCGTATTATCGTAGCTGCCACTGACGATGCGACTGCCGTCGCTGCTGACAGTTATGCTCCTAACCCCGCTGGTGTGGCCCTTTAACGAAAGGGTTTCCTGGCCGGTGGCGGCATCCCACACTTTGACCGCCTTATCCTGACTGCCACTGACGATGCGCTTGGCGTCGGCGCTTACGGCCACGCAATTAACCCAGGCGGTGTGGCCCTTCAAGGTGAGTGTCTCCAGCCCGGTGGCCGCGTCCCAGACCTTAATCGCATTATCCAAACTGCTGCTGACGATGTACTTGCCGTCCGCGCTCATGGCCACGCTCGTAACCTTGCCGGAATGGCCGTTCAACGTGAGGATTTCCTGGCCGGTGGCGGCGTCCCAAGCCTTGAGCGTCTTACCGAAGCTGCCGCTAGCGATGCGCTTGCCATCGGCGCTCACGGCCAGACTTGTAACCGGGCCAGTGTGGCCCTTCAACGTGAGTGAGCATTGGCCATTGGCCAGGTCCCAGACCTTGAGGGTCTTATCCCGGCTGCCGCTGACGATGCGCTTGCCATCGGCGCTCACGGCCACACTCCAAACCATGTCAGTGTGGCCCCTTAGGGTGAAGGTTTCCCGGCCGGTGGCCAGCTCCCAGACCTTGAGGGTCTTATCCTGGCTGCCGCTAGCGATGCGCTTGCCGTCAGCGCTCACGGCCACGCTTCTGACCGGCGCGGTGTGACCCTTAAATGTGAGGATTTCCTGGCCAGTCGCGGCGTCCCAGACTTTGAGAGTATTATCCCAGCTGCCACTGATGATGCGCTTGCTGTCGGCACTGACGGCCACGCTCATAACCGCGCTCGTGTGGCCCTTCAGTGTGACGATTTCTTGGCCAGTGGCGGCATCCCAGACTTTGAGGGTGTTATCCCAGCTGCCGCTTACGATGCGCTTGCCGTCGGCGCTCACGGCCACGGTCATAACCGGGCGGGTGTGGCCCTTAAGTGTGAGGATTTCCTGGCCGGTGGCGGCATCCCACACTTTGACCATCTCATCGGAGCTGCCGCTGACAATGCGCTTGCCATCGACGGTCATGGCCACGCTGTAAACCGAACCGGTGTGGCCTTTCAGCGTGAGGATTTCCTGGCCGGTGGCGGCGTCCCAGACCTTAAGTGTTTTGTCCATGCTGCCGCTGACGATGCGCTTACCATCGGCGCTCACGGCCAATGTTATTACCCGCGCAGTGTGGCCGTTCAACGTGAGGATTTCCCTCCCGGTGGCCAAGTCCCAGACTTTGAGGGTCTTATCGAAACTGCCGCTGACGATGTGCTTGCCGTCGACACTCAGGGCCACGCTAGTAACCTCCGATGTGTGCCCGTGGAAGGATTTTTGATTAGTAGCAAATGATTCCTGTAAAGTCTCGGTTTTGTGCGAGTACCGTTCAGCAATGAGGTACTCTCCCATCGCATCCCCTGAGGCTGCGGCCAGCTGCTGGCTAAAGTGAAGGCCCACGGCTCCGGCCACTGCAGCTGACATGGCGATGATGCTTGCCACGACCATCATGGCGGCCGTGCTTGCGGTGGTTGAAGTCTCGTGCGCATCGCGGAGCCGAAGGGAACTGCCGCAACCGGGACAGAGGACCTCTTCGGACTGGTCATCACTGAGTTGAATCGGATTGTGACAGGTGGGACAGCGCACCCGGCGTACACTTCTGTCTGACTCCGGGCGGGCGCTCTGGGTGCCATCGACGGTGGCCTCCGCTGCCGACTTTGGCGGGAGATCGTCATCGGATAATGGTGGCTGGGTCATCAGTGCGATTATCGCATAACCAGCCCAGGAAGCAAGAGGCGCGAGGACGGCGGAAATGAACCACGGGAGAGCTATTTGATATGGAGGGAAATGTCGCGACAATGGAGTTGACGCAATACTTCGCGCGAACCGGCCGGCGCCAGCCGGGACCCGCAATGGCGTTCACGGAAGGATACGAGCTATTCTGGCTGGGGCGGGATGCGGAAGCAGGGGAGTTACCAAGAAAGGTGCAGCAGCGGCGCGCTGTAACGACCCAGTTCGGCCCAGGACTGGAATGCGTCCGCTCTCCTCCCCCTTAAAGTCATTTGGGCCTGCTTCTGGTACAGGGGACCTCTGATTCTCTCAAAATCCTCCGGAAAAAGCCATACCACCGGGGGGGCAAATTCTTTGGGAGCTGGCCGCCGCGGGGACCGTGCGCCAGCCGCGCGCGTGTTTTCGCGAAATTAACCAACGGGGTAGGTGAGAACGGAACGATCAAAAGCTTCTGGGGCAACGGCCCCAGAAGGCGTTCTCTGGCTGCCGGCGGTTCTGGCCCGGAGGGTCCCCCTTACACCGAGGCACGCCGCGTCGCACGAATCGCCGAGGGGGCCCCATGGGTAAGGATGCAGACGCTCGTCCGCGGCTTTTCTTGGTCCAGCACTCACGGCTTCGCGTCGGGCTTCTTCCCTCTCTCCGCCCGGCCTTCGATCAAGGCTTCGGCCTCTTCGAGGAACAAGAGACTTTCGGCGTCGCTGACCCACCGGGGCGCCTTCATCCGCTCGTGCAGCCGGGCCAGCGTCGCGGCCGCCTTGTCCTTCTGCCCGAGCTGAAATAGCGCCATGGCCTGGAACGCCAGGTCGGCCGGGATTCCACGCTCGGCATTGAGCGGCTCGGCTTGCATCAACGTCGCCAGGGCATCTTGGTACTGACCGGCCCGATATTGCGCGACACCCAGCGTGGTGAGGTAATAGCCGTTGGCTGGCTGCAAATGGCAGGCCGCTTGCGCCGCGCGCAGCGCCTGGCGATAGCGCCCGGCAGCGGCGCCCGACACCCGGACGATGGACCAGCTTCGCTCATTCAAGTTATTGGGGTTGTCGGGTCGCTGCTTGGCGAAGGCCAGGGCGGCGGCGCGCACCGGTTCGGTGATGGCCGGCTGCCGTTGGAGGGCTGCCAGGACATCCCCCTGGAGCAGGTTTTGGGAGACGAGGGTTTCTACCAGGCCGAGAGCTTCTAACTCTACCTTCAATTCAGGCGTCAGCGGCCGGGCATCGTACACCGCCACGGTTCCGTCCCTACTGGCCGAGGCCAGCCGGGCGCCGTCCGGACTGAAGGCCACGCCATGGACACTTTCCGTGTGCCCCTTCAAGGTGCAGAGCTCCTGTCCCGTGGCCGCGTCCCACACCTTCACCGTCTGGTCCTGACTGGCCGACGCCAGCCGGGCGCCGTCCGGACTGAAGGCCACGCCCCTGACATAACTCGTGTGCCCCTTCAAGGTGCGCAGCTCCTGCCCCGTGGCCGCGTCCCACACCTTCACCGT
>Ga0306920_100000383_pt1 | contig 51154 bp, 46 predicted proteins | sample flu12Cox44000170_FD_204666 | JGI IMG/M metagenome (GOLD analysis project Ga0306920, IMG submission 204666) | Lab enrichment of tropical soil microbial communities from Luquillo Experimental Forest, Puerto Rico - flux4day.12C.oxic.44.000.170 (v2)... | ecosystem: Environmental > Terrestrial >... | reverse complement strand
CGCGACAAGGTATGCGAATCTGCGTTGCGAATATCGAGCGAGCGCGATGCGCGATACCTGGCCGCGGCTTAGTGAGATTGCCTTTCCGCCGATTCGGCGGAGCCGGCTCGACACGCTCCAGGTCAATGTCGGCTATCGCTGCAACCAGTCCTGCGTGCACTGCCACGTCAATGCCGGCCCGAACCGCAGCGAGGAAATGTCGGGCGAGGTGATCGACGCGGTGCTCGCCTTCCTTGCGAGAAAGCGCCTGCCCACCCTCGACATCACCGGCGGCGCGCCGGAGCTCAACCCGCACTTTCGCAGGTTGGTATGCGCGGCGCGCGCCATGGGCGTGCGCGTGATGGATCGCTGCAATCTCACGGTGCTCGAAGTGGCCGGCCAAGAGGACCTCGCCGAATTTCTCGCTCGCGAGCGGGTCGAGATCGTCGCTTCGCTTCCCTGCTATCTGGAAGAAAATGTCGACCGCCAGCGTGGCAAGGGTGTGTTCGACGCGTCCATCCGCGGCCTGAAAACCCTCAACAGGCTGGGCTATGGGCGCGACCAGACCGGGCTCGTGCTCAACCTCGTCTACAATCCCCAGGGGTCATCGCTGCCGCCGCCGCAGCAGACGCTCGAGGACGACTACAAACGCGTGCTCGGCGAGCACTACGGCGTCGTTTTCAACCGGCTCTATGCGCTCGCCAACATGCCGATCCAGCGTTTCGGCGCGATCCTCATTGCCAACGGCGAGTTCGATCGCTACCTCGATCTGCTGCGGGGCGCGCACCTCGACGCCAATCTCGACCACGTGATGTGCCGAAACCTGATTTCGGTCGATTGGCGCGGCTACATCTATGACTGCGACTTCAATCAGATGCTCGATCTGCCGCTCAAACACGACGCGCGCGAGCGCCTGCACTTGTCCGATCTGCTGGAAGCCGAGATCGAGGGTCGACCGATCCGGGTCGGCGGCCATTGCTATGGCTGCACCGCGGGCCAGGGATCGAGCTGCGGCGGCGCGCTGAAGGAGCCGGCGGCGAGCCCGCTTTGATCCGGCCGGCGTTGCAGAAGCCGCACGCGGGCGAGACCATTGCTCCATGTCGAAGCTCTCGATCGTCATCCCCGTGCTGGACGAAGGTGAAGGCATCGCCGCGGCGCTCGATCGGCTTTCCGATCCGCGGGCGCTCGGCACCGACGTGATCGTGGTCGACGGCGGCAGCCGCGACGCGACCATCCAGCGCGCCCGCCCACGCGCCGACCGCGTCATCCTGGCGCCGCGCGGACGTGCGCTGCAGATGAACGCGGGGGCCGAGAAAGCCTCCGGCGACGTATTGCTTTTCCTTCACGCCGATACGCGCCTGCCGGCCGATGCCGATCTCGTCGTGCTCAATGGCCTCGAACGGTCCGGCCGTTCCTGGGGCCGTTTCGATGTCAAGATCGAGGGCCGATCACCGCTGCTGATCGTCGTTGCCTGGCTCATGAACATCCGCTCGCGGCTCACCGGGATTGCGACCGGCGACCAGGCGATATTCGTGCGTCGCGCGGCATTCCAGGCGGCGGGTGGTTTTCCTCCAATCCCGCTGATGGAAGACATCGCGCTCTGCAAGCGCCTCAAGCGCGTGAGCCGGCCGCTGTGCCTGCGCGAACGCGTCACCACCTCCGGTCGGCGCTGGGAAAAGCACGGCGTGCTCGGCACGATGGTCCTGATGTGGCGGCTGCGGCTTGCCTATTTCTTCGGTGCCGATCCGAAAAAGCTCGCGCAGCGATATGGCTATGAATGAGCCGGTCGCCGTCGCGGTGCTCGCCAAGGCCCCGCTTGCGGGCTTCGCCAAGACTCGCCTCATTCCCGCGCTCGGCGCCGGCGGCGCCGCCTTGCTGCAGGCACGCCTGGTGGAGCGCGCGGTTGCAACCGCATGTGCTGCCGTCATCGGCCCGGTGACCTTGTGGGCGACGCCCGATGAGGGCCACCCGCTGTTTCAGGCGATCGGTGCGCATCTTGGCGTCGCGCTCGCGCGCCAGGGCGACGGCGATCTCGGCACGCGGATGCTGGCTGCGGTCGCGGCGGTCAATGCACCCGCGCTGGTGATCGGCACCGACTGCCCGGCACTCACGTCGGAGCATCTGCGCGCGGCGGCGGACGTTCTGCGCGGCGGCGCCGATGCCGTGGTCATTCCGACCGAGGACGGCGGCTACGCGCTGATCGGCATGCGCGCGCCCGCGCATGCGCTGTTCTCAGACATGCAGTGGAGCGCACCAAGCGTGATGGCCGAGACCCGCCGGCGCCTCAGAGCGCTTGGTCTGACATGGCAAGAGCCGGTCACGCTGTGGGACGTGGACCTGCCCAGGGATCTCGAGCGGCTGCGTGCGATCGGCCTCGACCACCTGATCCCGTCGCAAAGCTCATAAGGACGCGGACTAGGCGCCACGCGCCAAGAACCTTGCACCTTTCCGCCCCCGTTGCGGGGTGACCAGGGCTCAATACAGCCGGATCAACGTCAAACCGACGACGATCATCAATGCCGCCGCGACACGGCCCGCGCGCAGCGGCTCCTTGAGAAAGACGATGGCGATCGCCGCACCGAACAGGACGCTGGTTTCGCGTAATGCCGCCACGATGGCGATCGGCGCGACCGTCATCGCCCAAATCGCGATGCCATAAGAGCCGAGCTGCAGCGTGCCGCCGGCAAGACCGAGGCCCCAATGGCGCCCCATCGCGGCGATCACGTCGCGCCCGCGGCATGCGAGCGCGTAGATCACCATGACCGGACCGATCCCCACGAAGAGCGCGACCGAATAAGAATTGGGGCTGCCGGCGTGCCGCGCGCCCACGCCATCCACCACCGAATAGGCGCAAATCGTCACCGCGGTGAACAAGGCGAACCCGACCGCCTTTTTATCGAGCCGCGCGAGATCGCGACCGCCGCGTAGCGACAGCAACATGACCCCGGCCACCAGCAGAAGGATGCCGCTCCAGCCGAGCAGGCCGAGGCGCTCGCCGATGAACGACGTGGTCGCGATAGCGGTCATCAGCGGCGCTGACCCGCGTGCGATCGGGTAGACCTGCCCCATGTCGCCGGCGCGGTAGCTCTCGATCAGGGCGGCGAAATAGACGAGATGGATGAGCACCGACGCGCCGCACCATGGCCAGGCGGCGGCCGCAGGCAAGCCGACCACCGGCAGGAATACGGCCGAAACAATCGCTGCGCCGACCGAAATCAAGACCGTCGTCGCCAGCGGATCGAGCCCGCGCTTGATGGTCGCGTTCCACCCGGCATGGCACGCGGCGGCGAACAGCACGGCGGCAAAGACGAATGGGTCCATCGCGAGAATAATTCTAGGCGTGTGCGGGCGCCCGTCCGGCGATCGTCATCCCCGCCGGCGATATCGCGCGCGCTCAATCGCGGAACGCCGCGCCCGCCCAGACCTTCGGCGCGGCGCGCTGGTATTGTTTGGGGCGGGCGACCTCGGCGCCGAGGACATGGGCCGCGCGCCAGCCCCAATGGGGGTCGTCGAGCATGGCGCGCGCGAGCGCCACCATATCGGCCTTGCCCTCGGCGATGATCGCCTCGGCCTGCTTGGGCGTGGCGATCAGCCCAACCGTGCGCGTGGCGATGCCGGCCTCGCGTTTGACCTTCTCGGCGAATTGCACGTTCGTATTGGCGACCAAGGTGGGCCGCGTGTCGGCGCTGATGCCGCCCGAGGAAATGCAGACGAAATCAAGCCCCGCCGCCTTCAACGCCGTTGCGAAGCTGGCCGCATCGTCGGGCGTCAATCCGCCCTCCACCCAATCGTTGCCGGTGATGCGCGCGCCCAGCGGCATGCCTCGCGGCATGACCGCGCGCACCGCCCGCGCGATTTCGAGCGGATAGCGCATGCGCGCCGCGAGCGAGCCGCCATAGCCGTCGCTACGCTTGTTGGAGATCGGCGAGAGAAAGCTGTGCAGGAGATAGCCATGCGCCCCGTGCAGCTCGATGGCGTCGATGCCGGCGCGGATCGCGCGTTTGGCGGCGTCGACGAAGCCGTCGCGCACATGCTCCATGTCCGCCGCCGTCATCTCGTGCGGCACCGGCCAATCGGGGCCGAATGCAATGGCGGACGGAGCGACGGTCTGCCAAGCATCCTCCCCCGGTGCAAGCGGCTGGCCGCCCTCCCATGGACGGCGGGCGGAGGCTTTGCGCCCGGCATGGGCGAGCTGGATGCCGAGCTTCGCCGTGCCGTAGCGGCGGCAGTGGGCGATCACGCGCGCAAGCGCCCCTTCGCAATCGTCCGAATAGAGCCCGAGGCAGCCGTGGCTGATGCGGCCACGCCGCTCGATGCCGGTCGCCTCGACCACGACCAGCGCCGCCCCGGAATTGGCCAGCATGCCGAGGTGGTTGATGTGCCAGTCGGAGGCCACGCCGTCGTCGGCGCTGTATTGGCACATGGGCGAGACGACGATGCGGTTGGCGAGTTCGAGATCCGCAAGCTTGATGGGAGAAAACAGGGCGCTGGTCATGTCACACGTTATCGATCTGAGGGCAGGATGAAGCGAAGGTGAACCATAGGGAATGGGGCAGCGGGTCGGAAGCGCCTGGGACAACGATTATGACGTCCGGCTTGCGCGCGATGCGAGGCCACGCCAAGGCGGCAATTCAGGCCGCCGTGCGCTGCGCCCTATCGGCACCCTGGGCTTGCTCGGCCGCCGCGTCATCCGCCGGCGGCGGCGCGATCTCGGCCCATCGCTCGCTCAATCGGATGGCCTCGCGCATACGATAAAGGAATTGCCCCTCGCTGTAGTAATGCTTCCAGCGCCCGCTGTAATAGAGCTCGAAAAAATGTGCGCACCGACGGTCGGCAAGGGCGCGCCATTTCTGGGCGACCTCCTCGAGTGCATGCCCTGGTAGCCGTGTCGACATAGATGTCGCAACGCTCGCGGCAACGTGTGATCGTGTCGTCAGGAGCACGCATAAACAACGACGCACTTCTCGCAGGCATCGGTTGTGCCCGAATTACACACACACCGAATCGCTCGACATCATAGTCCCTCTGCGAGGCGCTCGCGCGGCAGCGGCGAGACCGCAAGCGAATTCGCTTGCGCGTGGCCAAAGAGGAAGCGTGAGGCATCGGCCAAAAACTGACCCGCCCGGACGGGGAAATCCGGGCGGGTCGCGTTGATCGGCGCAGGGGATCGGGGGGGCGTGAGCGCCGATCGGGGCTGTAATTCCGGCCTTGTCGGCCTGTTCGCCTATTAGTCTCCGCAAGTCGCCAAAAGGTTCAAGCCGATTTTGGGGGTTCCGGAGGTAATTTTTTGCCCCCGTTTTTCGCCCCCGCGGCCACGCTCCGGGAGGAAAATACGTGCAATTTCAGCTGATTACCCGGCCCGCAGCCAGAATAGCTGGCCGTCCTCCCGCTCCTCGCCAGCTTGGGCGACAAGATTGCCCCACTGCGCATCCCGGAATTGGGGGTCGGTGTCGTTGGGAGCGAGGTCACGCGTGGTTGCGGTCCGTGCCTTGCCGCAACGGCATGCCCGGCGTCTTCTGGTCGCCCGGTTTGGGTGTCGGCAGCAGCAGATCAAAAGCGGCCGTTTCGAACGGCCGCAATGCGCCCTGTCACCCGCTTGGCCTTACTCCCTCGCGGCGATGAAGCCGACGACCTTCGATTCGGCTTGCATTTGCCGAACGATCTTGCCGACCTCGTCCTTCGGCAGTTTGGTTTCGGAGAGACGGATGCGATAGAGCTGGCCGCCCATATTCAGCGGTCCCTCGACCACCGTGGCCTTGTAGGCGCCGAGGAAGTTGGTGATGTCGTTCGCGGTCGCTTGCGGGGCAAAGCGCACGACGGCAAAGGAGCCGTCGCTGGGCGCGCTCGCGAGCGAGGGCCCGCTCGGAACGCCTTGGTCCTTGACCACAACCGTTGCGATCACGGCCGCCTGCACCAGGATCGCAACCGCGGCGGCGGTCGCCGACCAGGCCAGCGTGCGCGGAGTGAGGCTCAAGAGGAACTCCGAAATGCGGCCGCCGAGGTCGAACGAGCGCTGCCGGCGCGGCGAGCGCGCCTCCTCGGCGTCGATGGCGGCGAACAGCTTCTCCATGGCGCGCGCCGACGGCGCACCGAGCGTCTCGTTGAGGTGGATTGTCTCCGCAAGCTCCTCGCGGACGAGATCGTAGCGCCGCGCGAGTTCGCGGTCGCCTGCGAGCGCTTGCTCGACGCGATCGGCGTCGCGGCGGCTGAGCGTCCCTGCCGCGTGCCACGGCAGCAGAGCTTCGATCTCGTGGCGCTCTGGCTCTTTGTTGATCGCATTCATGGCCAACCTCTTTCAATTCCCTCCGATTTGAGCAGCTCCGCCAGCCGCTTGCGCGCGTAGAACATGCGCGTCTTGACCGTGTTCTCCGGGATGCCGACGATCTCGGCTACTTCTTCGACCGATTTCTCGTGGTAGTACACGAGGTCGATGATCTCCCGATGTTCGGCCGAAAGTCCCGTAAGGCACTTCCGGAGCATTGCACTCTTGTCCTTCTTCTCCAGCGCGGTCCCGGGATCGTCCGACGGATCCTCGATGGCGCCTGCGGTCTCTTCGTCCAACTCCTCGTCCGGCCGGCGCCTGAGCGCCGAGAGGGCCTTGAAGCGGGCGATGGCCAACATCCACGTCGACACCGCCGAGCGCCCTTCGAACCGACCAGCCTGACGCCACACGTCGAGGAACACCTCGCTGATCACGTCCTCCGCCGTGGCCTCATTCCGAACGAGACGTACTACGAACCGAAACACACGCACGTGGTGCCGCGCATACAGCACCTGCATGGCGAGCCGATCGCCGTTCGCGATCCGTCCGATGAGCACCTCGTCTGATGTCGATTGCATCGGTTTCGGACGGTCGGACTCGTGAAGTTAGTCGCAAGCGGCTACCGTTGGGTTCACGGTTCTGCCACAGAGATGGCGGTTGGTGGCCCCCCTTCCGTTGTCGCACCACCCCGGATGATCGCCGCGTTTGGGGCTAAGATTATGGCCGAAGCACGGTCCCGCGGAACTCGGGTACCCTTAAATTTTGCAATAAATCGAACCATTTACGCGAGTGGTGGGGGGCCACCGACACGCCTCGAGCCGGAGCGTACCGGCAAGGGGGCAGCATTTCGCCCGTTAGGCAAGGGTTAACTCAAGTTCCAATTCGCAGCGGCGTCTTGAGCTTGCGCAGAGCCGCGACGACCGAGAGCGCCGTGATCCGTCCGGTTCGGGGATTTTCCGAGGGGATGTTTTCGATCGCGAGAGTGAAGCGCGCCGAGTCGCTGTCGACCTCGACGGTATGGCAGTTGCGTTCGACCGAAGGGTCGGCCCAGATTTCCATCATCGTGCGGTCGGGTCCGATACCGGCCAGCGCCAGCGCCGCCGCCACGTTGACATTGGCGGGAAATCCCGCCGCTCCCTCTCGCGCTGTGCCGGAGAACACGAGCTTGGGCCCGTTGAGCCCTTCGAGCGAGATACCGTTGGCATCGAGATAAGGCGCGCCCAGAAGGCTGCGCGGCGGCTTGCGGGTGATCATGCGCACGGAATGAATCCGGCCTTCGGCCGCGGCGGTGACGGCATCGAGTCCGAGCAGCGCCCCGGTCGGCACGATGATCTGACCTCCCCGCGCTTTCGCGAGCTCGATCAGGTCGGGCCGCGGCAACAGCGCGCCGACTGAGAGCACCATCACCTGTTTTCCCGCCTCCAGCATCGGCCGGCAGATTCGCTCGAGCACGCAAGCCGGGGTGCATTCGACCGCAAGATCGGCATGGGCCGGAAACGCCTCGGGCTCGACCAAAGGACACGTGATGCGCTCGGCATCGAGCCAAGCCCGCGCCTTGGCATGGTCACGCGCCGCCGCACAAGCGAGCGTGAGGTCCCCCATGCCGGCGGAGAGCTTGCGCGCGAGCACGCGGCCGATGGCGCCGAGGCCGGCAACGGCGACGCGGGTTATCGGCATTGGCGGACCTTGGGCATGACGAGAACTCCGGGAGCCTGCCTCTTACGCGGCCCGCTCGTCGGTCACAAGCCCGTGTGAGCGCTGCGTCAAGCCGCGGCTTGACCACGATCCGGCGGAAGGACAAATCTTGCGCGCAATGAGGGAGGAGCCAAATGCTCAAGAGTTTATCCGGTGCGGCGTGCGGTGTCCTGCTGCTTGCACTCGCTAGTACCGCGCTGGCGCAGACCTATCCGGCCCGGCCGGTGACGATGATCATTCCGTTCGCGGCCGGCGGTCCAACCGACGTGCTCGGCCGGGTCATGGCGCACCGCATGGGCGAGATCCTCGGCCAGCAGGTCGTGGTCGAGAACGTCGGCGGCGCGGGCGGCATGACGGGCTCCAAGCGCGTCGCCGATGCCGCGCCCGACGGCTACAATTTCGTGCTCGGCACCGTGGGTACCCACGCGCAGAGCCAGACCATGTACAAGAAGCCGCTCTATGACACGACGACCGATTTCACGCCGGTTGCGCTCATCGCCGAGGTGCCCATCGTGCTCATTGCGCGCAAGGACCTGCCGGTGAACAACCTCAAGGAATTCATCGCCTACGCCAAGGCCAACCAGAGCAAGATGCAATACGGTTCAGCCGGCGCGGGCTCGGCGACCCATCTCGGCTGCGTGCTGCTCAACTACCTCATCGGCGTCGACATAACGCACGTGCCCTACCGTGGGACCGGTCCCGCCATGCAGGATCTCCAAGGCGGCCGCATCGATTATTTGTGCGAGGTCGTCAGCACCGCGAAACCGCAAATCGACGGCGGCACGGTGAAGGCGATCGCGATCATGACCAAGGAGCGCTCGAGCGCGCTGCCGGACGTGCCGACCGGTCTCGAGCAGGGCACGCCGAATCTCGAGGCCTATACCTGGAACGCCATCTTCCTTCCGAAGAACGCACCGGCCGATGTCGTCAAGACGCTCAACCACGCCACCGTAGAGGCGATGAAGACGCCGGCGGTGAAGGAGCGGCTCGAAGGGCTCGGCGCCGTGATCGTGCCCGAGGACCGCGCCACGCCGGACTATCTGGGCCAGTTCGTCAAGAGCGAGATCGAGAAGTGGGCCGGGCCGATCAAAGCGAGCGGCGTGACGGTGGATTGACGGGACGCGAGCGGCGGGGCGCAGATGCCATCGATGGCGCTACTCCAGCTCGATCTCGCCTTTGATCTCGTGTGAGAAGCCGATCCCGCCGAGCGTGACCGTAGCCCTGGCGGGGAATTTTTCGTTGCCCTTGAGCTTGCCTTCCGCCAAGGCCTGGCGGACCGCCTTCTCGATCTCGCGCTGGGCGCTCACCCCCAGCGTCTTGAGAAACTTGCGAATGCTCGTGTTGAACACGTCTTCGTTCATGATCGCCTCCGTTGCGTCATTATACGCCTGAGCGGGCGCCGTCGAACCGCCGCCTTTGCGACTCCGGATTGAGCGAACAATTCCCCATTTGCGTCAATGTGAGGCCATCCCGCCAACGCGTGATATTCGCATCCACCTTCGCGACAGGAGGGAGGCATGCTGACCCTACGCAGTTTGGCAATTGCGATGGCCGGCGCCGGGGTGCTCGCGGGGCTGTCGGTGACGGGCGCACAGGCGTGCGATAACGATCGCTACCCGTGCCCTGTTGTGGCGCAGCCGCAGGAGGCGGCCGACCCGGCGGCGCGGCCGCCGCGCAAGAAAGTAAGCCGCGCGGCACGGCACGATGAGAAGGCGCGCGCAGATGAGAAGGCGCGCGCAAAAGCCGAGCGACAAGCCTCGCAAGCTCCCGCTCAGACGAACCCGGCGACGCCAGCCATGCAGGCGCAGGCAGCCGATTCCGGCTCGAAAAAAGCGGCAGGTCTTGTCCCCGCGCTCAACGAGGAGGTCGGTCGCGACGAAAGCCCGGTGGCAGCCGCGGCCGCCGCTTGGCTCGTTCTTCCCGATACCGCCGGCGCCGGCGCGCAGGGCGCAGCGGGTGAACAGCGTGCGGCGGATGACATCACGCCGACCGTCCCGGCGAATGGGGTGAAAATGGTCGACCCCAACGAGGTCAACGAACTCGATCTTGCGGCCGCTCCCGCAGCGCCGGCCGCGTCGTCCTGGCTCAGCTATCTGCTCGCGACCCTAGGCGCGGCGCTCGCCGCGGCCTCGACCGTACGATTCTTCTTCGCGTGATGCCGCGCAATCGCGCCCATGCGCGGACCACACGGGGTCCACGCAGCGGACTCGTGCCTTGACAGGTGTTCCCGTTCTGTTCTTTATGCTCGCGGACCGCCGCTTTGGTCGCCGATGCCGATCTTCACGCCGCACCAAGATGCCGCCCTGACCGCGGCTTCGAATTGGCTCAAAGGCGCGCGCAGGCGCGCCTCGATCTTTCGCCTCTTCGGTTATGCCGGAACCGGCAAGACCACGCTCGCCAAGCACCTCGCCGAGGGCGTCGACGGCAAGGTTCTGTTTGCGGCCTTCACCGGCAAGGCGGCGTGCGTGATGCGCAGCAAGGGTTGCCAGGGCGCCGCCACCATCCACAGCCTGATCTACAAGGCGCGCGAAAGCGGCGAGGAGACGCCGAGCTTCGAGCTGTGGGGCGAGGCGCCCGCCTCCAAGGCTAGGCTTATCGTCATCGACGAATGCTCGATGGTCGATGCCGAGCTCGCGCGCGACCTGATGTCGTTCGGCGTGCCGCTGTTGGTGCTCGGTGACCCCGCGCAACTGCCGCCAATCCAAGGCGGCGGCTTTTTCACCGACGCCGAGCCCGACGCCATGCTCACGCAGGTGCACCGGCAGGCCCAGGACGACCCGATCGTGCGGCTGTCGATGATGATTCGGGCCGGCAACACGTTGCCGGAGGGCCGCTATGGCAAGAGCGAGGTGGTGCGGCGCGACGCGTTGGATCCCGCGCGCGTGATCGGCGCCGACCAGATTCTCGTCGGCCGCAACGCGACGCGGCGCGCCTACAACGCGCGCCTGCGCGAGCGTCGCGGTTTTGCCGATGCATTGCCGATGGCGGGCGACAAGCTCGTCTGCCTGCGCAACAACCGGCGCAAGGGATTGTTCAACGGCGGCCTCTGGGTGGTGAAGGAACGCCCGAAGGCGCGACGGCAAATCATCCGCATGCGGCTCAAGCCCGACGAGGAGTTGAGTGACAGGATGATCAAGGTGTCGGTTCGGCCGGAATGCTTCACCGGCACCATCGAAGAATTCGACTGGCCGGCGCGCAAACCCTACGACGAGTTCGACTTCGGCTACGTCTTGACCGTCCACAAGGCGCAAGGCTCGCAATGGGACGACGTGGTGCTGTTCGACGAGTCCGGCGCATTCCCGGACAACCGCGATCGCTGGCTCTACACCGGGGTCACGCGGGCGGCGAAGCGGCTGACCGTGGTGGTGTGACGTTTCAAAGCACTCTCTCCCGCTCGTCCCCGCGCGGGGCACCCCGCGACGCTCGCGTCGCGGGGACCCCGTTGCGGGGACCCAGGACGGCAGATCGGGTCTCGAGGTCTCGGGTCTCGCTTCGCTCGCCCGGGACACGAAGTCGTGGATTCCCGCTGGAGTTTACCCCCGCGGAAGCGGGGGCGGGAATGAGCGGAGTTTTGCTGCGGTCAGTCGTGGGTTTCACTCAACGTGAACTATCCATCCTTCCCCTCGACCTCGCGCACCGGCGTTTCCGGGGTTAAGCCGGCGCGTCGGCGCGCGAACGTTTCCTCGCCGCTTTGCTGCCATTTGCCGGCAACGGCGCGCTCCGCGTAGACGTCCCAGCGCTGCGACCAATCGCCGAGCGAATAGCCGTGCCATGGCGGCTGCGGGGTAAGCGCGGGCAGCTCAAGCTCCTGCCAGATCGCGCGCGCCCGCTCCATGAATTCGCGCGCCGGCAAAGCGAGCGGCGGCGCCGAATGTTTCAGCGTCGCATCGATGAGCAACCCTGAGTCTTCTTCACGCGGTCGGGATTTCGGCCCGTGCCCGGCGGAGCGGTGGGGAGCGATATGCACGTCCTCGATCGGGTTCGAGCGGTAGGCGAGCGACCAGAACACCGCGTCGGCGTTGGTCGGGTCGATGTCCTCGCTCAGCGCAATGCAGATTTTCCCGCAATCGGCGAGCAGCGTCGCGGCGCCGTGCAAGCCGCGCCAGATCTCGCTGCGCGGCGTGCCGTGCGCGAATTGCACGAAGATCACCTTGCGCAAGTTGGAGAGCGGCTCGTGCATGACCACGCGGCGAACCCCCTTGATGGCGAGCTGTTGGCGCAGATGGGTGAGGAACAAGGGCTCCATCGCCACCTTCTTGAGCACGCTCGATTCGCTCGGCGTCACCTGGCTGATGATGGACGCAAACACCGGCGAGCGCCGGTGCGTGATCGCGCTCACGCGCATGGACATGTTGAAGTCCTCGAGCGCGACGTGACCGTGACTTTCGCCGAACGGACCTTCCGGCTCGAGCAGCTCGGGATCGATCAGTCCTTCGATCACGATCTCCGCGTCGGCGGGCACGTGGAGGTCGACGCTGACGGCTTTCGCCATGCGCATCGGCGCGCTGGCGAGCGCGCCCGCGACCGCCATCTCGTCCAAATCGACGGCGAGCTTCATCCCGCCGGTGAACATCGCAACCGGCGCGCAGCCCACGACGATGGCGCACGGCATCGGCTCGCCGCGGCGGTTGTGCTTCTTCCAATGCAGATAGCCGCCGGCGCCGCCGATGCGCGAGGACATGCGCACGCCGAGCCTGTCCGTCGCCTTCAAGGCCGCGCGGTACGTTCCCATGTTCTGGATGCCGGTGTCGGGATCGCGCGTGACGCAAAGCGTCGCGGTCAGATAGGGGGCGGCGTCGAAACCCGGCGTCGAGATCGGCACCGGCAGGCGCGCCAAACCCTTGCCGGCGCCGCGAAGCTCCTCGCCTTTGATCACGACCGCCTGGCATGGCGGCGAGGGAACAAGCAGCGGCGGAATCGGGTTGGCGATCGCGCGCACCCACGCCGCCTCGACTTCCTCGACCGCGCGCCCCATGCCGGCCGCGTAGATTCGCGGCGAAGCGGCGAGCGCGCCGACTGCGACCGGGATGTCGTAGCGACGACCCGACGAGTCGATGACGTTGGTGAACAAGAACGCGCGCCGCTGATCCTCCGCCAGTCCGCCCTGGAATTGCCAGCGCACCAACGGATGCAACTCGGTGTCCTTGTCGATCGGGCGATCGACGCGCACAAGCAGTCCCTGCGCCTCGAGCGTGGCGAGGTGTGATTGGAAATCGAGCGGCGGCCCGGCGGCGCCCGTTCGTGCCGGCCGACGCGCATCGGCGCCGACGTCGAGCATGGTCGCGACCTTCTTGTTTCGCCGCTAACGTACGATTTGTCGCGATTGCAATGCAATGCTTTCGGTGTATCGTCGGCCGCCGCGTTGCGCTGTTCCGGGCATCCGACCATGGGCGCGAAGCATTTCGGCGCCCGCGTCGCGCGCCTCGAAGATCCGACCCTGCTGACCGGACGCGGGCGCTTCGTCGACGACATCAGGCTCGCCGGCGCGCTGCACGCTTGCTTCGTGCGCAGCCCGCACGCCCACGCCGCAATCCGCTCCATCGACGTGTCGGCGGCGCGGGCGATGCCGGGCGTCCATGCCGTGCTGACCGCGGATGATCTGCCGCCGCGCATGGCGAGCGGCCAGATTCCGATGCTGGTGCCCAATCCATCGATCAAGACGCCGCGCACGCAGCTCGCGTTGGCACGCCGCGAAGTCTGCTACGTCGGCCAGACCATCGCCGTGGCGATCGCGGACGACCGCTATCTCGCCGAGGACGCCGCCGCCGCGGTCAAGGTCGATTTCGAAGTCTTGCCGGCGGTCAGCGACTGCCGCGATGCCGCGCGCGCCGGTGCTGCTCCCGCCCACAGCGACCTCGCAACCAACATTGCCGCCGTCGTTGCCATGAGCTACGGCGAGATCGACGCGGCGTTCGCGCGCGCGGCACACGTGTTCGAGGAGGACCTTTGCCTCCATCGCGGCGGCGCCATGACGCTCGAAGGCCGCGCCGTGCTCGCGAGCTACGACGCCACTTCCGACATGCTGACGGTGTGGTCGGCGACGCAGACGCCGCACCTTTGCCGCGCCACGCTTGCCGATCTGTTCGAACGCGACCTCGAAGCGATCCGCATCATCGCGCCCCATGTCGGCGGCGGCTTCGGCACCAAGGCGCCGTTCTACGCCGAGGAAGCGGTCATTCCAGCCGCTGCGATGAAGCTCGGCCGCCCGGTGGCGTGGCAGGAGGATCGGCGCGAGCATTTTCTTTCGGCGACGCAGGAGCGCGACCAGCATTGGAAGGTCGCGATCGCCGTCGATGCCCAAGGAAAAATCCTCGGCCTCTCCGGCACCCTGTTGCACGACACCGGCGCCTTCCTGCCCTGGGGCATCATCGTGCCCTACATCGCCGCGACGACATTTCCTGGACCTTACGTGGTGCCGGCTTATCGCATCGAGGCGACGGTCGTGCTCACCAACCGCGTGCCGACCACGGTGGTGCGCGGCGCCGGCCGGCCTCAGGCGGTCTTCGCCATGGAGCGGCTGATGGACCGAGTCGCGCGCGAGCTCAAGCTCGATCGCACCGAGCTGCGGCGACGCAACATGATCGCCCCCGAGCAGATGCCTTACTCCGTCGGACTGGTTTTTCGCGATGGCAAGCCGCTCGTCTATGCCAGCGGCGATTTTCCGAAAAGTCAGCAGCGCGCGCTCGCGCTCTCCGACTATGACGGCTTTTGCGCGCGCCAGACGAAAGCGCGCGCCGAAGGCCGCTACCTCGGCATCGGTGTCGCCAACTACGTGGAGGGCACGGGACTGGGGCCGTTCGAGGGCGTGACCGTGCGCGTCCTTCCCAATGGCAAGGTCGCGGTGGCGACTGGCGCCACCACGCAGGGGCAAGGCACGCGCACCACGCTCTCCCAGATCGTGGCCGATCAGGTGGGCTGCCGCATCGAGGACATCGTCATGACTGCCGGCGATACCGCCGCCATCTCGCAAGGGATCGGCGCCTTCGCCAGCCGGCAGGCGATCAACGCCGGCTCTTCCGCACTGATCGCGGGCGCAAGCGTGCGCAAGCAGGTCGTCGCACTCGCCGGCCGCGTGCTCGGCGTGCCCGAGAGCGAGATCGACGTCGAGGATGGCCGCGCCATCGCGCGCGGCGGCAACAAGCCATCGATCGCGCTCGGGGAGCTTGCGCGCGCCGCGCAGGGCATGCCGGGCTTTTCCTTTGCCGCCGGCCAAGCGCCCGGCCTCGAGCACACGGCCTATTTCACCCCGCCGCAAGCGTCGTATTGCAACGGCACGCACGTGGCGGAGGTCGAGGTCGATCCTTTGACCGGCGGCGTGAAGCTCCTGCGTTACACCGTCGCCCACGACAGCGGCAATATCATCAATCCGCTGATCGTCGACGGCCAGGTGCAGGGTGGCGTCGCCCATGGCATCGGCAACGCGCTGTTCGAGTGGATGAAGTACGATAGCGGCGCGCAGCCGCTGACGACGACCTTTCAGGACTACCTCTTGCCGACGGCGCTCGACGTGCCTGCCTGCGACATCGAGCACGTGGAGACGCCGAACCCGCTCAATCCGCTCGGCGTCAAAGGCGCCGGCGAGGGCGGCACCATCCCGACGCCGGCGGCCATCATCTCCGCGGTCGAGGACGCGCTCTCGCCCTTCGGCGTGCGCTTTGCCGAGATGCCGTTGACGCCCGACCGCATCGTCGACGCGCTGCGCAAGGCCGGAGCGTATGAGACGCTCCCCGCCGCATGAGCTGCGCTCTGAAGTCTCATGCGAGCGGGCGTGCGCATCGAAGTGGCGACTCGTGCGCGATGACGAGCCCGCAATCTCGCTTTGCTCCCCTCCCCCTTGTAGGGAGGGGTTGGGGGTGGGGTTAGTGCGACCCCTGCGGAGGTGGCGCCATCACTATCTCGCCGCATCACCCCCCTCCCCAGCCCTCCCCCACAAGGGGGGAGGGAGCAGACCGAGTTCGCCGCTCGTGCTGATTCCATTTCACACGAACGCGCTCTAGTTTTCGCGAACTCCGTGCGCGGCTTTAGCGGCTGAGACGCGCGGGTCCGATCGTCCTATATAAATCCGCGGGGACATGGAACTTCGGAGGCTCTCCCATGCCGAGCAATGGAAAGCGGCGGCTGCGCTCGCAATTGTGGTTCGACAATCCCGACAATCCGGGCATGACCGCGCTTTATCTCGAGCGCTACCTCAATTACGGGCTGACCAAGCAAGAGCTCACGTCCGGCAAGCCGATCGTGGGCATCGCCCAGAGCGGGTCCGACCTCTCCCCTTGCAATCGCCATCATCTTGAGCTCGCCGAGCGCGTGCGCGAAGGCATCCACGACGCCGGCGGCATTGCCTTCGAGTTCCCGATGCATCCGATCCAGGAAACCGGCAAGCGCCCGACCGCGGCGCTCGACCGCAATCTCGCCTATCTCAGCCTGGTCGAGGTGCTGTTCGGTTATCCGCTCGACGGCGTCGTGCTCACCACCGGCTGCGACAAGACGACCCCGGCGGCGATCATGGCGGCGGCGACCGTGAACACGCCGGCGATCGTGCTGTCCGGCGGGCCGATGCTCAACGGCTGGTGGAAGGGCGAGCGCGCGGGATCCGGCACCGTGGTGTGGTGGGCGCGTCAGGAGCACGCGGCCGGCCGCATGGATTACAAGGAATTCCTCGATCTCGTCGCGTCCTCGGCGCCGTCGATCGGCCATTGCAACACCATGGGCACGGCCTCGACCATGAATGCGCTCGCCGAGGCGCTCGGCCTCTCGCTGCCGGGCTGCGCGGCCATCCCCGCGCCCTACCGCGAGCGCGCGCAAATCGCCTACGAGACCGGCCGGCGCGCGGTCGAGATCGTGCACGAGGATCTCAAACCGTCCGACATCCTCACCCGCGAGGCGTTCGAGAACGCCATTGTCGCGTGCTCGGCGATCGGCGGCTCCAGCAACGCACCGATCCACATCAACGCCATCGCGCGCCACGTCGGCGTGGCGCTCGCGATCGAGGACTGGGAAACGATCGGCTATGAGGTGCCGCTGCTGGTCAACATGCAACCGGCCGGCAAATATCTTGGCGAGGAATATTACCGCGCCGGCGGACTGCCGGCGGTGCTGCACGAATTGATGGCGGGGGGCCGCATCCATGCGAACGCGCGCACGATCAACGGCAAGACCGTCGGCGAAAATGTCAAGCATGCCAAGATAAAGGATGCCGACGTGATCCGCCCGTACGACAAGCCGCTGAAGCAGCATGCCGGCTTCAAGGTGCTGTCGGGAAATCTGTTCGAGTCCGCGATCATGAAAACGAGCGTGATCTCGGAAGAGTTCAGGCAACGCTATTTGTCGAATCCAAAGGACCCCAACGCCTTCGAAGGCCGCGCCGTCGTGTTCGACGGGCCCGAAGACTATCACCACCGCATCGACGATCCGTCGCTCGAGATCGACGCGAACACGATGCTGTTCATCCGCGGCGTCGGGCCCATTGGCTATCCGGGCTCGGCGGAGGTCGTGAACATGCAGCCGCCGGCGGCGCTGATCAAACGGGGCATCACCTCGCTGCCCTGCATCGGCGACGGACGCCAGTCCGGGACGTCGGCCTCGCCGTCGATCATCAACGCGTCCCCCGAGGCTGCGGCGGGCGGAGGGCTCGCTGTGCTCAAGACCGGCGACCGCGTGCGCATCGACCTCAACAAGGGCAGCGCGAACATGTTGGTGCCGGACGCCGAGCTCGCGCAGCGCAGCGCCGCGCTGGAGAAACAGGGCGGCTACAAATATCCACCGAGCCAAACCCCGTGGCAGGAGATCCAACGCGGCATGGTCGACCAACTCGCCGCCGGCATGGTTCTCAAGCCCGCCGTGAAATATCATCGCGTCGCGCAAAAGAGCATGCCGCGGGACAACCACTGATCCGCTGCGGTGAGCCATTTGACGGGCGAACGCGACTTACAAGACTTAGCTGCCGGCGAACGGCGCGCGTCGGACGCAAATCGCCAGGGAACGTGCTTTGGCGTGAACCAAAGGCCGTGAATGCCGTTACCTACGCAGGGAGAACAAGCCATGGCTTCACGTCTGCAAGGCAAGCTCGCGCTCATCACGGCGGCGGGACAAGGGATCGGCCGTGCCATCGCCGAGGCATTTACGGCTGAGGGTGCCCGCGTGATCGCCACCGATTTGGAAGAGAAGAAACTTGAAGGCATCAAGAGCGTAAAGCGGCGCAAGCTCGACGTGCGCTCGACCGCGGCGATCGAGGCGCTCGCGAAGGAGACCGCAACCGAGTTCGGCGCACTCGACGTGCTCGTCAACTGCGCCGGCTACGTGCATCATGGCAGCGTCCTCGACTGCTCCGAGCAGGATTGGGACTTCTCCTTCGATCTCAACGTGAAATCGATGCATCGAATGATCAAGGCATTCCTCCCGGGCATGCTGCAGAAGAAGGCAGGCTCGATCGTCAACATTTCGTCCGCGGTGTCGTCGATCCGCGGAGTTCCCGATCGCTATGCCTATGGCGCAACCAAGGCCGCCGTCATCGGGCTCACCAAAGCGGTTGCGGCCGACTTCATCCGGCAAGGCATCCGCGCCAACGCGATCTGTCCGGGCACGATCGAATCGCCCTCGCTCGAGGACCGGATCAAAGACCGCTCGCGCGCCACCGGTAAATCGCTGGCAGACGTGGAGAAGGCGTTCGTCGAACGCCAACCCCTGGGCCGGCTCGGCCGGCCCGAGGAGGTGGCGGCGCTCGCGGTTTTCCTCGCCTCCGACGAGGCAAGCTACATCACCGGCCAACCGCACCTCGTCGACGGCGGTATGGCGCTCTAGGTGCTGGAGGCCATATATTCGGACGTAGATGACCCTTGGGCTGCAATCAGCTCTTAACTGCTCGGAGATTGCCTATGACAACGGCAATTGCGCAAGCGTGCCGTTTTTTTGTTCGGAACGGTCAGTGAATCGATGAGTTGTCGTATCCGCGTGACCTTCCCTTAATTTGCACGCACTGGGCCTGCGCCCCGCACGCAATGGCACCCTTTTCCGGACAACCGTGATGTCAAACTCCATTCCGTCGCTTCCTGCCGATCTCAAGCAGTTCGCCTTTCTGCTCGACGTTGACGGGACGATTCTCGACATCGCTCCCACGCCGCGCGAGGTTTTCGTGTCGCACGGGCTGCGCGCTACGCTGGCGCGACTTTGGAAACGGACGGATGGCGGCGTCGCTTTCGTGAGCGGCCGACCGCTGAGCGAACTCGACCTCATCTTCTCCCCCCTGCAATTGCCGGCGATCGGCGGTCACGGCGCCGAGCTGCGCACGGCTCCCGGCGCCGCCCCGGAAGCGCCGCGGCTGCCAGCGCTTGATCCCGCCGTGAAGCGGCAGTTTGCCGCCATCGCGGAGGCTGGCTCCGGCATCATCCTCGAGGACAAGGGCTACTCGCTCGCGCTGCATTACCGGCTGGCGCCGGACAAGGAAGATCTGGTGCGCGCGGCCGCTGCCAAGATTTGCGCCGGCGTGAAGGGCGCTTCGATCGAGCTCTTGCCCGGCAAATTAGTGGTGGAAATCAAGCAAGCGGGCTTCACCAAGGCGACCGCCGTTCGCGAACTGATGACCTATCCGCGCTTCGCCAACCGCCGCCCCATTTTCCTTGGCGACGATGTGACGGATCTGGGCGTGTTCGAGATTCTGCCCGATTTCGATGGCATTGGTATTTCCGTCGGCCGCAACGTCCCCGGCATCGAGGCTCGCTTCGGGGAGCCAGCGGATGTTCGCCGCTGGCTCGAGCAAATCTCTCGCAACGACGCATTCGCGACATCATGACCGACCACGGGCTTGATCTTGCCGTCATCGGCAACGGACGCACGGCCGCGCTCGTCGATCCCACCGCGCGTCTGGTGTGGTGGTGCTATCCCCGCTTCGACCGCGACCCGATCTTCTGCCGTCTCCTCTCCGGCGACGAGGAGAAGGGATTTTCGGACGTCGTGCTCGACAACATGGCCGATTTCCAATCCGAGTATCTTCGCAATACCGCGGTGGTGTCGACGGTTCTCACCGATCGGCAGGGCGGCGCCGTCCGCATCACCGATTTCGCGCCTCGCTTTCGGCAATTCGGCCGCGTCTTCCGGCCCCCGCAACTCATCCGCATGATCGAGCCGGTGGCCGGGCTGCCGCGCATCACCATTCGCTTCCGCCCGACGCACGATTACGGACAGGCGTTCACCCATCATTCCGTCGGCAGCAATCATATTCGCTTCATCCACGAGTCGACGGTCATCCGGCTCACCACCGATGCGCCGCTGTCCTACATCGAGAGCGAAGCTCCCTTCGTCCTCACGCGGCCGCAGCATCTCGTGTTCGGCGTCGACGAGCGGTTTCAAGACGAGCTCGAAACCACCTGCCGCGAATTCTGCGATCGCACCATCGACTATTGGATGGATTGGTCGCGGGGTTTGTCCATTTCCTACGATTGGCAGGACGAAATCATCCGCGCTGCGATCACGCTCAAGCTCAGCAACTTCGAGGAAACCGGCGGCATCATCGCCGCCCATACCACCTCCATCCCCGAAGCTCCGGGTTCCGGGCGCACCTGGGACTACCGCTATTGCTGGCTGCGCGACGCCTATTTCGTGGTCAAGGCGCTCAACCGCATCGGCGCGACGCAGACGATGGAGGATTTCATCGCGTTTACCTTGAGCATCGCGTCCAACCCCGACGAACCGTTGCGGCCCGTCTACGGCGTCGTTCCGATCGACCCGATGGATGAAAAAACCGCGCCCGAGCTCAAGGGTTATCGCGGCGACGGGCCGGTGCGCATCGGCAACGCCGCCGCCGAGCAGGTTCAAAACGACACCTACGGCAGCATCATCCTGGCCGCGATGCCGATGTTCTACGACCGGCGGCTGCCACGGCTCGGCGACGAAGGACTGTTTCGGCTGCTGGAGACGCTCGGCGGCAAGGCCGGCGAGCTCGCCTTGGAAGCCGACAACGGCATTTGGGAATATCGCGGGCGCCAGCGCATCCACACCCATTCGACCGCCATGTGCTGGGCCGGCTGCTACCGGCTCGCCGCCATTGCGCGTCGACTGGGCCTGCCGGACCGGGCGGCGCATTGGAGCGCCGTCGCCGAGCCCGTGCACCAAGCGCTGCTGCAGGGCGCCTGGAACGACAAGCGTCAAGCCTTCACCGCCGCCTTCGGATCGGACGACCTCGACGCCAGCGTTCTGTTGCTGCCCGATCTAGGCGTGATCGAAGCCGACGATCCACGCTTCGTCAGCACGGTCAAGGCGATGGAGCGAGAACTTTTGCGCGAGAAGCACGTTATGCGTTATGCTTCGGCGGACGATTTCGGCCTGCCGGCCACCGCCTTCCTGATTTGCCGATTCTGGCTGGTCGATGCCTGGTGGTCGCTCGGTCGCCGCGAGGAGGCGCACGAGTTGTTCGTCGATGCGTTGGCATATCGCAATCGCTATGGCTTGCTGTCGGAGGATATCGATCCGCAAACCGGGACTTTGTGGGGAAATTTTCCGCAGACCTATTCGATGGCCGGCCTGATCTTGACCGCGATGCGGCTCTCGCGCAGCTGGGAGGATCGATATTGGCGCGGCTGATCGTCGTTTCCAATCGCGTGGCCGTCCCGAGCGGCGATAGCCAGGCCGGCGGGCTGGCGGTTGCGGTGCGTTCATTGCTCAAGCACCACGGCGGCCTCTGGTTCGGCTGGAGTGGAACCGTTTCCGCCGAGGAGGAGGTCGCGACCAGGACCATTCAACGCGGCGACATGACCTACGTCGTCACCGACCTGGTCGAGGCCGACTATCAGGAATATTACAACGGTTTCGCCAATCGGGTGTTGTGGCCGATCCTGCACTACCGGCTCGATCTGGCGGAGTTTTCGCGCCGCGATCTCAGCGGCTATCGCCGCGTCAACGCGCATTTCGCCAATGAGCTGAACAATCTGCTGCAACCGGACGACGTCATCTGGGTGCACGACTATCATCTGATTCCGCTGGCGAAAATGCTGCGCGACCGCGGTCACACCAACCGCATCGGGTACTTTTTGCACGTGCCATTCCCGCCGCCGGAAATTCTCACCGCGCTGCCGAACCACGAGTGGCTGATTCCACAATTGAGCGCATACGATCTCGTCGGCCTTCAAACCGAGAACGACGCCACGAATTTCGCGCGCTACCTGGAAAACGAATGCCGATTGCAGAAACGCGGCGAATTTTCCTATCAAACGCCTGAACGAACCGTGCGCGTCGGCGCCTTCCCCATCGGCATCGAGACCAACGAGTTCAGCCGCCTAGCACGGCGTTCGGTGCGCTCGCCGCTGGTGCGCGGGGTGCTCGACAGCCTGGCCGGGCGCGCCATGATGATCGGGGTCGACCGGCTCGATTATTCCAAAGGCCTTGCCCAGCGCATGGACGCATTCGAGCGCTTCCTGGCCGTATACCCGGATTGGCGCGGCAAGGTGACCTACCTGCAGATCACGCCGAAGAGCCGCTCCGAAATCCAGGAATACGCCGACATGGAGCGCACGATCAGCGAGGCCGCCGGACGGATCAACGGCGCTTATGGCGAAATCGCCTGGACGCCGATCCGCTACGTCAATCGCGCGTACAGCCGCAGCGTCCTTGCAGGCCTCTTCCGCTCCGCGCGCGCGGGGCTGGTGACCCCGTTGCGCGACGGCATGAACCTGGTGGCGAAGGAATACATCGCCGCCCAGGATCCCGAAGATCCCGGCGTTCTCATCCTGTCGCGCTTTGCCGGGGCGGCGGCCGAATGCACGGCCGCGCTGCTCGTCAATCCCTACGATCCCGAGACGGTCGCGACGTCGATTTCGCATGCCCTCTCCATGCCGCTCGAAGAGCGGCGCTCGCGCCACCAGGCGCTGTTCCAGGTGATTTCCGACAACGACCTCAATTCGTGGGGCGAACGTTTCCTCGCTGCGCTGACGAAGGACGGGACCTCGCCGCCGTGGCACGAGCGGCTCGGTCTCGCCCCGCCGATCCCGGCGCGTCTCGCTTAGTCCCCCGTTGCACACAGGGCGTCGCCGGCGGCTTGCGAGCCGCCGCATGCCATCAGTGTGGGAAGGGCTGTGCCGCGAACCTACTCGCCGGCCGCGGCCGATGCCGCGACGCCCTCCGCGGCCGGCTCGGCGCGGTGTTCCTCGGGCGCTTCCAACTGCGTCAGGTTGAACGCGCTGTTGACCAGGCCAACGTGGGTGAACGCTTGCGGAAAGTTGCCGACGAGGCGACCCGTGCGCGGGTCGTATTCTTCGCTCAGCAGTCCGACGTCGTTTCGCAGGCCGAGCAGCCGCTCGAACATGCGCCTCGCGTCCTGCCAGCGCTCCTGGGCCGTATAGGCATCGACCAACCAGAAGCTGCACGCCAGGAAGGCGCCTTCCCCGGGCGGCAAGCCGTCATCGGTTGCCGCGGTGTCGTAGCGCAAGACGAAGCCATCGACCAACAGCCGCCGCTCGATCGCTTGCAACGTCCCGCGCACGCGCGGATCGTCGGGCGGCAAGAAGCCCACGAGCGGCAAGAGCAGAAGGCTGGCGTCGAGGTGCTTCGACCCATAGGACTGGACGAAGCTCCCGAGCTCCTGGTCGAAGCCGCGACGGCACACGTCGGCGTGAATTGTAGCGGCGAGCTCACGCCAGTGATCGAGCGGCGCTTCGAGGCCGAACTGCTCCGCGCTCTTGATCGCACGATCGAAGGCGACCCATGCCATGACCTTGGAATAGGTGAAGTGTTGGGGTCCGCCGCGCGTCTCCCATATGCCTTCATCCGGCTCGGTCCAGATGCGCTCGAGGTGGGACAGAAACGACTGCTGCAGGGCCCAGCCGGATTCGCTCGCGGCGATCCCTTTGCATCTCGCCTGATGGAGCGCATCCATCACCTCGCCGAACGTATCGAGCTGCAGCTGGCTGTGGGCGGCATTGCCGACGCGCACCGGCGCCGAGCCTTGGTGTCCCGGCAACCACGGCAGCTCCACCTCCGTCAGCCGCCGCTCGCCGGCGATCCCGTACATGATCTGGGCCTGGTCCGGACTGCCGGCGATGGCGCGTAACAGCCACTCGCGCCAGGACTGCGCCTCGTCGTAGAAACCGGCGTCCATCAGCGCGATGAGCGTGAGCGTGGCGTCGCGCAGCCAGCAAAAGCGATAGTCCCAGTTTCGCACCCCGCCCAGGCATTCCGGCAACGACGTGGTCGGCGCCGCGACGATCCCGCCGGTCGGCCAATAGGTGAGGGCCTTGAGCGTGATCAGCGAGCGCAAGACGGCATCGGAGCAATGTCCGGGCGGCCGGCATTTTTTCGTCCAAGCGGTCCAAAAGCTCTCCGTCTCCGTGAGCGCGGAGCGAGCGTCGAGCGGCGGCGGCGGCGGCAAATGCGAGTTCTCATAGGTGAGGACGAACGGCACCGCCTCTCCCGCCCCCACGGTGAACTTGCCGACGGTTGTGAGGTTCTGACCGGTGAGATGAACCGGCGTTCGCAGCACGACCATGTCGGGGCCGGCAATGGCCCGCAGCGCACCGTCGTCGAGCCGCGTAACCCAGGGAACGATCGCGCCATAGCCAAAGCGCAGCACAAGCTTGGTGTCCATGGCCACTCGGCCGCGCTCCCCGACCACGAGACGCACCACGCTCGAATGCGTTCCTTGCATCGGCATGAAATCGACCAGCGTTACGACGCCCTCGCTGCATTCGAAGCGCGTTTCCAGGATCAACGTGTTCGGCCGATACCGCCGGGTGATGCGGGCGCCGTCCTCGCGCGGGGCGATTTGCCAATGGCCGTGCTCTTCGGAGCCGAGAAGCGCGGCGAAGCAAGCATCGGAATCGAAACGCGGCCAACACAGCCAGTCGAGCGAGCCATTGCGCGCGACCAGCGCGGCCGCCTCGCAATCGCCGATCAGCGCGTAATCCTCGATATGGGACGACATGAGGACCTATGGCCTGAAATCGATGATGACCTTGATCTCGCCTTTGCGGTACTCGAGCGCCTCGCTCCAGCGTTCGACCGGGACGGTGCGCGTGATCAACCGGCTGAGCCAATTCTTGTCCGCGCGCGCAAGCGCGGCCGCCGCCATCTCGTAATGCCGGCGGTTCGCATTGACCGTCCCGAATACGACGTCGTTGTCAAGCACTATGGTGCGGTTGAGGCGGCCGATATCGAGATCGAACACCTTTCCGGGCTCGGTGACGCCGGTCAGGCAGACGATCCCGGCCGCCGCCGTCGCGTCGAGGCAGCCGCAGATGAGGGCCGCAGCGCCCGTGCATTCTATCAGAATGTCGGGAGTGAGCCGTTCGAGGCTCGCCGGATCGCTGTGGTAGGTCCCGCCGAGATCGCGCACGAGCGCCTCCTTCGGACCGCCCTTGTTGTGATCGAGAACGTGCACGTCGAGATCGCGTTGCTTTCCCATCAGCGCCGCCAGGAGCCCGATCGGCCCGGCGCCGGTGACCAGCAACGTCCGCGGCTGCCACGCGCGCGCGCGGTGGCCGATGCGCTCGGCATGGTCCCAGGCCTTGGCGAGGATGCTGGCGGGCTCCAGCAGCACGCCGAGGATACCCAATGCCGGATCGATCTTGATCGCGAACTCCGGCTCGATGCGGAAGCGTTCGGCGCCGTAGCCGTGCCGCTCCTTGATGCCGCGCTCGGTGTAGCGGCCGTTGCGGCACATGTCCCACTCTCCGGCCGCGCACGCGACGCACGGCACGGGATCGGGCCGGCGCACGATGCCGACGACGAGATCGCCGGGTGCGAGGCCGCAACCCTCGGGTGCCGCCTCGACCGCGCCCAGCGATTCATGGCCGAGAATGAGGCGCTGCTGACCGGGAGGCGCAAAGCCGTAACGACCCTCGAGGATTTCGCGGTCGGTCCCGCACACTCCCAACGCCAAGGTGCGCACCAAAACCGGGCCGTCCGACTCCGGTGGTTCGGGGACCTCCTCGAGCCTCGCCGAATAGGCGGTGCCGGGCGAAACGGTGATTGCGCGCATCCCCTGCCCTTGGATTGCCTCGGATTCGAGTCGCGGCGGGCGCTCTCGCCGCGCAGCGCGGTAAAGCTCTCGGCGCTTCCGCGGGCGACCATGTTGCGGCTTCCCGGCAAAACGCCATTGACATCTCTACGCCGGACGCAAAAAAAAGTTCCGGCGGCGCGAAACGAAAGTCCGGCCGTCCGCGTTATCAATCTTACTGGGAAAAACGGAGGCGCGGCATGGAGGCCATTGGACGCCGGCGATGGGCAATCGCCGAAGGTTACATTCCCTCCGAAAGCTCCTTTTCCGACCGCGCATTGATCTCCCACGAGACCGCCTGCATTCTCAATGCCGGAGAGCGCGACGCGCGCATCGCGATCACGATTTTCTTCGCCAACCGGGAGCCGGTCGGCCCTTACCGCGTGACCGTCGCCGCACGCCGCACGCTGCACTTGCGCTTCAACGATCTCAACGACCCGCAGCCGATCCCGCGCGACACCGACTATGCTTCGATATTCGAATCCGACGTCCCCATCATCGTGCAGCACACGCGGCTCGATTCGCGCCGCGCCGAAGTCGCGCTTTTGTCGACGGTTGCCTACGCGGAAGGCTAAGGCACGCATGATCAACTTTCAGGTCAAATTTTCGTTGCCACGGGAAATGGAGTTGCGGAACTTTGCGCACCGCAATACGTTGCGATCAGAGCCGGTCCTGGCAGAGAGGAAAATATGAAAATTGCGCAGATTGCGCCGCTCATGGAGAGCGTGCCGCCGCGGCTTTATGGCGGCAGCGAGCGAATCGCCTCCTATCTCACCGATGAGCTGGTCCGAGCGGGGCATGACGTGACGCTTTTCGCGAGCGGAGACTCCGTCTCCAGCGCGCGATTGGTGCCGTGCGTACCGATGGCGCTGCGTCTCGACGCCAACGTGCGCGACCCGATTCCCTATTACATGCTGATGCTCGACCGGGTGCGGGAGCTCGTCGACGAATTCGACATTCTGCACTTCCACATCGATCAGTTTCATTTTCCCTTGTTTCGGCCGATAGCCCATCGCACCGTGACCACGCTGCACGGCCGGCAAGACCTTCACGATCTCAAGCCGCTCTACGTCGGCTTCAGCGAGATGCCGCTGGTGTCGATCTCCAACGCTCAGCGCAAGCCGATCCCGAACGCGAACTTTGTCGCCACGGTCTATCACGGGATTCCCAGCCAGTTGCTCAAGCCGACTTACCGGCCGCGCGGCAACTACGTCGCGTTTCTCGGACGCATCTCGCCGGAGAAGCGGCCGGACCGTGCCATCCGGATTGCGCGGGCGCTGGACATCCCGCTCCGGATCGCCGCCAAGGTCGACAAGGTCGACGAAGCCTATTTCCGCGAAAAAATCGTGCCGCTGCTCAATCAACCGGGCGTGGAATTCATCGGGGAGATCGACGAGCGGGCCAAGAGCGAGTTCCTGGGCGATGCCAGGGCGCTCCTGTTCCCCATCGACTGGCCGGAGCCGTTCGGATTGTCGATGATCGAGGCCATGGCCTGCGGCACGCCGGTCCTCGCCTTCGGTTGCGGCTCCGTGCCCGAGATCGTCGACCACGGCGTCACCGGCGTGATCGTCGGCGCCATGGACGAGGCGATCAGGATGCTACCCCAAGTGCTCGCGCTCGATCGGCGCGCGGTGCGGCAGCGATTCGAGCAGCGCTTTTCCGCTGCGCGCATGGCCAGGGACTATGTTCATGTGTACCGTTCGCTGCTCAAGCGGCCGGCGCTGCCGGAGCGCGAGACCGCCGTGCCGAGGCTGCAGCCGGAGCTGGAAAAGGGCATGAACTGACAGGGCTTTCATGGCGAGTGTGGGCGCCGCGCTCCCGAAACTTCCGTTCGAGATTGTCCCCGAGGCGCCGTTCTACATTCCGGCGACGGGCCCTGCGACGCGGCCGCGGCGCACCCTCAAGCACGACGATACCTTCCTCGTGCTCGACAGCCACGGCGATATCGGCGCGTCGGCCGGCGGCTCCGACGGGCTCTTTCATTGCGATACGCGGTTTCTCTCGCACCTCGAGCTTCTGCTCAACGGCGCGCAGCCGTTGTTGCTCGGCTCCAACGTGCGCGACGACAATACGCAGCTGACCGTCGATCTCACCAATCCCGACGTCTATTTCGACCATCGCCTCGTGCTGCCCAAGGACACGTTGCACGTCGTGCGCACGATTTTTCTCTGGCGCGACACGGCCTATCAAAGGCTGGGGATCCAAAACCATGGCGATCATGCGGTCGATCTGCGCCTGACGATGCTGTTCGACAGCGATTTCGCCGACCTGTTCGAGGTGCGCGGCTTGCAGCGGGAACGCCACGGCGTCATCTGCCGCCAGCCGATCCGGCCGGCCACGACCGTCTTGAGCTACAAGGGCCTCGACGCGCAGCTGCGGCAGACCGTGCTGAGCTTCGACCCGCCGCCGGCCGAGATCACGGCGACGACGGCGTCCTATCGTCTCACCCTTGCGCCCAAGCAGGTGACGTCGATCTGTTGCACCATCGGCTGCGGCGCGCCGGAACCTCCCAAAGCCGTATCTTTCGCGCGCGGCCTGCGCGCGGTCCATCGCAATCGGCGCGCCGTTTCCAGCAACGCCGCCACCGTCGAGACCTCGAACGACCTCCTCAACGAGATGCTATGCCGCTCGATGTCCGATCTCTACATGCTGATGACCAACACGCCGCAGGGACGCTACCCCTACGCCGGCATCCCCTGGTATTCGACCACGTTCGGCCGCGATGGATTGATCACCGCGCTGCAGATGCTCTGGTTCGATCCGCGCATCGCGCAAGGCGTGCTGCGGCGGCTTGCGGCCTATCAGGCCAAGACCGACGATCCGGCCTCCGACGCGCAACCGGGAAAAATTCTGCATGAAATGCGCGAAGGCGAGATGGCGGCGCTGCGCGAGATCCCCTTCGGCCTCTACTACGGCAGCGTCGACGCGACGCCGCTCTTCGTCATGCTGGCCGGCATCTACGCCGAGCGGACCGGCGACGACGCCGTCATCGTCGAGCTGTGGCCCGCGATCGAGGCCGCGCTCGCCTGGATCGACGGCGCCGGAGATCCCGATGGCGACGGCTTTCTCGAATACTACCGCGCGACCGAGCGGGGCCTCGCCAACCAAGGCTGGAAAGATTCCCAGGATGCGATTTTCCACGCCGACGGCCGCCTGGCGCAGGGCCCGATCGCGCTCGCGGAGGTGCAAGGCTATGTCTACTGCGCCAAGCAGGTGCTCGCCCGTTGCGCCGAACGGCTGGGGTGGAGCGAGCGGGCGCGGCGCCTCAAGGCCGAAGCCCATCAGCTGGCCGAGCGATTCGACGCAAGCTTCTGGTGCGAGGAGCTTGGCACCTACGCGCTTGCGCTCGACGGCGAGAAGGAGCCCTGCCGCGTCCGCAGCTCCAATGCCGGCCAGGTCCTGTTCACCGGCATCGCCAGGCCCGATCGAGCGATCAAGGTGGCCGATGGCCTGATGCGCCCGCAGTTCTTTTCCGGGTGGGGCATTCGCACCATCGCCAATACCGAAGCGCGCTACAACCCGATGTCCTATCACAACGGCTCGATCTGGCCGCACGACAATGCGCTGATCGCCCTCGGCTTGGCCCGCTACGGGCTCAGGCGCTCGGTCGAGCGCGTCTTCAAAGGCTTGTTCGATGCCGCAACCTATATGGAGATGCGGCGATTGCCCGAGCTGTTCTGCGGCTTTCAGCGCAGCCGCGGGCGCGGGCCGACCCACTACCCGGTCGCCTGCTCGCCGCAGGCGTGGGCGAGCGCCACTCCCTTCACGCTGATCGAGGCCTCGCTCGGGCTGCAATTCGATCCGGTCGCCAACGAAATCCGCCTGCGCAATCCGCGCTTGCCGTCGTTTGTGGACGAGCTGGTGCTGCGCAATCTGCAGCTCAAGCAATCGAGCGTCGACCTCAAGGTGCGCCGTCACGCCAACGAGGTGTCGGTCGAAATCCTCGAGCGGCGCGGACAGGTGCAGGTCTCGGTCGTGTTCAGCTGATTGTGAATCTGCCGATGGTATCTCAAGACAACGCGCATCGGATCGAGGATGTCTCATGTGCCGAAACATTAAGACGCTGCATAACTTCGAACCGCCCGCGACCGACGAGGAGATCCGCGCGTCCGCGCTGCAGTTCGTGCGCAAGCTGAGTGGATTCACGCGGCCCTCCAAGGCAAACCAAGCCGCGTTCAGCCGCGCGGTGGAGCAGGTGGCGCAGGCAGCGCATGAATTGCTCGACGCCCTCGTGACCGCCGCTCCGCCCCGCGATCGCGAGGTCGAGGCGGCGAAGGCGCGCGAGCGCGCCGCGGACCGCTTCCGCTCTTCCGAGGCGAGACGCGGCGGTTAGCCGCGCCGGGCGATCACCGATAGGGTCCAGCCGGCAAGCGCATCCATCATGTTCCGTTTGACGTCGGCGTCCTTGCGTCCGGCGCGGGCCGGCACGCGGAAGGAATGATCGGCATCCTGGATGAGCCGCAACAATGCGCGCTCGCCGAGCCGCTCGATCAACCGCGAAAGCAGCCCAAGGTCGGCGAGCTTGTCGCGGCTGCCTTGCAGAAACAGCATCGGGACCTCGACCACGAAAAGATGCTCGCCACGCTCGTCCGACGGCCGTCCCGCCGGATGCAGGGGAAAGCCGAGGAAGGCGAGGCCGTAGACACCCGGCAAGGGAGATGCGGCCTGCGCCTGCGAGGTCATGCGGCCGCCGAAGGACTTGCCGCCGGCGATCAGAGGAAGTGCCGGCGCAAGCTTCGCGGCAGCGGCCACGGCAGCCCGAACGGTCGCATGCGCGAGTTTGGGCGGGTCCGGCCGCCGGGAGCGTTGTTCCATGTACGGAAACTGATAGCGCAGCGTGGCGATGCCGCGCTCACCAAGCTCCCTCGCGACGACGTCCATGAATGGGTGGAACATTCCGGCTCCCGCCCCATGCGCGAGGACGAAGCAGGCGCGCGCGTTCGGCGGCACCAAGAGCAGCCCGGAGACGCTGTGCGCGCTATCGACCGTAATGGTCACGGACGCGACATCTGACCGGTTCATCGTGCGCTCCGACCTCGCTGTCGGTGGAAAGCGGAGCCAGTTTCGCTTACATTTGCGAGGGGCGGGCAAGCCGCTCGACGCTCGCTTGCGCCGAGTGCCACGTATCCCTGTTGTGGTCGCAGGATGGCACAATGAGTGCGAAAGACTTCGAAATCCTCCGTCAACACATGCTCGTGGAAATTTCCGCCGGCACATTTCACGTCCGCGACGTGATCGGCAAGACGGCGCTCGACGAACGGGTGATGGCGGCCATGGCCAAGGTGCCGCGACATGAGTTCGTACCGGTCGAGCTGCAACCCTACGCCTACGCCAACATTCCTCTGCCCATCGGTTTCGAGAAGACGATTTCGCAGCCGTTCATCGTCGCGCTGATGACGGATTTGCTCGATATCAGCGCCGAGGACACGGTGCTCGAGATCGGCACCGGGCTGGGCTACCAGGCCGCAATCCTCGCGCAGCTGGCGCGCAAAGTGTACAGCATCGAAATCATCGAAGAGCTCGCCCGACAGGCAAAGCAACGCCTGCGCCAGCAGGGCTGCACCAATATCGAGCTCAAAATCGCCAACGGCTATCACGGCTGGTCCGAGCACGCTCCGTTCGACAAGGTGATCGTGACGGCGGCTCCCGATCTCATTCCCCCGCCGCTGATCCATCAGTTGAAGGCTGGCGGGAAAATGGTCATTCCTGCCGGCCTGCCCGACGCCCAGCAGCTCGTCCTGGTCGAGAAAAACGGCAACGGCAAGGTGACGACGAAGGAGATTCTACAGGTGAGGTTCTCGCAGCTCGAGGAGACCGAACCGGGCATCACCTCCAACTGACGTTGCCGGAAAGAGAGCGCCATGATGCTCGAATTTACCGTCGGCATAAACGTCGCTGGCAAACACGAGAGCGTGACGGTGGCGGCGGAGGACGCGCTGATCGCCGCGCTCAAGGTGAAGTGCGAGCGGCCGGATGCCCTGATCAACTACGTGCGGCGGCGCAACAAGCGCGGCGATCTGCGTCATCCCCACGGCTCGATTGCCGCCAAGGCCAAGTGATTGGCCGAGTGATCGCGCGCCGCGCATTGGATGACGGCCGATGATCGAAAGCATCAGCGCCATCACGCTCGCCACCCACGACATGGCGCGCGCGGTCCGCTTCTATCGCATGCTGGGATTTGAGCTGCTTTACGGCGGCGACGACGCCGCCTTTACGAGCTTTCGGGCTGGAACGAGCTATCTCAATCTGATCGGCCAGCCCGCCGAGCGAACGTGGTCGTGGTGGGGACGCGTCATCTTCTACCATTCCGACGTCGACGCGCTTCATGCGAGCGTGATCGCGGCCGGCTATCGCCCGGACACGGCGCCGCGCGATGCCGAATGGGGCGAGCGGTTCTTTCACTTGACCGACCCGGATGGTCATGAACTCAGCTTCGCCAAGCCGTTGCGGTGATAAGCGAGTGCGGTGATGCGAGAGCCCCGCGACCGTCGGCATAGGATGGCCGCACGGCCGAGTTGACGCGCCATTGCGGCGTTGTGAAGCTAGTCTAGAAACGCCGAAAGCCGCCTGCGATGACCGACCTCGACCAAAAACCGCGACCCGCGGAAACAAGCTTCCGCTTCATCGGTCGGCCCGTCGTCCGCAAGGAGGACGAGCGGCTCACCACCGGCCGCGGGCGCTTCAGCGACGATTTCAGCGTCGACGGCCAGGCCTACGCGGTGATGCTGCGCTCGCCCCACCCGCACGCGCGCATCCTCGGCATCGACGTGACCCGGGCCAAGGCCATGCCGGGCGTGCTCGGCATCTTCACCGGCGCCGACTGCCTCGCCGACGGGCTCGCCGCCATTCCGCACGATCCGCTGCCCAAGACCAAATACGACATGAAGCTGCAGGCGGCGGGCGGCGGGGCGCTCTTCATCGGCCCGCAGCTCCTCTTGCCCACCGACAAGGTGCGCCATGTCGGCGAAGCGGTGGCGATGGTGGTGGCCGAGACGATGCCGCAGGCGCTCGACGCCGCGGAGGCCGTCGCCGTCGACTACGACGTGCTGCCAGGGGTCTACCATTCCGAAGACGCGATGCGGCCGGGCGCGCCCGTGATTTGGAACGAGGTGCCGGGCAACGTGGCGGTCGACACCCGGTTCGGCGATCGGGAGGCGACGGACAAGGCGTTCGCGCGCGCCGATCACGTCGTGGCCATGGACTTCCACATCGATCGCGTAACCGGCGTACCACTTGAACCGCGCTCCGCGCTGGGTGAGTACGATGCGGGGAGCGGACGCTACACGCTCCATGCCGGCAGCGGCGGCGCGGTGCGGCAGAAGCGCGAGCTTGCCGCCGTGCTCGGCATCGCGCCGGAGCGCCTGCGCGTCCTATCCTACGACGTGGGCGGCAATTTCGGCACGCGTAACCGCGTGTTCGTCGAGTTCGGCCTGGTGCTGTGGGCCGCGCGCAAGCTCGGCCGTCCGGTCAAGTTCACCGCCACCCGCTCCGAGGCGTTCCTCAGCGACTTTCAGGGACGCGACCTCGTCACCAAGGTCGAATTGGCGCTCGCCCGGGACGGCCGCTTCCTCGCCATGCGCGCGACCAATATCAGCAATGTGGGCGCGCGCTGCGTGTCGCTCTCGCCGCTCTCCAAGGGAGCCGGCCTGATCGTGGGTTCCTACGCCATTCCCTGCGCAACGCTGCGCGCGCTGGCGGTCTACACCAACACCATGCCGACCAACGCCTATCGCAGCTCCGGACGGCCGGAGGTGACGTTCGCCATCGAGCGGCTCGTCGACACCGCGGCGGAGCGACTGGGCGTCGATCGCATCGCGCTTCGCCGCAAGAACCTCATCGATCCCGAAGCGATGCCTTACCGCAACGCCGTCGGCATGACCTACGACAGCGGGCGCTACCAGGACAACATGGACCGGGCGATGGATATCGCCGACTGGACGGGTTTCGAGTCGCGCCGGCGCGCGGCGGCGAAACGAGGCAAGCTTCTCGGCCGCGGGCTCGCCAACTACGTCGAATCCTCGATCGGCGCGCCCAACGAGCAGGCGCGCATCGCCGTGCGCTCGGAGGGACGCGTGGACGTCGTCATCGGCACGCAGCCGAGCGGCCAAGGCCACGAGACGAGCTTTGCGCAGGTCGTATCCGATCTGCTTCACGTGCCGGTCGAGAGCGTCAACATCATCCTCGGCGACACCGACGTGGTGCGCCTGGGCGGCGGCTCGCATTCGGGCCGCTCCATGCGCCATGCCGCGACGTTGTTCGCGAAGGCGCTCCCCGACCTCGTTGCGAAGGGCAAGCAAGTCGCGGCCGTGGTCCTGGGGTCGACGCCGGACCAGATCGAATTCAACGACGGCAGATTCAGCGCGCGCGAGACCAACCGCACCTTCGATTTTCTCGAACTCGCCAGGGAGGCGGCGCGACACGCGCTTCCGCACGAGCTCAAGGACGGCATCGCGGTGGTCACCGACCACGAGATGCACGATCCGGTGTTTCCCAATGGCTGCGCCGTCTGCGAGGTCGAGGTCGATCCCGACACCGGCGCGCTTGAGCTCACCCGCTACGCGTCGATCGACGATGTCGGCCGCTGCATCAATCCGCTGATCGTTCATGGCCAGACCCACGGCGCGATCGCGCAAGGCGTCGGGCAGGCCTTGTGGGAGCAATGCTACGTGGAGCGCGACAGCGGCCAGCCGCTGATGGGTTCGCTCATGGACTACGGCCTGCCGCGCGCGGATACGCTGCCGCCGTTCGCGACCGAAATCGCCGAGGTGCTTTCGCCCACCAATCCGCTCGGCATCAAGGCGGGCGGCGAAGGCGGCACCACGGCGGCGCCTGCGGTGGTCATCAGCGCCATCGTCGACGCGCTGCGCGGCTACGGCGTGCGCGACATCAAGATGCCGGCAACGCCCTACAACATCTGGCGGGCGATCCAGGACGCGAAGGCGAGAAAACCGAAAAAAATGATCCGCGTACTGATAGCTAAAAAATAGGCCCAGCTCCTTCGCCAGAGTCGGAGCTCGCCCGCTGACCCTCAATACCTGCCACGCCCGCTGCCTCATCGCTATTCGATTATCCTGCTCGTGCCGTCACAACGAGCGCACGTGGCCGAATTGGTGCGGAGAATTTCATCAGTTCTTTACGCAATTTTTTCGCTGACTTAACCACGAACGGACATTCATTGCTGCCATACGGTTTCGGCAGTTTCAATCACGCGCCGCAGCTTCGCGTGCTCTTCCGCCTCGGAGAGAGGATTGCCTCCGGCGGCGCTGGCAAAGCCACACTGCGGACTGACCGCGAGACGGTCGATATCGATGTAGCGGGCTGCTTCGTCGACCCGCTGCTTCAGCAGGTCGAGGTTTTCGAGATCCCGGACCTTGCTGCTAATCAGGCCCAGCACCACGCCCTTATTCTTGGGCACTGCGCGCAACGGCGCAAAACCCCCGGCGCGCGGGGTATCGTATTCCAGCAGGAAGTGGGTCGCGTCGATGCCTACAAAGATGCGTTCCGCCAAAGCGTCATAACCGCCTTCGCCGAGATAGCGGCCTTTGTAGTTCCCGCGGCAGATGTGAAAGCCGACTGCCATGTCGGACGGCCGCCCGGCCAGCGCCCGGTTGGTGGCGTCGATGTAGACGTCGACCAGATGATCCGGATCAGCGCCCTGCGCTTTGACGTGGTCCCGGATTCGGGGATCGGCGAGCAGCACGATGGCGACCTCGTCGAGCTGGACATAGCGGCATCCGGCCGATGCCAGCGCTGATATTTCATCCGAAAAAGCTTGGCTCAGGTCACCGAAGAAGGCAGCAAGGTCGCCATAGACGGCCGGCGGGCCGTAGTCTGTGGCGCCGTAGAAGTGCATGGTCGATGGCGAGGGAAGCGTGATCTTTGGCGTAGCCCTCGCGATCTGTTTTAGAAATACGAATTCATCCAGCGCCAGGGCCTGCGTTCTCCGGACCTTCCCGGTGACGTACGGCGCGGTGAATTCGTTTTGTCCACCCTGATCGTCCTTGAACGGCAATACCGAGGCGCGCAGTCCGAAGCCCTCGATCCGCTCGGTAAAGCGCGCCCAATAGGAGGCACGGCGGAATTCGCCGTCGGTGACGACCTTAAACCCAATGTCCTCTTGCATCCGCACGGCATCGCGAATGCACGCGTCCTGTACCCGGGCGAATTCGGCGTCGCCGATCTGGCCGGCGTGGTGGCGGCGGAATGCCTGCCGCAGTGCGGCTGGCCTCAGCAAACTGCCGACATGATCAGCGCGAAAGGGCGGGCAGCCATCGCTCCGGGTGGTCAACACTGCTCGCTCACGAATGGGAACATGGCGCATCGGACAACCGATTGACGTCGGCGCGACGGTTATCTTTTTTGTAGGGAGCCGGTGCGACGATCGCTCGGATTTCCTTCTGCGGCGTACCGGTACGGCCCCAGATGACGCTCACTTCGGTGCCCGGTTCGCAAAGTCCCGCGTCCAGCACGCAAAGCGAAAGCATCTGGCGGAAGAAGTAGCTGTAGCAGCGCGAGGTCGAGATGCCGACGATCTGGCCATCCTTCGTCACGCTGTCCGCGAAAACACAGCCGAGGATGTTCCGCGGCATCTCCATGTGAAGATACGGCGTGCCCCTGCGGAACAGCGATGCATAGACGTCGGCGATGTCATCGGCATTCCACACTAGCGTCACCATCGTCCGCTTTGGATCGGCAACCTCCGGTTCGAGCGCCGCCCGCCCGATGAAGTGGTGATCGAATTTGACGTTCTTATGCCACCCGAGTTCGACCGGCGTCCGATAAAGGGCGCTAATGTCTGAATACTCGAAGCTGCCGTCGGTCCTGCGGTAGTTCGCTTGCGCGTTCGGGCTGAAATAGGCAGCAGTGAATTCCTTTTCTTCCTCCCCGAACAGCGCAGGCACATAGTCGACCGACGCTGTCGGGAAGCAAGCCTCAACGTGATTGACCATTTTGGTGCGCCCGCCGAGTCGGCGGATGCCGTAGTGTCGGCCATGCTCCAGCAAGATATTGAAGATCTCCTGGGCATGTTCCATGGGGCCATGCAGTTCGTAGCCAATCTCACCCGCCATGCCTTGGCGTAGCACCTTGAATCCGACGTTACCGATCTGTGTATCGCGAAATCGCATAAAACCGATATCGCGTAGGCTTTCGCCGGTCGCCTTTTCCATCACGAATAGCGAGTTCGGCCCCTGCACCTGGAGGATGAATTGGCGCGGGCCGATCTGCGACGCTTCTGCCTCGTAATCGCCCTTGCGGAATTGATAGTCGGCCCAGGCCACGCCCGGACCGCTGGTGAAGAGGTAATCCTCTTGGGCGAGCTTCATCAGCACGCCTTCACCCATGATCTTGCCCGCGCGGTTGCACAGGATGATGTGCTTAGCTTGGCCGACGTCGAACTTGGAAAAGCTGTTCACGGCGATCGCGGAAAAAAATTTCAGCGCATCGCGGCCCCTCACCCGCAACTTCGCGAGCGGTGACCAGTCGCCGATATAGAGCGCGTCCTTCCAGGACATGCTCTCGTCGATCCAGCCGGTGTATTCCCAGGGCTCGAACGTCGCGCCGAACTTCGTGTAGGTGTGCACGTCGCGTGCGACCGGAATGGCGGCGGCATGCGGCAGGCTGTCCTGCGTCTTCGGCGCGGTCATGACTTCCGCCGTCGCGCCGGCCTGACTCCGCTGGCCACAACGCCCCCGATCACGATGCGAGTGTATTCCTCGATCATGGCGTCGACCGTTGCAGAGCGCGGCACGCCGCGGTTCGTGATGACCGAATTACACAGACCGAGCAGTGCGAGCGCCGCAAGCTTCGGATCGAGATCGGCGCGAAGCTCTCCGGCTGCGATGCCCTCGCGGAACAAGCGCTCGATCAAATCCTGGTATGTCCGCGCGAGCGTGGCCACCACCTGTCGCGGCCCGTTCGGCAGCTCGTGTCGGTGGCGCAGAAACACGCAGATGTAGTCGGCGTCCGGACGCGCGCGCAGCGGTGCCAGATGATTGGCGATGGCTTCGCGGAGCTTGCGAGCCGCAGGGGCCTTTCGAGCGATGATCGCCTGAAGGTTGGCGATGAAATCCTTGACGCCCAGTTCGCAAATCGCGCCAAGCGCGCTCTCCTTCGAGGGAAAGTAGTAATAGAGACTGGCCTGCCGCACGCCGAGCCGCTCGGCGATGTCGCGGGTGCTGGCGCCGGCGTAGCCTTTTTCAGCGAACACCGCCGCCGCCGTATTGAGCACCTCGCGATAGCGGCGCTCCCATCGCGGGGTGGGCTCCCATCGAGCGGTGGCTGGCGTTGACATTTGCCGCCATTTTCTATCGAATGATCGAAAGAAAGCAACCCCCAGATGCCCGCCCAAGGGCACGTTCAGGAAACGTCACGCGGGCCGGCCCGCGAACCGGTGCTGCCGTGGTTCACGTCGACGAGGTCAGGAGTGCGACTGTGGTGCCGCGCGAGCCCGGCATGCCCCGCCGTCTTTGCGGGCCGCGGCTCGATCTTCCCCATGAGTCGCTGCTGACAATTCCAGGTCTGCTGTTTCATGTCGCCGACGAACGAGCGGCGCAGGCTGCACTTCGGGCCAAGCGCCGCGGTCTCTATCGTGAGACTAAATGGCTGGAGCTTGCCGACCAGATCACGCGCATCGGGCGCGGCCTGATCGCGCTTGGTGTGCAGCGTGGCGACCGCGTCGCCATCGTCGGCGACCCCTCGCCGGAATGGTTGCTGGCCGACTTCGCCGTCCAATGCCTCGGCGCCATCAGCTACGGCCTCTATCCCACCAGTGCGCGCGACGAGGCAGAATTCGTGCTTCGTCATGCCGGGGCGTCAGTGCTTATTGCCGAGGACCAGGAGCATGTCGACAAGGTGCTGCCGATGCTCGATCGATTGCCCGCTCTGCGCAAGCTCGTGGTAATCGACGACAGCAACATGTTCGGTTATGAACATGCGGCGCTGCTGTCGCTGAGAGAGCTCATCGAACTCGGCAATGGCGTGAGCGAGGATGATTTCGTGCGCCGCCGCCATGCCGTGCGGCCCGATGATCCGGCGACGATCGTCTACACCTCCGGCACCAGCGCCCATCCGAAAGGTGCGCTCTACACTCACCGCGCGCTGATTACGCTCGGCAAACAGTTCCACGCCTTCCCCGAGTTCGACGGCTTCCGCGATATCCGTAGCGTCGTACACCTGCCACTTAATCACCTCTACGAGCGCGCAAACACGCCGCAGGGCATGCTGGTGAAGGGGATCATTCCCCATTTTAGCGATGAGGCGGAGCGTTTCCTGGAAACGCTCTACGAGGTCGCCCCGCAGCATCACGCGTCGGTCCCGAGGTACTGGTCGAAGCTCGCCTCGCGCGTCATCGTGGGCATCGAGAACTCCAGTGTCTTGAAGCGCACCGCCTACCGCGCAGCAATGAGGGTCGGCCAAGTGTATCGGCGGCGTTGTTGGGGCGGCACGAGGCCTCCGGTGCTCGGGTTGCTTTACGGTTTGGCACGGCTTGTCGTCTTCGACCGCATGTTGAAGAAGCTTGGTCTGCATCGCGTGCGGCTGGCGCTGTCGTCTGGGGCGCCGCTGCCCGAAGAAGTGCAGGCGCTTTGGCAGATCTGGGGTGTGGATCTCAAAAACCTCTATGGCCAGACGGAAAGTGGCGTTATCACCGCTCAGTTCGAACCGTTTCCGCAGCCCGGTTCGGTCGGACTGCCATATCCAGGCAATGAGATTGCGCTCTCGCCGGATGACGAGATCATCTGCGTCTCTCCCGGGAGCTTCTCGGGCTACTGGCAGGACGAGGCAGCCTCCGTCGAAATGCGGCGTGCGGACGGCATCCGGACCGGTGACGTCGGCATGATTGACGGCCGCGGTGCCCTGAAGATCGTCGATCGTAAGAAGGACATCGTCATCACCGCCGGCGGCAAGAACGTCAGCCCGAGCCGCATCGAGACGATGCTGAAATCAAGTCCCTACATCAGCGAGGCGAGCGTGGTGGGTGAGGGCCGCAAGTACCTGACGGCGCTGGTCGAGATCGACGTCGGCACGGTCTCGGAATGGGCGCGCGCCAACGGGGTCGCCTATTCGACCTATCGTTCGCTCGCCACCAACGCTTCTGTCTATCGGTTGCTCGCACAGGACATCGAGCAGGCGAATGCCGCGCTCGGCCGGGTCGAGCAGGTGAAAGCGTTCCGCATCCTCGATCGTGAGCTCGATCCCGAGGTCGAGGGCGAAGCGGTCACTGCCACACGCAAGATCAAGCGTTCGCTGCTGCAACAGCAGTTCGCGCATCTGATCGAGGAAATGTACGCCGACGACGAGGAGCGTCGTATTGCACGCCAACTGCATTGATCAAAAGAGGGAGGACGGAATGTCGAAGCGAATGAAATTGCTGTGCGCCACGGCGCTAGCCTGTGTTGGCGTGACGGCGGGCGAGGGAGCCGGTTGGGCACAGTCGACCTTCAAGATCGGCATATCAGGTGCCGCGACCGGGCCGGCCTCGCCGAACTACTCGCCCAATATCGAGGCGCTTCGCATCTATGTGCGCGCGCTCAACGATCGGGGGGGCGTAAACGGCAGCAAGGTCGAGCTGATTGTGCTCGACGACAAAGCGGCGCCGAGCGAGGCGGCGTCGAACGCTAAGCGCCTGGTGGACGACGAGCAGGTGTTGACAGTGGGACTGATGAGCCTATCGTCGACCTACGCGCCTGTGTTCCAGGCTGCAGCACGCACCAAAACGCCAGTGCTGCTGCTCGGCATGGGCGTATGTCCTGCCACTGCGACAGGGCCCCAGATGAACCCATTCATTTTCTGCGGCGGCAGCACGTCCGACCCGAATACGGCGGCGGCGTGGCAGGTTCCGCTGGTCAAGGCCCTCGCCGACAAGAACAAGGACAAGGTCAAGCTCGCGCTGGTGGCGATGGATATTCCGATCAGTCGCCAAGGCGTCGACACCATGGAAAAGATCGCCGGAACAATCGGCGTGGAGGTCGCCGACAAACAGGCGATCCCGCCCGCAGCCGCGGACGTCGGCGGCGCGGCGGCCCGCATCATCTCCAAGGATGCGAATTACGCGACGAGCTACGCGCCAGTCTCGACGACGGTGCAGATGCTTGGGGCTCTGCGGCGTCAGGGCTGGAACGGCTGGTATGTTCACAACCATAGTTCGGACGCCGAGGACACGCTGCGGCAACTGAAGGACCCGAAACTCGTGATGAGTCCGGAATATGCCTTCACAGTTGAAAAACTGCCGATCTTTGACGAGATCGCCGCGGCGGCGAAAAAGTATGACGTAAACCTGCCGGTCGACAAGCTGACGCTCGGCTGGGCGAGCGGCCTGGTGTTGGAAGCTGCGTTGAAGAAATGCGGCGCCGGCTGCACCAAGGAGAAACTCCTCGAGTCGCTTGTCGGCCTGAACGTGCAGACGGGCGGCATCTATCCCGATCCGATCAACTGGACGAAGGATGATCACCGTCGGCCCGCGAGCTTCGTTGCATACGTCTGGGATGAGAAGTCGCAGTCGGTCAAGCGCATCACCGAATGGGCGAAGGTGAAGGATGGCGAGCCTGTCGTCGCCAAGATGGCGAACTGACGGGCAGCACCGGTTTCGAGAGGCATAACGCCCCGTGAACCTGCTGGTCGTGATCCTGATCCAGGCGAGCTTTTATGCCCTGCTGGGCATGGGCTACGTGCTGATCTATCGCGCCACGCGCGTGCTGAACCTGGCGCATGGAGACCTCATGGTCTTCGGCGCCTATCTTTTCTTTCAAGCCTTGGCGGCGACAGGCGGCAGTCTGACGCTCGCCATCACGGCGGCTGCGTTGGGCGCAGCGCTGCTCGGTGCGATGGTTTATCTCGGCGTGATGCGGCCGCTGGCGAGCTATCCCGTCGCGGTCGGTGTCCTCGCGACCATTGCGCTCGGGCTCGTGCTCCGTACGATCGTCACGGTGATCTGGTCGGCGCAGACGCGTTATCCCGCCGAGTTGCTGGGCCAAACTGGACGGCCGATCACGTTGTTCGCCGGCGTGAGCGTCAGCGGCATCGACACACTGATCATCGCCGCGGCGGTCATTGCCATGATCGGTTTTCCCCTCTTGCTGCGGCTCTCGACCATCGGGATCGAGATGCGCGGCGTCGCCGAGAATCCTTTGCTGGCTGCACAGCGCGGCATCAACATCCATCGCATCAACGCCTTCTCATGGGCCGCCGCCACCGTGATGGCGGCCGTCGCGGGCATTTTCTTTTCAATCAAGGTGCGGCTCGGACCGGATATTTGGTACGTCGGCCTCGCCGGCTTTGCGCCGGCGCTGATCGGCGGGATGGACAGCCTCAAAGGTGTTCTCGTCGGAGCGGTGATCGTCGCCGGAGCTGAAGTTCTGGCGGCGCTTTACATCGCGCCCCAGGTGGCGCTTGCGGCGCCGTTTCTGGTGCTGCTCGTCGCGCTATGGATGCGGCCATGGGGCATTTTCGGGTCGCGCGAGGAGCTTGAGCGCATATGACCCGGCGCGGGCTTCCCTCGACGCTATGGACAGATTTCCGCGACGACATCGAGTTGCTCGACTCCGGATTTGTACGTTTCTGGGCTGCCGCAGGCTTGATCGTTGCGCTTTTGCTGCCGCTGGCCTTGACGAACTTCTGGACCGGCGTTGCCAACCAGGTCTTCATTGCCGTCATCGGCGCGCTGGCGCTCAACCTGCTGACGGGCACGACCGGGCAGATTTCGCTCGGTCACGCCGGCTTCATGGCAGCGGGCGCGTTCACGGTGGCGGCGCTGATCACGCATGTCGAGGCTCCGATCGCCGTCACGCTGCCGGCCGCTGCCGTGGTCGGCGCCGTTCTCGGCGTTGCGGTCGGATTGCCCGCGCTGCGTTTGAAAGGCCTTTATCTCGCCGTCAGCACGTTGGCGGCGCACTTCGTCATTATCGTTGGCGTGGGCCAGTACCAGTCGGCGATCAGCTACGGCTCGGGCTTTACGATTCTGCCCCCTTCGATCTTCGGTCGGGAGATCGGCTCGGAGCGAGCCTGGTATTTCTTCCTGCTGCCGTTCGCGCTTGGCGTCCTGCTGCTCAATCTGAACTGGCTCCGTTCGGCCTACGGCCGCGCATGGATGGCAATCCGGCATCGCGATGTTGCTGCCGAGGCGCTAGGCATCAATGTCGCGCTGTACAAGGTTTTGGCGTTCAGCGCGAGCACGTCATTGACGTGCGTCGCCGGTGCCCTCTGGGCCTATCACACCGGGTTCGTGTCCGTCGAAGCCTTCGACTTCGGCATGCTGATCCAATATCTGGCCATGGTCATCATCGGCGGACTCGGCTCCGTGCTCGGCGCGTGCCTAGGCGCGCTGTTCGTTGTCGTGCTACCTCACATCATCAGCGTCCTTGCCGATAAAATTCCCGTCTTGCAGGGCCTCGGTGGCGGGGCCCTCGACCTGCAGGTCGGCGTGTTCGGGGTGGCGATGCTGCTGTTCCTGATTCTCGAACCGCGCGGGCTTGCCGGCATTTGGGCGCGAGTGCGCTTCTACTTCCAGCTTTGGCCGTTCAAGTACCGGGCCTGGGAGGCCTGATTGCTGGAACTCGAAAACCTCGAAGTGACCTACAACCGTGTCATTGTCGCGGTGCAGGGCATATCGTTGAAGGTGCCGCAGAACGGCATTGTTGCGCTGCTCGGCACCAATGGCGCAGGCAAGAGCACGACCGTGCGCGCGATTTCGGGCTTCCTGCCGGTCGACGATGCCGAAATCAGGAAGGGCGCGATCCGCTTCAACGAGCAATCCATCCTCGGCTTAGCGCCCTATAAGGTCGCGCACCGAGGCGTCGTGCTCGTGCCGGAGCGGCGCAAGATCTTCGAAACGCTTACGGTCCAGGAAAATCTGCGCATCACGTCGCGCTTCGGTGGTCCCCAAGCATCCGCTGATATGGAGCAGGTTTTCGGGGCATTCCCGGTTCTAGCAGAGAGGCGGCAGCAGACCGCGGGTTACCTGAGCGGCGGCGAGCGCCAGATGCTCGCGATATCCCAGGCGCTGCTCTGCAAGCCGAAGCTGATGCTGATCGACGAGCTGTCGCTTGGAATCGCTCCATTCCTCGTCAAGGAGCTGATGGCCCGGATTCACGAGATGCGTGCCAAATTCAACATCTCAATCTTGCTGATCGAGCAAGACGCCAGCTCGGCGCTCGCCATCGCCGACTACGGCTACATCATGGAAGGCGGCCGCATCGTCTATGAGGGCGCAGCCGAGAAGCTCCGCAGCCACGGCGATGTCCAAGAGTTCTATCTTGGCTCGGGCGACAGCGCCCGCGTCAGCTACCGCGACGTCAAACAATATCGCCGCAGCCGGAGGTGGTGGGGATGAGGGCTGTTCTCGACGTCGCCCATGTTTCGTTGCAGTTTGGCGGCATTAGGGCCCTCGACGACGTCTCGCTCGCCGTCGAACAAGCCGGCCTCGTCGCCGTCGTCGGCCCGAATGGGGCAGGCAAGACCAGCCTCCTTAATTGCATTACAGGAGCTTACCGCGCGAGTTCGGGCCATATTTCCTTTCAAGGAGCCGATATCACCCATGCTCCCGCGCACACGGCAGCAAAGCGCGGTATCGCGCGCACGTTCCAGCACAACGAGCTGTTTCCACAGCTGACCACGCTGGAGAACTTGCTGCTGGGCCGTCAGACGGCGCTCGACTATGACCTGATCAGCGCCGGGCTTTTCTTGAAGCGCTGCCGCAGCTGGGAGCTTGAGCAGCGCGAGAAAATCGAGGCGGTCATCGAATTCTTCGAGCTGGAGGCGTACCGGAAACGCTCGGTCGGTGACCTGCCGTACGGCGTGCAGAAGATCATTGGTCTGGCGCGGGCCTTCGCCGCAGAGCCGGCGCTGGTGCTGCTCGATGAGCCATCGGCGGGGCTGAACCGTCAGGAAAAGGAAGACCTCGCGCGTTACCTGCTGCGAATGCGCCACGAGTTCGCCCCGACCATCGTCTGGATCGAGCATGACATGCAGCTTGTCCGCGACCTCGCGGATCAGGTTTTCGTGCTGCACTACGGCAAGAAACTCGCGGCTGGATCAACACACGAGGTCCTGTCCAATCCGATCGTCATCGAGGCGTATATTGGAGGTTCGAGCCGATGAGCCGCTGGACCAGTGGTTGTCACCGGATCGCGTCGCTATCGCGAGCGGATCGGAAAATCATACGCCGGGGCGCCAGCGGATCCCGCATAGGAAAAGTGCCACCATTCATGATCGTAATTTGCAAATCCTTGTTTGCGCATGGCCGCGACTAGGACGTTTCGCCAGCGCCGCTGCTCGGCGCCGATGGCGGCGGCCGCGGTGTGGCTGGCGGCATCGAAGCAGTCGAAACTCGTGCCCATGTCGACAGCGTTGTCGGGGCTGCGCTGCGCGAGCGGGGCGGTGCAAGCTCCGTAGGCGACCTTCGGGTCGAAGGCCGCGGGCGCCGCGGCCCCAGTCCGCATCAGCGTGAGATCGATTGTGGTCCCGCTCGAATGCCGCGACCGTGACGCGATATAGCCCGCCCGCAACAACGAACTCTTTGCGAGTTTCGGGAAGAACCGCTTGGTCGCGGCCTCGGAGCGGCCGTCGTTCACCCACGCGGCCATGGCACGCACGGCGCGTACCGGCCGGTAGCAGTCGTAAACCTTGAGCGAGAGCCCCGAAGCCGCGAGGTCCGCCTGCACGCGCTTGAGCGCGGCCGCGACGTCGCGCCGGAGAATGCACTCCGCGGCCTCGTAGCCGGGAAGCGGCCGTCCGACGAAATTGTCGGAGCCGGCATAGCGAATGTCCTGCGCGATGGTCGGATCGACGGCGCGAAGATAAACGAAGCCCGCGGGCAAAGCGCCCTGCGCGGCCGCGCCTTGCACCATTGCGGCGAGCACGATCGCGGCGGCGATGACGATCCCCGCTCGGCCGCGAATCATCGTGACGGCTGCCTTGGGGCAGCGACTCTCATCGGCCGCTCGCGCTCATTCTAATAAATCCCGGGGAGGAGCCGCGACGTGCGGCTGCGGTAGGCGTCGTACGCGTCGCCGAACTGCGCACTCAGCAGCCGCTCTTCCGCGCGGATGCGCGCGATGAGCGGCGGGATCGTGAACGCCGTCAGCAGCACGCCGACTCCCGACCGAAACGCCAGCGCCCATCCCAGCGAGTTGACGAGCAAGCCCAGATAGCTGGGGTGACGAATGACGCTATAGACCCCGCTCGTGACCAGCGTATGCCCGGGCTGGATGGCGACGAGCCCGCTGAACCGGCGGCCGAGCACGAACACCGGCCAGATCCGCAGCGCACCGCCGGCGGCGAAGAGGACGACGCCAAGCCACCGAACGGCATCTCCGTCGAGGGTCCACACGTCGGTGCGGTCCGTGTAGGCCGGCAGATAGGCGAGCAACAGCCCGATCACGCCAAAGGCTGCGAGCACCCAGCGGTTCCCACGGTCCTCACGCTCGCCGGGACTGAGATTTCCGCCGCTGAACAGCGCAACGCCCGTCAGCACGATCCCCACGATCGCAAGGGCAATCAGCGCCGGGTGGGAGAAGAAGGCCGCAAAGGAGCCCCAGCCGAGGATCGCGAGCCCAAAATAGGCAAGGCTCCCCACGATGGCGATGAATGCCACTTTGGGCGTGGGCGTCATGGCGGCCTCGCTTGCACGATCTCGTTTTACGCGAGCGCAGGCGACGGCGAAATGGCCACGCTTGACGCTGTGCAGATCTTAACGCGCCGCGGATCGTTTCATGCAGCGTGCTTTCGGGTGCTGCCGAGCGTCTCGGCGCGTATCCCGCGCTGCTCGAAGTAGCGCCGCAGCGAATCAACCGCGCCGGAAGGTTGGGCGAGGGCGACATAGGTATCCGGCCGGATCAGATAGAGCGCGTCTTGCGCGAAGCCGGCCGTCCCGTATTGCGGCCGCCACGCGAATACATGCAGCGGCAGGCCGCGCTCCTGGCACCAGGTCTTCAGTTCGGGACTCGCGGCACCATAAATATGGACCTGCCAAGTCATTGCCTTCAGGGGCTCGTAATTGTCGACATCGCCGGCGATGACCCACGGCAGCCGATCGCCGCCGTGAACGGCGCCAGCCCGTCCCTCGCTCAGAGCGCAATGGCGATAATTGATCATGATCTGAGATACCGTCCGGAATAGAAATTCACGAAAGAAGCCGAATTTTACCAGCGCCGGGAATATCGTCGGCACGAGTCGCGTGCGGATGATGTCAGCGAGCTTTCCTTCGGCGGTGGCAAGGGTGAACACCCGGTCCGTGGTCTTGACCAGGCGGTGTGCGAAAGCGATGCGCTCGGCTTCGTAGCTGTCCAGCAGCGCGTCGGGCGCGCCACCCGCAAGAACCGTCTGCAATTTCCAGGCGAGATTGATCGCATCGCCGATGCCGGTATTCATGCCCTGTCCGCCGGCGGGGCTATGGATGTGCGCGGCGTCGCCGAGCAGGAAGGCGCGGCCTTTCCGGAAGTTCCTCGTCACGCGGTGGTGGACGCGATAGGTCGAGAACCAGTTGACCTTCTCGATTTCGATCTTGACATTGTCGATGATCCGCCGGCTGACATCCTCGAACTTGAGCGTATCAGCATGCTTGGCGCGTTCGCCTCGCACCGTGCCGATCAGCCGCGCACGTCCTGTTCCGGCGAGCGGAAATACCGCGAGGAAGTCGGCCTCCTCGAGATCGGCATGGAGTTCGCCGTCGACTGCTGGGCCGGAGGCTTGGACATCCGCGACATAAAACAGGTGCTCGTAGGTGCCGCCCGGATATCCCGTGCCCATTGTCTCGCGCACGATCGAGTGCGCGCCATCGCATCCGGCGATGTAGGCTGCCTCGCATGTTTCTTCCCGGCCGTCGGGCCGGCGCAGACGCGCGACGACGCGGCCGCCTTCATCACGGTAGCCCAGGAGTTCAGTCCGCCGCTCGACCGAGACGCCCAGCTTTTCGAGCGTTGCAATCAATAAGCGTTCATGCTCGCCCTGCGGAAAGATTTGTAAGAAAGCGTAGGGAGTCAAATCCGAGCCGATCTCGGCGAAAGAAACGCGCGCCCGGGGTTCGCCCTTGACCCAGAGCCGAACGGCCGGGACCTTGTGACCGCGCGCGACAACGAGATCGGCGAGGTCGAGCTGGCGGTAGAGTTCGAGCGTGCGCGCGTGGACGGCGAGCGCACGTGACGTCGTGCCGGGCTCGGCGGTCTTGTCGATGATGCGCAGCTTCACTCCGAGCTTGGTCAGCCAGAGCGCGAGGATGAGACCGGTGGGCCCGGCGCCGATAACGAGGACATCGCTCCGCGGCATGTCGTGCTCCATGACGACGTGGTCGCCCTGCTGCATCGCAAGCTTGTCAAACAGGCGGGGGAACTCCCCGCCTGTTTCTTTTGAACTCAACGTCCCAAAATACGCGACGTTCCCCTGCCGTGCATAGCTGATACGAAGGTGGTGCGGGCTATGTGGCCCGCGTTAGGCGATGAGATAAATCGGACTCGACCAAGCCTGGTGGCCGTCGCTCTGCGTCACGCGCACATAGACCGGAAGGTCGGCGCCGCCCGGAAACGTCACGACGTGATCGACGGCGAGGCGCCGGCTCCAGTCCTGCTCGGGCAGACGATAGACGCCGGCCGAGACCGCCGCCGTCGAAGGCAACCGTGCCGTCGGCAAGCACCACGAGATCGACTTCGCCGGAGACGACGTTGGTGTCGAGCGTGAGCGTGCCGCGCCGCGCCGTCTCCAGCCAAAGATCGATGCCGGCCAAGTTGCCCGTGGTCACCGAAGTCCAAGTCAGCGCGGTGCCGGCTGAGGTTTCCTGCACCTTTCGTTCCGGGTTGAGGAAATTCACCGGCGCGAAACGCGCAAAGCGGTTGCCCGTGAGCGTCAATTTTCCCTGCCACATGGTCTCGCGGCCGCGGCCGCGGTACTCCGCGCCTTGCCAGGCGACGCGCACGCGGCGGCCGAGATCGGCGGCCGTGAACGGACGAGCCGTTTGCACGAAGTTCACGCCGTGCAGCACATCGAGGCGCTCGATCGGCGCGGTGCCGATGACCTCGATCGCAAGCCGCATCGGCACCTTGCCGGGACGGATGATGTCGCCCATCGACAGGAAAAGCCGGTCTTTGTCACTGGGTATAGCGGCCACTTATGGGAAAAAGCTCCTCATCACGGGGTCTTATGCTGCCTAGACGACACAACTGATCCGCGTGGAACAAAACCATCAGTAGTCCGTTATTGGGCAAATCTCGTCACACGGTATGCTGGTGCGGTTTGGCCGCGGCGACGAGGGTGACGGCTCAGCCCGGCACAGATGCCGGAGGTTGGGGTTGGCTCCCATGGCTATAGCGCACGAGGCCCAGGCGCCCGACGCTGGCACGAGCGACATCGGCCGCCCGTGGGAACGCGAAATGGCCGTGCGCGTGATGACGGGCTATGTCGCCCATGAGCTCAACCACCCCTTGGGCACCATTATCAACCTCGCCAACATTCTGTCGCGACGCCTCGCCGACCCGGTCGTCAGGTCGAAAGACATCAGCGAGCACGTCAAAAACATCAAAGCCGAAGCGGTTCGCGCCACGTCGATCATCAAGAACATGCGCATGCTCACCGAGCATAAGCCGGTCGCGCACGAAAGCCTGAGCCTGGTTGAGGTCTGTCACGACACCATTGCCCGCATGAAGCCGCTCGCCAAGAGCAAGCAGGTCAAGATCAGGTTTGAAGTCCGCACCGCACTCGTTCGAGTGCACGGCGTCAAGGAACTACTCGAGACCGCCTTGTGCAATTTCATCATCAACAGCATCACCGCGCTTGACCTTGCGAACGTCACCAGCCGCCTGGTGATCATTCGCATCCTGACGCCAAATCCGGCCGAAACAGCGATTCAGGTGCTGGATAACGGCATCGGCATCCCCGGCTCCATCCGCGACAAGGTCTTCGAGCCTTTCGTTACGACGCGCCCGGACGGCAGCGGCCTGGGACTTGCAATCGCAGGCGACATCATTCGGCTGCATCACGGGCACGTATCTTGTCGCCGGCGCAAGACCGGTACCTGCATGGAGATAATTCTGCCACAGGAAGCGTTGCGTTGAGTGATCTCACGGGTAGTTGTGTTTGGGTTGAGTGGTAGTTGTGTTTGGGTTGAGTGACGGGTAGTTGCGTTTGGGTTGAGTGATGATCTCACGGGTATACGTCATCGACGACGATCACCAGTTCCGCAATTCGTTGTGCGCGCTGATTGAATCCGTCGGCCTGGAGGTCGAAGGCTGGGGCAACCCCGAGGATTTGCTGAAAAAGTCCAGCCTGCACCGCCCCGGCTGCGTCGTACTCGATCATCGCCTGCCCTTGCTCTCGGGCCTCGAGGTCCTGCGGATCATCAGAAAGACGAGCTCGATCCCTGCAATCCTGATCAGCGCCTATGCAGACGTCCAGACCGCGGTGGCGGCCATGGAGATGGGGGCATCGACCGTGTTCGAAAAGCCTGTCGACGATAACGCGTTCCTCAATGCGCTCGAGCGCTTCTGCTTCGAGGACGCGCAACGGACCGTCAAGCGTCAACTTTGCCTCGCCATCCAAGAGGAGATCGCCAAGCTCAGCGAAGTCGAGCGGTCCACGCTCGAGCAGATGCAACTGGGACTCTCCAACAAGGCTATTGCCCGCAAACTGTCGAAGAGCGTCAAGGCAATCGAGCGGCATCGCCAGAACGTGGTGCGCAAGCTGGGCTGCATTTCCGCCATGGAAGCGTTGCAGAAGGTCCAGGCTTGCCCGCTGCAGAGCCACAGCCCACTCGCCTGCATCAAGGAGGGCTGTCCGACAGGCCGGTATATCAACGTGAAATAGCGGACCTCGTCGCGACTATTCGACGTCGCCACGCCCACGCATAGCCCCGCTCCGTAACGTCGCCACGCGTGAGAGAGATCGCCGGCGGCGCCCGAAATCCGGGCACCAAGCCGGGGCGCGACTTGATGATGTCCCGCCCTGGCCCGGGCTCGCCTCCGGCGAGCCTGCGGCCACGCTCGGCGCGAGCATCGACCGCGGGCCAAGGGCAGGCGAGGCACTTGGGCCGGCGCGCGGCGTGTCCGCGACAAACGGTCGAAGTCCGGCCTGACTCCCTCGACGTCCGAGGGATTCCCCCTGGTGCCGTCGCTTTTCTTCCCCCTTGCGGCGAATGTCGCCTAGCCCAGTGGGACTCTCCTGCGTGGCGAAGGCGACGCGTGTCTGAGAGAGTCAACGCGGCATGGCGGACGAAGAAACGCCGTCCGACTGCCAAGAAAGGAGTACATCAATGGCCATCGAAA
>Ga0306920_100000382_pt1 | contig 51162 bp, 38 predicted proteins | sample flu12Cox44000170_FD_204666 | JGI IMG/M metagenome (GOLD analysis project Ga0306920, IMG submission 204666) | Lab enrichment of tropical soil microbial communities from Luquillo Experimental Forest, Puerto Rico - flux4day.12C.oxic.44.000.170 (v2)... | ecosystem: Environmental > Terrestrial >... | reverse complement strand
GGCGTGGCCGTCGGCCCAGGCGATGTCCACGCCCGCGCCGCTGCTCACGTGAATTTTCACGCTGGCGGGCTTCCGTCGGAGATCGACCGACACAGGCATGGAAATAGTTTCCCACGATCGGAGGCTCCGGCCAATCCGGTCAGGCGACTTCAGTCGGAGGCGGATGGTCCAGGAACCGGCAGGATTTTGGTGAAGCGAAGATGCCAGCCGCCCGAATCTCGCGTGACGACGTCGGTGTCGTCTTCATGAAAGAACTTTCTGGCGTCTAGAGACTGGCGGTAGATCCCCTAAGCGGTGCTAGGTCTTCTTATCGCAGCAGGGACCCGGCGGAATGGGGTTGCCGTGCGGGCAGGTCTTCGGGTGGCCCAAGAAGGAACAGATGCGCTGGTCGAGTTCCGGCGTGATGATGTGCTCGAAGCGGCAGGCTTGCAGATGGGCTTCGGCGTCTTCGATCGCAAACGTGTCGGTGAAAAGACGCTCCGCCAGGCGGTGGCGGCGAACCACATCGCGGGCTCGAAGCGAGCCAGTTTCCGTCAGCCTGACTTCCCCTGCATGTCGCGGCCAGGCGTCGCCATTTTTTTCACCGTTCAGCTCAACCAGCCGCAAATCCGCCATGCGGGCCAGCAGGCGCGATGGAGTTTCTTCGCCGAGAATCGGCAGTTTCCCGGCCGGACCCTCGACGCGCAGTACCTCCGCCAGCGCGGGCTTCCCTTCCTCGCCGCAGATCCAGATTTGCTCGAGCAGATGATCCACGCGAATTTCGTCGTCGCCCGAGACCGGCGTGCAGCAATCGTCGGTATTGGCCAGCGGGCAGGCCATCGGGTGGTTCGGCCCGTGCTGCGCGGTGTCAAAGGAAAGATGCCCGTGTACCAGCTCGATGCGGCGGTCGGCTTGCCGCGCAATGTCCGGATCGTGCGTGACCATCACAATGGTGCGGCCGGCCCGGTGCAGCTCGCGGAAAAGATTGATGACGATCTGCTCGTTGGCTTCATCCAGGTTACCGGTAGGCTCGTCGGCCAAAATCAGCTTGGGCTGATTGATCAGCGCCCGTGCAATGGCCACGCGTTGCTGTTCTCCGCCGGACAACTGCGCCGGCAAATGAGTCAACCGGTCGCCAAGACCCATGCGTTCGAGCGCTTGGGCCGCTTCCCGCTCATCGGTGGTCGAATGGAAATACTGCGCCAGCATGACGTTTTCCAGCGCATTCAAATACGGCACCAGGTGAAACTGCTGAAAAACGAAGCCCACCTTTTCCGCGCGATAGCGCACCAGTTCCTGTTCGGAAAGCGGGCCCAGATCGACTCCGTCCACCCCAACGCGCCCCGACGTAAGGGTGTCGAGTCCGCCCAGAATGTTGACGAGCGTGGTCTTGCCGGAGCCTGAAGGACCCATCAGCGCGACCCATTCGCCCGCGGCAATGTGCAGCGACACCCCATTGAGCGCCCGCAGTGTGCCGTACTGCTTCACAAGCGAGTCAATGGTCACTTCGGCCGCTTGCCGCATCGCCGCGACGGAACCGGTAATGGCTGAGGAAACCATCACTCTTCGCCTCGAAAAACAGACGCCGGCCGGATATTCACCAGGCGTCGCAGCGGATACGCGGCCAGGATTGCCACCACCACCGTAAGCACCACCGAAACAGGATACACGACGAGCCGCGGCTCTGACGCCACGCCAAACACCGCCTTGCCTAACCCGATCGACAGAGCCATTCCGGTCGCCGCGCCGATCAAACCGGCCGCAAGACCCAAAAGCGCAGCCTCCGCCAGAAAAATCCGAAGCACTCTCCCGACCGATCCGCCAATTGCCTTCATCAGTCCGACATCGTTCTTGCGTTCGGCGGCAATATTGGTCATCGCCGCCATCACGCAGAGCGCCGTCAGAATCAGCACCAGGAAGACCGTCGCCGTCAGTACGCCGGAGATCTTGCCGTAGAGCTTGGCTTCATTTTCCGTAAATTGGCGGACCGGGGTGATCCTTAACGCGGTAAACGAAGCCTGCAGGTCATGCACGAAGCCGTTGACACGAGAGGCGTCGCCCGGAACCCGCACCGCGACGGTACTGAGCCGGCCTTCCTTCTCTAGCAGCCGTCCGGCAACGTCGAGTCCCAGAAAGAGCTGGCTGTCCTCTGGGCCGCCGGTGCTGCGCACGCTTGCGATCCGGCAGAAAGCCTCAAGAGAATTGGCCTTCAAGTGTAGCCACTGGCCCGCCCCTATCTTCAGCCGGACCGCCAACTTCTCCCCCGCGAGGCAGCCGGCCATGCCGAGCGAGCCGGGACCGCCGGTGGCGGTCTGCCGTTTCAGAGTTTCGGACAACTTCGAGGCTTCGGATTCATCCTTGGGGATTAAAGCCGTGGCTTCCAGAACTTTGGCACTGCCGAAAAAGTCGGAGAGATCGGAGCCGTAGTAACGGTAGCCTACGATCACGATGGGCTCGCCGCTTTTCACCGAGGAGTTCCCGGGCGGCGATTCGACGCTGGCTCTAGCGACGCCGTACAGGAGTGCCGCCTTCTCGACAGGATCTCTTCCGTTGTGCTTCGGGATCTGGTCGTATACGGCGGCGTCAAACGTTTCTTTCGCGCGAGAATCCGCCGCCGCTGCCTCCGGCCCCGGCACGATAAGGACATTTGCGCCGAAGGACCGGAATTCGCTGGTGATGCGGCGCTTGGCGTCCACCTCGAGGTTGAGGAGGGCGGCGGTGACGGCGGCGCCGGCTCCGAGAGCGAGCAGAATGACAAGCAAGCGGCCGCGATTGGCAAAGACCATGCGGCGGATCACCCGCCGGAACATGCGTCGATTCTCGGTCTGGCGTTCCTCCATCATTCGCCTCGCAGTATCGGCGCGGGATCGTAGTTCGCCGCGCGCTTGAGCGGCATGGCGCTGCCCGCCAGCGTCACTCCTGCAGCCAGCACCAGCACGACGCCCAGCACCAGCAACGAAGGGGCCGGCGGCTCGCCAAAGATCCTGCTGCCCAAGAATCGCGCCAGCAGCAGCCCCAGCGCGTACCCGGCTCCGCCGCCGAGCAACGCCAGCAGCAGCTGTTCGATCGCCAGCAGGAAACCAACCGTCGCCGAACCCGCACCCAGCGCCTTCATCAAGCCGATTTCGGTGCGCCTTTCAATCACCGAAGCCGCCGACGAGGCCCCCACCGCCAACCCGGATGCCAGCAACGCCGCAAGCGTCACCAGCCACAAAAGCATCTCGACACGCGTCAAAATCCTGCCTTCGCCCTCCGCGACGCGGCGAATCACCCGCACCTCCGACCCCGGCAACACCTGGCGGATCGAATAGGCAATCGAAGAAACATAGGGCGAACACGACCACCGCTCGAGCTCATCCGGGTTCATCGTTTTTGGATCGCGCCGGGCAAAATCATCCTCCGGCTTGCTCAGCGCCGAAACATAGAGCTTCCGGTATTGTCCCGGCCTCGCCGCCAGTCTCTGCGCGATCCGGAGGGGAACGATGACCGCATCGTCCTCCGCCCCGCCTGACGTCAGAACCCCGCTCACCCGAAGGGCCATCCAACTGCGGCCGTCGGCGGAAACGCTGACCGTGTCGCCGGCCTTCACGCCATTCTCTTCGGCCCAACGCGTTCCGACCACACACTCGATCGCGTCGTCAGAGAACCACCTGCCTTCTGTCTTCCACCAGGGGTTGGTTTTAGCAATGCCGGTAACGAACTCGGATCCGTCTTTGAGGGGCAGGCCGTGATCGGCCCAGGTGCCAATCACTACGGCCCGATGGGGAGATAGAGGCGACGCCTTTTGGGAAGCCCGTGACACCTGCGCCTCGACCTCGAGCACGGGCGCCAGGGCCATGATGTTGTTGCGCCAGAAAACGGTTTTGATTTTCGGCAGGTCCGCTTCGGGCAAGAACGCGCCCAGGGTCGCCGGCCGGTAGTCCACGCCGCCGATTTCGAGCGGCAGCGAATCGGCTTCGGGAGTGACCACCAGGTTCGCGCCCAGGGAGCGAAACTCCTTGGCCAGCCTGTCGCCGACATCGAGCGAAACACTCAACGCAGCCGTAGCCACGGCCATGCCGAGCGACAGCGCCGCCGCCGTCAGCAGCTTGCGGCGCGGCCGCCGCGCGAAATTATCGGCAACGAGTCGGAGAAACATCGGACGCAGGAATTTCCTTACTTGGCGGTTCCTTACTTACGGTCTTGCTCATTTCGGCACTTCCGTAAAGGCCTTCGCGAGCCCGCCGACGTCGACCACTAGTTCCGCGCCATCCACGCGAAACGGCACGCCAATCGGGTTGCAGCCGCCCGCTTCACCGATCGTCGGCACGTAGATGGCAGACCCGCAGTGCCGGCACACCACATTCTGCCCGTCCTGCCGGTAGCCTTCGGCCCCGCAAATCCGGCAAGCGTCGAGCGCCACGCCCCAACCCTGCGGCTTCCGTATGATCAGGAACCGGAACGACTGGCTGCCGGAATCTGCGCTATAGAGGTGCAGGTTTCCGTCCTCGACTTCGGCGATCGGGACGCGCAACTCGTCGCCTCTTGCGCCGCCGGCAGCGACCGTACGCGCCGTTGGCGGCGCCAGATTCGCCCGCGCGTAGAGGAAGTCCGCCGTGAGCAGCAGAATCACCGCAAGACACGCCGAAGCCCCCGCCAGCATCCAGTTGCGCTGTCGCTTCTGCTGCGCCGCCAACAGGCGCTTCTCGGCTGGGTTTGCAGCCGCTTCCTCCCGCGCGTGCGAAGCGGCCAGCCATTCGCGGAAAATCAGCAGCACCGCGGCGCCAAAAATAAACACGAAGAAAAAGACCTCGTTGCGCACGATCGGCCCGATAAGCGCCATTTCGCTCTTGCTCGAAGGCAGCCAGCGCGCCTCGCTCAACTCGTGCAGCCCGGTCAGCGCGAGCTGCGCCGCCACCAGCCACAAAATTATGGTCGTGGCCGCAAAAAACCTGTGCAGCGGCACTTTCAGAGTGCCCTTGAAGAAGAACAACCCGACCGCAATCGCCGCTGCCAACCCGACGATGGTGCCGATCCAGGTCTCAATGCCTTCGCTTGAGAGCTCTACAGCGCGCAGAATGACGGCCAGCTCCACGCCTTCGCGCAACACCATGAGAAAAACGAAAAGAAAAATCCCCGCGCCCGCGGCAGAACCGGCTCGCTCCGCGTAATTTTCGATTTTTCTCTCGATCTCCTTCCGCAGGTGGCGCGCAACGCGGTTCATCCAGATGATCATCGAAATAACGAACACGGCGGCCGCGAGAAGCAGCAAGCCCTCAAAGCCGTCGCCGTTGATGCGCCAGTGGTCGAGGGCCACGGAGACGGCAAGGCTGAGTGCCGCGGCCACGCCGACGCCCCACCAGACATAGCGCGCAAGTTCCGACCGCCCGGTGCGCGCCAGGTAGACCAGGATGATGCCAACAACCAGAGCCGCTTCAACGCCTTCGCGGAGAGCAATGAGAAAAGCAGAAAGCACACAGATTCCAGTCACTATCCTAGTTGTAAGTCATTTGCAACTACGACTCTTAGTTTACCCCCAGAGCTCCGTCGGGTCAATCGGACTAATCTAGTCCTATTTCTTTCAGGATAGAATACACGAGTCTTATGCGCTTTCAAGCCGCCGCCCTCACGCCGTCTGAACAGCCCCGCCGCAGCTCTGCGCGTCGGGCTCTTACCCTTTTAACGTGCGGCGTTTTTCTGCTCGGTCCCGCGGCCGAGGCGCAGACTCCGGCCAAGCAAACCACGCCGCCACAGCAAGTTAAAGAAGACGTCAAAGGCGCCCTGAAAGCCGCTGATCGCGGCGACCAGGCCGCGGCCCGCGGCCGGATGGAGGAAGCGCTCGCCGATTACGACGCGGCGGTCAGAATGGCGCCGGGCGATATCGGCATCCGCCAGCGTGCCGCAGGTGTGCGCGCGCAGGTGGTGCAAAAGATCGTGGACCAGGCGGAAGCGAAGGCCGCTGGCGGACGGATCGACGATGCCGTTGATCTGCTTTACCAGGCGCTACAAATCGACCCCGGCAACGCCATCCTGTCCGAGCGCGCGCGAGAAATGCGGCAAATGCCGCGCGAATACATTCCGCGCGGCGACCGGGAAGGTTACGCGCTCAAAGGTCCGCCCACGCTCAAACCGCAGCCCGGTAAGAAGGCCGTGAACGTGCGGGGCGACGCAAAAAGCGCCTACGAACAGGTGGCGGGAATGTTCGGGGTGCGGGTGGCGTTCGATCCCGAACTGACGTCCAAGAACGTAAAGCTGCGCATGGAAGCCATTGATTTCTACAGCGCGATGAACTTGCTTGGCGCACAGAGCAAGACGTTTTATCGCGTGGTGAATCCCGCACTGATTTTCGTGGCGGCCGATACGCTCGAAAAGCGCCGTCAGTATGCGGAGGAGGTCGAACAGACCTTCCCGGTGGATTCTGCGGTCGCACCGGAAGACCTGACCGAGATGCAGCGCGTCATACGCGAGATCGCCAACGTCACGCGCGTCAACATGGATACCAAGACGCGCAGTCTGACGCTGCGCGACAGCGCGGATAAAGTCGCGCTGGCCGGGCAGCTGATCCACGAGCTCGAACAGGGCCGCCGCGATGTCATGCTGGACATCCAGCTGCTCGAAGTCGACCGCAATAAGGCGCGGGCACTCGGCGTGACGCCGCCGACCTCGACACGGGCCATACCGCTCAACACGCAGGATCTGGCGCAGCTGGCACAGGCCACCGACTTCAAGAACCTTCTGACTATTCTTTCCCAGATCTTTCAGGCCAAGGGCATCACCGCGAGTCCGACCAACGTGTTCCCGGTGGGCGGCGGGAAGAGCACCTTCCTGCTGACCATGCCGAGCGCCACCGCCACTTTTTCCGAGGCGCTGTCGCTGGTGAAGAGCGGGCGCGAGGTTTTCTTGCGCGCGCAGGACGGAAAGCCGGCCACGTTCTTTGTTGGCGAGCGCTTCCCGGTGACGTTGTCTCTGCTCTCTACCTCCCTCGGCAACGGAACGGTCGGCGGCGCCGTCACCCCCACGACCTTCGCGCGCACCGACTTCGCCGTCGGCGCCAATCCGGTTGCCGTCACGACGCAGGATTTCACAAACGACTCGCAAAGAGACCTGGCTGTTTTAAACCACGACGACAGCTCGGTTTCGATCCTGATCAATAAGGGCAACGGAAACTTTACGGCGGCAACCGGCTCGCCCATCGTGCTCGGAACGAGCGAACAGGGACCAACCGCCATCGCCTCGGATATTTTTCGTGTCACCGACGCCGATCACCTCGTGCAGCCGGCCGATCTCGCAATCGCCAATGGCAGCTCCAACACCGTCTCGGTGCTGCTCGGCGGCGCGAATTTCGACGGCACCTTCACCGAAGCGGCCGGTTCGCCGTTCACGGTCGGAACCAGCCCCCGCGCCGTAGTGATCGCGGATTTCAACAACGACGGCTTTCTGGACTTCGCCGTCGCCAATTCCGGCGACAACTCCATTTCCGTTTTTAAGGGCGACGGAAAAGGCGGCTTCACCGAGTTTCCCAAGTCACCCTTCGCGCTGCCCACGACGCAAAAGGGCCCGATCGCGATGACCACGGGGGTTTTCGACCATTCGGGAAAGCCGGAAATCGCCGTGCTGACGGCCGCCACGGAAAACATCGGAATTTTCCAGGTGGAGGACCCGGCAAACTTCGATGGGACTTTCACCGAGCTCGCCGGCTCCCCGGTCGGAACCGGAACCAATCCAGTGGCCTTCGCGGCCGGCGCTTTGAACCCGGGCAGTGTTGAAGACCTCGCGATTGTGAACCAGTCGGCGAAGGCCATTACGGTCCTGATCAACGACGGCACCGGAGTCTTTACAGAAGCCGTGGGCTCTCCGCTGGCGACGGCCAACACGCCCGCCGCGGTCGCCATCGCCGACTTCACCAACGACGGACTGGGCGACATTGCGGTCACCAACAACGGCTCGGCCACCCTGGGCGTTTACGTCGGCTTGGGGTCCGGCCAATTTTCGCAAGGCATCGAACTTTCCGTGCCGAGCGGGCCGCTGGCCTTGACGACGGCCGACCTGAATGGAGACGCACTGCCGGACGCGGTGCTCACTGCGCATTCCGGAGCCAACAACTTTGTGACCGTGCTGCTCGACCCGTCGTCTTTCGCCAACGGCGGCAGCCCAGGGCAAACTCCCTATCCGGGATCGGAATTCATTGACCTCGGACTGAAGATCAAAGCGACGCCTGCGGTGCACGACAACGACGAGGTCACGCTGCAGCTCGAATTCGAAATTCGCGCGCTCGCGGGAAGCAGCGTCAACGGCATTCCGGTCATCACCAACCGCACCGTCTCGCAAACCGTGCGGGTAAAAGAAAATGAGACTTCCGTGATCACCGGCCTGCTCGACAACCAAGAAACCTATTCCCTCAGCGGGATTCCGGGCCTTGCGAATCTGCCGGGCCTCGGCTATGCCTTCGGCACCAGGAGCAAGAACTTGACTGACAACGAGCTGCTGATCCTGGTCACGCCGCGCCGGATGAAAGACCATATCCGCGACACTCGCGCCAGGTACATTGGCGGCAACCCGTCCGGTGCTGCCGGCGAACCCCCTCCATCCGAGCCTTAGGAGGCGGCGTGTGCCCAGCCTTGCGCAACTCCGCTCGAGCAAGTCCTTCCGTTCCGCGCCCTCCCTGACTATCGTAGTTCTCATAGCTTGAAACTCCGCGGACGCGGATGATTTCGTTTTGGTCGAATCGGACGGCAGCCTGGGCAACCGGGACTCCATGCTCCAGGGCTACAGGGAGGAAGCTTCGCGCGTCGTCAGCTTGAAAATGCAGGTGCTGGTCGCTCATGCCGTCGCTCCCAACGCCGTCATTGCCAGCGGCCTCGACAACATCGCGCTCAAAAGCGGCAACGGCACGGTCACCCGCCGCTAAGAGCGCTTCATCGACACCTGGATTCTCCGCGACCGCCGCCGGCAGTGCGTCGCCGACGAGATCACCCTGGCCAAACCGAAATAGCCCGCCCTACCGACTCGCGGGGCTAGTCGAGGTAGAATGCGCCGTACTGCGAACGAGACCAGACCTCGGACAAACCATGACTTCTCTCTTCAAGCAAGCGCAACGCTCCCTGCCCGCTCGTTTCGCGCAGGTTGGATTTACGGTCTTGCTGAGCGGCGCGGCGGTTGCCGGATTGGCCAGCGCGCAGGCTCCAGTGCGCGATCCCGCGGAACCGCAGGGCGGCAAGCCGCAAGCGAAAATTCTGCCGCGTCCGGTAGGGAGGCTCGCCCGCGCTTCGGTGGACGAAAAAGGCATGCGCGCGTTGATTGGGGATCTGGTGAACTGCGGTACGCGGCTGACCATTGCTTCCTGGGACGACCCGAAGCGCGGGCCGGGCTGCGCGCGCGATCACCTCGTGAGGCGGTTTGCGGCCATCAGCACGGCCAGCGGCGGGAAGTTGCAAGTGGTCGTCGACAAGTTCGCCATGACCTCCGAGCGAACCCACGGGCAGCCGGCCACCATGCAGAATGTCTACGGCATTCTTCCCGGCCGGGATCCCGCTCTTGCCAAGACCGTTTTTATCGTTTCGGGCCACTTCGACTCCATGCCCAGTTTCAAGGACATCATGAATCCCGAGCTCGATGCCCCAGGCGCCGATGACGACGCCTCGGGCGTAGCGGTCAGCCTTGAATGCGCCCGTTTGCTCACTAGCTACGGGCAAGCGCACGGCGGCTTCCGCTCTACGCTCATTTTCGCGGCCGTTTCCGGCGAAGAGCAGGGTCTGCTTGGTTCGACGCACATGCTTCAATGGATCAGAGAGCAGGGCTACCTCGTCGGGGGCATGCTCGACGACGACATCGTCGGCGCCGACTTCAGTTCCGGAGCGCCGCACCGCGTCCGCCTCTTTTCCGGCAACGGCGAAACCGACGATGCGGATTCGGCTTCACGGGAATTGGCTCGGGCCATCGAGGAGAGCAACGGGTCGTCCGCCATCCGCATGATTTTCCGCGTGGATCGCTACGGCCGCGGCGGCGACCACTATCCGTTTTACAAGGCCGGCTTCCCGGCCGTGCGCTTCACCGAACCCGTCGAGAACTACGACCACGAGCACCAGACGCCGCGCACGGAAAACGGCGTGGAGTATGCCGACGCCCTAAAATTCCTGAATTTCAGGTTTTTGGGCAACGTTGCGCTCTACAATGCCGAGGCCCTTCGCGAGCTGGCCCTGGCTCCGGCGCCGCCGGAAAAGCCCACGCTCAAGGGCGCCGTCACGCCCGACGCCAAACTGTCCTGGGAAGCTCCCGCTGACGACGAGCGCGCGGGCTTTGAAATTCTCTGGCGCGAGACCACTCATCCGCGCTGGCAGGTCTACGATTTCGCCGCAAACGCCGGCGAAACCGTGCTGAAAGGGGTCTCGACCGACAATCACTTCTTCGCGGTGCGCTCGGTCGGCAAGACCGGAGCGCGTTCGATCGCGGTGCCGACGGAAATCGAGCCTCGCGGCCCACTGGCGCCCGCAAAATCCAAGCAGTAGGAAGCCTACTTCTCGGCCCAGAAATCGACGACCAGAACTTTGTCGAGCGCCCCCCCGATGATGTTGCCGAACTCCTTGTGGGCCGGGTGAACAAGATAGGTATCGCGGTCTTTCTCCGAAGCAAAGGTCAGCACAAAGCAATCCGTGAACCCCTGGCTAAGATTTTCCACGCTGACGTTGCTTCCCCACTCGAAGCTGCGCACTTCGCTGATTTTCGCGGGCAGAGCGCGAAAAGCGTCCTCAATCTTCTTTTTGTCGGCAGCCGACGTGGTTTCCTTGAACCTGAAAAGCACCACGTGGCGCAGCGCTTTGGCCTCGGTCTGCGGCCCGGCGCCCGAGGCTAAGGCCAGAAAAGTGGTCAGCACCAGCGCAGCGGCTAGGAACAGCTTCGAAGAGTGTGCAATGAATGGCATGTCGGTTCCTCCACGGAGGCAGACCTTAGCAAATCAGCGGCGGCCATTTCAAATGCGGTTCTTAGGGCAGCGGGTCGAAGACGACGATGGGCTGGTAGGTGCGCGGGACCACGGCTGCGGCGATGGCGACGAGCTGCTGCTGGCTGTTGAAGACGCGCAGGCGCGGCGTGCGGGGAACGCCGGAATCGAGCTCGGCAGTCGCTCCGGGAGCGGCTTCGGCGCGGCCGGGCTGCAGCTGGGAAAGAGAAATGTTGAATTTAGAGCCGTGCCGCACGCGCTTTTCAATGACCGGCAGGACCGTCACGCTCGGAAAATTCGGCAGCAAGTGCTCGAGCTTGATCACGCACCCCTCGAATTTTCCCTGACGCGAAGCTTCCGCCAGATCTTCGAGCTCGAGCGCCTGCTGCAAGGAGAATTCCCCCACTGCGGTGCGGCAGATCTCGGCAAGATGAGCCCCGCATCCCAAACGTTGCCCCATCTCGTGCGCCAGCGAGCGAATGTAGGTGCCGGACGAGCATTCGATCACAAAGCGCGCGATGCTGCCTTCCACCTCCGTGAGCCGGTATTCGAACAGTTCCACTTCCACCGGCTTCAGCTCCACCGGCTGATTCTTGCGGGCAAGTTCGTAAGCGGGGCGGCCATGAATCTTCTTGGCGGAAAACGCCGGAGGCATCTGGGCAAAAATGCCGATGCGGTCGCCCGCCATCTGCTCGAGCAGCGCCCGGTCGAGCGTCGGAGCGGTATCGGTTCCCTGCGTTTGACCCTCCGAGTCGTAGGTGTCGGTCGAAAAACCGAAGCGGAAACCGGCGGTATAGCGCTTTCTCCGGCCGGAATAGAACTGAACCAGCCGCGTGGCTTTGCCCAGCAGCAGGACCAGCACGCCGGTGGCAAGCGGATCGAGGGTGCCCAAATGCCCGATCTGCCGGAAGCCGGCCAAGTGACGCACGGCGTCCACCATATCGTGTGACGTTTTTCCCGGCGGCTTGTTGATGACCAGCGCGCCATCGAACGGGGCAGGTTGTGGTTTGCGCGGCATTCAGGTCGGTAGAGTCGGTACGCCGCAGGGCGTTTTTTCGCGATTCATTTTTGCGCGGAGCGGTCGGACTTCATCGCTTTGAGAAGTTGGTCGATTCTGGCCGCGTGCTCTTCGGAGTTGTCGAGCGTGAAATGCAGGTCCGGTACGCGGCGCAACTGCAGACGCTCGAGGATCTGGTGGCGGATAAAGCCCACGGCATGTTCGAGGGCCTTGATGGCACCTTTCTGTTCCTCTTCCGTGCCGCGCGCGCCAATAAACACCCGGGCGTTGCGGCCATCCGGGGCCAGGCGCACTTCGTTCACCACCACGGAAATCTCAAGACGCGGATCCTTCAGTTCGCCTGCCAGCATGGCGTTGATTTCATGGGCGATTTCTTCGCCGATGCGTTCGTGTCTGTGGTTGGGTGCGGTCATGTCAGCAACTGTTTTTTACAGTATCGCGGCGCCTGTTACAAGGCGGCGCGAGAGTGCGGAATCAAGCTGCGCGCTCCGCTACAGCAAATCGACCGAGTGGTCGACCAGTACCGGGCCCAGAATGCGCTGGGCTTCTGCCAGCACGTGCTGCAGCGATTCTTCGACGTGCTGGCTGGCCGCCGACAGCGTGACCACACCGACGGTCGCGCTTTGCCACACGTCCTGAAAATCGAGTTCCGCGACCGCGACGTTGAATTTACGGCGCAAGCGGTCCTTGAGGCTGCGCAGGATCTGACGCTTGTCCTTCAGCGAGCGGGCTTCCGCAATGTGCAGCTCGAGCGTCAACAAACCGACAAACATGGCAAAAACCGGGTGCGCGGCGGCGGAATTCCCGGACTGCGCGCCGCTTCGCGAAGCAAAAATCCGTATCGCTAGGCTCGCTTGGACAACGTTCGCGCCTGCCGCAGGCTACTTGCGGGCAGCGGCGCCAGCCTGCGCGGCGGCTTCAGCGCCGGTGAGCTTGGTGACGCTGAAAGCTTCGAGAACGTCGCCGACCTTGACGTCATTGAAGTTCGCAATGCCCGCGCCGCATTCAAATCCGGTGCGGACCTCGCTGGCGTCGTCTTTGAAGCGCTTGAGCGAACTGAGCTTCGAGGTATAGACGACGGCTCCGTCGCGCAGCACGCGGATCTGCGCGTCGCGCTTGAGCACGCCATCCATCACGTAGCAGCCTGCGATCGTTCCCGCGCCCTTGATGCGGAAGGTGTTGCGCACTTCCGCGCGGCCCAGATAGGTTTCCTGGAACACCGGTTCGAGCAGGCCCTCCATCGCTTTCTTAATTTCGTCTGAGACTTCGTAAATGATGGTGTGCGTGCGGAGGTCCACGCCCTCTTGCTGGGCAAGGTCGGCGGCTTTGCGTTCCGGCCGCACGCCAAAAGCGATGATGATGGCGCCCGAAGCCGAAGCCAGCAGCACATCGTTTTCGCTGACCGCGCCGACGCCGGAGCCGATGATCTTGAGCTTGACCTGCTCGGTGGAAAGCTTGGGCAGCATTTCGCTGAGCACTTCGACCGAACCCTGCACGTCGGCCTTGATGACGATGGGGAGTTCTTTAACCTCGCCGGCCTTGAGCTGTTCGTGCAGCTGGTCGAGCGTGATGCGTCCGCCGGAGCTGGCGCGCAACGCGGCGTCGCGCTGCTTGGTCTGGCGGTACTCGACGATGTGGCGAGCCTTGGCTTCGTCGGTGACCTGGAAGTGATCGCCGGCTTCGGGCACGCCCTGCAGACCCAAAACCTCGACCGGAGTGGACGGCGGAGCTTCCTTGATGGTGCGTCCGCGATCATCGAACGTGGCGCGCACTTTGCCGAAAACGGCTCCGCAGATAAAGAAGTCGCTAGCGCGCAGGGTGCCGTTCTGCACCAGAATCGTGGCCACCGGACCGCGGCCGCGGTCGACGCGCGATTCAAGAACGGTGCCGCTCGCGGGTGCATCGGGATTGGCCTTGAGCTCGCGCAAATCGGCGACCAGCAGGAGAATTTCCAGCAGCCGGTCGAGACCCTTTTTCTGCTTGGCGGAAACTTCGACGAATTCGGTTTCGCCGCCCCACTCCGCGGGCATCAGACCGAGTTCGGTGAGCTGGCGCTTCACCCGCTCCGGTTGCGCTTCCGGCTTGTCAATCTTGTTGACGGCAACCACGATCGGTACGTTGGCGGCTTTCGCGTGGTCAATCGCTTCTTTGGTTTGCGGCATGACGCCGTCGTCCGCCGCTACCACCAGCACCACGATGTCGGTGACCTTGGCGCCGCGCGAACGCATGCGCGTAAAGGCCTCGTGGCCAGGTGTATCGACGAAGACCACGCTGCGGCCGTTGACCTGAACTTTGTAGGCGCCGATGTGCTGCGTGATGCCGCCCGCTTCACCGGCGGCCACATCCGCCTCGCGAATCGCGTCGAGCAGGCTGGTTTTGCCGTGGTCGACATGGCCCATGACGGTGACCACGGGAGGCCGCGGCTTCAAATTTTCCTTGGTCTCTTCCTTGGCCACCTCGAGCATCATTTCGTCTTCGAAGGAAACAACGGTGACCACACCGTTGAAAGCCTCGGCCAGTTGCGTGGCGGTGGAGGAATCGAGCGCCTGGTTGATGCTGGCGAAAATTCCCTTGTCGAGCAGGACCTTCAGCAGCTCTTTGGCGCGAACGTCGAGTTTTTCGGCGAGTTCGCGGATGGTAATGCCTTCGGTGATCTGAATGTCGCGCGGCGGACGCGGCTCCGGCGGAGTGACCACAGCGGCGGTACGCAGGCCTGCGCCGGGGCGCTGGCGCGTCGGATGAAGCTTGCGCTCACCTTCCATCTCGCGCTTGTCCACAACCGGGCGCTGCCGTTGCGGCGGCTTGCGCGCGTAGAGCGGTTTGCCGGGTTCGGCCTTGGGAGGCATTTTGTCCGGCAACGGCGGAAGCATGCCCGGACGGCCGGGCATGCGCGGGCCCGGACGCGAGCCGGTAGGAACCGCACCGGGACGTTGCCCAAAAGGACGATTCGGACCTCCTGGCCCGCCCGGGCCTCCGGGGCGCGGCGAAAAGGGACGGCCGGGCCCGCCCTGAGGACGCATGGGCTGGCCGGGGCGCGGGCCGCTCGGGCGATCACCCGAGGGCAGAGGACCGCGGTTGCCGGAGGGCAAAGGCCCGCGGTTTCCCGTAGGCAACGGGCCGCGATTGCCTGTAGGCACCGGACGCTGCGGTTGTCCTGCCGGACGCGGTTGCCCTGCGGCGGCGGGCCGTGCAGTGCCGGGCTGTGCGGGAGACTGTTGTCCTGGAACACCCGGGCGCGGAGCCGGTGGGCGCTGTCCTGGCGCACCCTGGCCTGGCTGAGCCGCCGGCCGTAGAGGCTGGCCGTGCGGAGCGCTGGGCGTCGGCTTCGGCGCAGGCGGAGGTGTTTGGGTTTGCGGCGCGGCAGGCGCGGGTGCTGCGGGTTTGGCCGCAACCGGCGGAGCTGCGGGTGGTTGCGGTGGCGGAGCTGCTGGAGCAGCCGGTTTCGCCGGAGCCGCCGGCGCGGCGGACGCTGTCGCAGCGGGCGCCTGCGCCACAGGAGCAGCAGGACGCGCAGGAGGAGCTTGCGGCGGTGCGGCGGGAGCAGGCGCAGGTGGCTTCGCCGCGACCGGACTTTGCGCCGGAGGCGGCGCGGCTGGCGCAGCCGGAACCGGCGGTTTCGCCGCAGCCGGCGGAGGCGCGGGGGTGGCGGGCTTCAAGCGAGCCGCTCTTAGGGCCGCCTCTTTGGCTGCCCGATCGGCAGCGGCCGCTGCTTCAGCGGCGGCATCCTGCTCGGCCTGGCCCTGAATCGTGCGGCGAACCTTCTCCGCGACGTCGACAGGGATCGAGCTCGAGTGGGTCTTCTTTTCCGCGACGCCGAAGCCGGGCAAAAGGTCAATGATGGCTTTGGCCTTGACTTCGAGCTCGCGGGCCAGCTCGTTGATTCGGACTTGATTGGCGTCGGTCATGCGCTCCGTTCAATACCCAGGTACTTATGAATTCGCTTCGTCCGTCTTTTCGTCCGCAGTTTTTTCTTGCTCGGTCTTTTCTTCCGCCGGCGCGCTTTCGCCCTCGGAAGCAGGCGCCGCGGGAGCTTCGACTTCCTCGGCCGCCGGCTCGGGCTCGGCCGTTTCCGCCGCCGTTGCTTCGCTTTCGCCGGCTTCCGCGATTTCCGTTTCCGCCGAGCCCTCCGAGGCTTCAGCTGCGCCCTCGGGCGGAGCGGCGCCCGCCCCGCTTTCGTAAAACTGGTTTACGGCCTGGTAGATTTTGTCCACCATCTTTTCGCCGATCCCCGGAATCTCCATCAACTGCTCGGGCGTCATGCCGGCAAGTTGCTCGAGAGAGGTGATTCCGGCGGCTTCGATTTTTTCGATGGTCTTGGGACCGACGCCCGCGAGCGCGGTGAGCGGAGTCGCCGGAGCCGTGAGCGCGGTCATTTCCGCCTCGATTTCGCGGCGCTTCTCCTCCTCGCTCTTGATGTCAATGTCCCAGCCGATGAGCTTGCTGGCCAGACGAACGTTCTGGCCCTTCTTGCCGATGGCGAGCGAGAGCTGGGAATCCTCGACGATCACTTCCAGCTTGTGATTTTCGGGATCGGTAATCTGCACGCGCGTGACCTTGGCCGGGCTGAGGGCCTTTTGCGCGAAGGCTACGGTCTCTTCGCTGTACGGGATGATGTCGATTTTCTCGCCGCGCAGCTCGCGAATGATCGATTGCACGCGCATGCCCTTCATGCCGACGCAAGCGCCCACCGGATCGACGTCTTTGTCGCGGCTGAAGACGGCGACCTTGGTGCGCTCGCCGGCTTCGCGAGCGGCGGCGCGAATCTGCACCGTGCCGTCGTAAATTTCCGGCACTTCCATTTCGAACAAGCGCTGCACCAGGGCCGCGTCGGCGCGCGAAACGATGACCTGCGGCCCCTTGGCGGCGCGATCCACCATGCGGATCACGACGCGAAGCCGCTCGCCGATGTTGTAGGTTTCAAGCTTGGACTGCTCGCGCTTGGGCAAGCGGGCTTCGGTGCGGCCCATGTCCACGATCAAATCCGGACCTTCGGCGCGCTTGACGATGACCGTGACCAATTCGCCGACGCGGTTGTGGTACTCGTTAAAAATGGTGTCGCGCTCGGCTTCGCGCACCTTCTGCAGAATCACCTGCTTGGCGGTTTGCGCCGCGATGCGGCCGAGCACTTCGGTCGACTTGGGCGTGCGTATTTCGGCGCCCACTTCGGCCGCGGGATCCTTGCGGCGCGCGTCGCTAAGGCTGATTTCGCGTGTGGGATCGGCCACTTCCTCGACCACGGTCAGCACGGAAAACACATCCACCTGGCCCGTTTCCTGGTTGAACTTGCCGCGCAGGTCTTCCTCGGTTTTGTAATATTTGCGGGCCGCGACGACCATGGCGTCTTCGATGGCGGACACGACCACGTCCGGCTCAATATGCTTTTCGCGGCTGAGCATTTCGATCTGTTGATAGAGCAGATTCGCCATAACACTTTCCCGAACGAGCTTTGTTTCTCCGGCGCCGGAAGGTGATCTTCCCGGCGAAAACCCCCATGCCTGACGAAGAGTGTCGACTAAAACTCGACGACGAGGTGCGCCTTTTGAATGAGGGCCAGCGGCAATTCCAAGGTGCGCGGAGTCTTGCCCTTCAACTCCAGTTTCACGTTGCCGTCCGCCACGCCAGCCAGGCGGCCCTCAAAAAAACTCATTCCCTCGACCGGCTCTTCCGTCCAGACCTTCGCCGAACGCCCGGTGAAGCGCTCGTAGTCCGCCTGCTTTCTGAGCGCGCGGTCCATGCCCGGAGAACTCACCTCCAGCACATAGCCCGGACCAGGCACTAGTTCCTCGACATCGAGGATGACGCTCAACTGCTGGCTGACGCGTTCGCAATCGGCGTGGGAGATTTTCGGATAAGGGTCGGGCTGACTCGTCCCGTCCGCCGTAGCGGCCGGAACGCGGTCGATATACACCCTAAGGAAGCGCTGTTTGCCGATCTTCCATTCGACGTCAACGACTTCCAGCCCCTCCGAACGAGCAACCCGCTCGGCGGCATCGCGAATCTTTTCCAACTGCAAGCAGAGACTCCACGGCCAATGCCGGTCGACCGCCCACGAAAACCGGCAGACACAAAAAAGCGGGCTTGCGCCCACTCGATCGTGCGACCCGTTACGAGCGAAATCAAAGTATATGCCCGCAATACGGCAAAAGCAAGGCGCGGCAAGAAATGAGGGCGCCCGATGTCGGCGCCCTCGAAAGCCGCTGATTCAAAGAGATTTACGGCTTGGCAGGCGCCGGAGCAGTTCCGGCCGGCTTGGTCGCGGCGGGCTTGGCTGCCGTGGCTGCGGCCTTGGCCGGATAGGCCTGGTCATAGAGCTTGACGATTTCGGGCGTCACATCGACGCCGTTTGAAACGTAGATCGGAGCGCCTTGCGCGGACGAGTCGAAGATCGCAGTATAGGCATTCTCGCGGGCATAGCGATCGAGCACGTCCATCATCTTCCGCCCGATGCGGTCAATCACTTCCTGCTGCGAGGCGTTCACGTCTTCCTGATAATCTTCCTGCTTGCGCGTCAGCTGCTTTTGCAGCGCTTCTCCCTGGCGCTGCAGCCGCACCGCTTCCTCCTGGCTCAGCTTGTCCCCGTTTGTCTGCAGCCGCTGGCGAATGTCGTTGATCTGCTTGTTGAGGTTCTCGAGTTCCGTTTGACGCGAAGCAAACTGCCCCTGCAGTTCGTTCGAAGCCAGCTTGCCTTCGGCCGTGGACACGATAGCCTGGCGCACGTTGAGCACGCCGACTTTGGTACCGGCCGTCGAACCGGCGGCCGGCGCCGACTGGGCGGCAACCGAGGCCGCACCAGCGAGGCTCGCTGCGGCGAGAGCGGCCGTTAGAAACATCTTATTCACAGTAGTCTCCTTGTCGGGAAACGCTCGGCGCTTCCCTTTTGCGCCAACCTAGATTGGCCGAAATTTTCCTGGCTCAGAGCTTGCAGAACAAACCCTGACTCCCAACCTTCCCGCGTCCAGGGTGCGTAGGTACGAACCCTGCTACTTCTTCTTCTCAAGGCTTCCTAGAACCAGCCTTGAAACTTCTCCTCCAGGGCTTCAAAAAACAAACCCTGAAGCCCTGCGGGATCCGCAGGCCGCATACAAACCAAAAAGTATAGCCGAGCGAAACCCTCCCTAGCAACGGCAAAGCGCATGGCTGTCGGCAGGCAGACGAGGAAAGTCCTGTCTGGTGCGATGCGCCTCGAAGGCCGCCAAGTTGTACCGCGCTCCCGCCGATCGCCAGCGCCGCGGACGCAATCAGTTCGGCACCGGAAAGATCAAGACCCGGTTGTTGGCCTGGTCGGCCAAAACCGCCTGGTTCGTGAACTGGTCGATGGCGATGCCAAATTGCGCCGAGCCGGGCAACCCGTAGGTCCGGCGCGTGGTGAACGGGTTTGAAACGGTGTCGATGATCGACACGCTCTGGCCCGCGAAATTGACGGTCATGATGCCGCCGGTCTGCGGGTTAAGAGCGAGAGAGGACGGATTGATTCCAACGTGCACCGATGACACTCCGCCGTTATCCGGATTGAACCCGGTCACGACATTGCTGCCGCTCGAGGTGGCATAGAAGAGCCGCGGCGAAACCGACGGGTCAAAGACGATCCCCGTGGGCGTAGCGACCACACTGCCGCCAACCGCGCCAGTGGTGGCCTTCGCGGGCGTCGTCCCGCCTATGTCTATCGCATCAAGCACACCGACGGCCGTCGAGCCCGTTAACAGCTGCAGCGCGGTCACAACCGCCAGGCCGCGACTGTTGGTGCCGCGGTCGGGATCGATCGCCACCGCAATGGGCGCAGTGTCGACGCCAATCGTGACCGCGGTGAGAGAGGTTGGAGCCGCCGTCGTGCTTCCGGGCGGCGGGAACAGCGGCGCCAGATTGATTTCCGAAACGGTGTTGGTACCCGAGTTGGCGAGCAACGCTACACCGGTGTCGTCGCTGATGGCCACGCCCATGGGTTTGGAACCGACCGTAACGGCGGGAACCTTTTGCGTACCGGCGATCAAGTCCAGCACCGATACGGTTCCGTCGGCAAAATTCGAGACCACCGCAAGCCCGTAACGCTGGCTTACCGCCACGGCCGACGGGCTCGTGCCCGTAGGGATGGTTTTCCCCGCGACCAGGCTGCCGAAGGTGGCGCTCGCCGGGTTGATGTCGATGATCGAGATGCTGCTGCAGCCGGCGTTGGTGACCACGGCAATCGGCGAAAAGCCCTGGCCGGGCAACTGGTCCGCAACGGCGATGGCGCTGGGCTGGGCGTCAACGCCGTTGCCGCCCGAATCCTTGCAAACCGGATTGGCGGCACTCTTGCTCATGTCCACGGCCTTGATGACGAAGAAGTCCGTGGCGTTCGATGTGCCGGAGCTGTTTGAAGCCGTCACCGCGTAACGGTGAGGAGATGAAAGAAAGGAAGCGGGAATCGTCACGGTAAGAGCGCGGCTGTTTACAAACGTACAGTTGCCCGCCGGCAGCGGCGTTCCATCGAGCAGCACCTGCGTTGTACAAGCCGTGCCCGAGCCGGTGAACCCGGAGCCAAAGATGCGCACGCCGGTCAGGGCGCTCGCTGACGTCAGCGTGCCCTGCGGCATCAACGCGCCCGAAATTCCCCCGAGAATAGCCCCGGCGACAGTCGGCACTTGCAGCTCCGTGATCTGAATGGGCTTCATCGCGGTGGACGCTGCGCCGGTGAGAGGGATGATTCGAATCTCATTGCTGCCCGACATGGCTACAAACGCCTGGTTGGTCGCCGGATCGACCGCGAGGCCCCCAAAGAGCGTCAAAGGCGTGGAGGCACCGCCGGCCGTGACCGTAACCTGCGAAGTCCCCATCCCCGGCAGCTTGATCTGCTGCTGGAAAGTCGTAAGAGTCGAGGCATCCCAGTTGGTGAGGCAGTTCGAGGAAACGTTGCAGACAAACGAGACCCGCTGCAACGTGGCGGGGTCCGAGATCGATACCTGATTCTGCTGCGGGTTATAGGAAACCAGCAGGTTGGTGTAGGGCTGGAACGCCACCGAACTGGTGCCCAGCAATTCCGGCGCCCCGCTGCAGTTGCTGGTGTTGGCGGTGCAGTCGGCATGGAAGGAGATGGAAGAAGGCAGCAGGTCGGCCGCGCGCAGCAGATCGATTTGCGCGGCTGCGGTGGCGTTGGCATCGGCCATGGCAAACGTGCGGGTAATCGGATTGAAATCGATTCCTTGCAGCGTTTGCGAAATGGAAGCGATGATGTTGGGGCTGCTGAAGTAAGCAAAGCTGTGGTCGTCGCCGGTGGCGTTGTCATTCACGCTGCTGTTCAGCGCATAGGTAAACGTGGTGGCATTGGGGACACTCTGCACCGAAAATACGCCATTGAAATTGGTGCTGTTGGCGCTCCCGAGCGGCACACCCTGAATGAGGACCGAGCCCGGATTGCCGGGGTTGATGCCGAGCGTCTGGCCGCTGGGCAGATTCACCGTCACCGTAACCAGCCCGGAGAACAAAGAAATGTTGGCGATGGAAACTTGCGACGAAGCCTTGGTGACGTCGACGCCCGTGACCACTCCGCTTCCGCCGGGTGTAACGAAAGCCGTGCGCTGGTGCGGAATCATCGCGATCTGCGGATAGGCGCCGGTATTGAGGGTCACCTGCGCGAACACACAAGGAGGCGTGGTTTGGGTCACATTGGGATTGGCAAGACAGGTTTGCGAATCCTTGTTGAGGTCCAGCAGGAAACCGACCTTGGCGGTCGTCGGTGTATGGCTGGAGCTGAAGGCCACCAGCGCCATGTTGGTGTCGGGATCGACGCCGACCGAGTAAGGCAGCGGCGTCGGTGTGAAATTCGGCGGCACGATTCCCGCCAGCGAAATGGTCAGAGGATAACTGACGCCGGGCGCTCCCGCCGAACCCGGCAGGGGAAGCACAACGACGCTTTGATCCTGCGGGCTCGCAACCGCAACCGTATGATTGGTCTCGTTGATCGAAAGGCCGGTCGGCAGATTGACCGCGCAGGAAGAAACCGGGCACGGCAGCGCCGTCAGCGAGTTGCTGCCTATGCTGAAAAATTGCACCAGGTTGGAGCTGGTTTCGGCTACTGCGAGAATGCCGAGCTTGGTGTCCACTCCCATGGCGCTCGGGCCGGCCCCCGCCGTGAAGCTCGCTCCGATCGAAGGCGGAATCACGGCGTAGTCCGGAAACACGGCGATGTTGGTCACCGAAGGATTGTTCGGATTGGGCAGCGGGTCGACGGTGCGCGTGACCGATAGGGGATAAAGGCCGGGCGCGACGGAGTTGACGGCGCTGGTCGGGAACGACAAATTGAGCTGGCGCGAACTGGAGGTGAGGTTGGAATTCTGCAGCAACGCGTTGCCGTTGAAGAGCGCGTTTGCAAGCGAACCCGCATTCGAGCCGGAACCGCTTCCGGGCCCAAAATAACCGCCATTCACCGCCAGATTGAGCTCATTGCCGATCGCATTTTGCGAAATGCTGTCGGGAATCGAAGCGACGCTCGTGGGCCGGACAGGTAAAACCTGGAAAGCGAACGGCCCCGAACCGTTGCTGACGGGCTGCGCCGGGTCGCTCACGGAAACGGTATAGGTGTCGGCGTTCGCAAGATTGATTGCGGTCAAGCTGACCCGAGCTCCCGTGGAAGAGGGGTTGGGCAAGCTGGTAGTGGGAATCGGAAACAGGATCTTGAACTGGTTGGACGATGAGTTCAGGACAATCGGCGGGTTGTTTTGGCTCGGATGGCTCGGGGTCAGCGTGATGACCGACGCCGACGAGATGAAAGGCGCGTCGAGATAAATGCTGTAAAGCGAGGCTCCCTGCGGTGCGATGGTCGGCGAAATTCCATGGAAAGTGATGGGACCGCCCTGGATGATGGTGATGGTCCCGGTCTGAAAGCGGGTCGGATCGCCCTTGGATACCGCGACGATGGTCAGAGCCGCCGTGGTCGGAATGGTGGCCGGCGCCGTGTAGGTCGCGGAATTGGCGCTCGTCGAGTTGATGCTGCCGCAGCCTGGACTGCAGGTTGGCTTCGCCGGGAAGGAGAGGTTGCTGTTGGTGTCCTGGGTGATCAACCAGGTCACACCGTTGTTCTGCGCGTCGATATCATTGGTCACGGTCGCCGTGAAAGGCTGCTGCTCCCCGGTAGGCACGGTCGCGGTCGAAGGCGTGATGCCCACGGCGATTCCCGAATTGATGTTGAGTGTCGCATTGCCCGTTATTTTTGTATCGGCGTGCGCCGTTGCGGTCAAACGGATGCTGAGAAAGCAAGTCTGCGGGGTGGCGGTGGCGCAGTTGGTGCCCGTTAGCTTGGTCGGGTCGGGCACCTTGTTGGGCGCGGTATAGGTAACGGTAAGGCCCGTAGAATTGGCCGGAATATTGCCGGTGTCGGCGGTACAGGGCTGGTCCGCGCTATTCTTTGGATTCTTTCCGCTCGCGTCCACGACCGTAGTGAAATAGGTGCACGCCCAGGCGCTGATGGCGGTGTCGGTCGAGCCGGTGACCACGGCGCTGGCGGTGACGGACTGCGAGACGATCACCGGACTCTGAACGCTTACCGTGACTTTGATCACATTGGTGTGTCCGCCTCCGCCGCAGCCGGCGAGCGCGAGGACGGCCAGAGCGGCGAGGCTCGCCCACCTGGATGCTTGAGTCTTGCTAAACTTCGTCAACACGAGAACCCCCAAATTCTCCCGCAAGGCGACATCGCGTTGCGTGAGCTTTCTACATTTTCCGGGCTGCCCGCCCGGCACTACCGAACCCGAATCTAAACTCGCGCGGCCGCTCTGGCCGCAAACGGCAAAGCCCGTCAGAATGTCCGGCTCACCGTGAAGCGGAACGTGGTCTGAGGCTCGAAATAGTTCAGCTGCCCGGGATTGTTCTGCGTCGGGACGATCACCAGATTCATCAAGTTCTGGAAAGTCTGAGGATCCAAAGCGGCTTTGAGCGTCGCGATCTCCTGCGGATCGTAGTAGGGCTGCTGCGCGACGATGGTCTGATGCAGGCGGTGTACGTTGTAGGCGTAGTAGATGCGGAAAGGCGCCTGCACAATCGGCAAGCGCACCACGAACTCGATGCCGGTCGAGCCGCGCAGCCGGAAGTTGGTGCCGGGCGCCAGCGCCAATTCGTTGCCCAGGCCGGCGTTGGGAAACTGACAGACCAAGCTGGGCGTCAGCGTGGCCGCTTTGCAGTCCGACCCGTCGAGCGCCGCAGCGTTCAGCTTGAGGCCGCTGCGATTCACGATGCCGTTGGTGCCGCCGTCAAAGAACAACACGGCCTGCACGGGACCCACGATCGGAACGCGGTACTCCACGTTGCCAAATCCCTGCAGGTCGCCGCCCGGCAACGTGGCCACGCGAGTCAGCACGGGAATCGAAATGCACCGCTGCGCTCCTCCCGAATTGAAATCCGGGTAACAGAATGGTTGCGACGTGGCGGTCGGAATGAAAGTGACCGGTGAAATGGAGCGGATGTCGTAACCGCGCAAATCCTGTTCACCACCCATGTAGAAGCGATTGAAAGGCGGGATCTCTTTGCCGCCGTAGCCGGTGATGAAGGCGGCTTGCGCGTGGAGGCCCAGCACGTTGCGGTGCTTGTTGACCGGCTTGAACCTCTTCCACTCGACAACGTTGGTGATGGTGTTGACGTTGCCGCCCATGGGGCCGCCGGTAAAAGCCACCGAATAGTAAATGCTCTTGCCGCTCGTCGGCTCCTGCGGATTGTTGACCGTGTTGTAGGTCACGCTCGGCGTAATGGTGGACGAGATGATGCCATTCAGCGCGCTCGGCCCGGCAAAGCTGCGGTACTGAATGGACTGGAACAGCAGCTTCGAGGCGTCGTTGAAGGCGGTGATATTGGTGCGCGACAGACCGTAGGTCAGGCCGACGCGCATGAAGGAAAAGCGCCTGACGGGATAGCTGGCGAAGGCCGTAAAGCCGGTGCTGTCCTGGTTGTAGTTCTGAATAAACTGCGGATTGATGCTGACCGACTGGCCGAGCAGCAGCGATTCCTGCTTGGCTTGGTCGAAGCTGTAACGGCTCGAGAAAATCGTAAAGCCCGTCGAGATCGGCCGGTCGAAAAGGTAGGGCTCGGTAAAGCCGAACTGGAAGATGCGCTGCAGGCTGCCGAATTGCGCGGAGAAGGTCAGCGTTTCGCCCAAGCCCAGAAAGTTGTTGGTCTGGTAGGTCAGTCCGATGAATCCGCCGGCCAGGCCGCTGACGCCGCCCTGCAGTCCGATGGACTGCTTGCCCTTTTCGTGGACCTTCAGGTTCAGATCCACCGTGCCTTCTTTGGTGTTGCGCTTGATCTCGACGGCTTTGTCCTCTTCGAGGCGGTCGAAATAATCGAGCTGATTGAGGCGCAGGATGCTCATTTCCCAGGCGCGCTTGTTGAAGAGCTGGCCTTCGTCGATCAGCAGCTCGCGGCGAATCACTTTGTCGCGGGTGGTGGTGTTGCCGCTGAAATCGATGCGCCGCACGTAATACTGCTTTTGCTCGTCAAAGCGCAGCGTCAGGTTGATGACGTGGGTGTCGTCGTGAATGTCGAAATCGGGCTCGGCGGTGAAGTCGATGAAGCCGTATTCGCCATAGATGCTGGTGTAGTCCTTCATGGCTTTGCGCAGCTTCGACACATTCAGGATGTCGCCCTGCTTGATCGGAAACGCGCCCTTGAGCGCGTCCACTTTCAGAGAAAGAGCCTTGTCCGGATCGGCGCTGACGATTCTGAGCGTTCCCATCTTGAAGCGCGGGCCTTCCTCGATGGGAATGGTCATGTTGACCGCTTTCCCGTCGGACTTGCCCATGATCGGAACCGGCATTCCGAGGCGGTTGTTCCGGGTGTCGACGTTTTCTAGCACCGGCTCCTTCACCAGCACGCGGAAATACCCGTTGTCCTGGTATAGGCCGCGGATACCGACTTCCAGATCCTCGTTCAGCTTGTCGCGGTCATAGGTCTTATGCATCACGTCGATTTCCGTGATGTAGAGCGGAATCTGATAGGGGCGGTCGTGGCGCATGGCGCGGATCAGCTTGCGGTCGCTGAAGGCGTGGTTGCCGGTGAACTTGATCTTGCCGACCTTGACCTTGGGTCCTTCTTCCACCCGGAAAATCAGAATGACCGCGTTGCTCGAAGCGATGCGTTCGTATTGCGGCGTGACTTTGGCAAACTGCCGGCCGTGTTCGCCGAGCAGATCCTTGATGACCACTTCCGCTTTCTTGATCTTGGTCGGATCGAACTGGCTCTCGACCGTCAATCCGACTTTGCGCTCCTTGAAACGGTCGAGAATGTCCGATTCGGAGACCGAATGGATATTCTCGTAGCGGATGCGCCGGATGATCGGCCGCTCTCTCACTTCAAAGACAATGACCTTGGCGTTCGGGTTGCCGGCGGAATCTTCGACGCGCAGCTTCACGTCTTCAAAAAACTGCGTGTTCCAGAGGGCCTGGAAGTCGCGGCGCAGCGTTTCTTCGTTGTAGGGATCGTTTTCCCGGCTGAAGATGCGCGCTTTGAGAGTGTCGGTGCGCACCCGGCGGTTGCCGACAAAATCGATGCGTTCGATCACGGCGGGCCGGAGGGGATTCTGCGGGTCGGAAGACAGAAAATTCGGATCTGCGGTGGTAACGACTTCAAAGGTCGCTAAATCTAATTTCGAGGAAATCAGGTAGTGCGCAGATGGCGAGCCGGCCGAATGGGCGCCTTCCTGTGCGGCAGTCGTTTTCGAATTCGCCATCTGCAGGCAGATTGCGCCGAAAACCCAAACCAGCACCGAAAAAAAACCCCACGGCGAACGGACTCTTCTGAAAGCGGCCGTTGAAGACTTCAAGGCCGCGCCCCCAAACCCAAGTTGTTCCTCTCCCGCCGGATTCCGCTGTGGATCGCTTCAGAGTCACACGCACGCTGATCGCCTGGCGATCACATGCCTCATGACCGCTTCGCGGTCTCTCCATGCCCGGAGCCGGCCGTGCGCGCGGCTCCAGCCGAGCCGGTTACACACGTGATGGTGTCAGATTCGTTAGTGAATGACCGGGGTTGCCTCAACCACCGGACGGAACGCAAGGCCTTCCCCACCGACGTAGATTTGCAACGTCGCCGGCCGTTGAATTCCTCCCTGAATCAGCGCTTCGGAGAGCGGGTCTTCCACGTACTTTTGCAGCGCCCGGCGCAACGGTCGCGCCCCGTAGCTGCGATCCGCGCACGTTTTCTCCAAAATCCACTGACTTGCTTCCGGAGACAACACAACTTGCACCTGCCGGTGAATCAGCGTGTCGTTCAGCTGCCCGACCAGCAGATCGATGATGCGAAGCAAATCGTCATCACCGAGCGGGTTGAAGAGTATCACTTCATCCAACCGGTTTAAAAACTCCGGATTGAACGCCCGCTTCACTTCGGTCATCACCATGTCTTCCATGCTCTTTGCGCTCGCTTCGTCCACGCCGCCTTGGAAGCCGATTCCGGTGCGCTTCTGCAGATGCCGCGCGCCCAGATTCGACGTCATGATGATGATCGTATTCCGGAAATCCACCGTATTGCCCAAACCATCCGACAACTGCCCGTCTTCGAAGACTTGAAGCAGGATGTTGAAAACGTCTGGATGAGCCTTCTCGATTTCGTCCAAGAGGATAACTGAATATGGCGTCCGGCGCACGCGTTCAGTGAGCTGTCCGCCTTCTTCGTAGCCGACATACCCCGGAGGGGCGCCGATCAGTTTCGACACCGAGTGCTTTTCCATGAACTCCGACATGTCGAAGCGCACCAGCGATTTTTCCGAGCCGAAGAGAAATTCGGCGAGACGCCGCGCCACTTCGGTCTTGCCGACGCCGGTGGGCCCCAGAAAGACGAACGAACCCACGGGCCGGGCCGGCGATTTCAGTCCGGCGCGGCTGCGGCGGATGGCGCGCGCCAGCGCCGTGATCGCTTTGTCCTGGCTGATGACGCGCTTGTGCAGTTCCGGTTCGATTCTCAGGAGCTTCTGCTGCTCGTCTTCCTTGATGGAGGTTACGGCTACGCCGGTCCAGCGCGAAACCACTTCTTCGATGTCCTCGCGCGATACGATTCCGGTCGTCGCGTCGTCGAGCTTGTAGCGTTCCCGCAGCCCGCGCAGTATTTCTTTTTCTTTGCGCTCTTCTTCCGAATAGAAGCGCGCTTTCTCGAATTCGTGCGCCGCGATCGCGCTTTCCATGCGGTGGGTGATGAACTTCACGCGCTTCTGCACTTCGCTCACTTCTTCGGGCACGCTGGCCTGGCGCAGCTTGACCCTGGCGCCGGCTTCGTCCAGCAGGTCGATGGCCTTGTCGGGCAGGAAACGGTCGGGAATGTAGCGATTGGAAAGATAGACCGCATAGCGAATCGCGTCTTCGGTGTAGCTTACCGCGTGAAACTTCTCATAGCGCTCGCGCACGCCGTTCAAAACCAGAATCGCCTCTTCTTCATTGGGCGCGGGAACTTTCACTGCCTGAAAACGCCGCTCGAGCGAGCGATCCTTCTCGACCGACTTCCGGTATTCGCCCGGCGTGGTGGCGCCTATGCACTGGATCTCTCCGCGGGAAAGCGCCGGCTTTAAAATGTTGGCCGCATCGAGCGAACCTTCGGCCGAACCCGCACCCACCAGCGTGTGCAGCTCGTCGATGAAGATGATGGAGTTCTGACTCTCCATCAGCTCTTTCATGATGGTCTTCAGCCGCTCTTCGAATTGTCCGCGATACTTGGTGCCGGCCACGATCAGCGAAAGGTCGAGCGACAGAATGCGCTTGTCGGCGAGGAACGGCGGCACGTCGCCTTCCGAGATCCGCTGCGCCAGCCCTTCGACGATCGCGGTCTTGCCAACGCCCGGCTCTCCGATCAGCACCGGATTGTTCTTGGTTCTCCGGCACAAAATCTGGATGACCCGCTCTACTTCCCCTTCGCGGCCGACCAGCGGATCGAGCGAACCCTCGGCCGCCGCCTGCGTCAGATCGCGGCTGAACTCGGCCAGCAGCGAAGTTTCCTTCGGCCGCGCCGCCGCCGGCTTCTCGCCCGAAGTCCTCGCCAGCTCCTCGCGCAAAGCCGACAGGCGCAGCCCGCGCTCCATCAAAATCTCCGCACCGAAGCACTTTTCCTCGCGCAGGATTCCGAGCAGCAAGTGCTCGGTCGCCACGTGCTTCACGCCCAGCCGCTCCGCCTCTTCCGCGGCCATGTTCAAAATCCGTTTGCACTCCGCGCTGAGCGGCACTTCGACGCTGGTCGAAATGCGTTCGCGAATCGTGATGCGCGCTTCAATCTCTTTTCGTATGGATTCGATCGAGCCTTGCTGCCGCAAAAACCGGTTGGCCAGCGCCTTGTCTTCCCGCATCAGACCCAGGAGAAGGTGCTCGGTTTCGATGTACGGACTGCCGTACTGACTCGCTTCGTACCGCGCGAAGAAAATCACGCGGCGCGCTTTTTCCGTGTAGCGTTCAAACACGTTAGCTCATTTCTCCCTGTGGGTCCCTGCCCGTTCGAACTCCGCCGGGATCCCCTCCGGCCGAGTCCTTGCGGGTCCGCAGAACGCCGTTCTCGAGCCCCAGAATCCGGTCGCACCGTTCGGCCAGCGCCAAGTTGTGCGTCGCAATCAGCGACGTCAGCCCGTGCGCCCGGTGCAACCGCTCCAGCAACTCGAACACGGCCCAAGCATTCCGCTCGTCCAAGTCTCCGGTGGGTTCATCGGCCAGCAGCACGCGCGGCCCGGTGACGAGGGCCCGGGCGATCGCAACCCGCTGCTGTTCCCCTCCGGAAAGCTCTCCTGCGAGGTGCCCGGCACGGCCCGCCAAGCCCACTTCGCCGAGCCATTTCCCGGCCTTTTTTAGGCCCGTGGATATAGACTCGCCCCGCAGCAGCAAAGGCATCGCTACATTTTCAGCCGCCGTAAAATCCGGCAGCAACTGATGCCTCTGCCACAGAAACCCCACGGCGCGGTTGCGAAAATTCGAAAGCGCCGCTTCATCATTTGTTTCAATGCGTTTCAAATCGAAGTATATAGCACCGCTCGACGGCGTGTCTAGCGCACCCAGCAAGTGCAGCAAGGTGCTTTTGCCGGCCCCGGAAGGTGCTACGATCGCCGCCATCTCGCCTTCATACAGTGCGAGATTCACCTGTTGCAAAACGTTTAAGCTGCGTTCGCCCCGGCCGTAACTCTTGCTGATTGCGCGCGCTTCAAGCACCACGTTTCGGCCTGCGTCCCCAACCAGCACCGCGGATTCAAGATCGGATCCCGAATTGTCGATGGCCTCGCTCATGTCGTCAGGCTTTTGCCGCGTCTCTGCTCTTGCTTCACCACTGGATCTAAGAAATTAGATGCTTCCGGGAGCGTGAAAATAGCGTCTCCTCATCGTGACGGCGGCCCGGCTCTCTGTACCTTATACGAAACCCTGTCGGGCGCCGGTTTGCCTTCTGCTGCAAGCGGCGCGAGTTTTTAACGCTCCCTGAATCAGCTACTTATGAGGATGGGTTTCGGCAGCGCTCAGAAAGGGCCAAAACCGTCAACCATCGCTCGAGGGAACTGGTGCAAGCAGGTGGCCAAACGCACCAGGCCCCTTAGAACGTCAACTCATTCAAAACGCAGGATTTCTACGGGAAGCAGCCGCGCGGCGGCCCGCGCCGGAACGACCGTCGCAAGAAGGGATATTCCCATCGCCACAACCGAAATCCACACGCCGTCCGCCAGCTTGGCATGAAACGGAACAAACGGTACGGCATAGACTTGAGGATCGAGCGGAATGATCCGGTAGCTGCCGGCGGCCCAGGCAAACAGATACCCGGCACCCAGCCCTAAGAGGGTGCCGATGGCGCCGATGGCGAAGCCCTGCCAGAGGAAGACAGCGCGCAGTTGACTCGACTTCGCTCCCATGGAGCGCAGCACCGCGATGTCTTTGGCGCGGTCGGTCACGGTCATGGTCAGTACGACCAGAATATTGAGGCCAGCCACCAGCGTGATCAGCCCGATGAAAATCGCGGTGACCAATTTTTCCAGGCGCAGCGCGCGAAACAGCGCCCGCTGTTCTTCCATCCAGGTGGCCGCGGAAAATCCGCCGCCCGCCTGACGCTCCGCCTCTTGCGCAACGGCCGGAGCGTCTTCCGGATTCACCAGCCGCAGCTCCAGCACGTTCACCAGGTCCGAGGCGCCAACCAGCGCCTGCGCCGCATCCAGTTTCAGGAAACACCAGTTGGCGTCGTAATCGTAAAATCCCGAATCAAAAACGGCGGCCACGCGAAACCTCCGGGTGCGCGGCAGCAAGCCAAAAGGCGTCAAGCGTCCCTGCGGGCTGGTGAGCGTCACATAGTCTCCGGGCGCGAGCTTCCATTCGTCTCCGAGCTGCTTGCCGACCAGCAGCGCTTCGATTCCATCCCCGTCCGGGGAGAAATCGAGCCGTCCGGCGGACAACTTCCGCAGCGCTTCATCCGACGCCTCCTCGCGAACCGGATCGATGCCTTTGGCCACTACGCCCCGCGATTCGCCGCCGAAGGTCATCAGCACGGTTTGGTACACGGCGGGCGTTACGCTGCGCACTCCGGGAATCTTTAGGAGCTTCGCGGCCAAAGCTTCATAGTCGCGGATTCCGCCCGAACCCGGCCTGGTCAGCGAAACGTGCGCCGTCACGCCCAGCAAGCGGTCCTGCAAGGTTTCCCGGAATCCCGTGTTCATGGCCAGGGCCACGACCAGCGTCGCGACGCCCGCCGCCACGCCCAGCACGCTGAATGCGGTCACCAGACGCAGCACGGCAGGGCGGTAGGGCGACCGCAAATAGCGCTTTGCGACAAACCATGCAAACGGCATCAGTCGAATTTCTTCTGGCGGCGCACCGCTCTAGCCGCCATGGCCCGCGGTCGCTTCGCCAGCCGCGCGCGCGTTTTCCGGACGAAGCTGCGGGAATAGAATCACGTCGCGGATCGAATGCGAGTCGGTCAGCAGCATCGTCAAGCGGTCGATGCCGATGCCCTCTCCGGCGGTTGGCGGCAGACCGTGGGCGAGTGCGCGCAGGTAATCCACATCCAGTTGCTTTGGAACTTCCTCTCCGCCCTGCGCGATTTGCGCCAGGAAGCGGCGCTCCTGTTCGGCCGGATCGTTGAGCTCGGAAAAGCCGTTGGCGATCTCCATCCCGGCAATGTAGACCTCAAACCGCTCGGTCAGCGAAGGATCGTCCGGTTTTTGCTTGGAAAGCGGTGAAATGTCGGTCGGAAAGTCGTAAAGAATCGTCGGCTGCTGCAGCTTGTCTTCGGCCATGGTTTCAAACAGCAGTCCGGTCCACTCGCCGTCGCTAGGCGCGCCTTTCGCGGCGGCGTAGGGGGCGCCCGTCTTCTGGGCCCAGGCATTGTAGCGTTCGGCCGCTGCCTTGGCTCCGCCCGGCCGGGCCAGTTCATCCTCCCCGGGCGCGATGCCCGCTTCCTCGGGCCAGTATTTCCGAATCGCTTCGCGCATCGAAAGCCGCTCGACTTTGGCAAAGTCGAGTTGCCGAGGGCCGTACTTCACCGTCGTCGAGCCCGTAATGTTCCGGGCCAGCGCCGCCAGCAGCTCCTCATTCATGGTCATCAAATCGCGGTAATCGCTGTAGGCTTCGTAAAACTCCAGCATGGTGAATTCCGGATTGTGCTGGGTCGAAATTCCTTCGTTGCGAAAATTGCGGTTGATCTCATACACCCGGTCGAGCCCGCCGACCACCAATCTTTTCAGAAACAGTTCCGGCGCAATGCGCAGATAGAGATCAATGTCCAGCGCGTTGTGGTGGGTCACAAACGGGCGCGCCGCTGCGCCCCCCGCAATGGCCTGCATCATGGGCGTTTCCACTTCCACATAGCCGCGGGCGTCAAAAAATCGGCGCAGCTCCTGCACCATCCTGGCCCGCGTCAAAAACACCTGCCGTGATCTATCGTTCGCGACCAAGTCCAGATAGCGCTGCCGGTAGCGGCTTTCCACATCGGTTAGCCCGTGCCACTTCTCCGGCAGCGGCAGCAACGCCTTCGCTAGCAGCGTCAACTCTTCGACCCAGATGGACAGTTCCCCGGCTTTGGTGCGAAACAGGTGCCCGCTCACGCCGATCTGGTCCCCCAGGTCCAGCAGGTGGAACAGCTCAAACCCGCGTTCGCCAAGCACGTCCTTGCGTGCGTAGATCTGCAGCCGTCCGCCGCCTCCCTGCAGGTGCGCGAAGCCGGCTTTGCCCATGAGCCGGTAGGAAACGATGCGGCCCGCGACGCGAACCTCGACCTTGGTGGCCTCGAGTTCCGCACCCGAGGCTGCGGCATACTTGGCCGCCAGCTCCGCGGCCGTAGCCGTCCAGCGAAAGCCGTGGGGATAGGCGGCGTATCCGGCTTGGCGAAGTTGCTCGAGCTTCTTCAGCCGCTGCTCAAACTGGTCCTGCGGTTCGAATTGCACTTCCAGCGCCTCAATTCCGTGGGGGTAAACGGGGAGTATACCGGCCCACGGGATGCACCCGCAACAAACCCGTTCTCTCATACAGGCATTCTGGTATATTGTGTTGACTTCGGGAGAGAAACGATGAGTGGTCGCTCCGCTCTCCGCAAGTATGACTCGGTTCAGCAAGACTGGCGCGCGTTCCTGCCGGAAGGCAAATCGGCCTTTTTCTACGCCCACGCCAACGAACTCGAAAACGCCTATCTGATGTTGAGCGTCGCGCTCGACGGTGCCCTCACGCTGTGGCGGCGCGGTCAGAACGCCATGGCCAAGGAAACCGCCAGTGTCACTCCGGAACTCTGCGACCGCCTGGTTCTGCGCTTGAGCTCGGTCCTGCATGCCATGCGCCAGCAGGCTCGGCACTTCGGAATTGTTCCGAACCTGGCGCCGCTCGAGGTCAGGAACTTCCGCACCGAGCGGGCGCAACGTGCGGCGCGCTTCAGCAGCTTGATGGGCCACGTTCTGTTTTCCGAGCGCTCGCAATTCATCCAGAAGATTTCCGCTCTGGAGCAAATCGTGGAAGAGCTCGGCGATTTCTTCGTGGGAGCGGTCGGGCAGGCCAGCCTGGCCGACTCGGAAGATCGCCGCGTTACCTGGCAGGCGCTGGACGCCGGTCATTTCGACCTCAATACCTCGCTGCGCGAAACTCTGGTGCTTCTGAAATCGTTTCTCGTGGTCTTGCCCGAAGAGCAACTGGACCTTCTCGACTTCACCATCCGCGGCCTCTGCCGCACACGGACCACCCTGCACTCGGTTAGCGCGGGAATCCACGCTAGACGAATCGCCGCTGTCGCGGGAAAATAGAACATCCTTGGGCCGATGCGTGACGGTGTCATCCCGAAGCGCTTCGTCGATGTCGAGGTTGAACGGTGCGTCGTTGGGGTCGGTCTCTACTCGCCTTTGATGGACTCCGGCTTGCCTCGATTTCGATCGCCGATTCGCCCGCTCACTGCTGGCCGAGGACAACTTAATGGGGGAGATGGCGCATCCCAAAGTTTGGATGCGCCGTTCGTTGGACTGTTGGCCCAAAAACGACCAACCGAGGCCAGGCAGGCATCAAGCAAGCCTGCCGCGCTGACCGAAGCGGAAGCCATCCGCCTGGCACAATCTGGCGACGCCGCGGCTTTTGAATTTCTCTATCAGCTGCACAGCCGCCGCGTCTACGCGCTGTGCCTGCGTATGGTTGGGAACCCCGCCGACGCCGAAGATCTGATGCAGGAAGCCTTTCTGCAGCTTTTTCGCAAGATTGGCACCTTTCGCGGCGAATCTGCCTTCTCTACCTGGTTGCACCGTATGACCGTCAACGTGGTTCTGATGCGGCTGCGCAAGAAGTCTCTCCCGGCCGCTTCACTGGAAGAGACGACCGAGCCGGATGAGGAAACCGGTGGACCCCGCAAAGACATTGGCGCGCCGGATCTTGGGCTGAGCGGCGCGGTGGACCGGGTCAATCTGGAACGCTCGATTGAAAAGCTTCCGCCCGGCTATCGTACGGTTTTTGTGCTGCACGACGTGCAAGGCTATGAGCACAACGAGATTGCGGACATCATGGGCTGCTCGGTCGGCAACTCCAAGTCGCAGCTGCACAAGGCGCGCAGCCGCCTTCGCGAGCTGCTCCAGGAGGACGCCCGGGATCAAGCCCGGCAGGAGCGCCAGGAAGCAAAAGCTCAGGCACCCAACCCGGATTGAGCTACACTATCGGGCAACCGGGTCTGTGTCGAACTTTACAAGGCGGTCCAAGCAACGATTTGTAGGGTTTTGGAGTCTGATGAAGCAACGGTGACTCCTGCGGAGTGAAGGGCCATGCAGTGTGAGGATTTTGAACAGGTAATCGAAGAGCGCGGGTTTGCCGAGCTGCCGGAAGCGGCTCAGGCCCACGCGGCCGGATGCCCGTCCTGCACGGCCTTGGTGGAAGACTTCTCAGCCATTCTGGCCGCCGCCAGAGAGATACCCGCCGAAGTTGAACCGCCGGCCCGCGTCTGGGTCGCCCTGAAAGCCCAGTTAGAAGCCGAAGGGATGATCCGCCAGCTCCCCATCGCGGCCCTGCCGGGCAAAGCACCGGCCTGGTGGAAAAGTTTCGCAACGCTCTTGGGCGGCCGTATGCTGGCGACGGCCGCCGTAGCGGCCCTGGTTCTGGTCGCGGGTGTGTACCAGCTGCGGCACCACTCTCCTGCCGCGACCCTCGAAGGATCCCGCGTGGCCGTTCCCGAACCCTACGCCGAAACCGACAGCACGCTCGACCGGGAAGAGCAGTCGCTCGGGCCCATGCAGAATGTCGGCGCCCTCGCCAGCGGGGCTTCGAATGTGGATGCCGTCCTGCGCGAAAATCTCGCCACGGTCAATGCCTTCATCAAGGAATGCCGGAAGCGCCTCGAAGAAGACCCGAACGATCCCATGGCGCGCGAATATCTTTCCACTGCTTATCAGCAGAAGGCAGAAATTCTGGCCGCGATGATGGAGCGCGGCAGGAGCGTGAACTAAGATGAGTCTCAGCCCGGCATTCTGCAGGTCCGTTCTTCCGGCTTTCCTGTCGCTGGTTGGCGCGGGCATGTTCCTGCTGCCTCTGGCTTCGCCGGCCACGGCCGAAAAGATCGAGAAGCACTTCACGGTGAAAGGCCACCCGGTGGTGATGATCCAGAACGTGGCGGATGGCCGCATTGAAGTGAAGTCCTCGAAAAATTCCGAAGTGGTGGTTTCCGCCTCGGGCTCGTCCAACAAGATCGGCGTAGAGATGGAGCAGGCCGACGACCGCATCGAAGTCACCGCCAACATTCTCGACAATCTGGCCCCGGCTTTCGAACTCACGGAAAACATCCAGCTGACGGTGCCGGAAGAAACCGAACTCCGCATCAAGACCCAGTCCGGCCTGATCTACGTGGAACAGGTGCTCGGCGATATGAACCTGGTCACCGTAAACGGCGATGTGCACCTGAAAGAAGTCTCGGGCTACATCATCGTTCACACCACGGGCGGCACACTGGTCTGTACGCAGTGCGCTGGCCGGCTCGATTTCGCCTCGATCAGCGGCAGCGCGACCATCCTGCAGCCGTCGCTGCGCAGCGTGAATCTCACCACCACCACCGGCAACATCCTGTTTGACGGCGATTTCATCCGCACCGGCATCTACAGCATGAAAAGCGGCCGCGGGCTGGTGGAAGTCCGCTTTGCGGGAACCGATTCCTTCGACCTCAATGCCCAGACTTCCACGGGCAATGTCGACAATCGCGCGGAAGCTTATCTGAAACCCGATTCGCACGGCATTCGCCGCACCGCGTCCAAATACGCCAAGGGTCTATTCGGCTCGGTCGGCAGCGGCCTGGCCAAAGTCGAACTCTCCTCCTTCTCCGGCACCGTCCGCATCCTCAAGCGCGACTAAGCGCAACCGCCGCCCTGCCCCGCCCGTTATGTTTCGGCCATTCCGGCTTTTGAACTCCGCATTTGGCCCTTGTAAACTTTCTGCGTGACACGCGCTCCCGCCATATCGGTAGTGGCCCTCGCCGGATTTATGGGCTCCGGCAAGACCACCATCGGCACGCAATTGGCGCGGCAACTGGCTTGGCGATTTGTGGACCTCGACGATCTGATCGAAGCGGCTTCGGGGACACGGATCGCAGAGTTCTTCGAACGACACGGCGAGCCGTCGTTCCGGCTCTTGGAAGCGGCGCAGCTGCGCGCCGCGCTCGGTCGCGCTTTTGAACATCGCGAGCCGGCGGTGCTGGCGCTGGGCGGCGGAACCTACGCGCAGCATGGCGCACCGGATTTCCTGAAGGCGCAGAACGTGCCGGTGATATGGCTGGATGTGCCGATGGAAACCTTGCTGGCGCGCTGCATGACCATGACCGGACGTCCGTTGTTCCGCGACGAGACCAGCTTCCGCGCGCTGCACGCGCAGCGGCTTGCCTCCTACCAACTGGCCGACTTTCGCGTTGATAGCGGACGCGATCCGGCGCTGGTGGTGGCCGATATTCTCCGCTTAGGAATTTTTCCCAAGCCCGATCCGAACTCCCTCCTGGTCGAAGAACCGCGCTGCTGACCGTTCGCTTCACGCAACAGGTCGGCTAATTTTCCGCTGCGACGGACGGCAACGTGACAATCTAGTTGGGTTGGGGGAATCTATGTTTGGTTTGACTTTCTGGCGGGGCTGGCGCCGGCGGGCCTTCGCTGCTCTCCTTCTGGTTCAAGTCTTCGCACTTTCCTGGGCGCACGCGCAGAAAAAGGAAGCGAACTCGGCGCTGCAGCCGGACAAGGGCAAGTTCTCCTTGCTGGTCGACGGAAAATCGATGGGGCAGGAAGAATTTGAGATTGCGCCTTCCGGAGCAGGCTGGATGGCGCGCGGCACCACCACCCTCAAGACCGAAACCGGCGACACCAAGGTCACGGGCAACCTGACCCTGCAGCCCGACGGCGCGCCCGTCGCCTACGATTGGACGGCGCAAACCGACAAGACCAACGGCGCGCATATTCTCTTCGCCAATGGAACCGCGAAGATCACCCTGCAGATGCAGGGCGCGCGGCCCTACGAACAGGACCTTTCTTTCGGTACGCCGCTGGTGGCCGTGCTCGACAACAATCTCTATCATCAATACGCGGTTCTGGCGCGGCTCTATGATTGGTCAAAAGGCGGAACGCAACAGCTGCCGGTGCTCATTCCGCAGGAGCTGACGCCGGGAAGCATCTCGCTTGAATCGACCGGTTCGGCCTCAGAAGGCGGCAAGACCTACGAAGGCCTGCGTGTCACAACCGGCGATCTAGAAATCCTTCTCCTGCTGGACAGCAAACACAAGCTGATGAGGCTTGAAGTTCCCACGGCCAAAGTCTCCGTGGTTCGCGATTAGGCAAAAAAATCGGGCGCGCCCGGGCGCGCCCTTAGGGACAGATCCGGTTTTCTCCGGGGCTCGCCCCAGCTCGGAGCAAGCGCAAGCCACTAACGAGCGAGCGGCCGGGTATAGAGCGGCGAAGTGCCCGGGCGGCGCAAGGGGTAGCCTTGCGGATGACCGAGCGCTTGGCTCGCCGCCGGCCGATACAACGTCGTGGCATGCGTGGCGATGGGGCTCATCGAACCTGCACCCGACACCGCCGCAGGCTGGGGCAGCCGCGCCGGGTTACCGATAGGGCGGAGATTCGGTATCGGGCCTCCGACGTGATCGCTAATCGCCTGCAGGCGCTTCAAAATCGATTGCCACTGTTCCCAGTCAAGCTGCTGCAAGAACGGACGCAGCCCCTGGATGAACGGATCCTCAAGAAGAGCTTCGCCGTCGGATTCCGGAATGAAGAACCGGTTCAGGCCGACGTTGAGCGCTTCACTGATTTTTTCCAGCGTGCCAAGGCTCGGCGTCATCTGCCCGCTCTCGATGCGGGAAAGATAGGAGCGGGACACCTTGCTCTTGGACTGCAGCTGGCTTTGCGTCATCCCGCGGGATTCCCGCAGCTGGCGGATGCGCTGCCCGATGTTCTCCACCGTTTTCTGGTTGGCGAACTTGTCGGACGGCGTTTCTGCGCCCTGAACCTCCTCGGCGGGTGCCGGGGGGATCAGGAACTCCAGTCTCTGCGGCAAAGCCCGCACACAGCGGCGGCAATTGCCCGTGCGGGTTCGATACTGCACAAGCCCGCAAGTCTTGCAGCGGATTACTTCCCTGTCCATCTCAAGTGAGTTCAAAGACTCTTTTTCCATATGTGCGGACACCGGTACTCCTCGCTGACTTTGTCCGGCGTGCGGATAGGAGAGGAACGTCGGAACGTTCTTTGGAGGAAGGCAGATACTGGCGCGAGGTGGAGTTTGTCCTAGTACCGTTTGAGTGTCAAGGGAAATCTGTAGGAAGGTAAAGTTTTCAGCCGGGACTAGCACTCGGTTTGCGCCTGAGTTTCGCCTTTTTTCTTTGGGGTTTTGGCGACCCGGCCCCGACGGTCGCAATCCCTTGTATTCTTTTTCGTAAGCAACCACAATCCTCGTGGGTTGGCTGCCATCTCTGGAAATTCCGGAAATGTTCCCGATTGGTTAACCTCCGCGTTGCGGTCGCGGGGAGGCCGAAGTCCCTATCTCGAAGGTCCCGAGCCCCATCCCTAACGCCATGGGTCCGGCTTCCTAGGGGCGGTCGCACTGGCAGAGCCCGGGCGTTTCGCGTTTGCTCTGCCGCTGTGCTCCAATACTCCTTGGTTTTCGGGGGGGACGGTCCGTGCCGACACGCGAAGAGGCCTGGAATCTGGTTTGCGAATACACGCAGTCGGAGTCGCTGCGCAAGCATATGTTGGCGGTAGAAACCTGCGTGCGCGCCTATGCCCGGAAAAGCGGGGCGGACGAAGAGACCTGGGGCATAGCGGCGCTGCTGCACGATTTTGACTACGAAAGATGGCCAAACAGCGAGCACGCTCCGGACCAAGAGCACCCGGCGGAAGGAGCCAAGATTTTAAGGGAACGCGGTTATTCTGAAACCATCGTGCGCGCCATCTTGACGCACGCCGACTATTCCGGCATACCGCGCGAGAGCTTGCTCGAGCACACCCTTTTCGCTTGTGACGAACTGGCCGGCTTCCTCACGGCCTGCGTCTATGTGCGTCCGTCGAAGAGCATCCTCGATCTGGAAGCCGGTTCGGTCACCAAGAAACTCAAAGACAAAGCGTTCGCCAAGGGCGTCAATCGCGATGATGTCAGGAATGGCGCGACCGAGCTTGGTATACCGCTCGAAGAGCACATCTCCTTCTGCATCGAGGCCATGCGCCAAAACGCCGACGCGCTGGGGTTGCGCGGAAATCTGGCGGCCCTGGCGCCGTGAACCGGCTCGGAAGCCGCCGGTATGGCGCGCCCGTTCAGGCTCATCGAGCCTGATGGGGTTCGCGGGTTGCCTATCATAGAAGACCATGCTCGGATCCGGCCAACTGCACGGCTTTGAAGTTCTACTGCTGACGCTGCTGGTGTTTGTCGTGCTGTTTGCGGCCCTGGCCCGCAAGCTGAGCACTCCCTATCCCATCGTGCTGGTCGTCGCCGGACTGTTGTTGAGTTTCGTTCCCGGAATTCCCAGAATCCCGTTGAATCCCGAGGTGATCTTTCTCGCCGTGCTCCCGCCGCTGCTCTATGCCGCCGCGTGGGCCACTTCCTGGCGCGATTTCAAAGCGAACCTGGTCAGCATTCTGCTGCTGGCGTTCGGGCTGGTCGGTTTCACGGTCTTGGGCGTTGCCAGAGCCGCGCACTGGGTCTTCCCGGGATTCGATTGGCGGCTGGGGCTCGTGCTGGGCGCCGTCGTGGCCACCACCGACGCCATCGCCGCCACCTCCATCGCCAAACGGCTTTCCTTGCAGCAGAGGATTGTGGACGTGCTCGAGGGGGAAAGCCTGGTCAACGACGCCACCGGGCTGCTGGCGCTCGAGGTGGCCATCGGCATCCTGGTGAGCGGCCGCACTCCCACGCCGCTTGCGGCCTCGGCGCGCCTGGTCTATCTGATCGTCGTCGGCATCGCCATCGGCTTGCTGGTGGCATTGCTGGTTGCATGGTTCGAGAAATATCTCGATGACGGTCCGATCGAAATCGTGATCAGCATCCTCACGCCGTATGCGGCGTATCTTGCGGCGGAGTCGGTGCGCGCTTCCGGCGTGCTGGCCGTGGTCGCCTGCGGCCTTTATTTGAGCCGCCGCAGTTCGCAGTTTTTCTCGGCTGCCGTGCGTCTCCAAGCATGGGCGGTCTGGGACTCGCTGACGTTTGTCATCAACGGATTGACGTTCGTGATGATCGGTTTGCAACTGCCGTACGTTCTCGCGGGCATTCACGACCACAGTCTCGGGCAACTCCTGAAGTACGGTGCGCTCTTCAGCGGTATTGTGATCGTACTGCGCCTGTTTTGGGTCTTTCCGGGGGCGCACCTCGCCTACTTCATCCGCAAGCGGTTGCTCGGCCAGGACCATCCGCCGCCTTCCCTGCGGCAGATTTTTATTGTCGGATGGACCGGCATGCGGGGCGTGGTGGCGCTGGCTGCGGCGCTCGCTCTTCCCGAGTATCTTGCCGATGGGCAACCGTTTCCGCAGCGCAACCTGATCGTGTTTCTGACCTTCAGCGTGATTCTGGTGACGCTGGTGCTGCAGGGCCTGACCTTGCCGCCGCTCATCCGCGCGCTTGGACTCGGCGGCTCCGGTTCCGACCTGCGGGAGGAAGAAGAAGAAGCCAGGCGCCTCATCACCAGCACCGCGCTCACTTTTCTGGAAGGTCTGCGGGGAAACGACGGCGCCGAATTCGCGGCGGTGTATGACGACCTCTCGCACCGCTACGCGCGGCGGCTGGCGGCGCTTGGCAAAGAGACCGGCGACCACGACGAGCTTTCCGGGAAAGAGCTCGGCCGCTACCGCGAACTGCTCGGCGAAATGCTGCGGCTGGAAAGAAAGACCGCGGTGGCTCTGCGCAACGAAGGCCGCATCAACGACGAGGTGCTGCGCAAACTCGAACACGAACTGGACTTGAGCGAGACGCGTCTGACGCTCAGTTAGGAAACGCCGGTCTAAAAAGCGGTCAGACCCCGGGACGCCGCGCTCAGGCGCGATGGACGAGCAGCACGATGCCCATGCCAATCAGCATTCCGCACAGCAGAACCACGCCAGCCCATGCTTTGTTGCGCGAGTTCGACCAGAGGTCGCTCGCAAGCGCGAAGCCGGTCTCGGCGGGGGACGCCGCAGCGCCGGCCGGCTCGACCCGCAATGGCGGAACTGCGCTCTCTCGCTTGGCGGCGGGCGCTGCCTGCGCCACCGATCTGGCCAATTCGCTCTTGCGCTCGACGCTTCCGACAAAGCAGTAGCCCAGGCGTGGAATGGTTTCGATATACGAAGGCTGCTCAGGCGAGTCGCCCAGAACGAGACGCAGTTTGTTGACCGTGGTGTTTACGTTGGCGTCGTAGTTCACAAACGTGCCTTGCGGCCACAATCTTTCGCGCAGGGTTTCGCGGGTCAACACCTCGCCCGGTTTTTCAAGCAGTGCGAGCAGTGTCTGAAAGACTTTTCCGGGCAAGCGGACTTTCGCGCCGTCCTTAAAAAGGACTTCCCGTTGGGTATCGAGCTGAAAAGCGCCGAAACAGAGGTAGCGGATCGCGGGAGTTGATGGCGTTTTGCTTTCATTCGCCCGCGCGTCGAGCGCGGGGCTCGCGGCCATGGGAAGACTCATGGGTTCCCTCCGAGGACCCACCGACCGTTTGCATCCGCGGGCAAGAACCAGAATTTTGCCCGAGGATCAATCACTCGCTTTGCTACCGGCGGCCGCAAGGGGGCAGGCACCGGCTTGACCCACTCTTGAGAGCTATCTATACTTGACTTGTATATGCAAGTCAAGTCCGGTCTTGCCGACCTTCCCTTCCTCGACCTCTCCGGCACCTCTGGATGCGCCGCCTATCAATTCCGGAGAACTTCCCGCGCCGTAGCCCGGCTTTATGACACCGCGCTTGCCCCTTCCGGGATTCGCTCCACGCAATTCGCACTTCTTACTGCGATTGCCAAACTCGAGCCCGTCGCCATATCGCGAGTGGCCGAGATCCTGGTGATCGACCTTACGACCATGACCCGTAGCGTCAAATTGCTGCAAAAAGAAGGCCTGGTCCAGATCGCACCGCGAGGGGCGCGACGTCAACGCTTACTCACTTTGACGTCAAAGGCGAAAAAAGCTCTTGCTCGGGCCGTGCCCCTTTGGCGCCAGATGCAAGCCCGCTTTCTGGCCGAACTCGGCGGGAAATGGCCGGACTTTAGGGACGGATTGGAACACGCAGCCCAGGTCGCAGTCACCCTAGAAGCCGCTGATTCGACAAGAGATAGTCCGGATAGACCCGGGCGTAGCCAGAAACCCGGCTAGGCCAGCCGAACCCTGGCCTGGCAAGAGCCGACCAAGAGAGCCTTGAGCCCGGCAAATTGTAAAAGGTTTGTCTCCCGCCGCTCGAGCTAGGCGTTCGCGGCCTGCTCCCTGAATTGCGCGGCATTCTCGTGTAAAAATGCGTCCAGAGGGATCGGGCGACGGCCAATGATCGATTCTAGCGTATCGTCCCGATCACCGCCCCGGCCATTCACGTAATACTGCTGAAGTTCGCTAAGCGCTGTCGCCTGCCAATCCGGCATGCCCGCATCCAGCATGGCCTTCTGCTGCGCTGCCATCGGAATGTCGACATACTTTACCGAGCGCCCGGCGTGCCGGCCGATTTTGTCGGCGATTTCGCGCGAAGTGAGCGCTTCCGGTCCATTCAGCTCGTAAATCTTTCCGGCGTGCGCTTCACCTGCAAGCGCGGCGGCCGCCGCGGCCGCGACATCTCTCACGTCCACATAGCTTATCCGCGCTTCACCGAGTGAAGCGTAAAACACGCCTTGTGCGCGAATGCTGGGCGCATAGTAGCTGACGGTGTTCTGGTGGAAGCTGTTGGGCCGCAGAATCGTCCAGGAAAGCGCCGTGGAGCGGAGATGGTCTTCCACCTGGCGATGCCAGCTGGGGAACGATTTGCCGTAGTCGCCCGCTCCCAAAGCGGAGTTCAGAACGACGTGCCTTACTCCGGCGGCGACGCACGCGTCGATCATGGCGGTTTCCAGTCGGACCAGATCCGGAATCGGCGAACAGACCAGGTAAACGGTTAGAACGCCCCGTAGGGCCGCGTCGAGCGTATCTTTTTTTGCGAAGTCCGCGACCACCGTTTGTGTCGGCGCCGGCGCCTTCGCCGCTTCCCGGTCGGAGCGATACATGGCGCGGTGCCGAACGCCCTTTTTTGCCACTTGGTTCAAGACTTCCCTGCCTACGGTTCCGCTTGCGCCTGTCACCAGAATCATGTTTGTTCTCCTGCCGCAGCCTCATAACGCCGCTCGCGGTTTTATTCCACTCGCGCACAAAAATGTTATAACTGTTCTCGTTGCGCCGGAAGTACGCACAATTTTGTAAGCTTGATAAGGACCTCGAACTTGGCTGCGCGGAATCACCCGAACGGCAACCGCAAAAACGACTTCGGTTGCCCGGTGCAAGGCACGATCAACGTGCTCAGCGGAAAGTGGAAAGTGCTGCTGGTGTGGCACCTGGGCTTTGCCCCACGGCGCTTTGCGGAATTGCGCGATCTGCTTCCCGGCGTCAGCGAGAAAGTACTCGCCGGACAGCTCAAGCAGCTCGAAGCCGACGGCGTACTCAAACGGAGGAGCAAGGCGACCATCCCGCCAGAAGTGACTTATTCACTGACCGCCGCCGGCGATCAACTGATCCCCATGATGGCCGAAATGTGCCACTGGGGCACCCGCCACCTGGGCATCCCGCCCAACCTGCCGATGATCCGACGCGCCAAATCGCGCCTTGGCAAGCGGCGAGCGGCCTAAGCCTATGGAAGAATCTCGGGTCCGGGATTTCGCCCAGCGCTATGCCGCGGCTTGGTCGAGCCGCGATCCGGCGGCGGTCGCGGAGTTTTTTGCGCGGCAGGGCTCGTTAGCCATCGACGGCGCGGCCCCTGCGGTCGGACGGCCGGCGATTTCTGACGCGGCTCGCGGCTTTATGAGCGCTTTCCCGGATTTGCGCGTGACCATGGACCAGTTGGTCTTTTGCGGGGACCGAGTGGAGTTTCACTGGACGCTGGAAGGCCACAACACCGGCCCGGGAGGCGCGGGAAACCACGTCCGCATCAGCGGATTCGAACAGTGGAGGTTTCGCCGGGACGGGTTCATCGCGGAATCACAAGGGCACTTCGATCCGGAAGAATTCGCGCGCCAGACCGGGCGCGGCCGCAGCCGGGAGTAAGCACAGAAGAGCAGGGGAAAAGACGCGCGCGGCGAGGATTTTGTTAGAATTATAAGGATGGCATCTATAACGCAGATCGCGGGATTTGACGCCGCCGGATGGCGCCATGCGCGGCACAAGACCTACGGCGTGAAGGTCGGCAGAGTGCAAGTCGGCGGCGGAGCGCCGATTGTCGTCCAGTCCATGACCAATACGGATACGGCGGACGTCGAGGCTACGCTCAAGCAGACCCTCGAACTTGCCGAAGCCGGCTCGGAGATGGTTCGCTGGACGGTGAACGTGCCGGAAGCGGCCCGGGCAGTGCCCGAAATCAAAAAGCGCCTGCTTGCCGCCGGTTCCGACGTGCCGATCATCGGAGATTTCCACTACAACGGGCACGTGCTGCTCACCAAGTATCCCGAGTGCGCCGGAGCGCTCGACAAATATCGAATCAATCCGGGAAACGTGGGCGCGGGCCAGCGGCGCGACGAACAATTTTCGACCATCTGCAAAGTGGCGCGCGACAACGGGAAACCGGTGCGCATTGGCGTGAACGGCGGCTCTTTGAATCAGGAGCTGGTCATCTCCAAGATGCAGGAGAACACCGACAGGAATCTGGGCAAAGAGTCGGAAGAGATCATCAACGAGTGCATGGTGCTTTCGGCCGTGCAATCGACCGACCTGGCGCTGGAAACGGGCTTGCGCCAGGACCAGATCATCATTTCCTGCAAGACCTCGCGGCCGCGCGATTTGATCACCGTCTACAAGGACCTCGCGGGCAAGACCAGCCAGCCGCTCCATTTGGGATTGACGGAAGCCGGCATGGGGATGAAGGGCCTGGTGTGGTCGGCGGCTTCGCTGGGCGTTCTGTTGTATGACGGGATCGGAGACACGATTCGAATTTCGCTGACCCCGCGGCCTGGCGGCGACCGCCGCGAGGAGGTGTACGCCGCTTGCGAATTGCTGCAGTCCCTGGGCCTGCGCTCGTTTTCGCCAAGCGTGACCGCCTGCCCGGGCTGCGGACGCACCACCAGTTCCACCTTTCAGGAGCTAGCCGAGCGAACCCAGGCCTACATTCGAGAAATGATGCCCACCTGGAAAACGCAGTATGAAGGCGTCGAAACCATGACGCTGGCGGTGATGGGCTGCATCGTGAACGGCCCCGGAGAATCCAAGGCCGCGAACATCGGGATTTCGCTTCCCGGCACCGGCGAAGCTCCGCGCTGCCCGGTCTATATCGACGGAAAAAAAGACATCACGCTCGAAGGCACCTACGACGAACTGGCCGCGGCTTTTCAGTCCCTGGTCGACAACTACATCGCCAGCAAATATCCGCGCAAACACGAAATGGCGGCCAAGTAACGCCCGGCCGGGCTAGTTTTTTGCCAGGTTGGGCGGAGCCGCCTGGCCTTCGCTGGACTTGGTTCCGAAAAGATAGAGATGGCGAAGCCCCGGCTTGCCGCGAAACGGCCGCACACCCTCGTCATCCACATCGGTCGACGTCAGATTGAGCGATTCGAGTTTGCCGAGGCGCGCCAGCGAGGCGAGCCCGCCCGAACTGATCGCGGTGTGCGAAAGATCGAGAGAACGAAGGTTAGGAAAGCCTGCCAGGGTCTTGAGTCCGGCATCGGTAATCCTGGTGCGCGCGAGCTCCGCGTCGACAATCAAATCCGCAACCGGTCGCAGCGAATTGAGTACCTGATCGTCGCAGCGCTCGGGCGCGCTCACCGTGCGGAGGATCATCCCGTCGCGCGGATTCTGCGAGCGCGGCACGAGCCGCACTCCGAGCTGCGCTTCGAGTGCCCCGATCTGGGCGGCCCGCGGACGATAATCCGCCGCCAGCGGCGGGAGAACAGGCTCGACTGCCGGGGGCGGCGCCATCCTGACTTTCTCCGCGGTCAGGGTCTCCGCGGCGCCCGAGGCGATCCAGAACTCGATCACGTTGAGTTCGGCAGCGGTAAGCCCGGGCTTCCCTTCGGCCGGCATGGCGTCCTCGTTGTCCCGCGGAAGATTGACCCTGCGAACGAGCTCGCTGCCTTGGGAATCGCCCGGCTTCACAACCACCCCATGCTTGCCGCCGCGCATGACCGAGTCGAAGCTGTCCAGCCGAAGCTTGCCTTTCTTCTTTTCCGGTCCGTGGCACTGAACGCATTTGTCGTCGAAGATGGGCGCCACGCGCGAGGCAAAAAACGCAATCGAAGCCGCCGCGGGCCGGGAGACGGTGGCCGCCCGGAGGTCGGTCGAGGTCTCCGCCGGGATCGCGGCGGCCTGTCTTTTTGCCGGTGCCGGTACGCCGAGCATGGCGCGAAGCTTCCCGGGCATGTGTTCGGTGAGAAACCCTTGGCCGTGAGTGAGCTTCCCGCCCTGATGGCTGGTCCAGGCCATGAGGCACACGGTCAGAAGCAGCGCCGCGCCGTAGAGCCTGTGGTCGGATCCGCGGATCACACAACAGACGAGGAGCGCCGCCGCCAGCGAAATCCCGCCCCACATGTGGCGGGTGACGAGCGCGCCTTCGTAGCCTCCGCTGCGGCTCAGCATCCAACCGAGAAACACCGCCCCTAGCGAACTGGCCGCCGCCAAGGCTAGAACGAAACCGGCGGCTGGTTTGAGGTGCCGTCCGCTAGGAACCAGGCCGGCCAGTTCGAGCACGGCGACCAGCAGGAGGAGGGCGATCGGAAGGTGGACCGCCAGAGGATGGAAACGCCCCACGAATTGGCTGGTTTCGCCGCGCTCCACCCCGTCCGGAGGGGCTTCCAGGATGGCCAAAACGAGAAGCAGTACGACCAGCGCGCCTACGCCGCACAGAAAGTACTTGGGGCGCGAACTCATCCGCAGGGTCTCAGGCACGGCGCAAGAGTGTGAGGCGGCCGATGGGCAGCCATTCCGCCACCAGAATGTCGCCGCTATGGAGAAAGATCGCCGCGTGCGGCGTGATGAACTGGCCGGGAGTAAATTCGGCGCGGGATTGTTTGCGGCGCGAACCGACTTCCCCGTTCGCGGCCCGGCCGTCGCCGAGCTGCGCCACCACGTTGTAGTCGCGGTCGAGTATGCACACCTGGCTATCGAGGTCGGGACAAACCATCCATTCGCCCCGGGTTGCGAAATGGCAAGGCATGCGCAGCCGCGAATCGTCTTTGACCGTGCGCAGGTGCTTGCCGCTCGAGTCGAAGGTTTGCAGGCGGCGATTTCCGCGGTCGGCGATGACCAGAACCGCGTCCTTGCCGCGTCGGTCCACGTAGAGACCGTGCGGGGTGTCGAATTCCCCGTCGCCCCGTCCCGGACCACCGACCTCGTCCAGAAATTTTCCCGAAGAGGAAAACCTCAAAACATGATGCGATCCGTATCCGTCGCCGACATAGAAGTTTCCATTGGGTAGAAACGCGACGTTGGTGGGAACAAAATCGATCGGTCGCTGCCGGTAGGCCTGATCTTCGGTCGGGTAGCCGTGCGCCCACAAAACCTCGCCGCGCAACGTGGTCTTGACGATCTTGCATTGGTTGATGTCGCAGTGATAGAGGACCTCGCTACCCTGCTCGCTACGAATGCCCAGCCCGTGCGCGCCGCCGCGAAACTCTTCTCCAAAGGCGCGCACAAAGCGGCCGGACGAATCGTAAACCACGATCGCTTCCCCGCGCATGCTGGACTTGTTGACGGTGTGGGCGACGTAGATCAAGCCCTGCTCGTCCTGGGCCAGACCGTGCGTGTCTCCCCAGACCAGACCATCGGGCGGAACCAGCCAATCGTGCACGCACTCGTAGGAGTGGACACCCGAGCCGACCACCGGCAAGCGGCTTCCGGACTTGTCCGACGTCTCGAGGAAGTAAGGCGGCAGGGCAGCCGAGACCGCGGCCTGCGCGCATTGTTTTAGAAAGCCACGACGTGTTTTGCTCTTCATGCCATCAGCTCGGGGATCACTTTCGCGGGAACCACTCCGGTCAATTTCTGCTCGAGCCCCTGGAACTTGAAGGTAAATCGCTCATGATTCATGCCGAGCAAGCGCAGGACGGTAGCATTGAAATCCCGCACGTGCACCGGATCTTTTACCACGTTGTAGCAGAAATCGTCGGTCTGCCCATGCACATATCCGGCTTTGGTTCCTCCGCCGGCCATCCAGGTAGTGAAGCAACGGGGGTGATGGTCGCGTCCGTAGTTGTCCTTGGAAAGACCGCCCTGGCTGTAGACGGTGCGGCCAAACTCGCCGCCCCAGATGACCAGGGTGTCCTCGAGCAGGCCGCGCCGCTTTAGATCGGTGACCAGCGCGTAGGATCCGCGATCTGTGGCCGTGCAGAGTTTGGGAGTGTTCCCGACGGCGTTCGAGTGCACATCCCAGCCGCGCTGGTAGATCTGCGTGAAGCGCACGCCGCGTTCCGCCATCCGCCGCGCCAGCAAGCAGTTGTAGGCGAAACTTCCCGCTTTTCTCGCTTCATCGCCATAAAGAGTCCAGGTGCTCGCAGGTTCATCGCGAAAGTCGGTCAGTTCGGGCAGCGACGTTTGCATGCGAAACGCCATTTCATATTGATGAATGCGCGCGTGCGTTTCGGAATCGCCGACTTCTTCATAAGTAAGCTGGTTGATGGTGTTCACCGCGTCGATCAGATCGCGGCGGACCGTCCGGCTCATCCCTGCGGGGTCGTCCAGATAGAGCACCGGTGCGCCTTCTGACCGGAAGGCCACGCCGGCGTATTCGTTCGAAAGAAACCCGCTGCTCCACAGCTTCGGCGAGATCGGCTGCAGGTCCGTTCCCGGCAGCGTCAACGAATTGAGGACCACAAACGTCGGCAGGTTCTCGTTCATGCTGCCGAGACCGTATGCGATCCAGGAGCCCAGCGAGGGCTTGCCGGGGTTCATATTTCCCGTATTGATCAGCAGAATGGCCGGTTCATGGTTGATGGCATCGGTCTGCATGGTGTGAATCAGCGTGATGTCATCCACCAGCTTGCCGGTCCAAGGCAGCAGTTCGCTGACGTAACGCCCGCTCTGGCCTTGCCGCGAAAACGCCCAATGCGAGGGCGCAATCGGGAAGCGCGCCTGGCCCGAGGTCATTCCCGTCAAAGCCTGGTTGCCGCGCACAGAATCGGGAAGGTCTTTGTCGAATTGGCCGGCGAGCGTCGGCTTGTAGTCCCATAAATCCATCTGCGACGGAGCGCCGGACATGAAAAGGTAGATGGCTCGTTTGGCCTTCGGCGCGAAATCGGGCAAACGATGCGCTCCGCTACCCGCGCTGAGCGCGTCAGCCGCCGCCGCGGTCCCGGCTAAAAACGATTCGCCGAGCAAGCTTGCCAAACCCGCCCAGCCCAGGATCTTGCCCGTGCGCCCGAGGAAGTGCCGCCTGGTTCCGAGCATCTTCCATTCTTCGCGCAGGGAAAGCGGCACCGGGAGGTCGTAGACCGTCGAACCTTCTCCGCCCGAGTCCGAGCACAGGGAGGGCAGCGGTGGTGTTTCATCCTTCATGCGCTCGCCGGGCTTCATTTGTTCAAGACCTCATCCAGGTTCATCGCCGCGCTGGCGACCAGCATCCAACTCGCGAGCTCGCCTGCCGGCAAATCGGTGTCGCGTTTGCTCTCACCCACGGACAATAGCTTTTCGGCGGAAGCCGCATCCTGCCCATACACGTTCTCGAATTTCGCCAAGGCCTTTTCTAAGGCCGCCCGTTCCGGGGCCTTCCACGGCCGCGCCAGGAGGATTCTGGCCAGCGCGTCGAACCGCGTATCGGCGTTGGGCGAACCGCGCAGGACGCGTTCGGCCAGATGGCGGGAAGCTTCTAGCCATAGCGGATCATTCATCAGCACCAGGGCTTGCAGGGGCGTATCGGTGCGCTGGCGGCGCGTGCATGCCGCGTCGCGTACCGGCGCGTCCAAAGCATCCATGTCCGGCATGGTGGCCATGCGTTTCCAGAAAGTGTACAGGCTGCGCCGGTAGAGCGCGTCGCCGTGATCCTGCACATATTCTTTGGTGTCGCTTACCTGGTGGCTGCCGGCTTCCCACACGCCGGCCGGCTGGTAAGGCTTCACGCTCGGTCCGCCGATTTTTTCCACCAGCAGCCCGCTGCTCGCGAGCGCCGTGTCGCGGATCATCTCGCCGTCCATACGGAATCGCGGCCCGCGCGCCAGCAGCCGGTTTTTCGGATCCTTTTCGACGAGTTCCGGCGTGGCTCGGGCCGATTGCCGGTAGGTGGCGGACAG